>Ga0209723_1000108_pt1 | contig 158614 bp, 151 predicted proteins | sample BiotimSIPDNA_2_FD_185750 | JGI IMG/M metagenome (GOLD analysis project Ga0209723, IMG submission 185750) | Anaerobic biogas reactor microbial communites from Washington, USA - Biogas_R2 time_0 SIP DNA (SPAdes) (version 2) | ecosystem: Engineered > Bioreactor > Anaerobic > Unclassified | place...
GGGGGGGGGAGGGGGGGGGGGGGCAGGTCCGGCAGGACTAAGCGGTCGATCGCTGAATTGAAGGATGGCGGTTTTGATCCCGCCTTTCCCTCAACCCTCAGCTATCTATCCCCTTCTCGCCCTCCTGATCCAATCGATAGAGATTAACGGGATCTCCTCGATCATGAGCCTATCATGATCTCCGATTTTTCCCTCCGGAGGGCGGCGAAAGAGGACGTCCCCGCCATCGTCCGCCTCTGCATCGAGACGATCCCAGAGGTCTACGGCCCCATCATCCCCGCCGAGACCTTGCGCCCCTGGGTCGAGGGCGACGTCGTCGAGGGGCTCGTCGAGGTCCAGTGGCCGAGGATGATCGTGGCCGTCGCCGATAGAGCGGCTGGCATCGTCGGAAGCGAGGGTGGCGGAGGGGTGGTGGGGGTGGCTGCCGCCTCCGGAGACGCCGTCGACCTCCTCTGGGTCCATCCCCACCACCACGGGAGGGGGATCGGCACCGCCCTCCTCGGCCGCCTCGAGGCGGAGATGAGGGCAGGGGGGCACCGGACGGGGAGGCTCTGCTGCTTCACCGAGAACCTCCGGGCTATGAGGTTCTATCAGGGGAGGGGTTGGACGGCGGCAGGCGAAGGGGTCAACGAGGAGACGGGAGCCCCCGAGACGAGGATGGAGAAGTGCCTGATGGAGGAAGGCGGCAGAGACCGGTGAGCACCGCGTCGACCTTGATGCGAGGATGAAGATCTCCGAAGGCTCTTCGTCCCATATTTTGGATCTATCTCTCCATCAGCTCACCTTTAAGGACGGTGACCGCCTCGCCCCCGATCTTGACGCGCCTGTCTCCCTCGCCACCATCGCCCAATCGGACGCGGACGACCCCGCCCCGTTCCGAGGCCTGATAGCCGACGAGCTCGGTCTTCCCGAGCTTCTCTGCCCAGTAGGGGCCGAGGCAGCAGTGGGCCGATCCCGTCACGGGGTCTTCGTCGACCCCCAGGGCGGGAGCGAAGAACCTGGAGACGAAGTCATAGTCCGGAGAGTCGCTTCTGCTCGTAACGATAACTCCGCGGACCGGGAGCTTCTTCAAAAGCTCGAATCTTGGCCGGAGCATGCGGAGGGTCTCTTCGGATTCCAGCTCCACCAGGAGGTCGAACCTGTTTTCGCCGACGTATCCGAGCCGCGCGCCCAGGGAAGCTTCAAGCATTGGAGGCGAGCATTCGACGGTCCTCTCCGGCTCTGCCGGAAAGTCCATCTCGATCAGCTCCCCCCTTTTCTCAGCGAAGAGGGGGCCGCTCTTCGTCGCAAACCGCGCGATCTCGTCCTCGGCTAGGATCCCCTCCTCCCAGAGGACGTGGGCGCTGGCCAAGGTGGCGTGGCCGCAGAGGTCGACCTCGGCCTTGGGCGCAAACCATCGGAGGCGAAAGCCGTCCCCCTCGGGGGTCAAAAAGGCGGTCTCCGGAAGGTTCATCTCGGCTGCGACCTTCTGCATCCACCCGTCATCCCGAGGCTCTTCGAGGAGGCAGACGGCGGCGGGGTTTCCAGAAAATGGCTCTGAGGTGAAGGCGTCAACCTGGATGATCTTGGGGAGCATGGGACTTAATTTATATCTCTTTGGACTTATATTCTTCCCTAGGCGCTCAGCTCCGGAGGCCGAAGAGCCCGAGATTCGATCATCGAGTTCACCTGAATCTTCCAAACGCCGGTCGGCGGGCGCCGGACCATGATCGGGGCTTCAAAAGGCCCTTCCCTCCTCCGGGCCCTGGTGAGGCCGCAAACCATTTTAAAAGATGGATGCGAAGCGGCTCGCGCATGGTCGATACGAGAACGCTTCGCATCCTTCAGTCGGCGGTAACCATAGGCCTCGGCTTTTTCTTGGGAAGCTACTTCGGGCATCTTTTGGAGCTATCGCCGATAGGGACGGGCCTCCTCGCCGGCGGATTCTGCTTCCTCGCAAATGTCATCACGACCCCCATTTTTGGCCTCGGAAGAGGGCGGCGGTGAGGGGCGTCGAAGACCGTGGACTTGCCGCTGCCGCTCGCGCCGAGGAGGGCGGTGAGGGGCGCGAGGGGCTTCAGCTCCAGGTCGCAGAACGCCCGGTAGTTCTTGATCCTGATCGATTCGATCCGGGGGACGGAATGGCTGGGGTTTTTCTTGTCGGTCATGGGAGGGACTCCGAGGGGTGGTTAAGGGGGATAGGTGGACAAATAATTTCTGGCAGAAGCATTTTGAGAGTCAATCGGTGCTCGGTTGGATGATAGACACACAATCACATTTTGCAACGTTATCTCCATCCCCTAGTAATATCTGCTATGTATTTATCAAATTCCTGTTTAGCAACTTTGAACCGTTCAAAATCTCCTCCAAAAATACCTGTTTTCAAAAGTGGCCAAGCGTCACCTGCCTCTGATGCTTCGGACTCTATTTCATCCATAATGTTTACTTCAGAGGATGGGAGATGATTACATCTCCAGCTAAAACTGCCGATAAGCCCATAACCACCATGCCCATCCTCTTTTATAAAGTCGAATTGAACTAAGCCAAATAAATATTCAAACCTATCAAAGCATTTTCGATATCTAGTTTCTTGAGGAAGAAACTCTCTAAGTTGATCTCGAAGTATTTTATACAAATGATCACTGAGTGGGGTATAATTTCGCTCAAACCCGGGCAATAATCTTTGAATACCTTCTTGCATAACCGACCACGTATCTAGCCCTTTAACAAGGGGGACCTCGTCACGATACTCGAGTTTAACGGTGGGAATAGTAATAAGAGATGAAAAGTTGCTATAATTTCCAGCTGCAATAGAAGCAATACCCCCACCATAGAGAAGAAGAAGGGCAGAGTACAACCTCAAATTATATATCGCTGTATATCTTTCGCCCCATTCCTCAGGAGGATTTGCAATTCTTTCAAGGCAGTTCACCCAAAGACGTTCATGAGATTTTTTGCCCAAATAACATCCTGTGATCATCATAGCCAGAACCGGCTCTGTAAGTGATTCATAAAGTTTCACTTGTCTTCTGAATTCATCATCGAACTTATCTCTCGGGAAGCCGAAAACAGGGAACTTATCTTTATCAGATAATTCATTGAAAAGCTTCTCCCTTTCCTGATTCATTAGGTCTTCAAGGCGAATCTCATAGCGTTCTTCGACAAGGTATTTTTTAACTTGGGCCACTAGCGCCTTTACAGAAAGGGGATGAGGCCTGTTGTACTCTTCCAAGATGAATACTTTCTCAGACAATTCATCAAAAAACGCATCAGCGCTTCGAATTAGAATAAACTCGCCCTTGCGCAGCTGAATTAGCCTACTAGCGTTACCATCTGGAGGTCGGATATCTGTCCAATAAGTTGTGAACCTGTGGTTCTTGCACCTTTCCAGGGCGGAGCGCAAAGCGGTGTCCCACTCACCCGACCAGCCAGAGACGATTAGACCGAACTCGTCGAAAACGCGATCGAGAAGATAATTGATATCTTCTTCATAAATCGCCAGCTCTTCGCGGGTATTTCTGATTCGAGTATCCAGATAATCTCCGTTCACTTTGATGATGGTGCAATTTGTGTGTACGAGTGGTAACGCACCTTTCACCGAATCCGCGGTACTGATGACCGTTGGCTCTATCCCTTCTTCCGTCAGAGCTTTTTCTAGCAGATGATCGAAATTTGTCGTCACAACAACTCGAATATAGCCCCGCGCGACCATTTTTGCTATAGCTTTGTGGGCTACTGTAGGTAGCTTGATACCTTCTTCCCTTTCCTCTTCATCGGGCTCAAAATAATCTCTTAAAAGCTGATTTCGCTCGGCTGGAGATTTGGCGATCGCATCAAGCAACTCTGAATAATCCGGATCTTTGCCAAATCTGTCCTTGTACCAGGCTGCTGGCTCGGGCTCGCAGTCTTCACGTTCAAGTTTCGCCAGCTTTCTTATAAGATCCAAAACGATCTCCCAGCCCGTCGGGATTTGAGCAGACCGAGAGACGCCCGAACCCAGCATAAGGGCGTAAACGCCCCTGTTGGCCTGGATGGAAAACGCCAGCGAAACCAGGGGATCTATCATGATATCAACTCGGCAAATTACTTACATAAATCAATCGGTATCCTCGCCTACAGCATCTTAGGTGGGCGTGGGTGGGGCACCATTTCCCGCGCCGCCGGCCACAGCGGCGCTGCCTATCGATTTTTCGCCACCTTACCCCCGCTTCCCCGCCCGCTCCCTCATCGCCCTTACAAATGCCAGGAACGGGGGCGAGGGGCGGCCGGGCCGCGACTTCATCTCGGGGTGGAACTGGGTCGAGAAGAAGAACGGGTGGCCGGGGATCTCGGCGATCTCCATCCGGTTCCGGTTCTTCCCCGAAAAGATCATCCCCTTCTCCTCGATCCTGGGGATGTAGTCGGGGTTCACCTCGTACCGGTGGCGGTGCCGCTCGACTATCTTGAGGGAGCCGTAGATCTCCTCGGCGAGGGACCCCTCCCGGAGGATCGCCTCGTAGTCGCCGAGGCGCATCGTCGCCCCCATATCCTCGACCCCCTCCTGCTCGGGGAGGATGGTGATGACGGGATGCGGCGTCTCGCCGAACTCCCCGGAGCTCGCGCCGTCGAGGCCGAGGACGTGGCAGCAGAACTCGACGACGGCGAGCTGCATCCCAAAGCATATCCCCAAATAGGGGATGCCGTTTTCTCGGGCGTACCTGATCGCCGCCATCTTGCCAGCGGTCCCCCGGGCGCCGAAGCCCCCGGGGACGAGGATCCCGTCGAAGTCGGCGAGGAGGTCGGCGGCGGGGCACCGCTCCAGCTCCTCCGCGTCGATCCAGGAGATCTTCGGCCAGGCCCCCGCCTCGATCCCGGCGTGCTTCAGCGCCTCGCGGATCGAGAGGTAGGTATCCTCCATGTGGGTCGTCCCTTGCGACCCGGTGGTGTACTTGCCGACGATCGCCATCTTGACGGAGTCTTTGATCGAGACCATCTTCTCGATCAGCTCCACCCAGTCGGTCCGGTGCTCCAGGGGGTATAGCCGGAGCATCTTCATCAGGTACAGCGGCGTTCTCTGCTCCTCCAGGAGGAGGGGGACTTTGTAGACGTCGTCGACGTCGTGGTTGGAGACGACCCCCTCCACCGGCACGTCGCAGAAGAGGGAGATCTTCGACTTCGTCTCGTCTCGCAGGGGCGTTGTGCACCGGACGGCGACGATGTCGGGCTGGAGGCCCAGGACCCTCATCTCCTTGACGCTGTGCTGGGTCGGCTTCGTCTTCTGCTCGCCGTCGGTCGTCGTCGGAGCCAGGGTGACGTGGACGAAGGCGATGTTTCCCATCTCCTCGTTCCGCAGCTGCCTCATCGCCTCGAGGAACGGCATCCCCTCGATGTCGCCGACGGTCCCGCCGACCTCGATGACGCAGACGTCGCAGCCGCTCTCCCGGGCGACCCGCCTGATCCGGTCCTTGATCTCGTTGGTTATGTGGGGGATGATCTGGACGGTCTTACCCAGATACTCGCCCCGCCGCTCCTTTTCGATGACGGTCTTGTAGACCTTTCCGGTGGTGATGTTGTGGTCGCGGGTCAGCTCTACGTCCAAAAATCGCTCGTAGTTTCCGAGGTCGAGGTCCACCTCCCCCCCATCCTTGAGGACGAAGACCTCGCCGTGCTGGAAGGGGCTCATCAGCCCCGCGTCGATGTTTATGTAGGGGTCGATCTTGATGGCGGTGACCTTGTAGCCCCGCTCCATCAGCATCCGACCGATGGAGGCGGCGGTGATCCCCTTTCCCAGGCCGCTCATCACCCCGCCCGTTACGACGATGTATCTTGCGCTTATCACGTATCCGGGAAGGGTTTTCGTCCCTAGATAAGAGTGACGATCAGAATAAAAGAGAATTTAAAAGGATCACCTGGGGCGGGATCTTGAGGCTGGCCCCGAAGGGCTCGGGGGCGCCAGCGGCGCGAGCCTAGCAGCCCATCTCCTCCCGCAGATCCGGTGGGAGCATGTTCGGTATCCCGTCCTCGATGGGGTAGACCTCGCCGCAGCCCTTGCAGCGTAGCCTCCCGTCCAGGATCTCCCCGTCCTTCTCCTCGAATACTTCGAGGTCCAGATCGCCCTTACATAGGGGGCAGGCCAGAATCTCCATCAGGTCGCGCTTCATGCCCTCAATACAGCGACGATCCGTTAAAAAAGTTGGGCTCCGCCGGGGGGCCATATCGCGCCCACGGTCGATCTATCAGCGGAAGAGGAGCCTTTCAGCGTTCTCCGAGAGGATCATCTTCTTCTCCTGGGCTGAGAGGTCCATCCCCTCTATGAAACCGACCTCCTTTGCCTGGTCGGTCCAGGGGTAGTCGGTCCCGAATAATACCCGGTCTGGGCCGATCTCGCTTATCAGATCACAGGCCTCCTCCGAGGTCAAACTCGGCGAGATGTAGGCGGTGTCGAAGAAGACGTTCTCCGCCGCCGGGATGAGGTATTTGCGGACGGCAGACCACATCTCCCACCCCCCCAGGTGCGCGAGGATGACGACGAGGTCGGGGTGGCGCGCCGCCATCCGGGCGAAGCGGTCGGGGGTCCCGAAGAACTCCGGCAGGTCCTCGGGGACCTTCCCGGCGTGGAGGAGGAGGACCATCCCCCGCTCCGCCACCCCCTCATAGAGCCGGTCGCACCGAGGGTCGTCGGGGTAAAATCCCTGGAGGAAGGGGACGGCCTTGACTCCCCGGACCCCGGCCGCGAGGAGCCTATCCAGCTCCTCTTCCAGGTCGGACTGGAAGGGGTGGATCGCCCCGAAGGGGACGAGGCCGTCTCCGTCGGCGGCCGCGAGGAAGAACTCGTTCGTCGGCCGGACGTGTTTGGGCAGAGGCGCTAGGGGGAGGATGATCGATTTTTCGACGCCTGCTTTCGCCATCGAATCCTGCAGGTCGGCGACGGTCCCAAGACCCGGGACCCTCACCCCCATCCTCCTCTTGACGGAGGCTATCGCCTTTGGCGCCATCTCGTCGGTGTAGATGTGAGCGTGAAAGTCTATCGGCTTCGTGGAAGATCCCCCTTCATATGTCAGATCGCCCCTGAACCTGCACCATCTCGGCGGGCTCAAGGTCAGAGATCATTGATTACGGAAGTTCCCGGAAAGCATATAAAATCAACCGAGAACGTCCCGTGATTCGCTCGCGGGACGTCCTGAACCTCAGGGATCGTGAGCCGTACCGTTCCAGAAGCTCTCTGCCGTTCGATATGCTTCTTCGCCCACAAGCCGACCTAACTTCCGACCTTGAAGGTCTGCGTCCTGGAAGTGGATTCCGCCACAAAGCCGCGATATTCCCGCCTCATTTGCTGCATCCCGGAAGGTCTCCCACTGGAGAACGACGACGGTCGCCGGCCTCCTCTCAAACTTGTTGCTGCCCACGGTGGCGATGTGCTGGCCAACATGTCGGGAATCCCGTCCTGGTTGAAGTCGGCGTTGATCATGGTCACACCGTCGTAGAGTCGGTCAGACCCTGTGAACTCCGTCAGCACCACTGCCGCCGCAGCGCTGAAGGTGCTGTGGCCGGAGACGTATTCGGGAAACGGCGGGGTGAAGTAGGTCAAATCCTGGTAGGGGTGCCACGTCTCCCCGGGTAATCCCGCTCGTACTCCGGACAGAGATTGACCAGGGTTAAGTAGGCAGCGTGGCTGACGGCGATCGATTTGTTGATTTCGGTACGCTCGTCTTCGGGACGGCGCAGCGCAGCGTCCGCCGCCGTCGGCATGGCGACGGGATCGTGGGCAGTGATCTAGAATCAGGTTGATGTTTTAGATCATGATGGTAATGGTCTATTGGAGGCACACTCTTCATTACCGGTCATAAGATGCTCTTTTACATCTTTCTATGCCGCATAATGGAAAATAGCAACCAAAAACCAATCATACCTGCAGCGAGAAATCCGATGATGCCGATAACCGGTATTTCATGCCATCTAGGCGGAACACCGGAGAGAACGATAAGAGCAGAACCTATAACAAGAGAAGCTAACACAATTGCAAAGACCGCACGGTTGACGGCCTGGTCTAAGGTTTTGAGCATCGGATCAAGCCCCTCGTGCTCGAACCTAATCTTTGCTTCGCCCTCCTTTAGTAGTGCTAATATGTCTCGTGCCTCGGCTGGCAAGTCCCGTATAAGCGAGCTTGCTTCAATGGCGGAGGTAGAGAAGTCTTCAATTAACCTTCGGGGACCCATGCGTTTCAGGATGGCTCTTTCGGCGAACGGTTTTGCATGTTTCAACGCATTGAATTCTGGGTCCAATTTTCTGCCCACGCTTTCTATGGTTATCAGCGCTTTCGCGAGCAGGTAGAAGTCCCGAGGTACTTTCAGGTGATGTCCCGCGACTATGTTCATAATACTGTTTAGCAGCCGTCCTATTTCGAGTTCTTCAAGTGTACCATAAGCATAAACTTCGATAAATTCTGCAATATCTGATTCTAACGTCCCACGATCCACTATTTGTCTATATCCGGGCTCGGTCAATTTCATGATTGCTTTCGTGACTTTACTCTCGTCGTAATCTATAATCCCAATGAGCACGTCAGTCAGGTCCTCTCGATGACGTGCTGACAGAGACCCCATCATTCCATAGTCGAGGAAACAGATGACATTATCCTTCAATACCCTGATGTTTCCCGGATGGGGGTCTGCGTGGAAAAAGCCGTGCTCAAATATCTGCTTCAAAATAAGGGTCGCTCCCCGTGATGCCACGACTTTTGGGTCCGTGCCGGAGTATCGAACTTGCAATTCTGCTTCTGTAATATCCGATACCTTCATCCCACCGATAAACTCCATCGTAAGGACTTTGCCTGTGGAGAGTTCACGATGGACGCTGGGCACGTGAATTGTCGGATCAGCCTGGAAAATTCTCGCAAAACGCTCCATATTCGCTAACTCGATTCTGAAGTCCAGCTCCTTCTCGATTACCCGTGCGAATTCCTCTACTATTTCCACAGGATGTAATGTCTCCAGTTCTTTTAGATGTTTCTCGATGAGCGCGGCAACGTGGAGCATTATCTCCAGATCCATCTCTATGATTCGGTCAATCTCGGGACGCTGAACCTTGATTGCTACTTCTTCACCATCGGGCAATACCGCTTTGTAGACCTGTGCAATAGAAGCCGCGGCGATGGGAGTATCCGTGAAGTCCTTGAAAATGCTGTCCACGGACTCACTCAAATCCTCTTCGATAATCCGCTTGCCATCTTCCGCAGAAAAAGGAGGTACGGTATCTTGAAGTTTTTCCAGCTCGGCGATAAGTTCTTGTGGGATCATGTCCGGTCTGGTGCTCATAATCTGACCGAATTTGACGAAAGTCGGCCCAAGTTCCTCTAGCGCCATTCGCGCCCGTTCCCAACGAGAAAGAGCAGCTATATTCGCGGCAGCTTTCCCCCATATAAAGCCCTCCCCGAATTCTAAATGCTTTTGTAACTCCAGCTTCGCTAATGCATCTCCAAAGCCGTACTTTACTAAAATTGTGATAATCTCGCGATAGCGGTTGATTTGGTGAGATCTGCGGCTTATCACAGCGATCTTAGGAATCGGCATTTTCTCATCCTTTCTCTATTTTTAAGACCTCTTTGATTGCACATAAAGTATAACTTATGTGCTCAAGTGAATGCAAGCATAATCGAGCATTTTCTTGTTCCTCCTCGCTGCTCACATCTCCGAGAGCCTCTCGGAGAGGTAGACCTTCATCACGAAGTCGAGCCCTTTCCAGCGAAGGCCTGCTGCTCAGCTGTCTTCGAGAGCTTGATTTCCCTGATAAACGCCATATGCGGGATCCGATTTTTTTTTGCGCTCCAGGATCTCGATAATTTCTTCCGGTGTAAATTCGCCTAGGAGATCCAAGATCCTGCCCAAATTCTCATAAATTTGTATCTCCTTGGCCAAGGAATCCTTCAATTCTGCCCCACTCAAGTTCTGGTCCTCGATGTTCTTTTTGACCTGAAGAAGGGCCTGCAGGATCAAATTTACCTCCTCCTTGGCTGTAGATAGAACAACTGACCTCACGGCTTCAATATCAGTCACAAGAGCGAAACGGTGCTGCTTATCTCGATGCTGCTTTCCCAAAGAACCTACTACACGCTGAGCTATGCCGATGTTTTCCATGTAGTTCATATTGGCGCGTACCGTCGTTTTGCTGTAGCCTGTCTTCTCGGCCAGCATATCCATGGACATCGGTTCGCTCTCCAAAAAGAGGGTGCCCCAGAGTATACCCATGGCAGTGCTCCACCCATTTTTTTGGGAGGACTTTATGCATGCTTCGATGATGGGCCTCTTAAGCTCCATCATTTCTTCATCCTTCACAACGATCAACTCGAATGTGATCTTTAAGTAATTTGCTCTAGGTCTGTCATTTCGGCTTATCCACCATCGTCTTGCCAATCCCGACGCTGGGATCTCGGCCAGCATCGGAATTCATCACTCATATTCTGGCAGTAAGCACGTAAGGGCTCCTGCGAAGTTTTCCTGCCTTTTCCTGCCATATGCTTGATATATTTCTATATTTTTTATAATTATTTTGGCGTTTCGTATCGCATCAGTTTAATCCCACCTAAATCTGTGGAGCGCGATGAATTGTATTATATGAGCAGAATGGAATTATCCTGCCGTCTGGCAGAACGTAGTGAATCCCACACCATTCCAGCTTCTCTAAGTTGATGTTGTACGGGTCCTGGAAGTGCATTATCCCCAAGAAGAGGGACTTTTTGTGAAACTCGGCCAGGGATTCCCTGGTCCCATTCCGAAATACGCCAAGGATGAGTTCTTTGAGTTTGAGGCTATCCGGAACCCTCGATTCATCTATGAACTTTGGCAGCTCCTTCAGCACCATCCCCTTCATCTTGAGCCTCGCCAGCTTCGATCCGTCGAAGCGGTCCACCTCCTGCTCGATCCATTCCAAGAGCCCTTCCACGTCTAGGAATCTGGTGATGGGGATCAGGTGGCTATCCTGACAATAGACGTAAGTGGCCGCGCCGCAGCAGGGATGGGCGGACAAGACCAGCATAGGACGTCCCCGTTCGGCCTCCAATAGACGAGAGATGGCCCCGACGGAGGGGATCGGGTAGAAATCATCTCTCGTGATCTCATAGCCCGTCTGCTCCTCCAGCAGGGCGATGACGTCGGGTATGGTGATTCTCTTTTCGTTCTTCTCTTCCTGGTCTATTCTCCCCGTGAAGGAGACGGGCTGATATACGATGGCGTTTACTACACCAAGATTTTTAGAGGCGAATTCGGCGATATCTCCTAACTGATCGTCGTTAGTGCCTTTTGTAACGGTGGGAACGAGGGCCACGCTCCTCAGCCCCGCCGCTGTGAGATTATCTAGGGCCCGGAGCTTTACAGCCCGCAGGTCGCGGCCCCGCATCTCGATGTAGGGCTCGGGGGTGACGCCGTCGAACTGGAGGTATACGGTGGAAAGGCCGCTATCCACCAGGCTCTTGCAGAGGTCCGGCCTCTCCGAGAGGATTACTCCGTTGGTTGCCACCTGAATCTGGACGAAGCCCATCTTTTTGGCCAGGGAAACGATCTCTGGGAGATCTTTCCGTAACGTGGGCTCGCCTCCAGAGAACTGGATGGCGGGGCAGGGGACCGGCGTCTGGCCCCTCAGGGTTCTCATCATGGCTTCTATCTGATCTATCGTCGGATCGTCCAGCTCGGCCCCGGCATCGGCAAAGCAGACGGGGCAGGATAAGTTGCACCGGTTTGTGACGTCGATGTTGCCCAGGAGAGTTCCAGTCTTATGGTTCTCGCATAGGCCACAGTCGAAGGGACAGGAATGGTGGAGATGGGACGAGCCGTCGAGGATCATGCCGTCCAGCCGATAGCGCATGAACCGTCTGTAAAGGGGGGCGTCCGACCAATAGAGATCTTTGAAATATCCGTGCTCATGGCAGCGCTTCTCTATCATGACCGACTCGCCCTCTTGGAATATGCGGGCATCGATCACATTCAGGCATATTGGGCACAAGGACGGAAAGATGCCAGATATTAGAGGGTATTCCTCATCCAACTGATCCACCACCGCTTGATTCAGATAATTCGATATTTAAATTAAACATTTTATAAGTAGTCGGCTAGGCCGCTGATGGGATTAGATTACTTAGGCCAGCATCGAAGTTCGTCCCTCATTCCCTGACAGTAGCTGCAAAAGGGACCGTTCGATGTTTCCTTGCCACATAGGCTGCATATCTCCCTCTTGCATCCTTCGATAATGGCCCTCTTCATTACGGCCTGCGGTTCTGCCTCGTTCATGATAATCAATCGAAACACAATGTTTAAGTATATAAGTATATACGGTTTATTCGGTTTAAACCGAATAATAGGATTTATTTGCATGGTAGGATCGGAGCGATTAGTGGTGTGTATAACCAGAAACTCGATAATATTCGCAGCTCTGCCCACCCTCATAGTAGGCTCCGCGCCCACCATGAGACCATTCTGCTGCCTCCTAGGAGTGTCCTTCTTTAACCATAATCGATTGGAGGAAATGCCGGAATATTGTGTTTTATAATATTCTGAGTCATAAAACAGAGGTGAGAATCACGACCAAGAGGGAGAAGCTGGGAAGGTGGATCGAGGCGAATCCGATCGTCATCCTGACGATAGCGGCACTTTTCACTGTGGCTTCAATCCACTTCGCCCAGAGCATCACTATGGAGACTGAGGTGGAGACCTTCGTCGACGAGAACTCCAAGCTCTACCTGGAGTTCGACCACCTCTACAATGATAGGTTCGGGACCCAGTCGATCGTGATCCTGGTGGAGGGAGACGCGGTGACCACCCCTGCGTCCTTGAAGGCGATGGATCGGTTGACCAGCCAGATGGAGACGGTGGAGAACGTTCTGGGGACGGTCAGCTTAGCCGAGATGGTGATGGATGCCGAGGCCCAGGAAACAGGCGTCCAGAAAGTTCCTGACTCCCAGGCGAGGATTGATGATATCCTGGAGGTGCTTGAGAGGACGAACCCTGCCACCCTCCACGCGATCCTCCCTGACCGGAGGCATACCACAATCTCCATCCAGCTTCCGACTTACATCTCCATGGATAGCATGAAAGCCATCCTCTTTGAAGCCAACTCTGCAGTGGTGATGGCGGAATTTCCCGCTGGGTCCGACACGGTCGTGACCGGCGAGGTCGCCCTCAGAACCGACATAGAACGGGAGATACAAACCTCCATGTTGACGCTCCTCCTGATCTCTGGCCTCCTGATGGTGGTAGCCCTCCTCCTCGTATTCAGGCACGTCCACCTCCCCCTTCTGCCGCTTCCCATAGTCTTTCTGGGGATAATCTGGACCTTCGGAATGATGGGGTATCTTCAGGTTCCCTTGACGATGGTCTCGATGGCGGCCTTCCCGATCCTCATCGGCCTTGGCATCGATTACGCCATCCAGTTTCAGAACAGAATCGAGGAAGAGTTCCAACGAGGCGGATCGATCGCCGTGGCGGTGATAGATACGGTGGCTCACACCGCGCCCGCCGTCCTGATCGCCCTGATCATAACCGGGGCGGGCTTCGTCTCCCTCTTCTCGTCATCGGTCCCCATGATCAGGGATTTCGGCCTCCTATGCCTGATCGGGATCATCATGTGCTACATCTCCTCCCTCTTTGTGGGGGTTACAATAATTCACCAGATGGAGAGGGGGCGAAACAGCAGCAACGCCCGGAATTGCCTTGGGAAGAACGAGAAAAAATCCCAGATAGGACCCCTGGTCGTGAAGTCTGTGACACTCGCCCTCAACAGGTGGCAGGTCGTCCTAGTGGCTGCGGTCGTTCTCACCAGCATGGGCCTTTATGCCGACACGAAGGTTCCCATAGAGACCGACTTTTACGAGTTCATACCTCAGAACCTTCCGTCCCTCACCGTATTCCGCCATCTTGAAAATATCTTCGGCGGTACCGACCAGCTCAACGTTATAGTCCAGGGGGACGTGACCGACCCAGAGACCCTGATATGGATGGACGATTTCGGCGACTACGTCGTGGAATCGAGAGACACGATCTACGGGGCCATGAGTCTCGCCACCATAGTCAAGAGCTACAACGGTGGGACCATACCCCAGGAACGGTCCGGGGTCGAGGCCGTCCTGGACCGCGTACCTGAGGAGGTCAAGTACCAGTACGTCGACGGCCACGATACCGCCCAGATCCGCCTGGAGCTAGGACAGGCCTCTGACAACCTCGGCCAGGTGGGGATCGAGCGGCTCCAAAACGAGGTCGTCAAGGACCTGATCTGGTTTGAGCCGCCGCCCGGGATATCTGTCACTCAGACCGGAGAAATGGCGGTGATGAACAGCGTCATTGGAGCCCTCACATCTGGCAGGATAAAGATGACACTCCTGGGTCTGGTCCTCATATTCTTCATCCTCGTGCTGGTTTATAGAGACTTAGTCAAGGCGGTCCTGCCGGTCCTTCCGATGATCATGGTCATCGGCTGGATGGGGGGGGTGATGTACATCTCTGGGATGATGTACACTCCTTTGACCGCCACCCTGGGGGCCCTGATCCTGGGGGTGGGGTCGGAGTACGCCATCCTGACGATGGAGCGGTTCTATGAGGAAAAGGAGATGACTGAAGATGTCATGGAAGCCCTCTTCAAGGCGACGGGGAGCATCGGGGCTGCCATCGTCGCCTCGGGGCTCACCACCGTCTTCGGCTTCTCCGCCCTCATAGCCTCTCCTTTCCCCATTATCAGCAGCTTCGGAACGATAACGGTCCTCTCGGTCATATTTGCCCTCTTAGCTACTTTCACGGTATTCCCGGTACTTCTGATAAGGCTTGAGCGCTGGAGGAGGCACAAGGCGGACGTGAAGACCAGAGCCTCAAACTTGTTTATTATGCCATTCAGGTGGTTGAAGGATTGAGAAATATCGTCAATTTCGGCCTGACACAGCCGCGCTTCTGTTCATCGCCCAACCTCTTGTCAACCTGGTTTCGGCCGAGGCTTCTGATAACTACATACCCTCGGCATCCCTGGACAACTACTGGACGACCTTGGGATCGCCCAACCTCGACGCGAGCCTTGCGGGGACGAACGAGTTCGAGCGGGGCGAGACGGTCATCTCCCAGAGCACGAAGATCCCGGTGAACGTCAGCTCCGCGGGTCGGTCCTACACCCTTCTAGGGATGTGGTCTTGATCCTCCTTGTGGCCGGAGGAGCTGCCCTTTACAGGAGGAGGAAGAGGGGCTGAAGGCCGTTCGAACCTTCAACGACCGAGTTGGATGTACGAAGGGCCTTCACCGCCTACCAACAATCTCCCATCCTAAAAGAGGCATACCAGACCTTGATAATATTCGAGGCGAGATAGGCCGAGGGCGGCGGACATGCCCCGAAGGACGCGTAGAACGTGGTTCGCTCCGCCGAGCCCCTAGATCAGCCCCATCTCCGAGAGCCTCTCGGGGAGGTAGGTCTTCGTCACGAAGTCGAGCCCCTTCCCGGCGAAGGCCTGCTGCTCAGCCTTCTTCGAGAGCTTGATCTGGAGCTGGATCTGCTCCCTCCAGTAGTCGGTCGCAAACCTCGGGTCGGCGAGTTCGGACCGGAGGGCCTGGAGGTCCTGATCCGTCAGCTTGTCCGTCGAGAGGTCGTAGTTGACGATGTCCGATGGCTGGACCCCCACGAACTGGGCGGCCGGCGTCACCAGATAGTCGGAGAGGTAGGCGCTCTTGATGGCTCCGTAGGCGACGCTGGCGTAGATCCGGTAGGACCAGGGGTCGCCGTCGGTGAAGATGACGACAGGAAGGTTCAGCTCTTCGTTCAGCCTCTTTATCAGCCTGCGGGTCGACCGGGCGGGCTGCCCCTTCAGGTGGACGAGGATCGCGTCGTGCTCCTGGTCGAAGCCGTTCTCGATCAGTCTGGCGTGCATCCCGCCTGTCTCGATGGCGATGACGAACTTCGCGTCGTGTTCTTTGAATTCCACGTTGTCGACGTTGAAGGGGATCTGGTAGCCTGCCTCGCCGACGTCCTCCTGACAGTGGATCGTCCTCTCTCCTCGCCGGGTCTTCTCGCTGATGGTGAGGGGGCCGAAGACCGTCGCCCCGTCCTCCTCGGGCCGGACGTGAAAGTCCTCTCGGAGGAGGGCGGTGAGGATCTCCAGGTCCTCGACGAGCCGGTCGCTCTCGGCCTGCTCTCCGAACTTGGCGATGTCCCAGTTCTCGGAGATGTAGTATATCTCCCTCAGAGTCGATCCCCGGTTCTGCCGGAGGTGCTCGTTGATCAGAAGCTCCACAAGGTAGGTGGTCTTGAGGAGGCTCTTCGCCCCCCGGACGGTCTTGACGGACCTGACGCTCTCCTGGTCGCCGTAGACCCAGATCTCCCCCTCCTGGTCGTACTCGAGGTTATTCTTCGTCCTGCTCGGAAGAGCGAGGTGGGGGACCGTCCCCCTCTGGAACTGGTCGTAGAGCGTCTCCGCGAGGCCCAAAAGCCTCCCCTTCGTCGCTTCTGCATCCTTCATCTATCCCACCACCCTCGCGCCGCTGACCAGCTCCGAAGCGACCCCCTCGACGACCGGCTCGGAGAACCGGACCCCCTCCGAGGGGACGGTGTACCTGATCAGCTGCCTCTCCCCCGGCCGGAGGGTGAGCTTCCAGAGGTGGTCGTAGCCGTCCCCCAGGGCTATCACCCTCGCCGGAGGCTCGACGGACTCCGCCTCCACCGAGACCGTCTCGTGGAGCTTGAAGGCCTTGGCGGCCTCGCCGTAGTTTGCGACCACCAGGGTCACCAGGGCGAGGCCGTTCTCGGAGGAGATGGACCTCCTGACGAGGAGGTTTCCCATGATCTTGGCGATGACGGGGTTGATGTCCGGCTCCTCCCGCGCGAGGAGCTCCGCCAGCTTCTTCGATATCCGCGGGAGGATCTTCCTTATGATCTCCTCCTTCTCCTTCCGCTCCGAGAGGGCGGACTTCTTTGAGATGTACCTCCGGAGCTTCCGCCCCACCTCCTTCAATCCCAGCTCCACCTCCGCCACGATCTCGGGGACGTCGGCGACGGCGTCCTTCGACTCGGAGGTGAAGGGTATGTTCGTCGAGGCGATGTGGACGAGGATGGCGGCGGGGCCGACGGGGACCCCGCCCCCGGGCTGGCTGAGGGCGTAGCTCTTCCAGGATACGTTCTCGATGGCGTGGGTCATGGCGCACCCCCCCTGCTGGTATAGGAGCGGCACCCGGTTCGCGAACCTCAGGACCTCGACTTTGCCGTCACCCTTCAGCTCGCCGCCGTAGGCGAGCCCCACCTCCACCTGGAAGGGGTTTCCGGCGTAGACCGAGACCGGCCTCTTGGTGGTGGCGATGAAGTCGACCCGGTACTCCTTCTCGAGGCCCGCCCGGATCAGCTCCTCGCCTATGGGGGACAAACAGTCGGTGGGGGGCGACTTCAGCCTCATCTCCTTGAAGGCGGCGAGAAGCCGCGTCGCCTCGGAGTGGGTCAGGTCTTGGGGCGTCGTCTCGGGGTCGAGCTCCGCCCGGTCGCAGATCTCTTGAGATATTATAGCCCCGACGCTGGAGAAGGAGCCCGCAAGGAAGCTCTTCAGCTTCTTCTTATCGGTGTATCGGAGCATCTTGATGAGGCCGCCGAGCTCCATCCCCCAAGGGTGGGGCTTGATCTCGTAGGAGGGGCTCGGCATCTTATCCGTCGCCCTCTCGAAGACCTCGACGTTCCCGTCGGGCTCCACCAGGGTGATCCGGGCGTGGGGGTTCACTATCGCCACGTTCTTCAGATAGCCGTAGATCGACTGCCTCCGGCTCCGGACGTACGACCCCTCCATCTCCAGCTCCACCCGGGTGCCGTGGGGGCGGTCCCACTCCGCCTCCTCCGTCTTGAGGATCTCGGGCTCGTTGGTGGCGGTGTTGATCATCAGCTCCCACCTCCCCGCCCGGTGGGTTGGCCCGATCTTGGTGGTGACTGCCGTAGGCCTTCCCGTCGTCAGCTGGGAGTAGAGGACGCCCGCGGATATCCCTATGCCCTGCTGACCCCGGCTCTGCTTGAGGACGTGAAACCTCGAGCCGTAGAGGAGCTTGGCGAAGACCCGGGGGACCTCGGACCCGACGATACCGGGGCCGTTGTCCTCGACGACGACCCGGAAACCCTCGCCCCTCCTCAGGATCTGGACGAAGATGTCGGGGAGGATATCCGCCTCCTCGCAGGCGTCGAGGGAGTTGTCCACCGCCTCCTTGACGGTCGTTATCAGCGCCCTCGGCGCCGAGTCGAACCCCAGGATCTGGCGGTTCTTCTCGAAAAATTCGGCTACGGAGATGGCCTTCTGGTGCTTGGCCAGCTCCTCTGCTATCTCCATGTCAGAAAAGAGGAGGGAGCTTAGAGCTCGGCCCCCACCACCGTCTGGGTCGCGGTCACGTTGTGGATCTCACGGATGGTGTCCACCAGCCGGTTGAGGACGGAGAGCCCCTCCACCTCCAAGACCACCACGAAGTCATACTCGCCGAAGACGTGATAGACGTCCTTTATTCCCTCGATCTCCCTCAGGGCGTTGTAGACGCTCCTCTCCTGTCCTGGCACCACCTTGACCATCGTAACTCCGATCACCATATTCTATCACCACCTATTATAAACTCCGACGCATTATATAAGCTTTTCAGGGCCCCGGCTGGCTTTTGGCTCACCGCTCCCTCCTCTTCTTGCTGGGGGCCTTCTCTCTTTCTCCAAAGAAAAGCTCCTCCTCTTCTATCCTCTCGGCGTCCCTCAGATCTTCTTCCTCATCAAAGCTCAGAGGTACCTTCAGGTCTTTTGGCCTCCTGGGGTCTCCTTGCGCCGCTCCGGCGTCGAAGCCCTCTTCCTCCTCATCCCAGGTGGGACCTGATGCATCGGACGCTCTCCTTCCTGGACGAACTTCAGCCTCTTGCCCCTCCTTCGGCTCAGGCATCTCCCCTTTCAGGGAGGCCAGGGCCCTTATGACCATCTGCCGGTACTTCTCCAGGTCGGTCCCATAGTGGAGGTGGGCCTTTCCTATCTCGGCGGCCTCCCCCGGAGGCTCGGGCTTTTTCATAAGCTGGTCGCCGCTGGAGAAACCTCCGGCGCCCTCTGTCCCCAGGAAGGCCCTGAAGGCCTCGATCCGATCGAGGGTCCTCGCCGCCGTCTCCAGGACCCACCGGTCCCTCGTCTCGGCGTCGACCCGCTGGACCGCCTCGGCCCTGACCGATATCAGCCTTTTGCCATCCTCGGTCTCGTAGACGCTCGGCTTGCCGACGACGGCGACGAAGGCCGGGGGCTCCGTCGCCGCCAGGATCTGGGCGGCCTCGGGCTGGTACTGGCCGGCGTAGACGAAGATGCTCCCCGTGGGGTCGGCGACCCTCCCCCGCCAGTACTCGACCTCGTCTCCCAGGTTATCCCTCTCGGTGAGGGTCCCCACCAGGAGGACCCGGTTGCACCGTGCCCCCGTAGGGGTGATCAGGTAGAGGGGAGCGTACTGGTCCTCGTTCTCCCTGAAGGTGAGGTCGGAGTCCCGGAGCTCCGAGGAGTAGACCCTCCTCGCCACCTCTCGGGCGAAGCCAGCCATCTCAGATCACCTCCCCGGCCCTCGCCGCGAGGCCGTCGGCCTCCTCGGGGGTCGTCGGCTTGGCCGGCGAGATCATCTCGACGAGGATGTAGCGGTCGACGGTCGGCCCCGAGACGGAATAGTACCTCCCCAGGAGCCTCTCCTCGATCATCCCCTTCACCACCTCGTGGTCGAGGGCCTCCATCGCCATCGTCTTAGCCTCCTCCATGCTGATCCCCATGAGGCTCTCCGTCCTCTCCCGGTTGATCAGCACCTCCTGGACCTTCACCCCATCGTCCAGGACCGCCTTGATCCGGAGGTCGTAGGTCCCCTCCTGCTTTCCGTGCTCGCCGCAGACCCCCTTGTTCAGCATCCGTCTGCAGATGGGGCATCGCTTGATCAGCCCCGAACCCTTCTGGACGTCGACGATCGCCCCCGTGAACTTCGCCTCCTGGGGGCTCACCTCTACCTCTTCTTCGAGAGGCATAATCCCGCTCGTCCTGTTCAGCTTGACGCTGAACCTCCCCTCGAACTCGTCGGTGACGACGTTCTTGAAGAGGTAGCTCTCCCCCTCCACCAGGTCCGGAAGCTCGGCCTTGGCCCACTTGACGAACTTGATCACCCCAGTCTCGTCGCCGATGAGCCCCGTCTGAGATATCGTCTCGCTCGTCGGGTCCCAGAGCTGGACTACCTTCGCCCGGAGGTCTATCCACCGGGATTGCTCTTTGATCTCGGCGATCTTCATCTCCTGGACCTGGTTCGACGTCGAAGGCTCAGCCGCCACCACCTCTTTTGTCAGCTCCTCGATCCCGCTCGTCCTGTTCAGCTTGACGCTGAACCTCCCTTGAAACTCGTCGGTGACGACGTTCTTGAAGAGGTAGCTCTTCCCCGCCGCCAGGTCCGGGAGCTCGGCCTTGGTCCACTTGACGAACTTGATCGTCCCCGTCTCGTCGCCGATGAGCCCCGTCTGGGATATGGCGCTGCTCGTCGGCTCCCATAGCTCCACCACCTTCGCCTCCAGGTCGATCCATCGGCCGGGTCCGTTGATCTCCCCCACCTTCAGGCTCTCGGCCTTCTTCGGGGCGAAGGTGGCCGGCGAGACGCCGTGCTCTTTGAGAAAATAGTTGACGACGCTGCGGATCGCCTCGGCCTCGGGGACCCCAAACTTCTCAACGAGGAGGGCGAGACGGCTCTCCACCTCGGCTGCGGGAACCTCTACCTTCTGGTCCCTCAGTCGAGCCAAAATCTGCTCTACGGCTGCATTCATGGCATTTGACCTCCAGTTTTTTATAGAGAGGCAATACCCTTGGCGCTTTCAAGGTAGATAAACTTACTTACGGCGGGGCGAAAGTAATATTGGTTCAGGCGGAATAGGGGAAGTCGGAATGAAGATCAGTACCTGGTTTGGGCATCTAGACGACGAATCCGGTCCGTCTCGCCTCCCCGGAGGTGCCGAGGAGATCGTCGGAGGGACGATGGGGGACGCTGAGACCTCCCTGGGGGAAGGGGCGGCCTTCCAGCCCGACCTCCGGAGGCTGGCCCTGGCTGGGGGTCTATTCCGGGACGACGCCGAGTACAACGCTGCCATCCGATCGGCGGCGATGGAGCTGGTGAAGAGGAAGCTCCGGGCCCAGGCGGGGGCCGAGGCGGAGCTCCTCCAGACGATCGAGGCCCTCGACGACCTGAACGAGGTTATAAACCGCCTCGAAGAGAGGCTCTACGAGTGGTCTCGCCTCCACGGCGAAGACCGCAGCCTCCGGGGCAGAGCCCTGGCGGAGGAGCTCGCCGAGGAGGAGGAGCTGATCGGGGTCGTAGCCCGTTCCATCCTCGACCTCGCCGACGCCCGCCGTTCGGTCCAGAAGAGCCTCGAGACGGCGACGTCCCAGGCCGCCCCGAACCTCTCCAGCCTCGCGGGGCCGCTTCTGGCCGCGAGGATGATCTCCCGGGCCGGAGGGCTCCAACGCCTCACGGAGATGCCGGCCTCCGCGATCCAGGTGATGGGGGCGGAGAAGGCCCTCTTCAAGCACCTTCGGGGCAGGGCGCCCTCGCCGAAGCACGGGATGATCTATCGGCATCCGGCCGTCATGGGCACTGCCCGGAGCCTCCGGGGGAGGGCGGCCCGCGCTTTGGCGGCGAAGCTCGCCATAGCTTCCAGGATCGACCTGTACTCCGGGGAGGTGAACCCCCAGCTGAAGCTGGCCCTCGACCGCCGGATCGACGAGATCAGGGCGACTCCGGCGCGAAAGAGGGGTCGAGGGGGGGTCCGATCCGCCCGAGGCGGCAAAGGCCTATAGCCCATCACATTTATAATGGTCGGGCGGGAATACCTTCCTGAGGTAAAGAGGGGTCGACGATGAAGGCCGGAGTGCTGATCTTGCTATCCTTCCTGTCGGTTCTGCTTTCGCCACCTTCGGCGCTTGCAGGGTGCGGTGATGGAGAATGCGAGGATGCAGACTGGAAGATCGCAAAGAACGTCACCCAGCGATCGACCATATTCCTGATCGGGTATATGGACGAGATGGGAGCTTACCAGACGGAGTCGGGGATAGCAGGAAGCAAGCTAGTCTACGGCGTCCGGGGTAGCGGGACCGCCTCGAAGACGATGACCGTATACGTCGACGAGGGCGGCGTCTGTGATGGCGAGGGAGGCGGGAGCGGGATATACTACAACGTCCAGGCCGAGTACAACTACCATCCTTACACTTTCATCCCTCAAACCACCACCTACGATAAGAAGGCCGATAGCTACCTCAGAAGCGCCCTCCGGGCCAAGAACCGGGTCGTCGGAACGGCCATCGCTGAGAATAGCTCCGGGGTGGAATACCTGATCAAGGAAGACGCCACCGACGAGGAGAGCCTCCATCCGGCCATGGAGGTCCTCCGCCTGGGATCCTGGTGATCGACCCGGCGGCGGGAGGCATCTGGTATCGTCGATGGGCGGAGGGGTCGACGGGGATCTCCGGTACCCATCAGATTTATAATGGATGTGCCAGAATATGAGATTAGTAAAGGGGTTCATCATGAAGGTCAGAGTTCTGCTGCCGCTGGCCGTCCTGGCCACGATCTTATCGATGCCTGCAGTCTTGGCGGATTGGAGCTATACCGAGGACGTCACAGATCATTCTTACGTCCACCTGAGCGGCTACATAGACGAGATGAAGATCTATCAGACCGATAGGGGGTTCCACGGCCAGAAGCTCGTCGTCGGGACCAAGGGCAGCGGGATGATCGATCGGAGACAGACCGCCTACGTCTACGATGACGAGGTATACGGCGACGAGATGTACTTCAACGAGTGGGGCACCTTCGACCACCGGTCCGTCCAGGACGGAACCGGCGAGAGCGACCTCCGAAACGCCCTCTGCGCCAAGAACTACGAGATGGGAACGGTCATCTCCGAGAGCTACACAAACATGGATTATCTGATAAAGGACACCACCATCTACCAGAACGATAACGTCTCCATTTATCAGATCGCCTCGGAGGGAAGGGGCACCGCTCGGCTCGGGGCCCGGGTGAAGGACGGCCCCTGCAAGGGCGTCACCATCATGACCTACGGCGGGACTTACATCGGCGACTTCAACATCAGGCAGGAGATAGGATCGGGGGACGAGCTCTACCTGACCTGCCCGTAACCCCTTCTCTTTTCGGCCTGCAGCCTATACAAGGGGCCTCGGCTGCTTATTCTCCGGGAGGACGGGCAAGGGCATCGTATTTATGAGGATCGGCCGGTCCACCTCCTTCGCCCGCTCCACCAGCACCTCCTTCCCCCACGCCGTCAGGCCGAATAGCGGCACCGCCGTCCCCACCTGGACGAGGGGACGGACCTTCTCCCTCACGAACTTGGAGGCACAGCTCGTCACGATGTCGGCTTCTGCGACGAGCCGCTCCGCCTCCTCCTCAGCGATCCCCGTGAGGTGAACCCCCACGATCAGGATTCGGACGCTCCGCTCTTTCTCCAGGGCTCGAAGCCTCTCGGCCGCGTCGGCGTCGGCGACGGTGACCGCAAACCTTCCGTACCGTTCGGCAGCGATCTCTGCCCCCGCCACCTGGTCGATCTTGGCGGTAACCGGGTCCAGGACGATCCCCCCCCGAGCCTCGATCCCGGCGAGGACCTCGGGGATCGGATCGGTGCTGACGAGCCCCGATATCCAGCCCCCCATCCCCTGGATGAGGCTGGGGTTAGCGGTGATCACCGTCCCCGCCCCGTCGCAGACGGTGACCGTCGCCTCGATCAGCCCCCGCCGCGTCGCCGTCATCATCACCTCCGAGGCGCCGAAGCCGACGAAGACGTCCATCTCCAGCTTCCTTTCCGGGGTGAACATGCCGTGCTCTTTCACCCGGAACTCCATGTTGGCGGCCGCCGCCTCGGGGGTGATCTCCTTTATCCCCCGGACCTTGTCGAAGAGGGGGCACCACCGGATGAGGGGCTCGCCGGTCTCGACGACCTGGCCGTCCTTGACCACGACCTTCGTCCTTCCCAATAGCTCCATCTCGTCCAAGCTCAATCACCTTTCTGAACTTCGAAGTAGACCCGGCGGTTCGCCTTCCCCTTGTTCTCGGCCTTCAGCATCTTTATCAGGCCTATCTCGCCGGTCCTCTGGACGTGGGTCCCTCCGCAGGCCTGGAGGTCTATCCCCTCCACTTCGACCGTCCTTATCTCCTCCCGATCGGGGACCTCTTTGGCGAGCCTCATCAGGTCCGGGATCTCCATCGCCTCCTCCCTCGAGATGAGGCGGATGGAGACGGGCCTGTCCTCCCTTATGATCTCGTTCACCCTCTCGACGTAATCGGCGAGGGCTTCCCGATCGAACTCCTGGAGGCTGAAGTCGACCCTCGACCGATCTATCCCGATCTGGTTTCCCGTGATCATCGCCCCCGTCCTCTGGAAGATCACGGCGGAGAGGATGTGGCAGGCGGTGTGGCTCCGCATGAGGTGGTGCCTCCGGTCCCAGTCGATCTCCCCCCTCACCAGGTCCCCGGCCACGAGCCCCGGCCTCTCCACCCGGTGGGCGATGTCGCCGTCGGAGACGCGGACGTAGACGACTGAATATAACTCGACCCCCCTCGCCAGAGTTCCGAGATCGTGGGGCTGGCCCCCCGAGTCGGGATAGAAGGCCGTCCTGTCGAGGAAGACCTCGTCGCCATAGACCCTCTCCACCCTCGCCTCGAAGCTCCTCAGGCGGCTGTCAGCGGTGTATAGACCGATCATACGATCGCCTCATAATCCTGATTACATATCGGATTGTAGTCAGCCGGGGCTGGTAAAATCCCTTTCGATCCGTCCGATCCAGATCCGGGCAAACCATCGCCCGGTCCGGATTAAACGATATTTATTTTGAACGAAACTTATATATGGATCTATAACTACCAGTACAATGGTGACCGGATTGAGGAATGTTTCGCTACCCGCTCAGAACGTTGAACGCGAGGAGTTCGCATCGATCCTGATGAAGATCGGCCTCAAGAGGAACGTGGCCAAGGTCTTGACCTATCTCGCCTGCGTAGACGAGGCCACCAGTCGGGAGATCGAGATGGGGTCGGATCTCCGGCAGCCGGAGGTCAGCATAGCCATGAGGGAGCTCCGGAAGCTCGATTGGATAGCCGAGAGGGACGAGAAGAACCCAGGGAAGGGGAGGCCCTATCGAATATACAAGCTGAAGAAGGGGCTCTACGACATCATCGATTACCTGGAGACGAACAAGAAGACCGAGACCGACCAGGTGATGACCAAGATCAGCAGGCTGAAGGAGCTGAAATCCTCCTGATCGGCGGAATGCCTCTTCTATTCTGAAATTATAATTATCGGTGGCGGAGATGGGGGAGTACGCCACCTTCGGAGAGGAGCCTCGATCCGTCCCTCTGCCATTCATCTATCCTCACCCATCCGTCCTTCGGAGCCGTCCGGTCACCCGAAGTGGCTCTCGAATAAGCCGGGGATATCCTCGGGCCTCTCCAGCATCGTCACCCCCTCCATCGCCGCCAGCCTCTTCACGTGCTCCACGTCCTCCTTTCGGATGACGAGGGTCAGGTCCCTCCCGTCGGGGAGCGTCGTCACCACCTCCCCCTCCTGGAAGTCGGAGGGCATGATGTACAGGGGGAGCATCACCTTCTGGCTCATGATGGCGGCGTTGGTGAGCATGGTGTCCGCGATCCTCAAGGAGATCTTGGCGACGGTGTTGGAGGTGGCGGGGGCTATGAGGATGAACTCGAACCTCCCCATCTGGACCTGCCCCGCCAGGAAGGGGGCGTTGGCGTTCGCCTCCACCCAGATCTTGTCGAACTCCTCCTCCAGCTCCGGGAAGAGCTTGTAGTACTTCACCACCTGGTCACCGGCCTTGGAGATGTAGACCCGGATATCGACCTCGTCGTCGTACCTCCGCCTCATCTCCTTCATCACGGCGGCCGTCTCCCGGATCCGGTCGCCGGACCCCGTGATCCCCCAGACGACCCTTTTCTTCTTGGCCCTCTTTTCGGTCATCTTCTATCCTTATCCATCCACACCTTGATTTATTTTTCCTTTCCCAAGAGGTCGGAGAACCTCCGGACGGTCTTACGGAGGGACCGCCACCCCTCGGCGTCCTCCATCGCCCCCTCCAGGGTGTCCTTCGACCAGAAGGTGGCGCCGAGGTTCGCCCCGAAGGAGCCGCCGCCGACGGGGAGGACGCCGTTCAAGACGTAGAAGGCGATGATCTGCTGGATCGCCAGCTCCTGGCCGCCCATCCGGTCGCCGCCGACGGCTATCGCCATTCCGGCCTTCCCCCTGAAGATGTCGTAGTCGGCGGCCACGAGGGCCCGGCACCGATCCATCACCGCCTTCGTCTGGGCGCTGACGCCGCCGTTGTAGACGGGGGTCGCAAAGACGATCCCGTCGGCGTCCCGGAGGAGGGGGTAGAGCTGGTACATGTCGTCTTTTATCCTGCACTCCTTGTTGGTGAGGCAGAAGTCGCAGTGGAGGCAGGGGCTGATCCTCTTTCCCCTGACGGTGAAGGAGGTGGTGGAAAAGCCCCTCTCCTCCAGCATCCTGAGAGTTTCTTTGAGGATGTGGTCCGTCGCCTTCTCCCGGGGGCTGCCGCATATTCCCACGATCTTCATGATCTATATATTAATTTCGTATGCGATTTATATTTATCCATGCCTCCCCCCCTTCGGCGCTCCCAAGAGAAGCCGTCCTCTGTCCCGCCCTCCTCCTCCTCTCCGCCTCAGCCCATCTCCGCCCCCAGCTGGGGCCAGCTCCGCCCGAGGGTAGGAGGTATATATCTCCTCTCCAAATCCCCAAGGGATGTGCGAAGCCGAGAGCAAAAGTAGCGTCCTCTTCATCGCCACCGTCGCCGCCTTCCTCCCGGCCTTCGCGAACTCGGCGATCAACGTCGCCCTTCCTCCGATAGGCGTCGAGTTCGGCATGGACGCCGTCCTCCTGGGGTGGGTGGTCACCTCCCATCTCCTGGCGATGGCGGTCTTCATGGTCCCCCTGGGGAGGGCCGCCGACATCTGGGGGAGGAAGAGGTTCTTCACCCTGGGGATGGGGATCTTCGCCGCATCCTCCCTCTTCTGCGCCTTCCCCACCTCCGGCTCCGCCCTCATATTCTTCCGGCTCTTCCAGGGGATGGCGAGCGCCATGATCTTCGGGACGGCCGTCGCCCTCCTCACCAGCGTATTCCCGCCGGGGGAGAGGGGGAGGGCCCTGGGGATCAACGTCACCGCCGTCTACCTAGGCCTCTCCCTCGGCCCCTTCCTGGGGGGGATCCTCACATCGTACCTGGGGTGGCGGAGCATATTCCTGGTGAACGTGCCCCTGGGCGCGTGGGTCGTCCTCCTGACGCTCCGGAGGCTCGAGGGGGAGTGGGTGGAGGCGGCCGGGGAGAGGTTCGATTGGCTCGGCTCCTCGATATACGCCCTCGCCCTCATCTCGACGGTCTACGGCCTAACGAGCCTCCCCTCGGCCGCAGGGGCCGGCTTCCTCTCCCTCGGCCTCCTCGGCCTCCTCGCCTTCGGCCTTGTGGAGCTGAGGAGCAGAAGCCCCGTCCTCAACGTCCGGCTCTTCCGGGATAACCGGGTCTTCGCCCTCTCGAACCTCGCCGCCCTGATAAACTACGGGGCGACCTTCGCCGTCGCCTTCGTCTTGACCCTCTACCTCCAGACGGTGAAGGGGCTATCGCCCCTCGCGGCCGGGTTCGTCCTCGCCGCCCAGCCCGCCGTCCAGGCGGTCCTATCGCCCTGGGCGGGGAGGCTCTCCGACCGGATCGAGGCCCAGGTCGTCGCCTCCGCCGGGATGGCCCTCGTCGCCGGGGGGCTCCTCCTCCTCGCCCTCGGCCTCGACGGCGAGACGGGATTGGGCTTCATCGTCGCCGTCCTCGCCCTCCTCGGCCTCGGCTTCGCCTTCTTCTCGTCCCCGAACACCAACGCCATCATGAGCTCCGTCGAGAAGAGGGACTACGGCGTCGCCTCGGGGATGGTGGGGACGATGAGGTCGATCGGGATGATGACCTCCATGGCGATCGCCATGACCTTTCTCTCGATATTCATGGGGCGGGTCCAGGTGACCCCGGAGGTCTACCCGCAGTTTCTGGAGGCGGTGACCGCCGTCCTATCCGTCTTCGTAGTCCTCTGCGTCATCGGGATCTTCGCGTCCCTCGCCCGGGGGAAGGTGAGGCGGAGGGAGTGAGCCCTACGGCAGGGCTCGCTCCTCTCTCTTAGCCTGCAAATACATCCCTTTGCGGCCCGTTGGATATCTTCCTTTGACCTGGAAGAGCGTTCCGGATCAAGAGGGCTCATCCGCAGGGCTCCAAAATACACCCTCATAAGGATTGAATACGTATTTGCTCAAAGGCACATTCTGGGGGATGCCGTCCGTGTCTCTTAAGGACCAGAAGGTGTAGATGGCGAAAGCCCTATCTCCAGCATCGTTCAGGACGGCGTCGCCTGAATATCCTCTGTAGGTCCTGGCAAAGACGGGCAGTACCCTCATGAAGTCGGCGGGGTCGCTCGATCCGGTCACAAGATACGTATAAGCGATGAGCCAGGCGGCATCGTAGTCGTTCATGGCATAGGAGACCATATCGATCTCGTGCCTCTCTCTGATATCCCCGGCGATCCTCCTGGCGACGGGCGAATTCTCCTGGCCGAACGTCGGATATATGAAGCCAACTTTGATGGCGAACTGGACCGCGCTCTCGTTCTCCCTGATCAGGACCCCCGACGGATCGCTGCCGTACCATCTGGCTGATGCCAGGGCCGGATCCCTCGACGCCTGGGCCAGGATATCTATCGACTCATCGAAGGCGATGAGATACACGGCAACGGCGCCATCGCCGTATACATCACGGGCGTCTTCCAGATGAGCCCCCAATTCTCCAAGGATCTGAGAGAAGTCCTCTGAATCGGGGTTATATCTCAGGGGGGTCATCGTCACCCCTCCCTTCTGATCCAGGCTTTCGGCCGCGGCGTTGATCAGGTCGTTTCCCCAAACGTCGTTTCTGGCAAGAGCCACCACAGCTTTAGCCCCGTCCTTCGTCATCAGATCGGCCATCGCATTTGCCAGGTTGGTATCATCGGAGGCCAGCCGGAAGGTCGTATCTCCAGAGATGGCCATGCTCGGGGCGGTGCTGCCACCGCTTATGAGAATTATGCCACTTTCGTTGGCGTACTCCCTTACCCTTGAGAGGGACGCGCTATCCTCGGGGCCTATGATGATCCTCAACCCTCGGGCCTCCAGCTCCTTCAAGGCCTCGAATGTGGCCTCTGGGTCGGTCCCGGTATCCTTTACGACGATTTGTATCCTTGTCGATTTATTCATATCTGAAAGGAAATTGTTGATATCGGCCTCGGCATGCTCCAGGGCGATCTGAGCCGATAGTCCTGTGCTGGCCCAATCGCCGCTCATAGGTAGCAGTGCACCTATCGTCAGGTTTTCTTGGTCGCAGATCCCGCTGGCCGGAGACAGATAGCCGGTTGCCATCACCGTTAAGACGACCAGAATGGAGGTGAGCCTCATGGCCAAAGGCTATCTTTTTTCCTCATCATAAAACTGGCGACTTTCGGATAGAACGTAAGAGACCACCCGGTAACTGGCTAGACGCTGGCTTCATCGTCGCCGTCCTCGCCCTCCTCGGCCTCGGCTTCGCCTTCTTCTCGTCGCCGAACACCAACGCCATCATGAGCTCCGTCGAGAAGAGGGACTACGGCGTCGCCTCGGGGATGGTGGGGACGATGAGGTCGATCGGGATGATGACCTCGATGGCGATCGCCATGACCGCCCTATCGATATTCATGGGGCGGGTCCAGGTGACGCCGGAGGTCTACCCGCAGTTTTTGGAGGTGGTGACCGCCGTCCTATCGGTCTTCTTCGTCCTCTGCGTCATCGGGATCTTCGCGTCCCTGGCAAGGGGGAAGGTGAGGCGGGGGGAGTGAGCGCTCGGGTCAGGGGGGTGGTGACGCGAGGGCGGGGGGTGTTTCTCCCCTTCCTCGTGAGAATAGAGCCTCGATTATTTTTCTTCCCCCTTCTTCTCCCGGCCGTACCCCTCCTTTATCGCCTCCACCATCTCGTCGTCCGCCTCCACCACCAGGGCCCCCATGTAGTTGCAGTCCTTGCAGTGGTAGACCTTCCCGACGTAGCCGCCGGTCTCAAGGTATATCTCGGAGCTCCCGCAGACCGGGCAGACCTCCACCATCCTCTCCCTCTTCTTCTCCATCTTTTCGGACGTTTCCCACTCCCCCTTTCGTCTCTGGCTGGCTGAAGCGCTCGCAAGCCGTCGGAGTCCGGCCTCGATGGCTGCCCCAACTTATGCGGCATTTTAAACCCATCCCGGCTATATATCTTTTGGCCTCCCATCTATGCCTTCTCTCGTCGACCGTCGACCGCTGGGATTCTTGGCGGCCGCAAAGATGGAGAAGACATCTTCGACTAAAAATGAGGCGGAAGGGCCCGCCCTTCGAGGTGGGACGCTGCCTGCGCCCGCGGGCCCCTCCGCCACCTCAGATGGCCGCCCTCTACCTTTCATCCGAGGAGGCGGGGGCCTGAGGGATGACGTCCACCCTCCCGAGGAACTCCTCGAACTCCTCCGCCGCCATCTCGCCGGAGACGCCGGAGACCGACTCGATCCTGCAGACGGTCCGGTCGTCGACGGCGAAGAGGACGAGGTAGACGGCCGGAAGGGCGAGGCCATCGCCATACTCCCAGACCGCTTTATAGAGAGACGTCTCCCGCGGGTTGATCCTCCCCACGGTGACGTCCTTGACGGCGGTGATAGTCAGGTTCGCCACCTCCCCGCCGAGGCCGAAGGGGGTGGTGGGAAGCCCCCCCTCCGGGGGCTCGCTGTAGGTCTCGATCTGGATCCCGACGTTCGAATCCAGGGTCAGAAGGTCGTGGGGCACGTCCGCCAGGTCCTCGGAGGCGGACCCGATGGTGAAGGTCTGACGGGTGAAGTTCATCGCCGAGGCTACCGCCTCCGGCCACGCCGACCCCCTCACCACCAGGGGGTAGGTGATCCTTCCCGCCTCAGCCTCCTGGGTGTCGTTTCTCACCAGGTCGGCGTCTATCGCTATCGAGCAGTCGCCGGCCTCGATCGTCACGAGGCTGGCCGCGGCGGAGTTCGCCGCCGCCATGGCCGCCATCAGCAGCAAGATGCACGTCGTCTTCAATTCATCACCTTCTCATCGATGTCGTGATCGGCCTTCAGGGGATCAGGTCCACTCCTACCGTCGTCGAGGCGCCCGAGGGCCTGACCCCACAGGGGGTCCAGTCGGCCTTGACGCTGACGAAGATGACATTGCTCGGAACCCCATCCAGGGTGAAGATCGCCATCATCAGCCCTGGAGTGCTGGATTTGAGGACGATCTGATGGTACCCCGTGGTGGAGTACCCCAGGTCCAGCCTCCGGGCGTCTCCGCTGAAGTCCATCAGGTAGAGGTTCACCGCCCCGTTCCTGGGAAGGTATAGGACCTCGGTGATCCAGGCGTCGAGGGGGGCTATGCTGTTCCAGGACCATCCCGACGATGTGACGATCCAGAGGGTGGGGTCTGTGGCTGGGAAGGTCCCGTTGAAGCTCCGCCAGGGGACGGAGCTCCCCTGATAGTAGACCGCCGTCGGAGGCGACGACTTCGGCTCAAAGTCCAGGATCGTCTCCTCCTCGCCCGCTGGCGGCGGCGTGCAGGTGTAGATCGCCGTCGGGGCCTGGGGCTTGGGGACGGGGGGGACCGGGGTAGGGGTCGGGGTCGGCTGGGGTTTCGGCTTCGGGTTGTACTGGCACGTGCCCCGGTAGAAGGCCCACTCCTCGCAGGACGACCCGTCGGGGAATACGCAGTACCCGACCTGCCCTCCAGTCCTGGGGTCGGTCCTGATGACGGATGTATACCCCAGGGCCTTGCAGTGGGTTGAGGCGGGGTTTGGCATCCCTATCGGCTTCACCGGCTCGGGGTTGTAGCTGCAATCCCCCCGATAGAAGTCCCAGGCGTCGCAGGACGACCCGTCCGGGAATACGCACCTTCCGTCGGAGTACTGGTATCCCTGATTTGTGCAGTAGGTGGCGGCGGGGTTTGGCATCCCTATCGGCTTCACCGGCTCGGGGTCGTAGCTGCAATCCCCCCGATAGAAGTCCCATGCGTCGCAGGACGACCCGTCCGGGAATACGCACCTTCCGTCGGAGTACTGGTATCCCTGATTTGTGCAGTAGGTGGCGGCTGGATTCGCCATCCCGACCCCCTCGTCGGTTCCGGGCCCTCCGATCCAGCCGATGGAATCATCATCATCCTCGGCAGATCCTGCGGTTGCGAGGCAGAGAAGGGCCGAGAGGAGCAATATATTCCCATACAAATTCATTCCATCCCTCCGTCAGAATGGGGGCTGAAGAACATGGAATGACATTTGAATAAGTTGATAGATAAAGTTTTTGGGCTCTTCCTCACCGGTCGGAGGAGGCCGATCCAAGGCCGTCTCCCCTCGGCCCCTTCCGGATCAAATCCTCTGGGGCTATGCCCCGGCCGTCGGCCAAATAAAATGGGCTGGTGGATCTTCATCCACCAGATCCCCGAAGCTCAGGGAACGAGCCTTCTCCGGTCCCTGGGGAAGAGAACGGCGTCCCGGATGTTCTCGAGGCCGAGCATCGTGAGGACGACCCTCCCGAGGCCGAGGCCCCAGCCGGCGTGGGGGGGCATCCCGAACCGGAAGGCCCTCAGGTAGAACTCGAACCCATCGGGGTCGAGCCCCTGCCGCCTTATCTTCTCGACGAGGAGGGCGGGGTCGTGGACCCGTTGGGCGCCGCTAGCAAGCTCCATCGTAGGGTGCATCAGGTCGAAGCCCCGGCTGATCTCGGGCCTCTCCTCATAAGGCTGGGTGTAGTAGGGCTTGATGGCGGTCGGCCACTCGGTCATGAAGTAGTGCTCGCCTATCGCCGAGCCTATCGCCCTCTCCGCCTCGGTGTCGAGGTCGTCGCCCCATTCGATCTCGACGTTCCTCGACTCATTGGCGATCTTCAGCGCCTCGGTGTAGGTGACCCTCTTGAAGGGGGTTTTGGGGACGGCTAGGTCTACGCCCAGGACCTCCAGGTCCCTCGGGCACCGCTCCGCGACGTCGGAGTAGGCCTTGGCCATCGCCCTCTCCAGGAGGAACATCACGTCCTCTTCGTCGGCGAAGCTGACCTCGACGTCGATGGATATCGCCTCGTTGAGGTGGCGCCTCGTATCGTGCTCCTCGGCCCGGAAGATCGGGCCGATCTCGAAGACCCGGTCGAGGCCCGCCGACATCAGCATCTGCTTGTAGAGCTGAGGGCTCTGGTTGAGGAACGCCTCCCTCTCGAAGTAGGTTATGGGAAAGAGGGCGGTCCCGCCCTCCGTAGCCGTCGCCACCACCTTGGGGGTACAGACCTCGAGAAAGCCGTTCTCGGAGAAGAACTCCCGGAAGGAGCGGAGAACCTCGCTCTCGATCCTGAAGACCGCCAGCGCTGGAGGCCTCCGGAGGTCGATGAACCGCGAGTCGAGCCTGGTGTCCAGGTCGGCTCCCACTTTTCCCGTGGGGTCCATCGGCAGCGGCGACTCGGCCTCGTTGAGGAGATTGATCTCCGAGGGTATGATCTCGTAGCCCCGGGGCGCCTTCGGCTCGCCCTTCACCCTCCCTCGGACGAGGAGGACGCTCTCCCGGCTGAGCCCCCTCACCCTCTCCAGGAGGTCTTTATCCACCTTCTTCGCGACGAGGGTCACCTGAGCGAACCCCTCCCGGTCCCGGAGGACGAGGAAGCAGATCCCGCCCAAGTCTCGGACCTCGTGGGCCCAGCCCGCCAAGGTCACCTCGGAGCCGTCCATCTCCGGAAGGATGTCGCCTGAATAATGAGTTCTGAGGACCAAAGAACGTCACCGATGGGAGAATAGGGTTCTGATATAAAAGCCGTCCGTAGATCGGGACCACCCGACGGCGGGCTTCTCTCATCCAACAGAGCCAAATAGGATAAGCGGGTCATTAACATAATATTATGGCGATTTGACCTGGTCGGCCCACCGGCGGTCCTGCTTGGCCGTCGGCCAGGCGGCGAAGATGGGATAGGCCGGGTCCCGGCTGGGGCTCAAAAGCCCGATCCTTCCATCTTCCGTCCGGGAGATAGATCTAAAAAGGGGGTCCTGGCGGCTAGAGGCCTGCTCTCACCATGATGATATCGCGCAAAGACCTCATGGAGCAAGACGAGTTCTGGATCTTGCTCTTCATCCTCGGAGGCGTCCTCCTCAACTGGCCGATCTTGTCTCTGGTCTCGGGTGGAGGCGAAACCTCCGGCGGACCTTCGATACTAGTCTATATAGTCGCTGTCTGGCTTCTGATCATCTCATCGGCTTATCTCTTCGACAGGTGGACCTCGAATTGATAAACCCCGTTGTTGCCCTGGCGGCGATGGTCCTCTACCTCCTCCTCCTCTTCGGGATAGCCCATTACGCCGATCGAATGCGGGGGATGGGGAAGAGCATAGTCTCCAACCCCCTCGTCTATGCCCTCTCCTTCTCCGTCTACGTCACCGCCTGGACCTTCTACGGCTCCGTCGGGAGGTGCGCCACCGAGGGGCTCGGTTTCCTCCCCATATACCTGGGCCCATCCCTGGTGATGCTCCTCGGCTGGACGGTCATAAGGAAGATGATCGTCGTCTCGAAGGAGCACCGGCTCGCCACCATCAGCGACTTTATCAGCTTCCGGTACGGCAAGAGCTATGTGATCGGGGCCCTCGTCGCCATAGCCATCCTGATCGTCGTCACCCCCTACGTCGCCCTCCAGCTGATAGCCATCTCCGAGTCCCTGACGATCATCAGCGGCGACTATCACGAGACCCTGGGGACGAGGAGGCTGATGGTGTCGATCCTTCTTGCGGTCTTCGCCATCATATTCGGGACGAGGCACCTCGACCCCCTGGAGCGGCACGAGGGCCTGATCGCTGCCGTTGCCTTCGAGTCGGTGGTGAAGCTGGTCGCCTTCCTCGCCGCAGGGATCTACATAACCTACGGCCTCCTGGGCGGCTACGGCGAGATCGTCGAAGGCATCGCCGAGAGCGTCGATTATTCTCACCTCCTGGAGGTCGATTACGTCTCCTGGCTCTCCCTTCTGGTGATGTCATCCTTTGCGATCCTCTTCCTCCCCCGGCAGTTCCACGTCATGGTGGTGGAGAACTCCGACGAGAGGCACCTGAAGATGGCGATGTGGCTCTTTCCCATCTACATGCTCCTGATGAACCTCTTCGTCCCGGCGGTCGCCTGGGGCGGCCTCCTCCTGGGGGCGCAGGAGAGGGCGGACATGTTCATGGTCTCGATCCCCATCAGCCAGGGGCATGAGCTCCTCGCCCTCCTGGTCTTCATCGGGGGGACCTCCGCCGCCACCGCCATGGTCCTCGTCGAGGCGGTGGCGGTGGGGACGATGATCCTAAACGACCTGGAGATGCCCTACATCGTCAGAAAGATCGGAAAGGGGCGGAACCTGCCATCCCTCATCCTCTCCCTGAAGCGGCTGAACATCCTTCTGGTGGTGGGCCTAGGCTATCTATACTCCCTGTTGGTGGGGTTTCCCGCCCTCGTCGACATCGGGACCCTCTCCTTCCTCGCCGCCAGCCAGCTCGCGCCCGCAGCCCTGGGCGGCCTCTACTGGAAGAGGGGGTGCCGGCAGGGGGCGGTGGCGGGCCTCGTCGCCGGCTTCCTCATATGGGGGTACACCGCCCTCATCCCGACCCTCGTCGATGCCGGCTGGATCTCCAGAGGCCTGATCGATGCCGGGCCCTTCGGCATCCTCCTCCTCCGGCCGACGGCCCTCCTGGGGCTGGAACTGGACCTCTGGTCTCACGCCTTCTTCTGGTCGATCCTGGCGAACTTCACCCTCTACGTCCTCTTCTCCCTCATCCACGAGCCGAGCGAGGAGGAGAAGGCCCTAGCCGAGAGCTTCGTCGACGTCTACAAGGCCTCTCCTCGGATCGAGCCCTCTCCCCTCCTCCCCTTTGGTGAGAGCGTGGTGATAAGGGTGGGGACGGTCGACGAGCTGGAGGGGACGGTGGCCCGGTACATCGGTGCCGAGAGGGCGAAGAACGTCGTCGAGCTGAACCTCGCCGACCTCAAGACGACCCGGGAAGGGATCGATGCGAGGCAGCTCTTCGAGCTGAAGGACAGGCTGGAGAAGACCCTCACCGGCTCCCTGGGGCCGACGGCCACGAGGATGATCGTCGAGGACGAGGTGGGGGTGAAGCCGGTGGTGGAGGTGATCCAGGAGACGAGCCCCGTCTACACCCTCGATCCGGGTAAGGTCTACATCGTCCCGGAGAAGGCCTACGAGGTCTTCACCGACCAGATCACCCACGGCGTCGAGGGGCTCTGCATAACCTCCTCGGACCCCGAGGAGATCAGGTCGATGTGGCACTTCACCGAGACCCCCATCGTCAGGCTCAGCCATGAGCGGGGGCGGGGGGAGAGGTACATCGCCCCCAACAACCTCCCCCTCCTCTTCATAACGATAAAGTCCTTCGTCGAGAAGAGCAAGAATAGCATCATCCTCCTGGACAGCTTCGAAGAGCTGATTGAGGAGAACGCCTCCTCCGTCCCCGAGTCGGAGGTCCTCGACTTCGTCCACGCCCTAGAAGAGCTCTCCGGGAGGGGGAGGACGAGGCTCATCATCCAGGCGAGGCAGGAGTTCGTCAACAGGAAGCTATCTGCCGATATCAACGAGGCCCGTCAGCTGATCTTCCTCCTGGGTCCCCTATCCGCCTACCTCTTCAAGGCCTTCGCCGAATCCTTCCTCAAGAGGCTCGACGAGCCGGCTAGGGGGATCGTCCAGAGGGGCCTCGCGGAGATGGTGGAGACGGAGAAGGTCTTCTCAGGGATGAGGGGTGAGGGAGACGGCAATGGCTGCGACCCTGAGATGAGCGATATAGATATGGGCTTCCGGGGGGCCACTCTGAAGGTCGATGCCAGGTCGAGGCTGAGCCGCTGGGAATTCTTCGCCGCCCTCAGACGCCTGGGGGTGGCTATGAAGTCCGTCGATCCGACTTTTGATCTCGGCCAGGCCGCAAGGCCCCTGATGGCCAAGTACGGCCTTCAACCCATAGAGCTCCGCCTCGCCCCGGGGACGACCTACGTCGTCGAGGAGGAGAAGCCGGTCCAGACCCTGAGGATCTACGCCGACCTCGTCGGCCGGGGGGTGGAGGGGCTCTGCATCAGCAGGTATCACCCCGAGAAGCTACGGGAGAGGTACGGCCTATCCCCGGAGAGGGTGATCTGGCTCACCCAGTCGGCGGGGATGGGGCCAGAGGTGCGGCAGGTCGACCCCACCAACTTCCCGAGGCTCAGCGGGATGATCTCCGACTTCCTCTCCAGGGTCGAGGAGCCCCTGATCCTGCTGGAGGGGCTGGGGTACCTCATAACCCAGAGCAACTACGAGTCGGTCCTGAGGTTCGTCCAGTCCCAGAGGGACGAGGTCGCCCTGAAGAGGGGCATATTGATGATCCACATCGATCCCCTGGCCCTCGACCTCAAGGAGAGGCACAGGCTCGTCAGCGAGATGGAGGCCCTCCTGGTCGGAGAGGAAAAGGGATGAATACGGTTTAGCATGGGGTCTTTCATGGTCCAAGTCGAGATGCTGATCCTGGGATTGCTCCTCATATTTGCGATATACGCTTCTTTCAGCCTGGTCATGAGGTCCGTCAAGTTCCTGGCAGTCAACGCCCTCTTCGGCCTCCTTATCCTCTACCTCGCCAAAGCTGTCGGGGGCCTCGCCATCCCCTATAGCCTCCCAGTCCTTCTCGTCTGCGCCGTCCTGGGGGCACCGGGGGCGATAGCGCTGATCATCCTGGACCTCTTCGGCCTAGCGTTCTGAACTGTCGGCGAGATATGTCGGGACCGTGGGACCGTCTCTATTTCGCCCCAGGTCCGTCCGTAGAAGGTCCCTGGCCTTGCCAGCCCTCTTCTCTGGCCTCTAAGGCCGCATGGCTTTCCATATCGTCAAAGAAGGGCTTCGGCCTTGGGGCGAGGCGGATGTCACGGGCCGGTGCAGCTGGTGGAGAGGATCTGGCCGGACCGGTGGAAGTATTGGACGACGAAGGCGGCGAGGAGGACGGCCATGATCCCGGTGAGGAAGATCCCGTCGAAGACCCCTGCACCGCCGATGGAGAGGACGAGGGGCCTTGTGGCCATGCTCATAGAGCCGGGGCCGACCATCGGCGGGGCGAGCTCCGCCAGGACTCCGGGGGTGAGGAGGTTGAAGATGTCCGCTCCGAGGAGGGTCCCCATCGTCCCGCTGATGTAGGCGAGGGCGGGGGCGGCCTGGAGCCTCCTCGCCAGGACGAGGCCGGCGATGGCGGCGAGGGTGGGGGCGACGTAGACGGGGAGGAGGATCCCTTCGCCTGCCACCGGCATCGCCATCTTATATGTGATCGCCGCCACGACGAGGGTTCCCAGGATCGCCCTCCTCGCCGAGACGCGGCATCGGACGAGGATCGTCAGGGAGACGATGATGGGGATTATGCACCCGCCGAGGTTCACCGCCAGGACAGTCGGGTGGAAGGTGGTGGGGAAGGAGATGTCCAGAGCCGGGGATAGGAGGGATGCGGCCTCGATAAATATGGGGGGGTACTCGGTGATGATCCCGGAGTAGAGGGGGAAGTCGACGGCGCTTCCGAGGAAGCTTCCGAAGACCATGAGAAGGGCGTGCCAGTAGCTGAACCCCACCTGGTAGAAGGCCTCGGTCGAGAGCCGGAAGAATAGGTATACCACTATGAGGGGCGCGGCGAGGACGAGCAGCAGGATCGCGAGGGAGATGGGGATGAGGAGCCATTCGAACAACGTCTGCACCAGCCAGCCTATTTGTTCTGCAGATATTTCTTTGTCGGATTGTTCCTCGGATCTGTTGGGGCGGTTAATATAACCTTCCAGATGGTCGTGGGCGACGGGACCGAAAAGAGGATCTCTTCTGGGGAGGGCTGAAGGACGGAGGTTATTGATTTGTCCATAATTGCGGATAGAGAGCTTCAAGATCTCCTGGACCGGGGCGTCGTCGCGGAGATGATCGATCCGACGGTCCAGGTACAGGCATGCGGGGTCGACCTCACCTTGCGGTCCGTCGAGAGGTTCGCGACAGCGGGGGCGGTCGACTACGACAACCGGGATCGGAAGGTCTCCAAGACCGAGGCGATCCCCTTCGACGACGCCGGCTGGGTTCGCCTCGGCCCCGGACCTTACCTCGTCACCTTCAACGAGGCGGTCTCCATACCGAAGGATATCGCCGCCCTGGCGAGGCCTCGATCGAGCCTTCTGCGGAGCGGGGCGACGGTCGAGACCGCCCTCTGGGATCCCGGTTATCGAGGCCGCAGCCAGTCCCTCCTCGTCGTCTTCAACCCCGGAGGCCTCCGGCTGAAGAGGGACGCACGGCTGATCCAGCTCGCCTTCTACCGGCTCAGCGCCACCGCGGAGAAGGGGTACGAGGGCGTCTACCAGAACGAGAACCTCTGATCCCCCGTGTGGGATCAGACCCTAGCCGCCTCGTCGCCGCAGAGGAGGCGGCGGGACCGCGGCCGGAGCTCTGAATCAAGCTCGTAGACGATGGGGACGCCCGTCGGGATCTCGACGGCGGCGATACCTTCGTCGGAGATCCCGTCGAGGCGTTTCACCAGGGCCCGGAGGGCGTTCCCGTGGGAGACGACGAGGACCCGTTTCCCAGATCTGATCGACGGGGCGATCGTTTCAATCCAGAAGGGAACGACCCGGCGGAGGACGTCCGCCAGGGCCTCGGAAGAAGGAAGCTGATCAGGCGGCAGGTCGCGGTAGCGCCGGTCGAAGCGAGGGTGGCGGGGATCGTCATATTCCAGCGGCGGCGGCGGCGCCGAAAAACCGCGCCTCCAGAGCCGGACCTGCTCCTCTCCTGCCTGGGCCGCCACCTCGTCTCTGGTCCGGCCCTGAAGCGCCCCGTAGTGCCGCTCGTTCAGCTCCACCGCCTTGACGATGGGGACCCACTCCAGCTCCATCTCCTCGGAGACGAGCCAGAGGGTCTTGATCGCCCTCTTGAGGAGCGACGTAAAGGCGATGTCGTACTCCAGCCCCTGCGAGCGCAGAAGCCGGCCCGCACGCCGCGCCTCCGCCTCTCCCGTGGGCGATAGGCCGACGTCGGCCCAGCCGGTGAACCTCCGCTCTTGGTTGTAGACGGACTGGCCGTGGCGGAGGAGGACGAGGTTCTCATCTGATCTCAATCGAAGGCCCCGGAATCTCGATCTTGGGCCGAAGGGAGGGATCAGCCCAATTCAGGAGGGCCGTTGGCGGGGCAGAAGAAATCCTTTTCCGACCCCGCGCAAGAAAAACAGAAGAAAAAAAGGTTGGTGACCCGACAGGCCCTCAGAGGACGGCCCGGGCGGTGGTTATGATCCGGTCGTTTCTGTCCACCACCAGGACCTCCTCGCCGTCAGCGATGTCCAGGTCGGCGGCGATCACCTGGCGGCCGTATACCCGGCCGCCCCGGGCGACGAAGGGCACGGCGGCGTCGGATATCACCATCTTCTTCCTTCTCGGGGTTCTGCTGTCTGACAAGAGCAATCACCTCTGGATATAATGGGGGAGCTGATCTGATATGAATTTTACGGTGAAAAGTATGATCTAATCTTAAATCAAATGGAAAATTTCAGCACACATGGTTGTTCCTAACCGCATTAACAAAAAATCGAATGGCATCTCGGTGATTTGTGTGGGTGTATTTAAGGTATCACCAATCCTGTAGCTTGGTCCCTATAACTTCAAGACTGCCGAGAATAGGGATGATTGTGAGATGTATCGCTACCTTCTGACTCGGTAACGGGATTCATGGCGGGCATTTGCATGATCGAATCCGCTTATCGCTATCCTGAAGTTACCCACACAGAATAGCGAAGAGCCATAAATTTGTTAGACTTTGGAGATGGTGTCTGAGTGCCAACGTATTTTAATTTTGTTAATTCGTGAAAGAAGTGGTTGATAGGTGGGGCGGGGATTTATATATTAATGGGACCTCGCCCTCCCCGGATAACAGCAATAAGGATTCTCGTAGAGAGATTGTGTGGTGAAGTAACAGGACCCTCTGCAACCCCCACGACAAATCCAGCCTTTGTCACACCCGGCGCATGTACCCGTAAGCTTGCTGGGATCGAACTGTCTATTATATGCGAAGTTGCCCTCTTTGCACCATATATCCCTGAGCGATTCTTCCCTCAAGTTCCCCTCTATGAATTCATCGGAGTACAGAGATTCGCATCCTTTAACGTTGCCAACGCTGTCAATACCAACCACCCTCAGACCCGCCTGACACCCCCTCCAAGAGGAAATCGTTCCAGGCCGGTTTCTCAGATACATCTCATTTTCGTCGTAGTATCCGATATCGTCCCCGGCGTACAATCTGATTTTTTGTTCGTTCCGTTTATCTTTTATAAACTCAGTAATCCGAGGTATCTTCGCAGGATTGAGGAGGACGTCCTTTTTTTCGGCCATGTTCCCCATGGGGGTAGCGATTTGAAGCTGCCATACTAATACGCCATTCTCCACAAATAGATCGTACATCGCATCCAGATCATCAAAGTTGAAGTCCAAAAGGCTGGTGACCACGCCTATTGAAATGTCCTCTTTGGAAAGCCGATCAAAGGCTCTCAGCACCCGTTGGAATGATTTATTTGAATTTCTAATTCGGTTGTGATTTTCTTCCATGCCGTCGACAGATATACCGACATTATCCAGCTGTGCATATCTAATCTGGTCAATTTGGTCATCGCCAAATTTGAACGCGTTGGTAATGATATTGACGTGCACACCGCCATCGGACAATTTCCTGGCAATCGTTTCCCATCCGTCATAAAGAAAAACCTCCCCTCCTATAAACGTGACCTGTCTTGAGCCGAGATCCATAAGCTGATCGGCCACGTCCAGACATTCATCTACGCAGAGTTCATTTGCTCTTGCTTTTCCTGCTACAGAACCACAGTGTATACATCTCATATTGCATTTCAGCGTAAGCTCCCACACGCATGTTTCAGGCGTATACTCATTGTCCAATGTAAGGCACCTCCTGTTGGTAAATGTCTATATAAATAAGAAGATCCTTCCTAATCAAACAAATTTGTGGATAAAATTGTTGGCGAATTCGACGGGTGACTTCCCTGAGATTCCTGATCCACAAAGGTCGTCTCTTGAGCATCTTCCGACACGATCATATCCGCCAACAATTTCGATCATTTCTCTTAAGACTGCTTCCTGACATCGATTATTCTGTCGGTAGCCCGTACCTAAACCTTGGAACCACTTCATCGTCAAGTTCGATGAAGTTACACGAAATACCGGCCTCGTCCATCATCTCTCTCTTTTGCCAATCCGTTAGGTACATCTTTTTTACCTTCGGATTTTTGGGTATTCTTATGCCGTACAGGGTAACGATGGGGGGGGGTATCGGTATTTCTAATACGGGACAATCGACGTTCAACGTGTCCTTTACCATCCTCATCTGCCAATCTGTCAGATACAGCCTGATTACCTTTTTCCCTTCAAATTCCATATTCACCTACCTCCATCACGCCAATGACGATCGATCGATTTCGATTGCGTGATGTCAATCGGTTATCATCCCGTACCTTACGATGACGCCCTTTTCAAGTTCGATGAAGTTGCACACAGCCCCAGCTTCGTCCATCATCTCTCTCTTTTGCCAATCCGTTAGGTACATCCTTTTTACCTTCGGATTTTGAGGAGTTCGGATTCCGTACTTTAAAACTTGGTCGTCTATGGGTACCTCCCAGAAATGGCAATCGACGCCCAAGGTATCTTTTACCATTCTCATCTGCCAGTCTGTCAGATACAACCTGAGTATCTTTTTTCCCTTTACTTCCATATCTCTCTACCTCCACAAATTCAATACTGATTGTTAAATATGGATTGATACTAACTTGCCAGCATCCCGTACCTTACAATGGTGCCCTTTTCGAGCTCGATGAAGCTGCACACAACCCCAGCTTCGTCCATCATCTCTCTTTTTTGCCAATCCGTCAGATACAGCCTGAGCATCTTTCTTCCCATTATCTCCATTTTCCCTCTAATATCCAAATATTCTTGAATAACTGCAACCACCTCCATCGATATAAATCTTTTGCATTATGTAATATGAGATGAACGAAGTTTAAACCTGAAATTTATACTCACTTGCGAGAATATGTTTACATATATGGTATTTATCCATATTTTTAATTCAAAAATCGTAAACTATTCTTCATTTAATTTTTGCATTTTTTGTTTAACTTCTTGAAAACTATTCTGAATATAGTTCTTATTTTAGGGCGCGACCGCATACAAAACAGTCTAGATATGCTAGAAACTATCTGATCGATGGCACAATCATTTTATATCAATGGTCTTGCATCTGTTCAGGCTGATGCGATGGTGAGTCGGCGGGGTTGGGGTTTCTGCCTCAGTTCTGCCCCGCTCCGCCCCGTCCCTCGGTCTTCACGCTGGCGGGCGTGTCTATCCTTTTCCCGCAGCAGGGGCAGATCACCGCCGCCCCGACCTCGACTTCGCGGACCCCTTCATCCCTCTCCCTCCCCTTCCGGCCGTCCAGCACCTCGACGAAGCCGGAGGCGAGGATCCCCGCCGGGAGGGCGAACATCCCGATACCCACGAGGATCACCAGGGCTCCGATGAACTTTCCTGCCGGGGTTATCGGGTAGACGTCTCCGTACCCCACCGTCGCGAGGGTGACGATCCCCCACCACATCGCCGCCGGGATGCTGGAGAACTCCTCGGGCTGAGCGTCGTGCTCGACGTAGTATATCATGGTGGAGGAGAAGACGAGGAGGATCAGGAGGGAGAAGAGGCTGATGAAGAGCTCCACCTTCTTCAGGGTCAGGACCCTTCCGAGGGTCCTCATCGCCTCCGAGTACCTCGCCATCTTGAAGATCCGGAAGAGGCGGAAGAGGCGGATCGCCCTCACGTGCCGCAGGTCGGCGACGAAGAAGGGGAGGAAGAAGGGGAGGATCGCGACGAGGTCGATGACCGCGAAGGGCGTCCTCATAAACCTGAGCCTCCCCCGGACCGGGGAGGCGAACTCTTCGTCGACGGTGCAGGATCAGATCCTAAGAGCATACTCGATCGAGAAGACCGCCACCGAGAAGACCTCGAAGGCCCCGAAGATGGGGTCGTACTGGGGGAGCAGCTCCTCCACCGTCGATAGGATCACGGCTATGACGTTCAGGATGATCAGCGCCATGATCGATAGGTTGACGGCCCTGCTGAACCTGTCGCCGGGGGGCGCCACCTCCAGAATCTCGTGGATCCTCCGCTTTATCCGCTCCATCCTAACTCGTGGGGCGTACTCCTCGGATATATATCAACCGGCTTTTTTTAGACCTGCCTGCGACCCCTGGAGATCCTCTTAAATCATCTTAATATACTCCGCCCTCTTTTTTCAGATCATGAAGGTCGCCTCCATCCAGCTTCAGATCCGGCTCTGCGATAAGGAAGAGAACCTGGCCAGGGCCCTGGCCATGGCCGCCGAAGCCGTCGACCAGGGCGCCGAGATCCTCGTCTTCCCGGAGCTCTTCCTCACCGGCTTCTGCTATCGGCGGGATCTATCCGACCGGCCGCCCTACGCATCCCTCGACCCCTTCCGGTCCCTGGCGGAGGAGCACGGCTGCCTGATGGTAGGCTCACTAGTAGACGGCCGCCTGAACAGGGGCTTCTGCCTCGATCGGCGTGGAATCGGATTTCAGGAGAAGGTCCACCCCTTCGGGACCGAGAAGGAGCACTTCGACGGCGGCGATACGATCTCGCCGGTGAAGACCAGCAAGGGGAAGATCGGCCTATCCATCTGCTACGACCTCCGGTTCCCGGAGGTGGCGAGGAGCCTCGCCCTCTCCGGCGCCGACCTCCTCGTCACCGTCGCCCAGTTCCCGCCGTCGCGGGGGCGCGTCTGGGAGACCCTCTGCCGGGCGCGGGCTATCGAGAACCAGATCCACCACATCGGCTGCAACGCTGCCGCCCCCGACCACTCCGGCGGCTCCGTAATCCTCGACCCCTGGGGGAGGGCCATCGCTGAGGCGGGGGCGGAGGAGGGGTTGATCATCGCCGACCTCGACCTCGCCGAGAGGGACGAGGCCCGGAGGGAGATCCCGGCCCTGGCGGATAGGCGGCCCGAAATCTACAGATCCTTTGAGGGATGAGGGGCCGATGGCAGAGCGGATGAGATCGATGGAGGGCCATCTATGAAGCCCGAGACGGTGAAGTTCCTCAGATCCCGGTTCAGGGAGTACTACCTGGAGGCGTCCCTGGAGATGCCTCCCCAGATGGAGCGGCGGGAGTGGGGCTTCATCCTCTTCGACGACATGCCGAAGTTCGTGATGCATCGGCACAGGTCCTTCTCGACGAGGTCTGAGCTGGTCGACTACATCCGGACATCGGTCCCTGCCCACGTCTACCACTCCGCCGCGATCTACGAGCTGCCGGCCGCCCCCACCATGCGGGAGAAGGGGTGGCTCGGCGCCGACCTGATCTTCGACCTCGACGCCGACCACCTCCGGAACGCTCCGACCTCCTACAACGAGATGCTCGAGTTCGTCAAGGCCGAGACCCTCAAGCTCCTGGACTTCCTGACCGGCGACTTCGGCTTTGGGGCCGAGGAGGTCCAGGTAGTCTTCTCCGGCGGGAGGGGCTACCACATCCACGTCCGGGACCCCCGGGTCACCCACCTCGGCAGCGGCGAGCGGCGGGAGATCGTCGACTACCTGACCGGAAGGGGGTTGGACTTGGAGCGTTTCATGTATAAGCAGGCCACGGAGGGTGATTTTGGCATAGAAAAGGGGACCGCCTTTAGATGCCCTCCGGGAGATGCGCCAGGTTGGGCGGGGAGGGTTAACAAATCGGTTCTCTCCTTCGTCAGGCAGATTCATGCCCTTGATAAGGAAGAGGCGATATCGCAGCTCTCTTCAAGAAAGGGGATTGGAACGCGGAAAGCAGCTCGTTTTTATGAAGGTCTGATGGCAAAAGATGAGATGGGTGAAGACATCTTCGATAAGATCAATAGAGGTCTGATCGATCTCTCGTTCGGAAGTCCCGAGTTCTGGAAGATGTTGATAAAGGAGAACCTGGAAGGGGTGCAAGTACAGCTCAGCCAGGATAAAACTGAGGTGGATGATCCGCTCGTCGGTCTCCCCATAGACAGAGCAAAGGGCGAGACCGACGAGCCGGTGACCACAGACGTCAAAAGGCTGATAAGGTTTCCCCTCAGCCTCCACGGGGGGACGGGGCTCCGGGTGACGCCTCTGACCATCTCGGGGCTCGCGGCCTTCGACCCCCTCCGCGACGCCGTAGTCTTCGGCGACCGGCCGGTGGAGGTCTGCCTCCGGGGGCCCTACGCCATCGAGATGAAGGGCGAGAGCTTCGACCTGGAGGAGGGGCCGACGGTCCTCCCCCAGTATGCGGCCGTCTTCCTCGCGGCCCGGAAGGTGGCGGAGCTGGGGAAAGCTTTAGACCGATGAGGGGGGTTAATATCCCTCTCCGACGTGGGCGTTGAGGACGGCCGAAGATGAGCGACCTGGACCTGGTGAACCTCCTGCGAAAGGAACGGAAGGCGGCGGAGCTTCTGCCCCTGGAGCCCGGCTTCTATAAGAAGGTGGGCGAGTACCTCGCCGAGCTGGAGCGAGATCGCAGTCTGGTGAAGGACCCCTACTCCGTCGAGGCCCAGATCCTGGAGGACGAGCTGAAGGCGGCCCGGGGTTCCATCGGGCGGCTCATCGACCTCCGGATCAAGAAGATCACGAAGAAGGTCCTGCGGGCGGGCTCGGCCTCCAAGGACGTCGCCGTCAAGGGGATGACCCCGGAGGAGGAACGCATATACAGGAATGCCTTGACCGCCCTCACCGAGGGGAGGGAGTCGATCCTCGCCCGAGTGAACAGGGTCGAGGGCCCGACCACCGAAAGGGCTTTAACGCCCAAGAGGGGTATGGACCAGGAATACGCCCTTGTGATGATGATGGAGAGCGTTCCGACGTTCGTTGGCGTTGATGGGAGGCGTTACTCTCTCGAAAGGGGAGATCTGGTGATGCTCCCGGCTCTACACGCCAAGAACCTATGCAATAAAAATTTAGCTCGCGAATGCAAGCAGGTGTGAACCCATGAAGATGCCAAAGGAGTTTAAAGCTCATTGTCCTTTCTGCAAGAAGCACACCACCCACGTGGTGGAGAGGGTGCGAAAGGGACGGGCCACGTCGATGGCCCACATCGACAGGCAGAAGCAGCGGGCCCAGGGTATAGGAAACTCTGGGAAGTTCTCCAAGGTCCCCGGCGGGGACAAGCCGACGAAGAGGTTGAACCTCAGATATCGGTGCAACGTGTGCAAGAAGGCCCACAACCGGAAGGGGTTCAAGGTCTCAAAGTTCGATCTGGTGGAGGGTTAAATCTGTCGAAATTTTTGAAGGTCAAGTGCAACGACTGCGAGAACGAGCAGGTCATCTTCGGCAACGCCGCCACCGTCGTCAAGTGTCTCGTCTGCGGCAGGACCCTGGCGGAGCCGATGGGCGGAAAGGCCCAGATCAAGACCCAGATCCTCGAAGTGCTAGAGTGATCGATATGCAGCGTGAGGGTTGGCCTGAACCGGGGGAGCTTGTGGTCTGCACCGTCGACCAGGTGGTCGACTTCGGCGCCTTCGTCATCCTGGACGAGTACGCGAACAAGAGAGGGCTGATCCACATATCCGAGGTGGCCAGTGGCTGGATAAAGTACATCCGAGATCACGTCCGCGAAGGCCAGAAGATAGTCTGCAAGGTTCTGAACGTCGACCCTTCCAGGCACCACATCGACCTCTCTCTCAAAGACGTCAACGAGCACCAGAGGCGGGATAAGATCCAGGCCTGGAAGGCGGATCAGAAGGCCTGGAAGTGGCTCGAGATGGCCTACGAGGGGGACCAGGAGCACCTCGCCGAGGTGACCGGATACCTCGTCAAAGGGTACGAGAGCCTTTACGTCGCCCTGGAAGATGCCGCCGTCCGCGGCGTCGAAACCCTCACCGAGGCGGGGCTCAGCCCCGAGGACGCCGAGAAGGTCCTGGCGATATCCCAGGAGAACGTCAAGATTCCCTACGTCGAGATCAGTGGCTACGTCGACCTCACCAGCCCTGCCCCTGACGGGGTGGAGCAGATCAGGAAGGCCCTCAAGAAGGCGGCGAAGACCAAGGAAGAGGATGTCACCCTGGACGTGAGGTACGTTGGAGCTCCTCGGTATCGGATCCACGTCACCGCCCCCGACTACAAGCTCGCCGAGGCGGAGCTGCGGAAAGCGGCCCAGGCGGCGATAAAGTTCATCGAGAAGCAGGGCGGCGAAGGCGCCTTCCACAGGCAGGCATGAGGTCTAAGATAAAGAGGTGCAGGGCCTGTGGCCTCTACACCCTCAAGGAGATCTGCCCCATCTGCGGCGCTGCCACCAGCCAGACGAAGCCTGCCCGGTTCTCCCCTGAGGACCGGTACGGCAGGTACCGGCGGGCCCTGCGCCAGGAGGCCGAATGAGAGAAACCACCGTTCGCAGATTGAAGGAGTTGGACCTCAAAGACCCCATCCTGGTGGAGGGGCTGCCAGGGGTCGGCCACGTCGGAAAGCTGGTGGCCGAGCACCTCATCGACGAGCTGGAGGCCGAGTTGGTGATAGAGGTCTACTCGCCCCACCTCCCCCCCCAGGTGATAGTCCTGGACGACGGGACGGTTAAGCAGGTCAGAAACGAGATCTATGTCCACCGCGGCGAGGATCGCGACCTCCTCCTCCTGGTGGGAGACTACCAGAGCGCCACCAACGAAGGCCACTATGAGCTCGCGGGCGCCTTCCTCGACCTCTGCGAGGAGTTCGGGGTCAAGAGGATCTACACCCTCGGAGGCTACGGCACTGGCCAGTTCGTCGACAAGCCCCAGGTTCTGGGGGCCGCGAACAGCCTCGAGCTCGTCGAGGAGATGAAGGGGTACGGCGTCGTCTTCCAGGAGAACGAGCCGGGTGGCGGCATCATTGGGGTCAGTGGCCTCTTGGTGGGCCTCTCGCGGCTCAGGGAGATCGATGCCGTCTGCCTGATGGGCACCACCAGCGGCTATCTCGTCGACCCCAAGAGCGCCCAGGAGGTCCTTCGGGTTCTCTCCAGGGCCCTGGGGATCGAGGTGGACATGCTGGCCCTGGAGGAGCGGGCGCGGGAGATGGAGCGGATCGTAGGCAAGCTCCGGGAGATGGAGAAGGCCCAGATGCCCTTCGAGACGAGCGGCGAAGAAGACCTCCGCTACATCGGTTGATGTCACCATGATAGATGATCTCTTCGAGGGCGCTCGTCGGCTCCTATCTTTGGCCGAGAAGGCCGGGGCCGAGGAGGCCGAGGTCTTCGGCCTTATGGTCAAAACCGTCGACGTTGACCTCCGGAGATATCGGGTGGAGATGGCGAGCGAGAGCCGGTCCCGAGGCCTCGGCCTCAGGGCCGTCCTGAGGGGGGCGGTTGGCTTCTCGGCCACCAGCGACCTCTCCAAACTCAACCTGGTGGCCGAGGGAGCCGTTCGGGCTGCCAGGGCCCGGGGCCCTGACGATAAATGGCGATCCCTTCCCTTTTCTGGGGCACTGCCCCGCCCCCGGGACGTCTACGATCCAGCGACGGCGGAGATGGGCCCGGAGGACTGCCTCGACCTCGCGGCGACCCTCATCGAGGGCGCGTCAGCCATCTCTGGGGCAGAGCCCGTCTCGGGGGGCGTCACCGCCGTATCGGGCTCGGAGATTCTGATCAATTCTAATGGCCTAGAGCTCTCCGAGAGGGGGACGGTCTTCACCGCCTTCATCGAGACGGTCGCCAGGGGCGCCGATGGCACCGCAGCTACAGGCTACGATTTTGCCAACTCCAGATCGGCCCCAAGAGACGTATCGGAGGTCGGAAGGTCCGCATCTTCCTTGGCGGTGCGGTCCCTCGGCGGATCCCGGGGCGAGGGGGGGACGGCCCAGGTCCTCCTGGGACCGATGGCCTTCGCCGATATCCTCGAGAACGCCTTCGTCCCCTCCACCTTTGGGGACCAAGTCCAGAAGGGAAGGTCGTCCCTGGCAGGAAGGATCGGGGAGGAGGTGGCGGAGGAGTGCTTAAAGATCGTCGACGACGGCCTCTTTCCTGGAGGGATGGCCACCTCCAGCTTCGATGGCGAAGGCGTCCCCTCTCAGAGGACGACCCTGGTGGAGGGGGGGATCCTCAGGTCCTACCTCTACGACACCTACTCCGCCGGGAAAGAGCCGACGGAGACGAAGAGCACCGGGAACGCCGACCGGCCGGGTTACGCCGGGCTTCCTCGGATCGGAACCACCAACCTGACGGTCTCCTCCGTCGATCCTGAGGACGTCCTGGCGGAGATGGATCGGGGTTACCTCGTCACCGGCGTCATCGGGGCCCACACCGCAAACCCCATCTCAGGGGACTTCTCGGTGGAAGCCAGGAACGTCTTCGTGGTCGAAGACGGCGCCGCCGAAAAACCGATCCGGTCTCTGATGCTGGCGGGGAACGTATTCGACCTCCTCTCGTCGATCAGGGTCGGGACGGACGCGCGGATGGTGGGTTCGTTTGTCGTCCCCACCGTCAAGGCGGAGATGAAGGTGGTCGGAAGCTGATGGGATCGGCCGAGGCCGACCACAGAAATATCAAATTTTATAAATAAAACTCAACTCAGGTACAGGGGCGATTGTTGATGATCATCGGTGGACCATCCTCCCAGCTTCTGGGGGGTAGGATAGCGACAATTCTCAAAGAAGATCTGGCTTTGTGCGAGTACAGCAGTTTTCCCGATGGCGAGGCTTATACTCAGGTCTGCTCCGACCTCGACGATCGGATCGTCGTAGTCCAGAGCACCCCCTCGGACCGGGACATAATCCAGCTCCTCCAGCTTCTGGACGTCTGCCGGGGGAGGAGGATCGATCTGGTGGTACCGTACTTTGGGTACGCCCGCCAGGACAAGCAGTTCAAGCCGGGAGAGCCCCTCTCCGCGAGGGCGATGGCCGTCGCCATCGACTCCTTCCTCGCCGAGGGCTCCCGGATCTTCACCGTCAACATCCACGATCGGTCGGTCCTCAAGAACTTCCGACACCAGGCCACGGACCTGGACGCAACGCCCCTCCTCGCCGACGAGATCGGAAAGTTGGGCCTCGACGACCCGGTGATCATATCCCCCGACAAGGGGGCGGTCCGGATGGCCAGGGCCGCCGCGGAGAGGCTCGGGGTCCCTTACGACTACCTGGAGAAGACGAGGCACAGCGGGACCGAGGTCTCCATGGCACCAAAGGAGATCGATGCCGCCGGAAGGGACGTCGTCATCCTCGACGACATGATCGCCACCGGCGGGACGATGGCCCAGGCGATCTCCATCCTTAGAGCGAGCGGCGCGAAGCGGGTCTACCTCGGCTCGGTCCATCCGGTCCTGACCGGGAGCGCGGTCCTGAAATTGTGCAGAGCAGGGGTCGAGGCGATCATCGCGACCGACACCCTGGAGAAGGCGGTCAGCACCGTCTCGGCGGCGGAGCTCGTCGCCGAAGCGGTCCGGTCCCGGTGATGGCCACCGGATCGGATGACCGCTGGGCTCTCTCCGAAATGGATGGTGCCCTGGGGTGGTGGCTGTGGTAGGACGGCTCTCGGGATCAGATCCACCCTGGGGCGGTGACCGGCCCCTGCCCTGCTGAGGGCGCCTGGCGATGGTAGACTGAGGATCTACCTTCTCCACCGCCTCGCCAGAGCGAAGGCCGCCCCCGCCGCCAGGAGGGAGAAGGCCGCCCCCGGAGCCGGGGTCCTCCCCCTCGGCTCCGCGGGGGCGGTGACGTTCACAGTCCCGTTACTGATCTTGCGGACCTCTGCCCCCTCCATCTCCCTGATTCGCACCTCGCTATCCCCCTCCGCCATGCCGGCCCGGAAGGTGAGGTTGAAGGCGGAGCAGTTTCCAGGGATGTCGAGGCCGATCTCCCCCTCCTCCGAAAGGTCCGGGCGGAGGTCGCAACCGCCATCGCCACCATCCTCGATCGCCTCGAAGGTCATGTGCCGGGGATCATAGGTGAGGGTCATCCTGGTCCTGTTCTCCGATGGCGGGATCTCCAGGGGGAGGATGAACCTCTCGCCGACGGCGACCGAGGCCGACCCGACGGCGGCTGACCTGAGATCCCGCGGCGAGACCTCAAAGTAGAGGCCCGTCACCTGGAGGGCGTCCATGGCGTTCTCCACCCTCAGACGGACCTCGTACCGTCCCGGCGGGGCTCCGACCCGCACGATGTGGGGCTCCATCCCCTGGGGCGAGAACCACAGCCCATGGGGCGTCTCGTCGAGGACCGCGGTGCCGTTTGCGACCTGAATGAACCTGATCTCGCTCGCCCCCGGCTCGACCTTGACGTACCTCCTCCGAACCGCTTCGTCGGAGGCCATCTCGGCGTAGCTGGAGTTGGCCCCGAGTTTATCGTACTCGGAGGGGGATATGTAGTATATCTCTCCCGCGGAGTCCCGGATCAGGCTGATCCTCCCGGAGGCGTCGAAGCTCACGAAGACCGGGACCGGCTGGGTGGTGTTGTTCAGCTTCAGGACTCCGCTTTGAAGATCCGATTCGGGGAGCCGGGTCCCGTCGTCGCTGAGGGCGGGGACGGTGGCGTTCCACTGCCAGGAGTAGAGCCACTGGTCCCTGGCCCCGACCGCCGAGCGGGTCAGGTCTCCCAGGATCACCCGCAGGCCTCTGGAGTCGACGGTCTCAGCGGTGACGCTGATGATATCCCCAGCCTTGACGAAGATCGAGAAGTTCGCCACCCCTCCCGAGGGGACCGGCTCAGTGGGGAGGTACACGTCCACCAGCTCTGGGAGCGGGACCACGTACTCGTTATTGTATATGTGATATCGCAGGGTGCTGTTGTCGGCTACCGATATCCTCATCCCTGGCAGGATGTTCACATCGGAGTCGCGCCTGAGGAAGATATCCTCGAGATTCCCCATATAAATTCCAAGATTGGGATCGGTTAACAGAACCGTCATTTCACCAAGGTCGTCCCCCGGCTCGATGGACAGAACCTGGCTATCTGATATCTGGAAGATCCCATCGATTATGGCGAACTGATTCCCCATGTCGCTGAAGATGCTCTCCACATGCAGAGCGATTACTGGGAGATCTTCCACGTCGCCTACGTCCCTCTCGTAGACGTATGTGGAGTTTGATTCGATCACAGCAGAGTCCAACAATTGATTGTTCTTCCTCAACTCGATGAACATCTCGTCTTTCTTGACGTCGTCTTTTACGACGTCCCGGATGAGGAGAGTATATCCCTCCCCCAGGTAATAGACATCTCCCGCCACGGCCATATCTCTCTGGTCGGAGTCGATGAGAACTCGGCCTAGCTGGTCTCGCTCCAGCATGCTGATCTCTTCGACGTCCAGCGTTGCGCCGGGCCCATAACCGACAAACCACACGTCTCCGAGGAAACAGAGCACCTTATAGCTGCCCCAGGGATCGAACTCGAAATCCGTGTCATGGACGAGGCATAGGTACTCCATTCCATCCACCAACCTCCTCCCGTCGCTTCGTATCGTTCTTATATACCTGCCGTCGGTTTTGTGAATTATCAATGTCTCCGACCCTATCTTTTTATCATCATCAAAATAAAAACCAGTGAAATTTGCATAGTTCCATCGGGCCTGGGCGTATCCTACAAAATCTCCGGCGGCTGTGCTGATGGGCACCTGGGATTCTTCGCTGTTCACCGGACCCCTGATCTCGTGGACGCCGTACTCGGTGATCGTCCCCAGAGGATAGTAGATCAGGTCGTCGGCGTCTCTCACCCTCAGCATCAGGCCTCCGGCGAGGGGGATGGTGCTCCCCCGCCGAAGGACGATCTCGACGGCGTTCTCAAGCTCGATCCTCCCCACCGACAAGGTCGTCACCTCCATCTGACCTACCAGGTCGCCGGTCTCGAGCTTCAAGGCTGGGACGTCCTGGACCTGGAAGACGCCGTCGACGTCGACGATCGCCATATCGATCCCTTGCATCGCCGCGCTGACGTGGGCGAGGATGATGGGCAGGTCGTCGTCGCCCACCTCGTATACGTAGGTATCCCCAACCCTCACCACCGCCCGATCCACCTCGATGCCGTTCTTCTTCAGGATCAGGTAGACGATCTTGCCGTCGGAGGAGGCACCCGCCACCTCGATCCAGTAGCCGCCTTCGAGGAATAGTGGGGAGCTGGAGGTGGCGGTCTGGATCCCCTCATAGTCTATCAGAACCTCCCGGAGCTCCCCCTCCTCCAGGGCGGAGACGGCGTCGGTGAAGTTACTTTTTAGATAGCCCGCCAGGTACCTCTCCCCCAGGAAGGCGACGGCCTGGTAGCGGCCCCACCCGGGGAAGTCGAACTCCTCGGTCCAGACCCTGCTCGAATATGAAAGGTGACCCTCCCGGACCCGTCGCCCGTCGGCCTCGACGGTGAGCCTCTCGCCGCCGACCCCCTCGTCCAGGTCGTAGTAGAACCAACCGAAGCTCTCGGCGTCCCAGCTCCCGTTCCCGTCGGAGAACGAGCCTCGGACCTCGGCCATCGGCACCTGGGCTGAGGCTTCCAGGGCCATCGCCAAAAGGCTCAGGAGGACCAGAAGGCTGCGCCCTCCCCCCATCCATCTATCAGAGTCGACTTTTAAATTCATGCCCCCGAAGTTCGGTCGGATCTCTTCCGGATCTCCCATAGCCCCCGTAACACCAATTTTGGATAAGCTGTATATCCGATGGCGAAGCTCAGGGCGTTCTGGAGATAGAACATGTCCCAGGTTAAGCATGTTGCGATATACGGCAAAGGGGGGATCGGAAAGTCCTGCACCGCCTCCAACGTAGCGGCCGCCTGTGCCGAGAAGGGTCTTCGGGTGCTGATGGTCGGCTGCGATCCCAAGAGCGACTCGACGATAACCCTCGTCGGGAGGAGGATCCCGACGATGATGGACTTGATCCGGGCCGGGGGCGAGATCGCCGAGGAGGATGTCGTCTTCGATGGGTACGGCGGCGTCAGGTGCATCGAGGTGGGGGGCCCGGAGCCCGGCGTCGGCTGCGCCGGCCGGGGGATCATCGTCGCCATCGAGTTTCTCAGGAAGGTCTCGAAGGTCCTCGACGAGATCGACCTGACCCTCTACGACGTGCCGGGGGACATCGTATGCGGCGGGTTCTCCGCCCCCATAAGGAAGGGGCTCGTCACCGAGGCCTACATCATAACCTCGGGGGAGTACATGCCGATCTACGCGGCAAACAACATCTGCCGGGGGCTTAAGAGGCTGAATACCCCCCTGGCGGGGGTGATATGCAACTCCCGGGAGGCTGCGGGCGAGCGGGAGATTGTGGAGAAGTTCGCAAGAGAACTCGGAAGCGAGATGGTCGCCTACATCCCAAAAGACCCCATAGTCCAGAGGTGTGAGCGGCGGGGGGTCTCGGTGATCGAGGGGGCGCCCGACTCGGAGATCGCCGAGGTCTACCGGAGGCTGGCGGAGCACGTCGCGGGAGACTCAAAGCCGAGGCACCCCTCGCCCATCGACGACGAGAGGCTCCGGGAGCTGTCCCTGATATGAGCTCCGAGATCCCGCGAGTCCTCCTGGCCGGGGACCGAAGCTCCAGCGGCAAGACGACGATCGTGGCTGGGCTCCTCTCGGCCCTCCGGAGCAGGGATTTAACGGTCCAGTCTTACAAGGTCGCCCTCGACTACATCGACCCGAGCTACCACACCGGAATCACCGGCCGTTGGTGCCGGAACCTGGACGGCCACCTGATGCCCGAGGAGACGGTCCGGGAGGTCTACGCCCACGCTGCCGAGGGGGCGGAGGTCGCCGTCATCGAGGGGGTCCGGGGGCTCTACGAGGGGTACGACGGCGACCGCGGCAGCACAGCCCAGATCGCTAAAATGCTGAAGGCTCCGGTGATCCTGGTGGTGGACGCGAGGTCGATAACAAGAAGCGCAGCGGCTCTGGTGAAGGGCTACATCGACTTCGACCCCGCCGTCGATATCAAGGGAGTCATCCTCAACAAGGTCGGAGGCAGTCGCCACGCTGAAAAGGCGATCTCCGCGATCCGGGATCACGCCGGGGTCGAGGTCGTCGGCGTCATCCCCCGGGACGAGGCGATGCACCTAGCCATGCGCCACCTGGGGCTCGTCCCGATGCTGGAGGGGGAGAAGAGACACGCCGGGTTCGTCGAGCGGCTGGATAAGATCCGTCGGGTGGTGGAGGAGGGGCTGGATATCGACCGGATCCTGGAGATCGCCGCCGAGGCAGTGCCCCTGGAGGAGCCGGAGCCGGACCTTTACCGGCCCAGCCGCCAGGGCGAGGGGGTCAGGATAGGCGTCGCCCTGGACGAGGCGTTCAACTTCTACTATCGGGACAACCTCGAGCTGATCGAGCTCTCGGGGGCGGAGGTCGTCCCGGTGAGCCCAGTCCATGACCACAGCCTCCCGGAGGTGGACGGCCTTTACATCGGCGGCGGATACCCCGAGCTTTACGCAAAGGAGCTCTCGGAGAACCGATCTATGATCGAGTCGATCAGGCGGGCCCACGAGGACGACATACCCATCTTCGCCGAATGTGGGGGGCTGATGTACCTCTGCGAGGAGATCGACTGGGGCGGCGAGGCCCTTCCGGCCGTCGGCCTGGTTCCGGCAAAGACCAGAAGGGGGGGCCGCAGGATCGTCAGCTACACTGAGGGGAAGTTTCTTCGCGACTGCTCCATGGGGCCCCAGGGCGCGACATTCCTGGGCCACGAGTTTCACCACTCGGAGCTGGTCATTGACGACGACGCAAAAGCCAAAGTCGAGTACGCCATCCACCTCCGGCGGGGGACGGGGATCGATGGGGGGAGAGACGGGATCGTCGATGGGAACCTCGTCGCCTCCTACAACCACTTCCACGGAGCATCCTATCGGCTCTTTCCGAGCCATTTTATAAAGTCAGCCCGAGAGGCAAGGGATAAATAAACTGCAGTCAGCTTGAACAGTGGTGATGATAGAATGGTGAAGATGCCCCCCGAGGTGAGTGAGACCCTGGAGAAGCAGTGGCCGATCCCCTTCGCCACCTCCTCCTCCGAAGGAAAGCCGAACGTCGTCTTCATGGGGATATTGAAGATAAAAGACGACGAGACCCTCGTCTTTGCGGACAACTTCTTCAACAAGACCGCGACGAACCTGGCGGAGAACCCTTGGGCTTCGGTCGTCTGCTGGACGAAGGACCCCAGGAGGTCCTACCAGATCAAGGGAAAGGTGACCTTCGCGGAGGAGGGGCCGATCTTCGAGGAGATGGCGGCGTCGGTCCGGGCCCGAAGGGCGGACCTCCAGATGAGGCGGGCCGTGATATTCAAGGTCGAGGAGGTCTACGAGGCCAACTCCGGCCCCACCGCCGGCGAGAGGATCGCCTGATCTGGGCCGCGCTCCCTTCGGGCCGGACCCTTCCTCCCCCCCTTTTTATCCCCTCATTTTCTGTTTCTATTCTTGTCGCCCCTCCCGTCCTCGACGGGCCTTGAGGCGAGGCTGGGCGCCGGTCTCTGTCGGGCTCATTAATGTTCCGGATTATCTTTCAGATCTCTTCGAACTCCTCCTTTCCGACGTAAAGAATAAATATATTGCTATTCTATTTGATGATAGGTGATTAAATTGGTCAAGATGCCAGCAGACGTTAGAGAGACCCTGGAGAAGCAGAAGCCCGCCCCCGTCGCCACCGCCGACGCCTCCGGCACCCCAAACGTCGTCTACGTCGGTTTTTTGAAGGTCCTCGACGACGAGACGATCATGATCGCGGACAACTTCTTCTACAAGACGGCGGCAAACCTCGAAGAGAACCCCAAGGTGTCGATCCTCTGCTACGATACCACGACGAAGAAGTCATTCCAGATCAAGGGGACGGCGACGGTCCATAAAGAGGGTGAGTACTTCGACGAGATGACCAAGTGGGTTTTAGCCGTCAACAACAAGCTTCCGGCGAAGGCCGCCGTGGTGGTGAAGGTGGAGGAGGTCTTCAACGCCATGTGGGGTCCGACGGCGGGAAAGAAGGTCGTCTGAGAGAGAGCAGAGAGGGATCCGCCACAACCATTTTTTTGATTGCGTCGTCGTTCAAGGGGGAGCTCTTCAGAGTTGTTCATCCATCGTTGCCGCCTTCCGGGCGCGGCTCATGAAGACCCCCTTGATGGCGCACTCAAGTCCCACGTCGCCACTCATGCTGAAAGAGTACGCAGGACAGGACCCGCCGCAGAGCCAGAAGTCGGGGCATCTTCGGCATGGGAGATGTGGCTCGATGATATCTCTGGCGTCTTTTAATCCCTCCAGAAGACCTCCTCCGATGGAAGGGTCCATAATATCGCCCAGTCGAAACTCAGGACTAAGCAGGGACGGACAGGAATAGACCTCTCCCCCCGGCGTCACCACGAGGGACTGGCACGCATCGAATTGACAGTGGCAGAGGCGCCTATTTCCGGCGGAGAGGACGAGCTTCATCCGTTCGAGCTCCCGGAACTTCACCCGGTTCCCCCCCATCTGGCAGATCATCTCGGCCCGATCGATGGCCATGTCCAGATACCTTGCCGCGGTAGCTGGATCGGGCACCATCTCCCTTCCAGCCCGCCCAACGGGCCTCACGGGGTCGAGGGTTATGCCGTCGACGTTTCCGAGGTAGCTGGCCAGCTCGACGAGGGCAGGCAGCTTCATGAAGTTCGAAGCGGCGAGGACACAGGTCATCCCGACCCTGATGCCGGCATCGCCCAGATTCTTTATGCCAGCCACCGCCGCCCCGACAGACCCGCCCCCATCGGCAGACGGGCGGAGGTCGTCAGAGCCGGGCGGACCGTCGAGGCTCACACCAACTCCTATGCCCAGGCCTTTGAGCCGGTCGGCCATCTCGGCGGTGATGAGGGTGGCGTTGGTCTGGACCTGACAAAGGGCATCAGCGCCTCCCTCCTCCAGATAAAGGACGACCTTCTCGATGAGGTCGAGGTTTAGGAGCGGCTCACCTCCCGTAAACTGGACCTTGAACTTCTTCGATCTTTCCGCCATCAGATCCACCGCCCGCCTAGCCACCTCCTCGCTCATATGCGCCTTCTCCTCCCCGCCGCGAGCGGAGCAGTATCTGCATCGGAGGTTACAATCGGCGGTGACGCCGAGGACCAGGAGCCTCAGACCGTTCCCGCCGCCCTCTTTCCCGTCGCATCGATAGCTCGACATGGCCATCCCAATCCCGAAATCGATCCGCTTAGATGCTGGCCCTCTTCAAGACCAGGTTGCATCCGACGAAGAAGACGAGCCAGAAAGATCCGATGGCAAGGAGCGACTCCCAGGGGAAGGGCTGGTCGAGGGCTGCAGCCCGGAGGCAGGTGCTCGAATGGGTGAGGGGAAGGGCGTAGAGAGCGAACTTCAGCGCGTCTGGGAGTTGGCTCACCGAGAAGAAGGTGCCGCCGAGAAAGGTCATCGGCAGAAGGATCAGGCTCCCGAAGGTGGCCATGTCTTCGTGGGACTTAGCGAGGAGGGCCGCCAGAACGCCCAAGAAGGCGAAGGCCAGACATGTGACCAGAAGGCTGACCAGGAAGAGAGGGTCCACGGAGAAGGCGGGAGCGATAAGAAGGGCGACGATCATGAAGGCGGCGGAGCTTATAAGCCCCCGCACGACCCCGATCATCGCTTTTCCCAGGAGGAGGGAGAGGGGGCTGACGGGGGCCATGAGACATTCGTCGAAGCTCTTGAAGAAGAGCCTGTCCACGTTCAGCCTCGTCCCAGCGCCGTTGAAGCTGCTGTTCATCGCAGTTAGGGCGATGATGCCTGGCACCACGAACTCGAAGTAGCTCGCCCCTTCGACGGAGATTCCGCGGCCGAGCCCCCACCCGAAGGCCACCAGGTATAGGAGGGGGCTGATCAGGGTGGTGACGAGATACCTAGCCATCCGGCGTTTGAGGACCATCAGATCCGCCCAGAGGATCGAGTATGCGTCAACGACCATCATTCTGAGACCCTCCGGCCGGTGAGCTCCACAAATACGTCCTCCAGGTTCGACTCTCTCATGACGATCCTCTCTGTGCTGGACGGGAGCGACTGGACGTACTCTGTCGCAGAGCCTCTGTCTTGGAAGTAGCGGTACTCGGTATCGTCGCCGCTTCTCCTTCGCTCCACGACGGCCAGGCCCAGATGCTTTCGCAGCTCCAGGGGGCTGCCCAGGGATATCATACGGCCTTGATGAATTATTCCCACCCGATCGCAGAGAGCCTCCGCCTCCTCAATGTAGTGGGTGGTCAGAAATACCGTGGTCCCGTCCGAGTTCATCCTCCGGATGAGGTCCCAAATTCTTCGGCGGGTCTGGGCGTCCAGCCCCACAGTGGGCTCGTCGAGGATGAGGAGCCTTGGTCGGTGAATAAGGGCCCGGGCGATCATCACCCTCCGCTTCATCCCTCCCGAGATCCTATCGATCAGATGATCTGAATACGCCGCCAGGTCCACGTAATCGAGGAGCTCGTCGATTCGGTCCCGCCGTTCGGCCTTGCCGAGGTGGTGGAGCCGCGCATGAAGGTCCAGGTTCTCTCGGACGGAAAGCTCCCTGTTGAGGCTGAGGTGCTGCTGGACTATCCCGAACTCTCCCTTCACCTTCGCTGCCTCCTCCACCCCGTCGAAGCCGTTGATCCAGACGCGGCCGGATGTCGGCCTGGTGAGGGTGGTGAGGATGCGGATGGTCGTCGTCTTGCCAGCTCCGTTCGGGCCGAGAAAGCCGAAGGTCTCTTGGTGGTTCACCTCCAGGTCGAGATCGTCGACCACTTTCTTGCCGCCGTACTCCTTCGAGAGATGCTCAGTTTTGATCATTATTTGCATAATATCTCCTGGGTTTGAAATTTTACGGGCCCTGGTGGAGCCGTGCATATCGATGAGAGGATGGAATCTCTGCGGCTCCGCCCAGGAACCAATAACAGACGGATCAGCCATGTGGCTTCATATCATCATGTTACTGACGAGCGCTTTCCGGCTCTCATATCTCAGGATAGGCCCAAGTCCCCTCCATCTCCATCCCGTAGAACTTCTCGAGCATCTCTTTTTCCACCGCCGCTGGATCGACGTCCTCGAATAGGTCGGGATGGAACCATTTGCCCATATAAAGAAGGTATCCGACCAATCGAGGTCCTCTCCTCAGGAAAGGATGATAGACGTAGACCTCTCCGTTCTGAACGGCGCTCGTCTCCTTCAGGCCGGGGCGCGAGAGGATCTCGTCCCTCTTGGCTTTGAGCATCTCCTCGGTGGCGGGGTCTGTGCCGGATACTCTGGTGACGATTATCTCCGGATCGTTCTCCAGCACCCACTCTGCGCTGACGATAGGCCTCTCCACCGACTCGTCGTGGGCGATGTTTATTCCGCCAGCGAGGTTGATGTGCTCGTCCTTGGGCGTGCCGGCGGCGTTGGACTTGTACTCCCGGCACTCGTGATAGACCAGGGGCTTTTCATCCTCATCTAGGTCCCTGGTCCTCTCCTGGATCAGGTCCACGTAACCCTGTATGAACCCGGTGAGCTCTTCGGCCTTCTCCTGGTCGTCCATCATCTCTCCGATCACCCGGATGTTGTAGATGATCGAATCAAGCTCGCAGTTCATCCCCACGATCACCACGGGGACGCCGGCGTCTTCGATCTGCTCGATCGTCTCCGGGAGCATGCTGGTATCGGATATCACTACATCCGGGTCCAGATCCAGCGCCAGCTCTACGTTGGTGGTCTTGCTGTAGCTCCCGACGACGGGCTTCTCCTCGAGAACTGGCGGGAAGGTGGAGTACTCATCCCGGCCGACGATATTGTCCATGCCGCCGAAGATAGAGATCAGCTCCGACGCCGAGGCGGTAGTGGAGACTATCCGCTCTGGCGGGCATGGGACTTCTACCGATCTGTTCATGCCATCGACGATGGTGATCGTCTCTGCCTCAGCGCCCTCGACGATTCCCAGACAGCTCAAAAGCATGAGGGATATGAGGACGAATCCCGAAAATTTCACATTCATTGTTTTGTCTCCATAAGTTGATCGTCATATCTCTGGGTAGGTCCAGATCCCCTCCAGGCTGATCCCGTAGAACCTCCGGAGCATCTCTCTCTCCACTGCCGCCGGATCGATGTCCTCGAAGAGTGAGGGGTGGAACCATCGAGCAAGATAGAGAAGGTATCCAATCAATCGAGGCCCCCGCCTCAGGGAGAGATGGGATACATAGACCTTTTCGCTCCGCACGGCATCGGTCCTTTTCAGCTCCGGCCGCGATAGGATCTCATCCCTCTTTCCCTTCAGCGGATCCTCGGCAGGGAGAACTGAGCTCGAAACCTGGGATATTATTACATTCGGGTTCTTCCCAGCCACCCAATCTCCGCTCACGACCTGCTCCTCCAAAAGCTCATCCTCCGCGATATTCAGGCCGCCCGCAAGGTCGATGCACAGATCCGCCGCGGTGCCAGATCCGGTGGTCTTGTACTTTCCGAAGGCACACTCGTGGTATACCCGGGGCTTATCCTCGACGTCCAGGTCTCTTGTCCGGCTCAAAACCAGATCTCTATATCTTTGAATAAAACCGACGAGCTCTCCTGCCTTCTCGTTGGCGTTCATCATCTCGCCCAAAGAACGAACGTTTTTTATGAGCGAATCCGTCTCGCAGCTCGTCCCGACGAGGAGCATGGGTATGCCCGCCGCATCCATCACCTCAACGGTCTCCGGAGGAAGCCGCCTTCCGGCCACCACCACATCGGGATCGAGATCCAGCACCTCCTCGATCCTGATCGTCCCGCGAATACCGCTCCCCAAAGGCGGCTTCTCATTGAGGCCAGGAGGAAAACTTGAGTGATCATCTCGTCCCACTATCTTATCCATGCCGCCCAATATGCAGATCAGCTCTGATGCTGATGGCGTCAAAGAGACTATCCTGCCTGGTGAACGGGATACCTCTCTGCTGGTGGCCAAATTACCTTTATTCATCATCGTTCCTCTTCTGATTTCGACTCAAACGCAAGAGTCATCGGGCTCATTAGGGCTCTTTTTCCTCTCATCGATCCGGGGCGCTATCCATCCTCCAGCATCCCCTCTATCTCCAGGTATATCCCCCTCAGCTCCTCTCTCATCTCCTCGGTGGCGTCCCACATCTCCCGGTCTATCGCCTCAAGCAGCCTCTCAGCGATGTTCATGAGGGCGTGAGGGTTCACATCCTTCAGCCACTCCTGCATCTTCTCATCCAGAGCGTACTTACTCGCGAGCGCCTCGTACATCCAGTCCTCCAGGACCTCGGCGGTGGCGTCCCAGCCGAAGGCTATGTCCACCTGCCGGGAGAGGTCGCCTGCCCCCTTGTAGCCGTGCCGCTGCATGCTCTCGATCCACTTGGGGTTGAGGATGCGGGCGCGAAATATGTGCTTCGTCTCCTCGAAGGTGCTTCTGACTTTGACCCGATCCGGATCGGAGCTGTCGCCGCTGTAGGAGCGGGGAAGCTCTCCCTTGAGGGCCTTGACGGCCGCTATCATGCCGCCATGATAAGAGTAGAAGTCGTCGCCGTCGAGCATGTCGTACTCGCGGGTGTCCTCGTTCTTGACGGTCAGGTCGAGGCGGCTCAACCTTCTCCGAAAATCGTCCGGAACGGTGATCCCGTAGTTTCGTCGGCCGTAGGCGTAGCCGCCCCATTTGACGTAGATCTCGGCGAGGTCGTGCTCGTCTTTCCAGTTCTTGGAGTCGATGGCGTCGGAGACGCCTGCGCCGTAAGCTCCGGGGCGACAGCCGAATATCCGATAGCAGGCCTCCTCCTTCGCCTGGAGAGGATCGATCCCCTCAGCGATCTTCTCTTTTACGTCCTCGGCGACGTGCATGGCGAGATAGTTCTCCTCATGGGGCTCGCCCGAGCCTGCCACCATCTCCACCGCCTCGTCGATGAGGGCGACTATGTTGGAGAAGGCGTCGCGGAAGAGGCCGCTTATCCGCAGCGTCACATCGATTCTGGGGCGGCCCAGCTCCTCCAGAGGTATCAGCTCGATCCCCCCCACCCTCCCGCTCTGGGCCTCCCACACTGGCCTTACGCCCATCAGATAGAGGACCTCGGCGACGTCGTCCCCCTTCGTCCTCATGGTGCCGGTCCCCCAGATTACCATGCCGACGCTCTCTGGATACCTGCCCTCGTCTTTCAGGTAACGTTCGAGGAGGGCATCGCCCTGGGATACGCCCACCTTCCATGCAGCGGGAGATGGTATCGCCTGAGGGTCGACGGAGTAGAAGTTCCTCCCGGTGGGGAGGATATCGGCCATCCCTCGGGTGGGCGCCCCCGAGGGGCCTGGCGAAACGAAGCCGCCCCGAGAAGCGGCGAGGACGGCAGTCAGCTCATCGGTGGTCGCTCTTATCCTCGGGACGAGGGATCTTCCGATATAATCGAGGACCAGCTCCATCTTCTCGCTTCTTTTCCCCAGCACCTCGTCCTCTAAGGCCTCTATCACGTCGGGGCTGAAGTTTTCCTGGTGAAAACGCTCTACAAGCTTGAGGGAGAGGCAATGAACCTCTTCGATGATGTGGCCGCCTTTCTGTCCCCTGGTTCTCAGAAGCTCGTCATAATCGTGGCCCAAGAGCTCTGCCAGCGCCTCTCTCATCGAGGGGACGCTGCCGTTGGATAGCCTGGTGAGGGCTACGAGAAACTCGTCGAGCCTCGAGCCCTCGGGCGGCTCTCCAAAGATGTGAAGCCCGTCCCTTATCTGGGTGTCAGCCATCTCGTGGATGTAATCGTGGAGCCGGTCGAGGAAGCTGTCGAAATCCGAGAAGGTGGCCACTTCGTTCACCAAGAGGTCGTGGTCGAGCTTCGCTTCAGAGACCTTCCCCCAGATCCTTCTCTGCACGTCCTGCGTCTTTCCCGGGTCCTCCGAGACGACGTGCTGGTAGTCCTGCAACAGCACCTCCAGCTCCGCCATCTCCTCATAGGAGTCGGCGTTGTGCATCACTGGAACCAGATGGTCGATGATGCAGCAGTAGCTCCTCCTCTTCGCCTGGGTCCCCTCTCCAGGGTTGTTGATGATGTAAGGATAGATGTTGGGCAGATCGTCAATGGCGATATCCGGAAAGCAAGATGAGCTGAGGCCAGCTCCCTTTCCGGGAAGCCACTCCAGGGATCCGTGTTTGCCGATATGCATCACCAGATCTGCGCCGAAGACATCCCGGATCCACCGGTAGTAGGCGTAGTAATGGTGAGGGATGGGATGATCGGGGCTGTGGTAGATCGCCGCAGGGTCCTCCAAAAATCCCCGCGGAGGCTGAAGGCCGATGAAGACGTTGCCGTTTATTATGCCTGGGATGATCAACCTGTCCTCGTGAACGAAAAGATCTCCTGGAGGCGGACCCCAGGCCTCCGTCATCTTATTCTGTACTCCGGCCGGAAGCTCACAGAACCACTTCCGGTACAGATCTCCAGAGACAGTATCTACGGCCCTCGTGGCCATCTCGGCGGGGCCAGACCACTGCCTGTTATTGGTGACGCCGTCTCTCACCTCCTCGATGAGCGTCCGACCATCTTCGGGCAGCCGATCGAGCCGGTACCCCCCCGCCTCCATATCCCGCAGGATGTTCCAGACCGATGCGGGCGAATCCAGCCCGAAGGCGGAGCCGATCCGATCGTCTCTTGGTGGGTAGTTGTGAAAGATGATGGCAACCCTCTTATCCTCGCTGGGAATATGTCTGAGCCTCGCCCAGTTCAGGCTCAGCCGGACGATCTTACCGACCCTCTCCTCGATCGGCATGTAAATGGTCGCTTTGGCCCCTGTCAGTGGATCCCTCTCTGTGCGCTCTCTCGCTGCCACAGGCACAGTGATCAGAAGTCCATCGAACTCGGGAAGGGCTATGCTCGTGGTGACGTCCATGGGGCTCAGCCCCTGGATCGACTCCACCCACTCCTTCTCGGTTTTGTGGGTCATGATCCCCTTGATGACCGGCACGCCGAGCTTCGTCAGGAAGACCTCTTTTTCGCCAGCCAAGGCCTCTTGGGTCCCGTTTTCTCCTGCCAGGGCCTCCTTATCTCCTCCCGAAGCCCACATGGAGAATGAGAACATCAGCAAGCTTATCAGAACGTCCACGATCGGCCGGCCGTCCCTCATGAAGTAGTTCTCCATCACCCATTCGGCACCATGGGTTCCCAGCTCGACGTCCTTCAGGCTGTACATGAAGACGGGGATGACGTTTGCTCCCTGCCCCTCGATCTCGGCTATCAGCCTGTCTACAAAGGCGGTGTTCCCCGACTGCCAGAGGCCGTTATAAAACCAGATGCCCACGGTGGGACGGCCTCCCGCGTGCCTCTGCTCTAGATATTCATCAAGGGTGGGGACGTGATCAAAATCCGGATGGTATATGCCGTCCCAGATCGGCCTCTCCGGTTCTGGCACAGCGCAATCAAAGCCTCCAAACCGGTGGGCCAGGTAAAGTAAGAGCCCTTTGAAGTTCTCCTTTCCACCGTAGTTGAGGTACCTGGTTATGCTCCAATAATCTTCTTTATCGACGGTGGATCGCTTGAAGAGCTCGGTGTCCTGTTCGGATGCTGTTGCCTGGGCATGGATGGGAACCCCCGCCGCCTCAAGTTCTGAGACGAGATCATCGAAGCAGGCGAGGCTCTTCTTGCCTCCGTGAAGATGAAGTATGACGAGATGAGATTTTGAGGCGATTTGGACGAACTCATCGATCTGGCCAGCCGTCATCAGATCTTCGCCAGATCTGACTTGCAGCTCAGCAACGTCGCCAACCTCATCGATGATCTCCCTGAAGGCTGATATCAGCGGAAATAGATCGGTCGGATGAGTGCTGGCATATGCTATCTTCACTTTTTCCATACCAATTAAACCCCATGACGTTATAATTTAGGAGATATTCAAAACTCGGTATATCTTATCGATCTCGACGGGGATGTGATGGATAAGGTCATACGGGCTCGATCGGCATGATGTAGGGCATGCCCTTGCTGTCTTTTATCACCTCGGCCCTGACGCCGTAGACCCGTTCGATGTTCTCGGAGATGAGGATCGACTTGGGATCCCCCACCTTGAAGACCTTCTTATCCTTGAGCATCACTATGCTGTCTGAGAACCTAGATGCCAGGTTCAGATCGTGCATGGCCATGACGGCGGAGATCTTCCTCTCCCAGACGAGCTTCTTTACGATGTTCATCACCTCGAGCTGGTGCTTTATGTCGAGGTTGCTGGTGGGCTCGTCCAGGAGAAGCACCTCCGGTTCCTGGGCCAGCGCCCTCGCCATGGCGATCTTCTGTTTCTCTCCGCCGGAGAGCTCGTCGAAGTACCTCGATGCGAACTCCTCGATCCCCATGAACTTGAGAGTTCGCGAGACGATTTTTACGTCGTTTCTGGTGACCCGCCAACCTATGTGGGGCCTTCTTCCCATGAGCACTATATCAAAAACCGTGTAGGGAAAGACCTCCGTCGTGCTCTGAGGGACGTATCCCACCATCTTGGAGAAGTCCTTGGAGCTCAGCTGAGCTGCCTCGTTTCCATCGATATAGACCGTGCCCCGTTGAGGTTTCAGTATCCTGTCTATGCACTTGATCAGGGTGCTCTTCCCAGCCCCGTTTGGTCCCACGAGGCTTACGATATCTCCCTTCTCGATCTCCAGGGAGATGCCGTCGAGGATGGTCTTGCCATTATAGCCGAAGTTCAGATCGCTTACTTTCAGCTTCACTGCCACCACCGCCTCTTTCTCCTCACCAGAAGGTAAAGGAAGAAGGGAACTCCTATGAAGGATGTGAGGATGCCCACCGGTATCTCGGTGGGCGAGATCATGGTCCTGCAGGCCGTATCTGAGGCGAGGAGGAGGAGCGCCCCGATCAGCCCCGAGCAGGGGATGAGGTACCGATGGTCGCTTCCTATCAACAGTCTGCAGACGTGAGGAGAGACCAGTCCGATAAATCCTATGACGCCGGTGAAGGCGATGACGCTGGCGGTGAGGATGGTGGCAAGGGTCAGGCAGGTCAGCCTGACCCGGTTGACGTTGATCCCCAGGCTCGATGCCACCTCCTCCCCCGCGCTCATGGCGTTCAGGTCCCAGGAGTAGCGCATCAGGATCGTGGTCAGTATCAGCACAGTCGGGATGAGGATGATCACGTTCTCCCATCGGGAGGTGTAGAGGCCACCCATCAGCCAGAATACGACCTCCCTCAGCTCTTCGTGGCCCGATACGTACTTGAGAAGAGATATCACGGCCGAGAAGAGGTAGCCCATAGCCACACCTGCGAGGATCAGCGTCTCAATAGAGGTCCCTTTCATCCGGGATATCCCGTAGACGATGGCCATGGTGAGGAGGCTGAATAGGAAGGCGTTGATGGCGATGATATACCGGCCCGGCCCCAAGACGCCTACGCCCAGAACGATGGCTATGGCGGCTCCGCAGGCCGCCCCCGAAGAGAGGCCCAGGGTGTAGGGTGAGACGAGCGGGTTCCTGAGAACGCCCTGCATCGCTGCGCCGGCAACGCCGAGGCTGATCCCCGTGATGACCGCCATTAGTATCCTCGGAAGCCTCAGCTGGAGGACGACCACCTGGGCAAAGGTGCTGACCTCTTCAGTGGGCATGAACTGGGCCAAGACGACGCGGAAGGACTCGCCCATCCCCAGAGACGCTGCGCCCATGGATATCGCGAAGACTGCTAGGAGAGCGACCGCAACAAAAAGAACGAGGGTGAAAAGGGTCTTCTTCCAGGAAGCCCTGGCGTAGACCTCCTCGGCATCGAAGACTTCATCTTCGCTCATGGATAGACATACACCCCCTCCAGTTTCTGGCCGAAGAGCTCCTGGATCAGCTCTTCATGAACCTCCTCAGGATCGATATCCTCGAAGAAGTCGGGGTGGAACCATTTGGCGAGGTAAAGCTCTCCTATTATTGAGCGAACGCCGGTTGTCACGGGACTGCTGAGGATATGTGCCCGATCATCCTCGACCGCCTTGACGCTGCTCAATCCAGGTCGGGAGAGGATCTCATCCCTCGCCTCCTCCATCATCTCCACTGTTAAATCTTCTGTAGAGGAAACGAGACGGAGGATTATGTCAGGATCTCTCTTGGCGAGCCACTCGGGGCTCCCAGTGGGATATTTAGCGGGCTCATCGCCTACGACGTTAATCCCGCCAGAAGCAACGGTGAGATTGTGAAAGAGCGTTCCAGAAGCACCGCTGTGATACGGCTGGGACCATTCAAAGAAGACTACGGGTTTGTCCTCTTCCTCAAGATCGGCGCAACGTTCCTCGACGATGTCATGGTACTGTTCGATGAAGCCGATGATCTCTCCCGCCCGGTCTTCTTCATCCAACACGATCCCGAGATGGCTCACAACAGTGGCTACCGCCGCGGGGTCCCACGACGTCTCCACTATCACCGGTATTCCCGCATCCTCGATCCTCTGGCGGTAGTCATCGGAGAGCATACTGTCAGCGATCACCAGATCGGGCTCGAGCCCGAGGATGAGCTCCACATTTGGCGTATAGGAGCTCCCGGCCACCACCGGAACATCCTCAAGAGACTTAGGAAAGATGGAGTAAGAGTCGCGCCCGACGATCCTCTCGCCAGCGTCCAAAGCGCATATGATTTCAGATGTACGCGAGGTGATGGAGACGATCCGCATCACAGGGCGTGATACATCGACGGACTCTCCTGTACCATCGACGATGGTGACAGTATCTGACGGCAGAGTCGTCTCTTCGGCATACCCAGTGGGTGATAGAAATATGAAACAGAGAGAGACGATTGCCCCAGTTATTCTTACATTTTTATCCATACACATCAGCCAACATCAAATATACTTGTTATAACTACAGCTATGTTGATCCATACTATCATCTCTTATTTAATGGCTGCGGTTCTGAGAACGACGAAAGCTGCAAGGATTTCATTCTACCCGCAGAATCGAATAGACCACATAATCTGACGAAAATCGAGGCATGACCGCTAACAACAGTAAAGGCGCCAGAAAAAGTTAGGGAAAAAAATGCCCTATTTCTATTTATCACTCATCAAGTGGTGGATAGACAAATTTTCCATGCTTTTCCAGATCATAATCCAATCCCTGGAACCTGGTCAGATATTCCTGGTGGATTGCCTTAGGATCTAAGTCCTCAAAGAGATCCGGATAGAACCATTTTGCTAAGTATCCAATGCCAATAAAATGCTGCGCTCCACCGATTAGATCATTGCTGATCACATAAACTCGTCCCTGCCTCACCGCAGCGACATCGGCTAGTTCTGGTCGGCTCATAACCTCGTCCCTTAGATTCGCCAGTTCGATTATATCATCAGATTCATAGCCACATGCACCACGAGCCACTATGACGATAATATCGGGATCGCGAGTTATCACTTCTTCGGGGTCCACCGTGGGGTAGTCTGAAAGGTCACCGAATATATTGTTCCCACCGGCCAGCACGACTTTTTCATGATATCCTGCGCCTTCACCACAAGTCATGTAAGGAGTCGTCTCGGGATTAGCCTCAACGTATACCGAGGGTTTATCTTCTTCCGAGAGGGCGCCCACGCGCTCATTGACCGTATCCATCACACCATTGTAGAAATCGAGGAACTCGTCAGCTTCATCGCGTTTTCCAAGGATGTAACCCATCTTCTGAATTTCGTCTACGTGGTTAGATGGTTTATAGCCATCAATCCTCAGAACGGTGATCGTCGGGTCTAATTCGTTTAGCGTACTTTGAATCTGGTCGTAAGTGGAGGAACTGCCCACACTTGCATATATCCAGATAGTATCAGGATGCAAATTCAATATCGCCTCGTAATCCGGCGATGAGACCGTTCCAAGACCTTGATACTTGCTGAACTCCGGAAAATACGTGCCATCCTCTTTTATATACGTAGCAACGCCCACAATATTCTCTGACTCTAAATTGAGCGAACGCATTGGTTCAAGGATGGGACCTAAAAGGACCACCAATCTCTCAAGCGGCTTCTTAATCGTCACGATTTGATCCGCTGAATCGATGAGTGTAAGCTTTGTCTCTTCTCCGCTTATGATCATCTCGATCTGGGCGATGTCATCCTCATTGATCTCGCCGTCATAGTTGGCGTCTGCAAACTCTGTGGCTTCGTTCGTTCCCGCGATTATCCCCTCTACGTATGCTATGTCAGCCTCATCTATCACATCGTCCATGTTGGCGTTGCCGTAGATGCCCAGCGTGTAATCTGATGCGCCCACAGGCATGACCAGCAGCAGCACGCATAATATCATTACCGCTTCACAAATCATTCTCTTCATTTTTGCCACCTACTAACATGGGGTCGGCCACAACTCTGGTACTATTTTTTATAGAGTTTGATCTGCCATCTCAGATCAAATTAACTTGTTATAAACCAATATCAGTTGTTTAGTATTGTCGTAGTACATAACTCTGTTGGTCAGAAAGTCGTTACATATTGAAATGAGACGTTTTACAAAAGTCGACCACACTGATTTAGCGCTGGTTCTGGGCTATGAGACGATGACGATAAGCATACGACATAATTAATTCACCAATTGTATTTAGGAATAGTTAATCACTTTGACAATCGAGCTACTCCGATGCCCACAGAATTGACCACACATATCAATGGGCAAAATCAGATCATTTCGAAGCAGGAAGTAAGTGAATCCTCCGAGGTCTGAGCGACGACGTCACTGTGCCTGCCCCGCCAGAGTTTTCTCTCGAAATAGCTCCTCTACCTCCCGGTTAATCTCGTTGAGCTCCTCGTCTGATAGCGGCTCTGGAACCACTTTATTCTCGTTTCTGACGATGGATCTGCCAAGATTTCTGAAGAATTCTGCGGTATCTGAGTCGGGTGCATACTCAATTACGGTCTTGTGGCGGATTTCAGACATCGGTATGAGATCGCTCATGGGGACCCTGCCCACGACCTGAGCCCCCAACCTCTCCGCAAAACCGTCTACGATCGAGGGCTCATCTACGGAGCTCCTCCCGTTGTAGATTATGCCGCCTAAAAATACCTCGCCCCTCACAGCAAACCGCTTTATTCCCTTACAAATGTTGTTTGCGGCGTAGATCGACATGGAATCACAGGTGGTGACGATGTAGACGTCGTCAACTAAGCCGTTTTTCAGAGGCATCGCAAACCCGCCGCAGACCACATCTCCCAAGACGTCGTATATCAACACGTCCAGGTTTAGGTCGTCAAAGGCGCCGAGACGGTCCAACATTTCGGCAGCGGTGATGACGCCACGGCCAGCACAACCGACGCCTGGCTCAGGTCCGCCGGACTCCGCACAGTAAACGCTGTTGAATCCGACGAAGACTATATCTTCGAGCTTCATATTGCCGGGACCCTTCTCGCGAAAGGCATCTAAAATCGTCGGAATTCTGCTGCCGATTAGGTTGCGGGTCGAATCCGCCTTCGGATCGCATCCCACGACCATCACGCGACTCCCGTTCTCCGCCAAAGCGGCAGCCATGTTTGAAACCATTGTAGACTTTCCAATCCCACCTTTGCCGTATACACAGAACCGTCTCATCGTGAAATCACTCCTCAAGAATTCATACGATATTTTTGAGCTTGTGGTCAAACCCCATCACGGCGTTGATGATGCTCTCCGTCAGAAATGCCGCCCCTCTAAATCCCGCATAAGGCGCATAGTCGCAGATGCAGATTTGATCGAATATCGGGTAGACGAACCTCATGATGGGTATGCCCAACTCCTTTGCCAGACCGCGCTCAAAGCTGCTCCCGAAGAGCATCATGGTACAGGACTTCCTCACATCTTCTTCAAATGAATGATAATCTCGATCAAAATACGATTGAACTTCGATCTCAAATCCCAACTCCCCTTCCAGGAAATTGGCCATAGGGGTACAATGAAAATCGCCTATAATCGATACGGTAGTGCCATAGATCTCATGCAGATGGAGAAACGCTCTCTTGAAAGGCTCCAGATCGAGGCTATTTTCCGCATCATGTTTTATATCCAATTTCTCACATAACGCATCAACGAACTTAATCGACCCCTCAAGGCCATAGGGGTAATCGGCTTCAATATAGGGCACACCAAATTCTTTCTTCATATATTGTGCCAATTTTGTCCCCTGACCCAAAACCACGTTAAGCTCAGCAGCGGGGGCTGCCCTGAGCTCCTCGAAGCTGCAGATCGATAAGGTGCAGTTCAGCTTGACGCCAAGGTCTTCCATAATCCGCGTAATCTCCTTTATATCCGCATGAACTTTGAAATCATCGGGGCAGAAACCTATCAGGTTGACCGATCGTTCGACGACACCACGTTCCTTCATCAAAGACCCAAGCTTTAGGAGGGCATCTTCGTACCCGTCTCTCATGGAGCCACTGTAACCTGCAGCCTCCAACCACAGCACATCTTCGTCCGACGAAACTGAATCGATCACCGCCTGAACGTCATCGCCTATTATGGATGGGACGTCCCCAGATATGACCACCAACAGCGATCTATCATAAATTTCGTCTGCAAGGGCGAGGGCCTTTTTCAACGCCTCTTCGCCACCAAAGACGATCTCCCGCTCATGGACTACGGTGCAGGCGTGCCTGATATCTGGCTGGTTGGAGAAGTTGTTGAAGATGCCAGTCCCCCAGTTGCATCCCACAGGAGAGTGACTGAGCACCACGGCATCGGTTATTCCAGAGAACGCCCTAAAGGCCCCAAAGAATCTCCCTCCATCCATTCTAGCTGCCCCCCCTCATGGAATTGGCCCTCCATATGCCATGCCACATGCTTATGGAGGACGTAATTCTAGAGTCCTTCAACATCGGGTAATAAGGAGAATCATAATCGAATCTGGACACAATTAGATGACGTTTATTACGCCCGGGGCTATTTGTCATTCGGACCAAACGTCTGCCAAGTTCGACAATGATGCCGAAGCTGGTCCGATAAAGCAGGTCGGAGAGGGGAGTGACGTCCAATATGGGAATTTCATCCGCTTTTTCGTAGACCGGTGAAGTGATGAACTCGCCCAAAACGTAGTCGACTTTCTTCGCAACGTTGTGTAACTCCTCTGCAGAGGGGTCCATCAGAACCTGGAAATTTGAATCCAACTCCTCGAACATGCTATTCATGTTCTTGATCATCATATTTCGTGTAGCCTGAGATACTTTAAGGCGGTTCAGCACACGAGAATCGATGCAGATGTATTTCAGGGGGACCCTCAAATCTTCGAGGTAGACTTTTGCACGGTAGGGATTGAATACTAAATTTTGGGACGTGATGGCAAAGTCGTACGCGGAGAGAATCTGCCTGATCTTGGCCAGCTCTTCGGAAACTCGCTTCTTTTCTCCATCAATCGCCTCTTCAGCTTCGCCGTCCAGACCCAGCTTGGACCCCAGATCCAAGAAAAAACTTCCTATGCCATCTATTCCGGAGTGATGTGGCCACTTCTTAATCTGATCTATCCCAAATTCGTCCCTCATATGATCTGCCCACCGGGGGGTGCGAGATCTCACCACGTTCAGCTGAGCAGCAGGAGCCCGTTTTATCCATTCAACGGTGCTGGTGGGGATAACGGCATTTATGCTGGTCCCCATCTTGGCCAATATGCGCCGATACTCCTGGATCTCCAGGTTGAAGCCATAGGTGTATCTCCCAGTCGATTCCAGATTAACCGAGTTCTCGATTACATCCTGCTCTTCCATCAGCTGTTCTGCAATAGCTTTCAACGCATCCACCTGGCCGCAACCCCTGAAATCAAATTCCTTTGACGTCTTTTTCCAGGAAGTAGCTACATACTGCATTATAGAGTCGATCGAATCGCGGTCTCGATGGGCAAACCCTTCCGAAGGTACGTAAACTACGTTGCAGGGGAGGGTCTGCTCGACGTCTTTAGCCACGCTCAATACATCTTCTCCCATCAGCCCGGATATACACGTGGGCAAAACGACGATCAAAGACGGTTGATATCGATTGTATACCTCACATATGCTCCGTCTCAGCTTTGCTTCTCCGCCGTAGATGATATCCCCCTCCTCCAGGTTGGTGCATGCCATATTATAGACAGGAGAATGGAGCTTACGCGGGCTCAGACGCTGGTGAAACGCGCAGCTTCGAGGTCCGTGTATTAGGGGGACGGCACCATCGATCTCTGAGACGACGTAGACTGAACCTGATAGCTTACAATTGATCCCATGATAGTGAGCGGACCTTGATATGCTATCATAGATGCCCAAAAAGGTCCGATCTAACATGAGATTATAATATATGCCATCAAAAACACCGTCCCCTCCCGAGATGTCATCTTTACCATCGCCAGATATGCACAAATCAGCTCCTTCCATCAAATCACCATGAAATATGTCTCCGACCTTCCGCTTTTATAAAGGGTGAAAAGGGCTATTTCAATGCCCTTTTCAATAGCTTAGAATTATGCCGTATATACGAATGCTCCCTGCTGGTACACATCGAAGTCCAATCCCGGGCAGTATCCATCTACGTACTCTTGATGCATCGCCTGTGGGTCCAAATCTTCGAATAGCTCCGGATGCGTCCACTTGGCCATATATGCGACCGCTATGGGATAATTGAACCCGTAAGAGAGGTTTTCATATATCACATAAACCCGGCCGTTCTTGACCGCCGAAACATCGGCTAGTTCAGGTCGGTTCATGATCTCCTCTCTTGTGGCCTCCATCGCCCCCAAATCGTCCACAGAATATCCTGCATCAGATCTCTGGTGCTTGATTATGATATCCGGGTTCTTCACCATCACAGCTTCAGGATCTGCTTCGAAGTAAAGGGGGAAGTCCTCAAAGATGTTCTCGCCGCCGGTAATCTCTATGTAGGTCTGAGCCCCAGAGCCGTTACCGCCATATGCCTTGTATTCTCCAAAGGAAGATTCTACGTATACTCTGGGCTTATCCCCGTCAGAAAGATCTTCTGTCCGAGACTTGATGGTTGCGAGATACTTGTCGTGGAAGTTATTCAGATAATCGCGGGCCTCATCTCTCCGGTTCATGATGTAGCCCAGCTTAATGGTCTCCTCAGCGAACTCGTTGGGGGTATGAGACATGAAGTCAAGGCCAACTACGGGGATGTCGCCGGGCATCTCGTCGTAGAGGAGCTTGGTCCAACTGGTGGCCCCCAGCACCATATCTGGTTGGAAGCTGAATATCGTCTCTTTATCTGGAGGATAGCCTCCGATGGATGGTAAGTCGAGCATCTGCGGGAAGTATACGGGCGCCTTCTGGGGATCGTTGACGGCGACCACCTTGTCCATATCTCCAAAGATCCTCAAAGCTTCATTGCAATAAAGAGACATGGATACAATATGTTGTACGGGCTTTTTGATCGTCACCGTCCAGTTATAGCTGTCGATGATGGTCAGCTCCTCCTCGTCTCCAGCTATGATCATCTCGATCTGGGGTATATCCTCTTCATCGATGTTGCCGTCACAATTTGCGTCTGCCAGCTTCGTAGGTTCGCTTACTCCCGCAATTATGTCTCTCACGTATTCTATGTCGCTCTCATCTACGACGTCGTCCATGTTGGCATTTCCGAAGATGCCTAACGTGTAATCCGCAGCAACGACGGTGGTGAGCGCCAAAGGCGAACAAAACGCCAGAATCACCATGAACCGATAAAATTTCCTCGTCACTCTCTGGTCACCTCACATAGATCAAATTCACTTTTCCTTAGACAAACTCATTTGATTATATAACTTACGCTTTTAGGATTTTGATTATCGTCGTGTCTATCGTCCAAATCCAAGCATTCCTTAACTATAATATTTAAAATTTTGATAATTAAATTGATCTCGTGATAATCCTCAGTCAACACTGTTTATAATTGGTGTTTATGAGAAAAAAAGATGGCAGGGTGGTATTTTTACTGGCGCAGCTCGCATTATTACCCCCTCGCCTCGAATCCATCAATGCGTCATCAAAGGCTCCGACTTATGGGTAGACGTACACACCTTCCAGCTCCAGGCCGAAGAACTCCTGGACCAGCTCTTCGTGCACCTCCTCCGGATCGATATCCTCGAAGAGGTCTGGGTGGAACCACTTGGCGAAGTAAAGATCGCTGATGATGGAGGGCGCTCCGCCCATTACGCCAGAGGTGACCACGTAAACCCTGCCATCTTTGACCGCCTTGACGTCGGCGAGACCGGGCCGAGAGAGAATCTCGTATCGAGTCACCTCCAGCCCCTCCTCGGTATGGTTCTTGCCGGATTTCTGGAATATTATTACATCAGGGTCCTTCTCTGCTACCCATTCCGAGCTGACCACTACGTACGAACCCGGCGTTTCATCGGCTGCGATGCTGATTCCTCCAGCAGCCGCGATTTTATCGCCGAAACCCGTTCCGGGGGTGGCAGCGTTCCAGGGGCTGGCCCATTCACCGAGGACGACGGGCTTATCTTCTTCATCCAGATCTGCAGTGCGCTCCTCTACAATGGTGTGGTAACGATCGATAAAGGCGACGAGCTCGTCTGCCCGCTCGTTTTTGTCCAGTATGGTCCCCAGATCTCTTATGATGGCCATGGTTCTCTCCGGGTCACCAGAACGGATCACGATCACAGGTACGCCTCCGCTTTCGATCTTTTCGCGGTTATCGTCGGAGAGCATGGTATCTGCGATCACCACATCCGGATCGAGCTCGAGAATGAGCTCTATGGTCGGACTATAGGAGCTCTGCCCCACGATCGGCACATCTTCGAGATCTGGTGGATAGGTGGAATAGGAGTCACGTCCGATGATCTTATCTCCACCATCCAGGGCGCATAGTATCTCAGAGGCGTAGGAGGAGAGGCTGATCACCGTCTCCACGGGAGATGGTACCTCCATGGATTTTCCAGTATAATCGACGATGGTGACCATCCCTCGCGATGATGGAACCGCCGCCTCAGAGCCTCCCATCAAGGAGAGAAGCAACGAAGCCATTAGCACCCAGGTTGTTATCCGAGTTTGATTCATCTGCTCTACCTCTAATAAGATTAATTTGAGTTAAATCAAGTTATATTGATTAATATAACTTGCGGTCCCTCTGATCAAGACGTTGAAGTATGGCAATTGCCAAGTCGAACAATAGGGGGGATCTGCGGGGAACTCAATGCCGGCTAACGCTTCCAGCCCGGATTCTATATGATGTTCGCCCTCATCCTCAACGCCGTCAACCCCCGGATTGGGGGCGTGCTGATAAGGGGCGACAAAGGAACCGCCAAATCGGCCGCCGTCTCTGCCCTGGGCCGCCCTCCCGGACGAGATCCCCGCTAGTGGAAGGCTGCCCCTTCAACTGCAATCCTCATAACCCAAAGGAGATCTGCGACCTCTGCTACGGGCGCGGCCAGGCGGGCTCGCTGGAGGCGACAGCCTGCAGGACCTCAGTGGTCGATCTGCTCCTGGGGGCGACGGAAGGCAAGGTCTTGGGGTCTCTTGACGTCGAGAGGGCGATCAAGGAGGGGAGAGACATCGCCATCGATGCCTACTTCGCCGACTCGAGATCGAAGGGCCCGAAGGGCGGAACACGTACGCAGCAAAACAGATACCGTGCCCGCAATGACGGCGCGGAAAGGATGGCGAAGGGGAAGGATTTTTGCCGGGTCGGGTCTGAGGCCCTCTCACTTTGAGGACGAGACAACGACCTCGGACCGGCACGAGCGGCCGGGAGCTGTGGCGGCTCTGGCGCGACCAGTTCGACGACGACCTCGCGGCCCTGGCCGAGGCGATCTGGGCCGCAAACAAGCTGGTCAAGACGGAGCCCCCTGAGGCGAGGGATCGGTTCTACGCCATAAAGGACGAGTTCATCCTCAGGTACGCGACGAGCGGTCGGCGGGTTCGGGACGAGCCTCCGCCGCCCTGGTATCAGGGCGTCCACGGGTCGGTCCGCACCCTCTACTGTTACCGGATCCCTATAGGCGATAGGGTATATCGGCTCCACAGCTACCTCCGCCCCCCGGAGGTGGAGGCGGCCCTCGCCGAGGATGGTGAGAAGGGGGGCGGCTCCGCCGTCGACGAGTGGTCGTGGCTACCGATCTCTTTCGACGAATTCTATAAGATGCTAGCAAGTTACGCCAGAGACCATTGGGGCTTCTCGGAGCGGCGGGCCGCATCCGGCGGGAGGAAGTGAGCTGGACCCATCTTCACCAAATGGAATAGATTCAAAGAGGGGTACGGTAGCTCTGGGGGCCCCCAGCTCGCCTAGGTGACGTATATTCTGATCGTATCGCTGTAGTCATAGCTGTCATCTATCCTGTATCTCAAGAGATGAGATCCTTCACTATCGGAGTACTTCCAGAACCGATACTGGTGGACGGCACTGACATATCCGAGATTGTAGTATCTGATCTCTCCGTCGGGACCCATCTCCTCGAGGTTCAGCTCTCCAGAGGTGGATGGGATGATGAGCAGTCTTGCATAGTGATAAAGAGGCATCTCCATCGACCCCCAATTTCTGCTGCCGTCTATAGAGGCTACCCTCAGGACGTTCTGGCCTTCAACGACGGTTGATGAGACCGCCATGGAGTATTGATATGACTCCGATTCGTCTACCAGGATTCCAGGAGCTTCAGCGATCTGGCCGGAATAATATGATACATCCCATTGGCCACTCATCGACCAGCTGTCTGAATTCATCCAGCTGGCCAAGCTCATCCAGCTGGCCAAGTTCTGCCACCATAATTCGCAATCATCACCGCCATCACAATCGCGACAACACTTTCGACAGTCATCACAAATAAGACGCCCTTTTCGGTCGGGCGGCTTTTCTTCGTCCGTTTTCTCATGAGGCTTCTCTTCGTCCGGTTTCTCAAGTTGGTTCAACTGATCTGGTTTCTCAGGTTGGTTATGGGACGGGTTTTTCGATGCGTCCTCCCTCGGGGCGCTCATGTTTCCCTGGTGTTGCCGCCTCTCTTGATCACCACCATCGTGGTCGTCGTTTTGAGCCTGAGAGGTGCAGGTGCAGATTGCAGCAAGAGAAATCATCACTAAAATTACGATGGCTCCTGATACTTTTATAATATTCATGGAAATCGTCTTCCTGCGGACGCGTTCAGCTGTACGGTGTACTCTCCGGCGAAGATCCCCTGATTTATATCGAGCCGGCCCTTGGCGGTCCCTCCACTATCTACCGTCTCGATCTCTCCGATGACCTCGGCTATGGGCCCGGAGCCTGGGTGGCCTTCATCGTCTTCTCGAACGTCGGCCAAATTGGCTTTGAAGTACGTATACGTGTCTTGGCGTCTGAAACTCACCTCCACAAGCCTGTAGCATGCATTTTCGATCCGGATCTCCCCCCAATATCGGTAATAGGGGGTCGTCTCCCCTTCGATCTGGGTCATGTTCTCTTCGATCCCCTTCCCTTTCTGCAGGAGTTCTCTGATCTGGGCTGGGCTGAGGGAGATCGTCCCTTCGATCTCTATCCTGAGGGGACGGGCCGACTTGAAGAAGGACCCCTCTGGTCCCAGGGCGTAGCCGCTCTTGACGCAGACGATCTTCATCGGTGCGGAGGTCGAGTCGATCATGGGGTTTGGAACTCCTCCTCATCTCACCGTTTCTGACCCATTCTGTCTCGGGGCGAGGGCCGTCTATCGGCCCGCACCTTCTCCGAGACTATCTGACTGTTGATACAACCGGGCCTGTTGGCTTTCAGATCATGCCGCGGGCCCGAAGGCCCGCGGCTCTTAGAGACCTGATTTAATCGGGGATATCTCCTCGAAAAAGCCTCCTCCCCGTTACGGTCTGAAGCCCATCGAGTCAGAGCCGGGGGCGTTCATCGATCCCGCTCCCATCCCCTGCTGCGGGGCGTCGGCACCGCCCATTCCGTTCATCTTCGCCTGAGGACCCATGCCGCAGTTCATGTTGCATCCATCAGCACCAGCCATTCCGGGCATGTTTGCCTGAGGACCCATGCCGCGGTTCATGTTGCACCCACCGGCACTGCTCATTCCGTTCATCTTCTCCTGAGGACCCATGCCGCAGTTCATGTTGCATCCCCCGGCACCGCCCATTCCGGGCATGTTTGCCTGGGGACCCATGCCGCGGTTCATGTTGAACCCACCGACATCCCTCGATCCGGGCTGATCCTTCTGATCCTTCGATAGACGATCTTTCAGCTCACCCAGGGTCATGGTTGCCTTCTCCTCATCCGTCAGCCCCAGCTGGTCGAAGACGCCTCCTCTACCGGCATCGCCGTCCATGGGCATGGCTAGGGCTGGCACCGCCAGAAGGCAGGCCAGCGCCAGGGTTATTAACGGCTTAACGTGTCTCATTTCCTATACCTCACTGTAGAGGACGGCATTGCTGCAGTTTCTGCAGCGCCATCCTCTCGAGCCTCCTCCGGCGTGAACGGTAATTAAAATTAGAACCGAAACATCCCGAACGATGAACGTTTCAAGACCGTTTATCCGCCAAAAAACGTTCAGATTCGGATAAACTATGATTTAAACGTTTTATATTCTATAAAAATTCTTATTCGCGCTTTTTTTGTTGCTCAGTTCCCTTTTATTCCGCATATACCTGACGTATCCCCTTCCCGCGGTGATGGCTTCGCCGATCTCATCGAGGTCTTGCGCCAGATCTCTTCGGAATTCACCTCGCTTGCCATCAAAACTTGCGTCCTCTGTTGGAGGATCAGCGAGCTTGGACAGCATGCCCATAGCCAGGATCGTCATCCATCTCGGCGTGCCCTCGAACCTCCAGCCAGATCCCGGTGCCTCCTCATCCCCTCTCCCCTTCGACTTCCCCCGAGCCTCCTCCTCTCCCCTCCACCAATCAGCCCAGCGACCGGGTCGCCGCAGCCGATCGTCGTTCCCCAGCTCTCCATCGAACCCTCTCGGTTCTGGGTCCATCGAAAGGTTGGAGCTGTCGGCTGTTCCTCCGGTCGAGGGTGGGAGGGGGCCCCGATCTCGGAAAGAGGGAAGATCGTCAGGAAGTTCGGCACTCTCCGCGACCTTAAAAGAGCCTTGCCTTCGGCGGCATAGCCGGCGATCCCAGCCGTAAGAATAGCGGGTCCAAGAAATAAAAACTGAATATAAAATTAAAATAGTTCAGCGGATGCGGCCCCAGGCCTCACTCAGTCCAGAGCTCCTGGGCCCTGGCGTAGGCCTCCTCCGCCTCGGTGGTCCTGCCAAGGGCTTCTAGGGCGATTCCTAGGTTGTTCCAAGCATAGGCATATTCGGGATCCAGGCTGAGGGCCCCATAGTAGGCCTCGATCGCCCCATCGTAATCTTCCAGGGAATGTAGAGCGTTGCCTTTGTTATACCAGGCGGTGGTCATCTCGGGGTTCAGGTCCAGGGCCTCATCGTAGGCCTCGATCGCCCCATCGTAATCTTCCAGTGAATACAGAGCGTTGCCCTTGTTGTTCCAGGCATCGGCGTATTCGGGGTCGAGGCTTATCGCCTCTTCGTAAGCCTGGTCGGCCTCTTCGTAATCACCCTGGTAATAGTGAGCGATTCCTAGGTTGTTCCAGGCCATGGCAAACTCGGCGTCGAGGCTTATCGCCTCTTCGAAGGCCAGAAGGGCTTCCTCGTAGTCCCCTTGGATATTGAGGACGTTGCCTTTATTGTTCCAGGCCAGAGGATACTCGGGGTTTAGGCTTATCGCCTCTTCGAAGGCCAGAAGGGCCTCCTCGTAATTCCCCTCAATATAAAGAGCATTGCCTTCTTCCAGCCATCCTTCGGCCGTCTCCTGGCCATGTGCCGGAATGGATATCGCTGCCATCAGCAACAGGGTCAAAATCGTCTTCATTCTCATCTCAGTCGCCATCCTCTTGTTCAGGGTAAGATCTCCATAGACGGAACGTGTTTCGATCTTCAGCGGCCCAGCGCCGCAGTCCCGGCTCCCCGGCGCGGTCCGGCAAGGGTGATGAGGAAGACCGATGCTGGACTATTCTGCGAGGGAGCTTTCGGGGCGGGGCTGGGGGTTGCGGCCGCGATTCCGCCCCCTCGGCGAAGGAGTGGCGGGACGGTTTTTCAGCCCCATACCATCTAGGCCTCCGAAATGGGGCGGCATTGGGCCGGACCTTCTTCAAAAAGGGCGGGAAGGTGCGCCTGCGTGGACTCTTCACCGAGATCATCAATATCGAGCCTCCCAGGAATCTTCCAGGCGGACGGCATACCTGCCGCTATAGATGCCCCGGCTCAGGAAGAGGCGGCCATTGGCGGTCCCGCCGACCTCTTTCACCTCGATCTGTCCGATGAAGTCGTCTTCGGCATCGGTGTACAGTAGACCCTCATCCCTATCGAGAGGATCTGCCAGGTCGGCCTTCAGGGTTCTCCCGGATTCCTGGCGACTGAGATCGACGTTCACCAGCCTGTAGTAGGAGTTCTCGATCCGGATATTGCCCCGGCATATGTAAGTGGGGTCCGCCTCCTCTTCGATCAGCATCTTGACCTCCTCGAGGCAACGTCTGCTGTGAAGGAGGTCCTCGATCTGGGAGGGGTTCAGAAGCCTCAGCCCTTCGATCTCCACCATGATGGGATGGTTCGACTTGAAGAACGATCCCGCCGGTCCCTGGGCAAAGCCCCTCATGACGGAGATGGTCCTCGCCGGAGCGAAGCTCTGGCCGACGACCTGGGTTTTAGGAATTGTCATGGTCTTTATCATCTATCCTCACCCCAGGTTCCGTTGGCTTTGGGCTCCGCCATGCCTTCGGACGGGATCGCCGTCCTGGGGAAAGGCCCTGGCCAGCGCCTTCAGTTGGCGAGCCAGCGCCAGGATCTTCAAAGGCTTTACAAATCTCATATCTGCACTCCTCCATCTGGGGCGGCCCACCATCCATCGCTGGCGCCGTCCCACTGATCCCCCCTCACCCCGAACGATAGTTAAGATTAGAGCCGGACCTGGGGACGAAACGTCCGGAATGGAGGGTTCAGATGATCGTTTAACCGTTCGAAACCGTTCAGATTCAGCCAAAAATGAATTCAATCGTTTAATATAATCAAAAAATGTGTAATCGATCTCATTCCAGCGTTTAAGGCCGGATTCGTTCACATCGGTCTTTCGGGTCCCGGGAAGGTGCCGCCCGGTTCGCTGGTTACCCCTGGCTCCGATCCTGACCTATCCCGGCAATCTCGCGCCCGACCTTTAGATCCAATATGAGATCGCAATAAAGACAGTGGACGGGGGATCGTCGTCCGGATATAGGTGGCGAAAGAAAAGCCTCTGTGGATAATGACAAAAAAAAGAGCAGCTCCCAGCCTATCGATCCCGCGTCCGACGGCTCCCTGAGACCGCCGACGGATCCTCGACGGGGTCGTCGTCCCGCTCATCCCCGTCTGAGCGGGGCGCGATCGCCGTCTCGTTCGCCCTTCCCTCTAATCTCTAAGGTCTGAAGCCGAAGACCGCCCTCGCCAGGTTGAACCTTTCTTGATGAGCCCTCACCATCTCGACGAAGCTCGGCTCGGGCCCCAGACCTCCGCCGATGGAGACCCATCTGTCGAGGCCGAAGGAGTAAGCATGGCCTCCACGATAGTCGTCGTACCTCAGGGTCGGTCCGGAGACGCCTTCGAACCTCTCCCCTCCAACGGCCCCGCCGTAATACAGCCCGGGGCCGCTCACCCCTTCGAACATCGCCGATGCGGCCGGAGTCAGCAACGCCAGCGCCAGCATCGTAAAGGCAATTTTGTATCCCATCACCAGCATCATCCTCTTTATTTTTCGCTAAATCGATCCGACGGACGATTCTCGATATCCCACCAGTGCCTTATGATCATCTCACGCGGATTCGATCCGGTCGGCTCATTATCTCTCTTATGGCGGCGGGATAGACCAAAAACGTTTCGATACATCCAGGGACCCAACCCTTATAACCGCCGAGGCCCAAACCCCATCTCGTATGCCGTTCTGCAGCGTAGAAGAGGCGATCGAAGAGGTGAGGGCCGGCCGGTTCATCCTCATCCTCGACGACGAGGGGCGGGAGAACGAGGGCGACCTCGTGATGGCGGCGGAGAAGGTGACTCCGGAGGCGATCAACTTCATGGCAAAGCACGCATGCGGCCTCATATGCGTCCCGCTATCCGGCGAGCGGGTCGACGAGCTGGGCCTGCCCCTCATGACCCAGAACAACACCGAGAAGATGGGGACCGCCTTCACCATCTCCGTCGACGCCAAGGGCCGGGGCGTTACGACCGGGATCTCCGCCTTCGACCGGGCCGAGACGGTCAGGGCCCTCATCGACCCTGGGGCGACCTTAAACGACCTCGTCATGCCGGGCCACACCTTCCCGCTGCGGGCCCAGGAGGGGGGCGTCCTCCGCCGGGCGGGCCACACCGAGGCCTCCGTCGATCTGGCGAGGATGGCAGGACTGTACCCTGCGGCCGTCATCTGCGAGGTGATGGCCGAGGACGGGACGATGGCGAGGCTTCCTGAGCTGGAGCGTTTCGCAGAAGAGCACGGCATCAAGATGCTCACCATCGACCGGCTGATCAAGAGGAGGATGCGGAGCGAGAAATTGGTGAGACGGATCGCTGAGGTCTGCCTCCCGACGGATCAAGGCGACTTTGTCGCCATCGGATACGAGAGCCTCGTCGACGGCCAGTGCCACCTCGCCCTCGTCGCCGGAGACCCCTCCTCCGACGACGCCCTCGTCCGGGTCCACTCCGAGTGCCTCACCGGGGACGTCTTCGGGTCGAGGCGGTGCGACTGCGGCGACCAGCTCCACCTCGCCATGAGGCTGATCCGGGAGAACGGGAACGGCGTCCTCCTCTACATGCGCCAGGAGGGGAGGGGGATCGGCCTCGCGAACAAGCTCCGGGCCTACGCCCTCCAGGAACGGGGTTACGACACCGTCGAGGCTAACCACCGGCTGGGCTACCCCGCCGACCTGCGGGACTACGGCGTCGGAGCCCAAATCCTCGTCGACCTCGGGATCAAAAAGATGCGGCTTCTCACCAACAACCCTCGAAAGATCATCGGCCTGGAGGGCTACGGCCTGGAGATCGTCGACCGGGTGGCGATCGAGATCCAGCCCAACGACGAAAATAGAAGATACCTGGAGACGAAGAGGGACAAGCTCCACCACCTCTTGCTCCAGGAAAGTTCAGGCGGCGAGTAAGAGTGCGAACTACTCGATCTTCACCTTCTTTCGAGCCGTCACAGCTACCTTCGGGAGGTGAACCTCGAGGACGCCGTCTTTTAGGCTCGCCTTGGCCTCATCCGCCTTCACCTCGGCCGGGAGCTTGAGGCTCCTTTCGCACCTGGCAAAGGTCCTCTCTTTCCGGTAGAACTCCTCTTCCTTCTCCTCTTTTTCGGCCTTCCTCTCGGCCTTCACCTCGAGGGTGTCCTCAGTGACGTTGATCTCGATATCTCCCTTATCCATGCCGGGAAGGTCCATCGTCACGATGACCTCTTCGTCGGTCTCCTTGACGTCGGCGAGGGGCTTCATCACGTCCCCGAAGGCTCCTGCCGCTGTTGGCGACTCGGCCATGAAGTCGTCGATCAGCTGGTTCATCTTGTCCTGGATCTTTCTCACCTCAGGCATGTACCTCGCCTCCGCGTCGGAGATCCCGAACTCCTCGAGGAGCCGGTTCATCCTGTTCTGGAGGCGCTTGAAGTCGTCTCTTGGAACTAACCCTGTCATGTTCTATCACCGCCAGTAGCTCTGACTCCAAAACTCAAATATCTTGCGATAGATACTCCGCCTGGATCGCCACGACCTCAGTGCTATCTTTCGCCGCAGCGTACTCCGCCAGAGGCTCTTGGTTCAGCTCCAGAAAGGTGTGACCCCAGGAGAACTTCGCCAGGATCTCCTCCGCCTGGGGCCCCTCGCCCAGGATCACCAGGGCGGCGGCGAAGGCCTCGACGGTCGAGAGCTTGAACGGCTTTCCGAAGTTGACGGGGTTTGCGGCGACGAGGAAGGGGAGGGCCCTCGCCTTGAGGCGGAGGTGGCCGAAGACCTCCTCGGCGTGGGCCCAGGAGCAGTCGAGGGCCGCAAGGCCTCTGCCCACCTCCATCTTGTCGGCGGGAGAGAGGGCCCTCTCGGAGAAGGGGCTGAGGACGAGACGGCCCCTGAGGTTGTTCCACCTTCTGGTGGACCGGGCGAGGCCGAAACGCTCCATCTTCCTTCCGGTGCACCTCTTGGGATCGCACTGGTTTGCGGTGTAGATGAGGAGATCCATGGTCCGATCTTCTACCGATAATCCTATTAACGTTGTTTGCCACCTCTCCCCCCATCACGCCTATATCGAAAGAATGAACCCAGAGGCCATCCCGATGAGCGAGATCTCCAAGGAGTACGACTTTAAGCAGATCGAAGAGAGGTGGGTCGGCGCCTGGGACGAGTCGATCTACTATTTCGACTGGAACTCCAGCGCGCCCCAGTACATAATCGACACGCCACCGCCTTATCCCACCGGCAACTTCCACATAGGAAACGCCCTCAACTGGTGCTACATCGACTTCATCGCCCGGTACAAGAGGATGAGGGGCTACAACGTCATGTTCCCCCAGGGGTGGGACTGCCACGGCCTTCCCACCGAGGTGAAGGTGGAGGAGATCCACGGCATCACCAAAAACGAGGTCGCGAGGGAGGAGTTCCGTCGTCTCTGCGAGGAGCTGACGGCCAAAAACATCGCCAAGATGAGGGTGACGATGAAGAGGCTCGGCTTCTCCAACGACTGGTCGAACGAGTACGTCACGATGATGCCGGAGTACTACTCCAAGACCCAGCGCTCCTTCGTCCGGATGTTCGAGAAGGGGATGATCTATCGGGAAGACCACCCGGTCAACTGGTGCCCCCGCTGCGGCACCGCCATCGCCTTCGCCGAGGTGGAGTACGACTCTCGGACGACGACCTTGAACTACCTCCGATTTGGCTCGGAGCTGGGAGATCTGGAGATCGCCACCAGCCGTCCCGAGCTTCTCGCGGCTTGCGTTGCCGTCGCCGTCCATCCCGAGGACGAGAAGAACCGAAAGTACATCGGAACCGAGGTGAGGGTTCCTGTATTCGACTACAGCGTCCCGGTCATAGCCGACGAGGTCGTCGACCCAGCCTTCGGCACCGGGGTCGTCATGATCTGCACCTTCGGAGACAAGCAGGACGTCCGATGGTGGGTGGAGCACCACCTCCCTCTCCGCCAGGCCATCGACCGCGCCGGGAGGATGACGGAGGCGGCGGGGAAGTTCGCCGGCCTGAAGATCTCGGAGTGCAAGGACGCCATCATCGAGGAGATGAGGTCGTTGGGGATCATCTACAAAGAGGAGCCCCTCGACCAGAACGTAGGCCTCTGCTGGAGGTGCAAGACTCCAATCGAGATCCTCTCCGAGAGGCAGTGGTTCGTAAAGATAGACCCCGACGAGATCATCAAAACCTCCGCCGAGATCCGGTGGGTCCCCGATCACATGGAGACGAGGCTCTTGAACTGGACGGGGACGATGGACTGGGACTGGTGCATATCGAGGCAGAGGATCTTTGCGACGCCGATCCCCGTCTGGTACTGCCGGGCCTGCGGCGAGCCCCTCGTTGCGAAGGAGGAGTGGCTTCCCCTAGACCCGAACCAGACGAAGCCCCTGAGACCCTGCCCCGCCTGCGGCTCCGAGGAGTTCGAGCCCGAGACCGACGTCCTCGACACCTGGATGGACAGCTCCATATCCGTTTTAAACGTTACCGGATGGCTGAGCGGCCACGAACCCCGCTACCCCGCCCAGCTCCGCCCCCAGGGCCACGACATCATCAGGACCTGGGCCTTCTACACCATCCTCAGGGCGAGGGCCCTGGTGGGGACGAGGCCCTGGGACTCGATCCTCGTCAACGGGATGGTCCTGGGAGAGGATGGCCACAAGATGTCCAAGTCGCTGAACAACTTCATAGCCCCCGAGGAGGTGGTGGCGAAGTACGGCGCTGACGCCTTCCGCCAGTGGGCGGCCGTAGGCGGAAGCCCCGGAAGCGACGTGATGTTCCGGTGGAAGGACGTCGTCTCCGGCGGCAGATTCCTCCAGAAGCTATGGAGCATGTACCGGTTCGCTGCCCCCCATGCCAAAAGGTCCGACGACGTAGCCCCAAACCAGGTCGACCGATGGCTCCTCTTCGAGCTCTACCTGACGATAGAGGCCGTCACCGAGGCGATGGAGAGGTTCGCCTTTGACGAGGCCTTCAGGGCGATCAGGTCCTTCGCCTGGGACGAGTTCGCCGACAACTACATCGAGCTCGTCAAGGCCCGGCTCTACGGCCCCGATGGCTCCGAGAAGAGGGCGGCCCAGACGACGATTTATGCAGCGATCGAGGCTCTGACAAGCCTTCTCGCCCCCTTCACCCCCTTCATCGCCGAGGAGATCCGAACGAGCCTATCCGGCGAGTCGGTCCACGCCGCCTCATGGCCGGAGCCTCTCTTCATCGGACCCCAGCCGGAGGGGTCCCTGATCAAGGAGGTGGCGGCGGCCGTCAGGAGGTACAAGTCCGATCGGGGGATGGCCCTGAACGCCCCCCTCGCCGGCATAGAGGTCTACTCGGAGCTGGAGCTGGAGACGGCGGACCTTGCGGGCTCCACCAGCTCGACGGTGGCGGTGAAGCGCGGCCTCCCCGAGATCGAGACGCGGGCCGTCGAGGTGAAGCCCCAGATGAAGACGATCGGCCCCGTCTTCAAGGAGAAGAGCGGCGATATCATCCGAAGGCTGAAGGAGATGGACCCGGAGGAGGTCGCCCGGATGGCGGGGGCTGGGAAGGTCCTCGTCGATCTCGGCGGAGAGGTCGCAGAGCTCGCCCCCGAGGCGGTAAAGATCGCCACTGAGACCCTCTCCGCCGGTAGGGCCGTCGATATGATCCGCCTTCCGGCCGCCACAGTCCTCATCCGGACGGGCTCATGATCGAGGTGGAGGTGAAGGCCCGGGCACCGCCCGGAATCGAGGATAAGATCTTCGGCTTGGGGGGCGTCAGGGCCGGTGCCGAGGCCCACCTCGACCTCTACTTCAGCTCAAAATCCCGCAACTTCGCAAAAACCGACGAGGCCCTCCGGATCCGGTTAAAGGAGGCTGGGGCCTATCTCACCTACAAGGGCCCCAAGCTCGACTCCGAGACCAAGTCCCGTCGGGAGCTGACCGTCCGGGTAGACGACCCCCAGGCGATCGAGTCGATCTTGGAGTCCCTGGGCTTCTTCAGGGCCGCCGTCGTCAAAAAGAGGAGGATCAAGTACTCCCTGGGGAGGGCCACCCTCTGCCTGGACGAGGTGGAGGGGCTCGGGACCTTCGTCGAGGTCGAGCTGACCGGCGGCGAGGACTGGGAGGAGGAGAAGAGGGGAGCCCTGGACATTATGGCGCGGCTTGGCATATCGGATTTGATCCGATCCTCCTACCTGGAGCTTCTCGCGGAGCGGTGATATGCCCTCAGAGCCCTTCGCAGAGCGGGTCGTCCCCATGGCGGGGATGATGGTCTTGGTGTTGGCGGTCCAGCTCCTCTCCCTAGCCCTGATGCCATCCCTCTCGGAGACGGAGGTGAGGGTCTTCGAGGACCCCGAGTCCGCCGCGAACCCCTTCAGCTACATCATCCTCGTCCTGGGTTTCACTGTATTTCTGCTGATGGCCATGAGGCTGAAGAAGGGCTGGATCGTCACCTGGGTGGTCCTGCTGGCGATGGCAATGGGGGTCTACTACGTCATCTCCGCCTTCGCTCCTCCCCTGCCGTCCCTCCTCCTCTCCCTCGGGGTCCTCGCCCTCCTCCACCTTCACCCGGAGTGGTACGTCATCGACTTATTCGGCTTCCTCGTCTCCGCCGGCGTTGGGACCCTCTTCGGCCTCAGCATGACCCCCATCCCCGCCATGATCCTCCTTCTGGTCCTCGCCGCCTACGATGCCATCTCCGTCTACAAGACCCGGCACATGGTGACCCTCGCCGAGGGGGTGATGGAGATGAGGGCTCCCCTCCTCTTCGTCATACCGCGGAGGAGAAGTTACAGCTTCCGCCGGGAGGGGCTCGGGTCCGGTGAGGATCGGGGCGCCTACTTCCTCGGCCTGGGGGATGCCATCATCCCCACCGTCTTGGTGATCTCGGCCAACTGGTCCCTTGATATGCCGGCGTTTGAGGTCCTGGGGGTCGGGGCGAACCTGGCCGCCCTGGGGGCGATCCTGGGGACGGCCTTGGGCTTTCTCCTCCTATCCATCACCTCCAGAGATAAGCCCCAGGCGGGTCTACCCTTCCTCAACGGAGGCGCCATCCTCGGATTTCTCCTCGCGGTCCTCGTCGCTGGGACGTCGGCCTTCTGAGGGTCCGACGACAGCTTTTTTTGGCGGCAGGGCCATCCTTTCTCCAGGAGGTAAAAGAGGTGGACGATAACGACGTCGTTTTGGAGGAGCAATTTGTGCCCTTCTGCCCCAAGTGCGGTACCGAGTGCGAGCCCCGGGAGCTGAGACGGGCCCTCGACTCGGACAACTGGAAGAAGATCGTGGTGGAGGCGATCTACTACTGCCCCAGATGCGACAACTACTGGAGCGAGGGGCTGGTGGAGAAAGGGTACCAGTGAGCTGATGCCGCGGATGGTGGTGGAGGGGGCTGTCACCCTCAACGTCGATGGTGCTTTCTACAACCCCAGGATGAGGCTTAACCGGGACGTGGGGGTGGCGATGGCAAGGGCCTTAGAGGTAACCGATTACCTGGACGCCCTCGCCGCCAGCGGAGCCCGGGGCTTGAGGGTGGCGAAGGAGGCGGGGGTATCCTCCGTCGCCTTGAACGACGTCAGCCCCAGGGCCGTCGCCCTCATCAAAGAGAACGCGAGGCTGAACGGCCGTGAGGGGTGTGAGATCCTCTCGTCCAACGCCAACGTCCTCCTCCACCAGAGGCACTTCGAGGCCGTCGACCTCGACCCCTTCGGCTCCCCCGCCCCCTTCATCGCGGCGGCGGCGCGATCGGCTCAAAGCTACCTCTTCATCACCGCGACGGACACTGCTCCCCTCTGCGGAGCCCATCTCAAAAGCGGGATTCGAAAGTACATGGCCGTACCTGTCAAGGCCGAGCACCACCGGGAGATGGGGGCGAGGATCCTCCTCGGCGCCGTCGCGAGGGAGCTCGCCCGGGTCGACAAGGGGATGCGCCCCCTCCTCACCCACGCCTCCGACCATTACGTCCGGACATACCTCGGGGTCGAAAGGGGGGCGAAGAGTGCCGACAGAACCCTCGAATCTATGGGGTATATCGAGCAGTGTCGCAGTTGCGGATTGTGGCGAACGGTTTTGGGTATGGGTTGCCGCTCGTCGGGAGAATGCTCCTTTTGCGGCGGGAGGGCGGATATGGCGGGCCCTCTCTGGCTCGGTCCTATCCAGGATCGCGGAGTGATAGAAAAGGCCCTCGCGGCGATGGAGGGGTCGGCGGCCCAGTCCGATCGCGGGATCAAAATTCTCCAATTGTGTAAGGACGAGATAGACCTGCCGATGTACTACGACCAGCACAGGCTCTGCAGAAAATTCAAGGCGACGCCCGGGACTGCCGAAGATCTCGTCCAGGGACTCCAGTCCCTCGGCTGGAGGGCCTCCAGGACCCACTTCAGCGGCGTTGGGATCAAAACCGATGCACCCATCGAGGTCCTGAGGGGTCTTCTCAGCACCCTATGAGGCTCCGGGGGCGAGGTCCTGGTGGCACCAGGAAGGCACCCCATCCCCCAATGGACCCGAAAGTTAATATGGGATAAGAGACATATTCTCGGACGGCCAAAGCCATGTGGGCTAAGGCTTAGTGGCACGAGATGATGAAATATTACCCCCTTCATTGCTACTCCCTTACGTCACCTCGTGCCAACCCTTCATTGAAGCAGCAACAATAGTTCCGATGAGCATTATGTATATCTATATTCACCGTTGGCTATTATGATTGATTTTTCTGATAAAGCATCTACACGTATTAATAAACATTATTTATAAATATATGAATATTGCGAAATGATGAAATAGTATGACCTCATACGCCCCCTTCCTATGAAGATCGCGATTGTTGGAGGCACTGGTGATTTCGGACAGGGGCTTGTCATGCGCTGGGCGGACGAGCATGAGATTATCATAGGGTCGCGAGAAGCAGATAGGGCAGAGACATCCGCCCAAGAGATGAGCTCGATGCTGCGGGGGAGGGGCATTGAAGCCAGGATAAGAGGCATGGAGAACTGCGATGCGATCGAGGAGAGCGAACTCGTGGTCTTGAGCTTACCTTACAAGCACGCAAGGCCGATGGTCGTTGATATGAAGGATAGCTTCGGAGATCAGATAGTGGTATCTCCGGTCGTCCCCATGTCCCGCGTTGGAAAGCGGTTTGATTATACCCCTCCGGCTGAGGGGAGCGCTGCTCTCATGTTCAGGGATCTTCTACCCCCTTCGGTCAAGGTGGTCGCAGCCTTTCACACCATATCCGCTTCATCTCTCCAGAACCTGGACAGGACGCTTGAAGGCGATGTCCTCATTGCTGGCGACGACTCCTCCTCCAAACAGGTCGTAGCTGATCTCGTCAGGATCATAGAGCATCTTCGCCCCCTTGATGCGGGGGACCTGAAGGTCTCAACCCAGATAGAAGGTCTTACACCGCTCCTTCTGAACTTGAGCAAGGTGGATGGCAACGGCATCAAGTGTCCGGGAATCGCCATTGTTCTGAGCTGCCCGACAGAAAAGAAGATCGAAAGTTGCCATTCGTGAAAGTTGACTCTTTTTGGGGTTGGATGGGCCCAAATCCACCGGTCTAAAGGAGGCACGCTGGCTTTAGCATCTGGGCGGCATGGGTGGCCTATTCAAGCTACCACCCTACCTGTAAAATCCCGTCCGGGAGGATGGTATCAGACCTCTTCCATTCCTGAGCCATCGATGATCCTATTGAATTGCTTCTCCGCTCTTCGCCGCTTGATGGCCGAGAGCTTGGCGATCTCCTTCTTGGCGACACCCATCTCAGAGCCCTCCATCGCCTCCAGGAGCCTCCTACCACGGTCGGATCGGATGATCACCGTGGAGTATCCCTCTGGGCTTCCCACCGACCCGACCGATATATCGGCCAGCCGGGATGAGAAATCATTGCAGAATCGACAGCCTTCCCTCACATAATCTTCCAGGTCTGAGATATTGCAGGAGCGCTCTTCACCCCCGATGAAGATCGAGAATCTACCCCTTGTGATCTGTATCCGTTCCGCTTCATCAAGATCTACGGCCAGGGTATCCTGAAGATGTTTCTTCAAGCCCAGATGGTCGAAGCTCTCAAAACAGAAGAGGCCGATGAGGGTTACCTCTGCTTCTGGAAAGTGATCTCTCAGATATCCGCCGAGTTCCAGCTTCCTTACGACCCTGATCTGACAGGGTGTCCCCACCACCGCGAGCCTCCTCTTGCCGCCCCGCAGCGCCTCCAATAGCTGATTGATGACCGAGACTCGCACGAATTTAGTTCCCCGGGAGGCCATTATGGCTTCAACCTCCTCTGCTATGGTCGCATATCCTCTGTAGCCATCGCCGCGAAGGACGACGATGGCGGCATCGATGGCCCCTTTCTCGACCGCCGAGGCGAGGAGGGAGGTGACGGCCCCGCCATCCTGTCCTTCTCCATGGGCTCGACATCCGATAATTTCGCTATATACCCCGATCTCTTCATCGATCTCTCCTCGGAGGAAACGGCTCTCGATCTCTTTCGTCTCCTCGGGAGTTATGGGGTAGATGTTCATCATTTTTTTAATAGCCGTCGTCGGACAGACCAGGGCGCAGGCGCCGCAGGCGATGCAGTCCTCAGAAAAATCTCTATATGGGGCGTCTATGGCTCGCTCGATCCCCCGAGAGATGGGGCTCAAGGCAGATACCCCCACCACCTCCTGGCAGACTCGGGCGCACAACCCGCAGAGGATGCAGCTCTCATCCGCGAGGCTGAACCTCGGGGACGAGACCCCGTACTCCTCCGCGAGGCCGACGATCTTCGCCTCATGGGGGCACCTCGCCAGCAGTAGCTCGAGGATCATCGCCCGAAGATCGAGGATCTCTGGAGACGAAGTTCTGACCTTCAGCCCCTCTTCTGCGGGGTAATTGCAGGCGGTCACAACCTTCCTTCTGCCATTTTTTTCTATCTCCACCGAACATAGCCTGCAGGCTCCGATGGGCTCCAATGCGGGGTGATGGCATAGGGTGGGTATGCTAAAGCCTGCCCCCATCGCAGCTTCCAGAAGGGTCTTGCCATCATCGGTCTCGACATCCAGATCGTCTATCCTCAATCTCACCTTCGCCATCCTGAATCACCTCCCAACGCCTTATCGATCGCAGTCTCATGGGATGGATCCGACGACTTCCCGGAGACCCTGACTACCGCCCTCACCTTCGACGGACAGACGTGATAGCATATCCCACACCGGGAGCATCTGGATTGGTCGATGACCATGAAGGGATCTTTCCCCTCTTCTATCGGCTCCCCTTCGGATATCGCCCCTTGCGGGCAGTTCTCCCTGCAACGGCCGCACGCTATGCAGAGTTCTGGACGGATGAAATAAGATACCAGCCGCTCACATACCAGAGCAGGACATCTCTGCTCCCGGATGTGGGCGAGATACTCCTCTTCGAAATGACGGATGGTGCTCAATACGGGGTTTGCTGCGGTCCTGCCGAGGGCACAGAGAGATGCGGCCGTCATAAGCCCCGCGATCTCCCGAAGGGTCTTCAGATCCTCCGCCTTCCCCCTTCCTGCGACGATCTCGTTGAGGATATCTCTCATCTGCCTCAGACCCTCCCGGCAGGGAACGCATTTTCCGCACGACTCATCGCAGAGAAAGTCCACGAAGTAGCGGGCCAGGTCCACGGCGCAGGTATCCTCATCCAGGACTATTATGCTCCCAGATCCCATCATGGACCCGAGGCTGATCAGCTCGTCGAAGTCCACCAGCGTATCCAGGTGCTCTTCGGGGATAATGCCGCCGGAGGGCCCACCGGTCTGGACCCCCTTCACCTTCTTCCCTCCTGGAATTCCGCCTCCGATATCGAATATGATCTCCCTCAGGGTCATCCCCATGGGAACTTCCACAAGGCCAGTGTTGTTCACCTTCCCCACCAAAGAGAAGATCTTCGTTCCCTTGCTCCGATCCGTGCCGATGGAGCTGAACCATCCGGCACCTCTATTGATTATCAGGGGGATGTTGGCCCAGGTCTCCACGTTGTTTAGGAGGCTCGGACGGTTCCACAGCCCCCTCTCGGAGGTGTGGACGTATTTGGGCTTTGGCTCTCCGACCTTTCCCTCCAGGGCGTTCATCAGAGCCGTCGACTCCCCCGAGACGAAGGCTCCTGCCCCCCTGTGAAGTCTCACATCGAAATCAAACCCGGACCCGAGGATCTCCTCCCCCAAGAGGCCGTGCTCCCTCGCCTGGACTATGGAGGTCCTCGCGTTCTCCACCGCCAGAGGATATTCAGCCCGGACGTAGATAAAGCCCTCCCGGGCCCCGATGGCGTAGGCGCCTATCAATAGCCCCTCCAGGACGGAGTGGGGATTTCCCTCCATCAGCGCCCGGTCCATGAAGGCGCCGGGATCTCCCTCATCGCAGTTCACGATCACATACTTGGGGACGCCCGACGCCGCCCTCGCCGAGTCCCACTTCAATCCGGTGGGAAAGCCCCCGCCCCCCCGGCCCCTGAGGCCAGACCTCTTCACCTCTTCGATCACATCTCGGGGCGTCATGGCGGATAATGCCCGGGCCAGGGCGCGATACCCCCCCAGGGCGATATAATCGGAGATATTTTTAGGATCAATCTTTATGTTATCGTTAATCAAATGCCTCGTCTGATGCTTATAGAAGGGGATCTCATCCTCGTGGACGCCCCTCGCCCCGGTGACGGGGTCCACGTAAAGAAGACGATCCATCAGTCTCCTCTTTATTATGGTCTCTTCTATTATATCCGGCACATCTCCCGGAGAGACCTTCACATAGTGGACCCCCTCAGGGTATACCACTACTATAGGTCCCTTTTCACAAAATCCGGGGCATCCGGTCTCTTTCAGCTGGACTGCCTCGGCCATACCCCTCTTCTTCAGCTCCTCCTTGAAGGCATCGATCACCTTTCGGGCGCCCAGAGCGAGGCATCCCGTGCCCGCACAGACCGCAACCCAGGGAGTTCCAGACTCGATGGGATCCCCCCGAGACGTCAGCCCTCTTCTCATATCCTGGAGGTCCCGAACTGAGGTAAGCCTGGGCATGGTATCCCTTCAACTCAGATTCTTCAGGATCTTCTCAGCCCCTTCCAGGTTTACTCCGCCGTGGTATACCTCGTCCACCGTCATCACGGGACCCATCGAGCAGCAACCCAGGCAGTTGACCTTCTTGAGGCTGAATGCGAGGTCAGATGTCGTCTCCTCTGGCTTTATCTTCAGCCTTGAGGCGGTGAAGTCCAGGACTTTATGCGCCCCCCGGACCTGGCAGGCCGTCCCCATGCAGACCTGGATTACGTGCCTGCCCACAGGGTTCAGGTTGATGACTTTGTAGAAGCTGGCTATCCTGTAGATCTGGCTTTTTGGGACTCTCAACCTCTCGCTCAAGTGGGAGATCACCTCCCTCGGTATCCAGTTCAGCTCGCTCTGCAGGTCCAAAAGCAATTGAATCAAGATGCCTTCTTGACCCCGATATCTATCAATTATCTCATCCACCTTATCCAGATCAGCCGCATCCATGCCACTACCCGCCCTTGTTCTCTTTCTCCAACGTCGACTTCATCTCTCCTCGGCTATCAAAGGTCACGTCATTCACGACGACGCGCATCGCCCTAGATATGTGTGATGACCGGGCAAGATGCAGATCTTCACATCACAGGGTGATTGTCGGCCCTTTGGGAGCCTGCCCCGAGGATAAGCTGGCCCGTGACCCATGAGGTCCCCCAGGGTCTATTCATAAATCGGATCTCAACTCGCTCAAAGAGATTTATCTGATCATACCAGCACCGAGGTCGAGATGGAATTGGGAAGAGAAGTAGTTTACGGGGGATATGGCTGATCCATCCTGGAAGTGATCCGATGTAGTGATATTAGGAAGACTTGGAATAGATTTATCGCATAAAACGTGATAAAAATTATTGAGTATGTACTCTCTCTCGGACAACGTGGTGCGGGTGGAGGGCGGAAGCGCCTGGGGGATATCAGCTTCTGCGCCCTTCTCTTTCATCATCGAATCCGGGGGAGATGGACGGGTCTCTAGAGGATCCCGCCGACGAGGTCCTCGGGGCTCACTCCTGACATCCGGAGGATAAGATAAGCCCCCAGGATCGTCCCCGCCATGCTCCCGACGTTGGCGAGGGCGGCGACCAGGATCACCCGGAAGAGAGGGATGGCCATCAGCTCCTTGAAGGTCTCGGCCTCGGCGAGCTTCTTCGTGTCGGCCATCGTCGGCTTCCTCTTCCAGGCCTCGACGATCCCAGCAAACCAGCCCGCCGCCATCAATGGATTCAAGCTCGTCAGCCAGGCGATCAGGAAGGCGGTGAGGGCCGAGAGGGGGTGGCCCCGGGCCAGGACGACGCCCGCGGCGCTGAGGGCACCGTTGACCAGAAACCAGATCTTGAGGGCGGATACGATCTTATAGCTATCGATTCCGGCGATCAGGACGGCGGCGATCGTCACGAGGACGAGGAGCATCAGGAGGCCTCCGAAGAGCTTTGGGGCCGAGACCCTCTTCCTGGCCGGGCGGGCCATCTCCTCCATGGGGGGTATCTTCTCGGGGTGGTCGAGGTATCTCTTTATCCCCTCCCGGTGGCCGGCGCCGACCACCGCCAGGACCCTCCCCGTCCTTCCTAGGCGGAGGAGGTTCCGGGCGATGTAGGCGTCTCTCTCGTCGATGAGGACCTGGGCTGCCCGGGGAGATACCTCTCGAAACTCGTCTATTATGGCGGAGACTACGTCCTCCTCGGTCACCTTATCGATGTCGATCTCCTCCCCCTTACCGAAGGCGGCGGGGATCATCGAGAGGACGAGCTTCGCCTTCTCGAGGAAGCTCATGGAAGACCAGAACCTCTGGATGGTGACGGCTATGTCCCTATCCACCAGGGCGACCCTCGCCCCAGCGGCCTCGGCGGCCTCGATGGCGGCGATCATCTCCGACCCCGGCTTCACCCCCAGGTCCGATCCGATCTTCTTCTGGACGTAGGCGAGGAACCACTGGACCAGGAGGAGGTAGAGCTTTCCGACCTTCAGGATCTCCTTTATCTCAAGCTCTCCCGTATCCTCCTGCCCCGTGAGGGCGCGGTACCTCCCCTGGCAGAGCTCCACGGCGACGACGTCGGGGCGGAGCTCCTCAATCGCCCGCCTCACCTCCTGGACGCTCTTTTCAGATACGTGGGCCGTCCCCACGATCACGATCTCGCCCCTCTCCCCCTCTGGGGGCATAGGCAGGTCTTCCGCCCATCTCGCGCCGCCCGAATCCATCTCTTCCAAGTAGATCGCCTCGCCGTTGGCCTCCACAGGGACGCCCCCCCTAAAAACCCTTTGTGCACCCGTTGGCCGTCACCAGCCAGAGCAGATCTCTATCGCCCGGAGGAGGTCTGACCTGGAGACTATCCCGACTAGCTGGCCGTCCTCCATGACGGGGAGCCTCCGGATCTGCCGCTCCATCATCTTTTTCATCGCCTCGGCGGCATCGGAATTCGGGTCGATGACGTATATCGCCTTCACCATGACGTCCCCCACGACGGCGGTGGCCCTCCTATCCTCGGGGACCTTCTGGACGTCGGATATGGTCACGATCCCCGCGAGCCGTCCCCCCTCCATCACCGGGTATCCCCGGTGCTTCTCTCGGAACATGAGGTTCATGATCTCAGGGAGGGTCGTCTCGGGGGATACGACACGAAGCTCCCTGGACATTATGTCTCTTACTTTCACCCCCTCCAGGGGAACGACGATCGCCGTCGACCTCTCCTCGTCGGAGGCGGCGATGTAGACGAAGATGGCCACGATCACGAGGAGGATTCCACCTCCGAAGAGCCCCAGAAATCCCATGACTATGGCGAAGAGCTTGCCTATGTTCGCAGCCTGCCTCGTCGCCTCGACGTAGGGCATCCTGGAAGCAAGCCAGGCCCGGAGGACCCGACCCCCATCCATGGGGAAGGCGGGGAGGAGGTTGAAGATCATCAGGACGATGTTGATGACCCCCAGGGTCCAGAGGAGGGTGGTGAGGGGGTGGGCCCCGCCCAGGAGGAAGGCCGATTGGACGCTCAATAGGGTGGATCCAGCGCCGATGATCCCGCTGACCCCGGGCCCCGCCACCGCCATCCTCGCCTCCATCCCCGGGTCCCGGGGGATGTCCTCCATCGAGGCTACCCCGCCGAAGATGTAGAGGGTAATGCTCCTGATCTTTATGCCGTAGCGCATCGCGACGAAGGAATGGCCCAGCTCGTGGAGGGCGACGCAGAGGAAGAGGAGGATGGCAAAGGCGAAGGAGTAGGCCCATCTCGCCGCCGGGGGTTCGACGGCCCCAAACCCGTAGGAGAGGCTGTATACCTCGCCTAGGAGGGAGATGCTGGTGGACTGGGTGAAGGTCGAAAATATGTAGGCAACAAAGGGTATGATCGCGAGGAAGGTGATGTGGAGCCGGATGGGGATTCCTGCGATCCTCCCGATCTGGAAGGCGGAGCTCATGACCTCGAACTCTCCCTGCCCGTTAATATCTTTTTTGAGGGGTGGGATAGAGGTCGCTGCTGATCGGCGTCTGGGACCCCACCTCTCTTCGGTTTCTAACGCCTCTTGGGCAAGGTGGCTGATAGCACACACTTCGCATATTTCGTGACCTTTTGTATTAACCAGATAGATATAGTTATAACCAATCGACTAATTTAGGTGTTCATGGCGGCGACCGATCATCCCTCGGCTGACTGCCCAAAAGGAGAATTGAGATCATGAAGACCACCATATCAGCCCTGATGCTTTCGTCGCTTCTCTTGCTGGCGATGCCGTCGATGGTGACGGCCTATACCCTCCCTATCTTCGGGAACGCCAACATGGACGACGTCGTAGATGAGAAGGACCTGGACCTCCTCCAGGCGATGATCAACGGCTCCGAGAGCGAGTCGGAGCTCGCCGACGCCGACGCCGACGGCGATATCGACGGTGACGACCTGGTTAGGGTGGAGGAGATAATTCGGGGCGATCCGACGAAGATCACCCTCAACGACTCGGCCGGCCGGATCGTGACGGTGGACGTCCCCGTCGAGAGGGTAATTCCCCTCAATATGCGCCACGCTACCGCCATCATCGTCCTCGGTGGCAAGGATAAGATCGTCGGCGTCGATACCACAGTCCGGGATCGAGAACTCCTATTCGGCGACCTAAGCGCGAGAGAGCCCGTCGGAGTCACCAAGGAGCCGGACATCGAGGCGATCGTCGCCCTTGAGCCAGACCTGGTCGTCACCTTCACCCATCTAGGGCCCCAGGACCTTTTGGACGAAAAGCTTCCGCCGGAGGTCGCCCTAGTCCGGTTCGACCTATCTCGGGCCGAAAGCCTGAAAGAGGAGATGATGATGCTCGGCTACCTCATCGGCGATAGAGATGCTGTGAGGGACTATGAGACGTGGTACGACCAATACGTGGAAACTGTCGAGGAACGGGTTTCGGCCATCCTCGAAGAGGAGAGGCCGAGGGTCTTCATGGAGCGGGAGAGCACCGACAAGGAGGCCTCCGTCCGATGGGCCTACGCCAGCGATACTGGGTATACCGACCTCTGCGAGGTTGCAGGAGGCGTGAACATAGGAAAGGAGAAGATCGATTACAATGGGGACGTCGAGGCGGAGTGGGTGATGGAGGAAAACCCCGCTGTGATCATCGGCCTCTCTTACAGCGGTGGCTACCAGGCAGAAAACGGCTCTCTCCTCAAAGCGTACTGGGACGGGATCAAGGGCGCTCCAGGCCTCTCCCTCGTCGACGCCGTAAAAGAGGATCGGGTCTACATAATCTCCGGTGACTTCTCCCTGGGGCCCCAGATGACGATCGGAACCGTCGTCGTCGCCAAGTGGCTCTATCCCGAGCTCTTCGCCGACCTCGACCCCGAGGCGATCCACCAGGAGTTTCTGAGGGAGTTCATGCACGTCGACTACGATCTCGCCGAGCACGGGGCCTTCGTCTACCCGCCGATGGGGTGATCCTGGCGAGTCGCGCAAATGGGGGGATCATGGCAGTGGCTGGGCGACCCAACCCCCTCCCATTTTATCATCCGACGTTGACGAGCCTTCTTATCATGGCGCTGTGCTCCACCATGCAGGCGACGACGTAGGCCTCCTCGAGGGTTCTGCCGACGGCGAAGACCCCGTGACCCCGGACGATGCAGGCTCTGCTCCCTTTGAGCGCGTTCGATGCGTTTCGGGCCAGCTCAGAGCTTCCCATCTCCCCCTCGATGATGGGAACGGTCCCTAGGAACTTTGCCCCCTCGCCGTCCATCGGCTCGAAGGGCCCTTCCTCCAGGATCGAGGTGGCGACGGCGTAGGGGGAATGGGTGTGGATCACCGCCGCAGCCGTCGTCTTCCCGTAGATAGCCCGGTGGACGACGGTCTCACAGCTCGCCAGGGCGTCCTCAGGGCATGGGGCTGAGGGGGTGACGGCGATCATCAGGTCATCGGTCAATTCGTCCAGCATCGACCCCGTCGAGGTGATAAAGATCATCCCATCCGAGAGAAGGCTGATGTTTCCAAAATGGGCGTAAGTGAGGCCGGACGATACGAGCTTTCTTCCGAACTTGGATATCTCCGCCTTTGGGTCCAATGGTCAACACCTCAAGAGACGACGATGGGGCGGGCCTTAGACCCCACCCCCCCAAAAGGGTCCATCGCATCTACCTTTATAGTATAATCTCCTGGATCCCAGAACCTCGTCTCCCATCGGCCGGTGTAGACTCCGTTTCCGTCGATATCTCCCATGGGGATTCTGATATCCCGGTCCTGGCCTATGATCTGGGCCTCGACGGAGGCCACGTCTCCTGATACCTCTGCCTCGATGGTTACGGGATCCCCGACAGTGGCCTCCTCCCTGCTGAGGGAGAGGCTGAGGACATCGGGGCCGTCCGGATCTTCCTCGAGGAGGGAGATGGCGCGGGAGAGGTTGAGGGAGCCGTATCCGAAGGTGTTGTCGGGGCCCGATGGCCCGATGTCGTCGGCGGACCTCAAAAGGGACCGCTTCACTCCGGCGGGGTCGAGGCTCGGCTGCTTCTCCAGGATCACCGCGCAGGCCCCCGCCACCTGGGGTGCCGCCATGGATGTCCCGCACATGACTTCTTCTCCGTGGAGCGTCCCCAACTTGGCGGAGGTGACGTTCACCCCCACCGCCACCAGGTCGGGCTTCACCCGGTTGTCGGGGGTGGGTCCCCGGGAAGACATCGAGAATATAGTCCCCTCGGGGTCTGTGGCGCCTACGGTGATCACCTTCTCGGCGGTGCCGGGGGTGACGATCGATCCCGTGGCGGGACCCGCGTTCCCGGCGGCGACGCAGGTTACTATCCCCGCCTCCACCATCCTGTCGCAGGCCTCATCCAGGAGGGTGGCCCCATCGCTGGGCCCCTCACCGCCGACGCTGAAGGAGAGGACATCTATCCTCAGGTCATCCTGGTTTTCAAGACACCAGTCGAGGGCGGTGAGGGCGTCGGAGAGGTAGCAGACCCCGTCCTTGTCCATCACCTTGATTACCACAAGCCTCGCCCCCGGCGCGACCCCGCCGGCGACCCCGGTCCCAGCGATCAGGCTCGCGCAGTGGGTCCCGTGGCCGTGGTCGTCGTAGATCTCCTCTCTCTCGTTGACGAAGTCCTTGAAGGCCGCGATCTTGAGGTCGTCGGTGAAGAGGTCGTCGTCCATGTCGTCGAGGGATCGGTGGTTTGCGTCGGCTCCGGTGTCGAGGATCGCCACGGTAATGCCCTTGCCGTAGTAATCCTCGACGGCAAAGCGGGGGTCGGTCCTGGGGCTGTACCCCACCGACGGCTCTCCCAGGATCTTGAGCTTCTTGTCCTCATAAACCCCCTTCACCCCCGCCGTCCCAGCGAGGCTTGCCAGCTTCTCTTTCGGGACGACCATGGAGGCTCCGGGAAGGATCCTGAACTCGTCCGCCCCCCCCTCCAGGGTGGCGTTCTCCTCGACGAGGACTATCACCCTCAATTCCTCATCCTCCGAATCCTCGAGGGTGTCCTCGATCCGGTTGGAGTTGAGGTCCCGGTGGTCGAGGACCTTCAGGACCAGGTCGGCGTTCCTGACGGCGTTCCCGGCCCTGTCGACGGCGATGATATCGATCCTGTAGTCGCCTGGGGGGAGGTTCGAGCTGCACCGGCCCGCGTACCTGCCGGTCCTGGAGAGGTCGATCATCGGTATGAACCGGCCCCCCACCTCGGCGTAGACCGTCTCCACCGCCACGTCGTCGTCAACCCAGGCGCTGATCTCGACCTGGGGGTCCCCCCGCTTCATTATCTCCGGCAAGACGTGGGCATACTGGATCGTCGGAGGCTCGACATCGTCTTCCGGGTTGAGGACCGAGTTCAACCTCTGGAGGAACCAGGGGGGTGGGACCTCCTGGGGCTCGGGGACGGAGATGGAGATGGCCGCGCCGCTGGTGGCTGTCCCGACGATCGCCGCCAGGGCGAGAAAAAGGAGGGGGCTATGCCGGCTCATCTCCTCGCTCTACGTCTCTATCGGATTAATAACTTCCCAGCTTTCTGATGCCGTCGGTGGCGGCTGCCGTCGTCGCCGTCTCCTGAACGGGTGCGGAGCTGTCTATCTCTATCGTCAGGACGTCCTCGAAGTAGGAGGTCTTCCCGCCGGCCGCCGCCGCCAGGGTGACGACGTAGATCCCGTTGGGGGCTCCGGTGGCGTCCCAGGTTCCCAGGTGCTCGTTGCTGAGGGTGGGGGAGAGCTCGATGGTGGCCATCACCTCCCCTTCAGAGTCCTGGATCAGGGCACCAGCGGCGGTGATCGGCGCGAGGGTGGTGCTTCCTACCGACCCGAGCTTGACGCCGCCGGTGATCTCCGAGGGGTTGGACCCCGAGGCGTATAGGGCGACGGGATCGAAGCATGCGACGCATCCCATCGTCTTCGCCGTCGGCTTCTCCATGGAGGTGGCGTTGGAGATCATATCCTCGATCTCCTCAACGGTGACGATCGACTCGTTCGTCTCATCGGGGATGCCTCCGACCTCGTCGATCGTCCCGTTCTCCGAGACGGCTCCTTCGGCCGCCATCTTCACCTCATCGGCGCCCTCAGCCTCGGAGATCTCCATCCCGGATTCGTCCTCGTCGGGGACGACCTCGAAGGCGGCGTATATCTTGACGGGCCCAGGCCGGGAGGGGTTCGGGTCCGCCCTGGAGCCTTTCAGGATCGCCTTGACGGGGGGCCTCTTCGCCTCCCAGTCGTTGAAGGAGTAGACGCTCGAATCGTATCCCATCAGCTGGAGGGCGTACCAGACCATGGCGGCCCTGGCGCCGGCGTAGGAGTAGACGACGATCGGCTCGTCCTCGTCGAGGCCGGCGAAGACCCTGGTGAGGTCGTCGCTCCCCTTCATCCTGTCGTTGGTCTGAACCTCGTCGTAGTCGATGTGGATGGCGCCCGCTATCTTGTCGGCGGAGAAGTCCTGGAGGGTTCTGGCGTCGACGAGCTGGCGCTCGCCGCTCGAGACCTCCTCATAGTCGGCCAAGAGGCTGGACCTGACCCGAGGCGTGTAGACGACGGCTGCCCTCGAGTTCGCCCTCTTCTCCGTAGGGAGTCCGGCGTCCGTCCAGGCGTCCAGACCGCCGTCCAGGACCTGGACGGAGTCGTGACCGAGGTATCTCATCGCCCAGAAGACGAAGGGGGCGACGGATATCCCGTCGCATGACTCGCAGCTGCCGTAGATCACCACCGAGTCGTCGGGGGATATGCCGGCGTTCCCGAAGATCTCGGCCATCTCTGCGGCGGGCCTGGGGTTGTTCTCGTCGTCCAATAGCTCCTCCCAGTAGAGGGGGATCGCCCCCTCGATGTGGACCGCGTCATAGTCGGAGCCGACGTCCAGGATCAAGTTTGCTCTGTTGGCATCTTCGACGGAGGCGAGAAACTCGCCGTGGACGTACCCTCCTCCGGCGCTGGCCTCAGCGGCTTCCATCGCGGCCCGGGCCCTCTGGGCGCTGGAGCGGTCATCCGTCGCCATTGCCGTCGGATCGTACCCCAGGAATTCGAACATCGCAAGATCGGGCCTCGTATCGCCCTTGCAGGCGGGGCAGTCCCACTTGTCCAGCTTCTCCTGAGGTATGTCCAACCCGTTCGCGATCGGATAGAACGCGAGGAGCATAATCAGAGCCAGGGTCCAGGCTGTCGTTTTAGCTCTGGCCCTGGGACTTGTAGAGTCGGACCAGTTGCTGGCCCGACTTAAGGAATTGCCTCTTTTTCTAACCCCTAACATATTTCTTCCCCTGAATGAATCGTACATGTGATCGCATGGATGTGGTTGGATTAATGTGGTTGGGTGAGGGCCTCATCGAAGCTCCATCCCGCCCTCGGGATGAGCTCCAGCTCTCCTATCTTCTCCTCCAGCTCGTACCCCTTCGAGTCCTTCGCCGTCAGGATTATCTCGTACCTCCCCTCCTCCATCAGGGCGGTCTGAAGGGTGCCGAAGTAGACGCCGTCACCGCTGCGGTCTATCCTGATGTAGCTCGCCCGGTCGGAGGACTTTAGGACGCTCCTCGTCCGAGCGGATACCTGGGCGACCCCATATTTGGAGTCGAGGACCGCCTTCACCGTCACCTGGGCTCCGATCGAGGCCCGGGCGGGATCGATGGAGGCTTCGACGAGCTTTAGGGGTAGGACCGACTCGCCCATGACGGGATAGAAGTCCCTAGCCCTCTCGTTGATGACGTAGGGGAGGTCTGCAAAGCCGTCGCTCCCCGAGACGTTCTGGCCGGGGCCACCGAACTCGTCGGCCCCGATGTAGTTGCCCCAGAAGTTTCCGCCCTCGGGGTAGGCTGCGTACCACTGGTTGACCCCTCTGTCCTCGGCGGGGATGACGCAGTCGAAGATCCTGTTCTTGTATATGTGGTTTCCGTTGGTGTTGACGAAGATGCCCCTTTGGCTTGCCGAGATGTTGTTCTCGAGGATGGTGTTGTTTCCGGCGGGCCCCTCCTGAATCTGGATCCCGAATTTCGAGTTATCCGCGATCTCGTTGCCTCGGATCAGGTTGTAACCCGACCCCCTCTGGAGGAATATCCCCACGACGACGTTCTCATTGATCTCGTTCTCCAGGATCTGGTTCTTTGAGCAGCCGTTGATCATCTTGATCCCGGAGTTCAGGTTATGGGCGAGCCGGTTCTTATGGATCAGGTTCTCGGCGCAGTCGGTGAACATGTAGATGCCGTAGTCGTTCCCCTCCGCCACGTTATCCCGGATGACGTTCTCAGAGCAGCTTGGAAATAGGGCGATCCCGTACTCGCCGTTGAAGCTCGCCTCGTTCCCCTGGATGAGGTTGCGGTGGGAGCCGGAGAGGTATATGCCGTACCAGCCCTCGCCGCCGAGGCCGTTGTAGTTCGCGACGTTGTTCTCTATCCTGTTCTCGTCGGAGGATATGAGGCCGATCCCCCACTGGACGCAACCGGTGACGGTATTATCGGAGATGGTGCAGTTTCTGGAGTTGACGAGGTGGATCCCGTAAAAACCCCCCTCTACGGTGAAGCCCGAGACGGTGGCGTCTTCCGCCTGAATCCTGATCCCCATCGTCCGATCCCCCGCTTCGATCCGCGCGCCGTCGCCGACGAGGTTGATGCTCTTGGTGATCTCCAGGCCGCCGTAGGTCCCGGGAGCCGCGACGACGGTGTCGCCTGGCATCGCCTGGTTTATCGCCGCCTGGAGGTCGGGGCCCGCCTGGATCGTCGCCGCCGAGGCGGTCGTCATCAGCAGAAGCGCCAAGATCCCCGTCGCTCCCAGGAAGGGGCCGAGATCCGCTGAACGATTCAATCTAACCCACCGGGCTAAAGGAGGATCTTCAGTTAATAAAGCTAACGTGGGCCCATCCCCGGCCTTGAGACGAAAACCTTCAAGGCCGACCTACGCGAGGCTTCTGTAGGGTTCACGTAGGTCAGAGATGAAGAAAAGTCTTTTTATTCACCCCGATTCTATAGCGTATTGAGGTGTTCACGTTGAGATATCCGTTAAAACTGGGCCTTGCCCTGGCGTGCGCCATCCTGATGGTGGGAGCGGTCGCGGCGATGAGCTGGTCCAGCGAGAAGGTTCTGATAGGCGACTCGTACATCGACAAAGACGCCGAGGACGAAAACTTCGGCACCGAGGAGACCCTCTGGGTCTCCTCCGAAGCTGACGAGCCGGTGAAGGAGGCTTGGCTCTACTTCGAAACCGACGATATAAGAGAGGCTCTGGCCATAGAATCTGCCGACGAGGTCGCCTCGGCGACCCTGAAGATATACGCCAAAGATGTAGAGGCCGAAGGAAAGGTGGAGCTCCACTTCTATAACGAAGGCTTCTATGAAGATACCATCGTCTGGGAAGGTAAACCCGACTACGACGAAGAGGTCGATGCCGTCATCGAGGTCTCCGAAGAGGGCTGGTACGAGTTTGACGCCACCAGCATCGTTAAGAAGGCGATCGAGGAGTGCACGACTTGTCCCTTCTCGATGGTCATGGTGGCAGAGGGGGACGCTTCCATCGGCTTTGCCTCCAAGGAGGACTCCGACGGGAACGTCCCGGAGCTGACCGTTGATACCGGCGACGAGTAACTCCTCTTCTGCCGAGGATGGTGGAGCAGTCCGGAGTTCGGGCCGCTCCAAATTAACTTTTTATACGCCCTTGCCCGTCTCCCTCCTCTGATGACCCCCCCTCTATCTGGATTCCGAACATGGCGGGTTCCAAAAGCTCTGGCCCTCTACATAGCCGCAGTCCTGATCCTCGTCCTCCCCCCAGCCGCCGGCTCTGAGGACTTGATCCTTATATCGTCGCCGGGCTGCACAAAGTGCGCCGCCGCCGAGAGGACCCTGGAGCAGATCCTCGCGGATCATCCGGGGGTCGAGCTCACCGTCTACGACGTCTACTCCGAGGAGGGGCGGAATGTCATAAGGGAGCACCGTCTCAAGGGCGGAGTGCCTTCTATCGTGGTCATGAACCTCTCGATAGCCTACAAGGATTACGACGGCGACCAGAAGCTTCTGGAGGAGATGGTCCGGGCGGCCCTCGCCACGGTGCCCTCCGGCGGCGCGATCTCCTCCGCCAATGGCCCGGTGGAGGATGGGCCGGCGGATCCATCTCCGGCGGGAGGCGTCGGTTCTGAGAAGGAGATCGACGTCTCCTCCCTCTCGATGATGACGGTCTTCGTGGCGGGGTTCCTCGCCGGGTTCAACCCCTGCCTCTTGGGGATCCTGGCGTTTCTCGCCGCGTCGGTCATCTCCAGCACCGGCCGACGCCGAGACCTGGTCCTGATGGTGGCGTTCTTCTCTTTGGGGATATTCGTCATGTACTTCCTCTTTGGGGTGGGGATGCTCAAAACCCTCCACGCCGAGGCGGTAGCTTCGAGGTTCAGGCTGGCTCTGACCATAATTCTGCTGGTTTTGGGGCTCGTCCACCTAGAGGACGCAAGGCGGCTATCGGCCGGAGGCCGATCCCTCTTCAAGGCGAGCTGGTCGCAGAAGTATGTGGAAGGGGCTCTAGCTAGAGGCAAATTCAGCTCCTACTTCCTTCTTGGGGCACTTTTCTCCCTGGTGAAGCTTCCCTGTGTTGGAGCCGTATACATCGCCATTCTGGGCTTGATCGCTGAGGAGGGCTACTCCTCCGGAGCCAGGTACATCCTCTTCTACAACCTGGGGGTAATATTCCCCATCTTCGTCCTAGGCGGTGTGATCGTTCTTGGCATGAGCCCCGCGAGGGTCGACAGCTTCCGGAAGGACCACCGGGCCGCAATCAGGTTTGCTACGGGCCTGACCCTCCTCCTCCTCGCCCCCCTCATCTACTGGCAGGTGATCTGAGGGTCCGCGCCCGGAGGCGGCCGCCACCTTCCGGCCTGTGCAAAAAGATTAATACAGGCACGAAGTCTCTCGTTTTTGAGGTGAACGCTTGTTTTTGATAGGAGAGGCGCTGATGGGGGACGAGCCCGAACTCGCTCATATTGATCTGCTGATCGGTGACAAAGATGGACCTGTAGGCACGGCCTTCGCGAGCGGCCTTGCCCAGCTCTCGGCGGGACACACCCCGCTCCTTTCAGTGATAAGGCCCAACCTGCCGCCGAAGCCCGCGACCTTGATCGTCCCGAAGGTGACGGTCAAGAACATGGAGCAGGCCGCTGCCATATTTGGCCCGGCCCAGAACGCCGTAGCCAAGGCGGTGGCCGACTCCGTCGCCGAGGGGGTGATCCCGAAGGCCGAGGTCGAGAACCTGGTGGTGATCGCGAGCGTCTTCATCCACCCCCAGGCCCGGGACTACGACGCCATTTATCGATACAACTACGGCGCCACGAAGCTCGCGGTCAAAAGGGCGATGGAGGGCTTCCCGGACATAGATACCGTCCTCTTTGAGAAGGACAGGTCGACGCACCCGATCATGGGATTCCGGGTCATCAGGCTCTGGGACCCCCCCTACCTCCAGGTTGCCTTGGACCTGGTGGACCTCGCCGTCGTCCGAAGGGTCCTCTCCCAGCTACCGGATAGCGACCATCTCCTGATCGAGGTGGGGACGCCCCTCGTCAAGAAGTTCGGGGCCTCGGTGGTGAAGGAGATCAGAACCGTCAGGCCCAGCTCCTTTGTCGTCCTGGACCTCAAGACCCTCGACACTGGGAACCTGGAGGTGCGCCTCGCCGCCGACGCCACCGCCGACGCCGTCGTCATATCGGGGCTCGCCCCCAAGAAGACCCTGGAGCTCGCGATCCAGGAGGCGAGGAAGACCGGGATCTACTCGGTGATCGACATGCTGAACGTCCCCGACCCCCTGGCCGTCCTCCGGTCCCTATCGGCCCTGCCGGACGTGGTCGAGATGCACCGGGCGATCGATCAGGAGGCGGAGCGGCACAACTGGGAGGCGATAGCCGAGATCAAGAGGATGGCTGCCACCTCCGACCGGAAGATCCTGGTGGCCGTAGCCGGCGGGATCCGGGTCGATACCGTCGCCTCGGCCCTCAGCTCCGGGGCCGACATCGTCGTCTCCGGCCGGGCGATCACCGGATCCAAGGACGTCAAGGACGCTGCCGAGCAGTTCCTCTCCGAGCTGAAGCAGACGGAGATAGATCAGTACAGGGTGATGACAGACTTCTGAGATGCGCCTCCTCTTCGCCCTCCTACTCCTCCTGGCTCTGGCAGGACCGGCCCGCCCCACCACCGACGTCTCGACGGGAGATGGCGACGACCCCAGGGGTGCCGTCATCCTTGTCGTCGACGGGATGGGGTCGGCTTACGTCTACCCGGAGCTATCGCCTCGGGCGATCGACGGCTCTCCTCTGCCAAAGGCCTGCCTCTTCAACCTGACCGGCAGGGGTGCCCGGGTTCTGAATGTGACGGTCCCCGTCCCGTCGACCGGACCAAGCCACTCGGTCCTGACGACGGGCTGCTCCTGGATGGACCCCGCCATCCTGGGTACTCCGGGAGCTACGATCTTCGATGCGGCCAGGGCGAGAGGTCTCTTATGCCTCGCCATCCTCCAGCGGGGCGACTCGATCAGCATGGTCCTGGAGCAGGACGGAGTCCTCTTCTTCGACGACAACGCCCTCTGGGGTGCCGATCCCCTGGCGGGCTCCGGTCCGTCCCTCCCTCCGGACCTGGCCGACCTCCTCCAGAGCTGGAGGGATAAATTTCCCTCATACAACCGGGAGCGGGGCGTCCCCGGCTACGTGGCGTACAACGCCTGGGCGCTGGACGTGGCTTCCGATCTCGTGACGGTGATGGGAGATCGCCCCTTCCTCATGATCGTCAACGTCGGGGCCGTCGACAGCGCCGGCCATAACCTCGGCCCCACGGGGTACGTCGAGACGATCTCGGGCCTCGACCTCCCCCTGGGGCGGCTCGTCGAGGCCTGCGAGAACGGCGGAGCCCTTCTTCTCATCACCGCCGACCACGGCATGTCCTTCTCCTCCGCCGGGGCCAAGGGAGGCCACTCCTCTGCCCCTTACTCGAGCCAGCGGGAGTCGCTCCTGATTCCCGCGGTCTATCTGGGGCCGGGGATCGACGATATCGTCATGACCGGAAACTGGTCGGAGGTGGACCTGGCGCCGACCTTCCTCGACCTTCTGGGCTTGAGGCCGGATCTGCCCCTATCCGAGGGGCAGGTGATCCCGATCTCAAAACGATCCGACCTGGTCGTCGACGCCGGAGAGGTGGCGGAGGTCGAGGTCCGGCGGGGTGGGGTCCTGGTGGCAAAGGCCACCGGCGATTCATGCTACGTTTTCAGGAACCTCGATCGAGGGACCTACTCGGTGGAGTCAGGAGGGTGGGTGGCAGACGTCCGCATAGCCGGCGACCAGACCCTCGACCTCTCCGCTGATCGCCCCCCGAGCATCGGAGAACTCCTAAACCCGATCTCTGAGCCGCAGAATAGGAGGTACGTTGCTGCCGTCCTGATATTGATGATCAACGTCCTTGGAGCCGTTCTGATCTTCAGGATAATCAGGAGACGATGATATTTTCATATGGCTCCCCCGCCGACTTTAGCTGCCACCTGCTCTCGACAAAAGTCAACGCCTATAAAAATAGAATTGGAGCTGATGGGATCGGAGGATGGAGGCATCCCATCGCCCATGGGGGCGAAGATCATCCTCCGACGAGCCCCGCAAAGAACCTGATCGCCGAGGAGCTGGCCAGGGCCGCCGCCACCTTCGCCTTCGCCGACCAGGTGGTGCCGGTGATTGTTATCTCGCCCCGGTCTCTCGCCTCCTGGAAGGCCGCTGCCGGGTCATCGGATTCGTAGATCCTTTTGATCGCATCCTCCCTCGCCTCCACCACGATCGTCGGGTTATTAATTTCGCCGGCCGTCAAATTGACGACGACGGCCTTCTCTGTCTCGAGGCCGGCCACGAGGGCGGTCCCGTCAGGCCTGGTGACCTCTATCTGGATCCTCTCATCACCCAGGAGCGTCTTGACGACCCCCGGCGCGTTCTCCATCCCCGAATTGTAAAGGTCTACACCATGCTGAAGGCTTTCGAAGGTTAGAGCGGAGGCCGGGGCTGAAGCCGCCAGCGCCAGCGTTAATATGAGGACAAATTTGAAGGGCAACATGTTCAGTCATATAAGATTCTGTAGATATATATCTTTGTTCGCTTCGAGATCTGTCTCTTCACTGGGCCTCATATTTTAAATGCCTCGCCCCGAAGGCGGGTATCAGAATGCTATTTATTGAATAAAATTAACATGTGACCTCTCTTCCCCCCTCCGCAAGTTTAATTAGTCGAGAGAGAATACTGCTTTGAGGGGTGCTAATGATGAAAGCTGAGATTGTGATGGTCTTTCTGGCTCTGCTACTTATTCCTGCCCATATCATGGCCGAGGAGGCTGAAACTCCGGAAGATTCTCTTCAGACTTTGGTGGCCACCAACTGCTGCTTGGACTATCAGGAGGTCTGCCTCGAAGTCGCGTGCCATGAGGCGTGCACAGACTGGGGAAACAGATGTCGGACCGACTGTGGCCAGCGCTGCCAATGGAATTGTCTGGAGTGGGGCTATGGCTGCTACGAATGTTGTGAGCTCTTAAACGAATCCGAGTGCGAGATGGGTGAGGATGGATCCTTGAACTGCCTGAACGGCTCCTCGGCAGCCAACTGCACAGAATGCTGCGATGACTATGAGTGCGTGGGGGGATGGAACCAGACATGCACCGACAGCTGCATGACCGAGTGTGATAAGATCTGCCTCGTCAAGGGCCAGGTATGCGAATGTACTAAAAAGGCCTGGAGATGCGACCGATGGGGTCCGTGTTATGTTCCGGAAGGGCGGATAGCTGGTGGGCTGAACGCATCCGGGGAGGAAGATGCAGCTGAAGCCGTTTACGCTGATGGCAACCAGTCGGCGGAGGTCTCAAACGAGACCGTGATCCTTGAGCCACCAGATCTCTTGGATGAAAACGGTGGATATCCGGCAGATGCCGCATCGGAATGAAACGTTATCCCGCCATCAGCAGCCATCGTCAGAACGGTAGCCATCAAGTTCCATTTGTCGGCAAAATGGATGGGTTAGCTGAGGCAGCCCATCTCCCGCGGCTGGGCTATTCAGCGACCTCTGGGAGGGGGGCATCAGCCAGTTGGATGCTTATATCATCGCCTTCTCTCGCCGTCGTCGATCAAACTCTTCTGTTCCGGCGAATCTTTAAGTACGTTCTTATCCGTATGTAGGGTGGTATGGAGATCCTGGTGCTCTGCATCGACAGAGACGACGACCTGGGCCGGAAGGCCGGGGTCGAGAGCCCCGTCGTCGGAAGGGCTGCCAACGTCGAGGCGACCCTAAGCCTCGGCCTCGCAGACCCAGAGGACTCGGACGTCAACACCATCCTCGGCGGGATCCAGGTCTACGACGACCTCACCTCCCAGGGTAGGGCCGTCGAGATCGCCTCGGTGGCAGGAGACCCCAACGTCGGCCTCGTCTCCGACGGGAAGATCGCCCATCAGATCGACGGCCTCCTGGAGAGGTTCAGGCCTGAGGGGGTGGTGGTCGTCTCCGACGGCGCCGAGGACGAGGCGATCCTCCCGATCATCCAGTCCCGGGTGAAGGTCGAGGGTGTAAAGAGGGTCCTCGTCAAGCAGAGCCACAACCTGGAGAGCACCTACTACCTCTTAAAGCAGGTCTTCAGGGACCCGAAGATCAGCCACACCTTCTTCATACCCATAGGCCTCGCCCTCCTCATCTACTCGACCTTCAGCTTTCTGGGGAGGTCGGACTTCGCCGTCGTCGCCATCCTCGCCGCCGTGGGGGTCTACCTCCTCTTCCGGGGCCTGGGGCTCGACGACTTCATCGATAGCACCAAGGAGACCTTCAAGGGGAACCTCTACCGAGGAAAGGTCGCCTTCGTCACCTACGTCCTGGCGGCGGTCCTGGTTCTGATCGCCACGATCCAGGGGTCCGCCAGGTTCTGGGACTACTACACCGGGGACATATGGTACGGGTACATCGTCCTCGTCATGGTCTTCGTCAACTACAGCGTCTGGTGGTACGTCGCCGCCGCGATCTGTGTCAACCTCGGCAAGATCCTGGACCTCTACCTCGAGGGCGGGAGGGACGAGCGGTCCTACACCTATCACTCCTACCCCTTCTTCATCTTCGCCACCGGCCTGATCTTCTGGTCCGCCAGCGCCTTCATCCTGGTCAACAGCGCCGGGGTCGCCTTCCCCCTCATATCGGGGCAGAGCACCCAGTACCTCGCGGCCTCCGCCATCCTCGCCATCATCATCGCCCTCGTCGGGGTGAAGATATCAAAAAGGGTGGTGGCGAGGAGATGAGGCCGATCGGTCTGGGGACCGCCCCATGATCGAGATCGACGCCCATGGCGAGAGCTGCCTCTGCGACTTCACCTTCGACTTCTACTGGCAGCACCAGGGCTCCCGCCTCGACCCCGACGGGGCCATCTCCGGCGCCACCACCTGGAGGGGCCTGGTGGAGGCCTTGAGGCGGGGCGAGGCCGTGCGGGTCCGGGGGGACGTCGGCGGCCGCCTCGGGTCGAGCCTAGGGGTCGACCTCGCGAGCTTCGGCGGGTCGGGGGCGCCCATCGAGGCGACCGGCTCCGTCGTCGTCGAGGGGGACGTCGGCCCCCGGATGGGGATCAGCATGGTCCGGGGCTCGATCTACGTCAGCGGCACCGTCTGCGAGCCCCTGGGAAACGTCGTCGAGGTCGAGTCGGATCTGACGGGATATCGGAAGTACCGATCGATAACGGAGGCTCTGGAGCGGGGAGGCCCGATCCTGGATCCGAACTGCCAAGTCCGGGACGAGCTCGTCCTGAGGGACGGCCTCCTCCGGGAGACGTTGGCGGCGAGGTCCAGATCTGGCAGGATGCTTAGGGTGGAGGGGGACGCCGGGATGAGCGCCGGGATCCTGATGCGCTCGGGCTCTCTAGAAATAATGGGCGACGCTGGGAGGAACGCGGGAGTCCTGATGAGGGGGGGGAGGCTTGTCGTCCTCGGAAGGTGCGACGACTTCACCGCCGCCGAGATGAGGGGGGGCGAGATCTTCGTCGCCGGCGATGCCGGCGGCTTCATCTGCGCCAAGATGACCGGGGGCGCCGTCTACGCTCCGAAGGGGAGACCGATCCCCCCCGCCGGGGGCCGGCCGGTGAGGGGGGACGAGGCCGCCCTGGTCTCAAAGGTCCTGGGCGTCAGCTCCTTTTCGGCGATGACCTACAGGCGGTTCGGCCCGTGATATCTCCAGACTGCAATGGGGATGATCATTTCAATGGGCACCTCCTCCAGATGTTGGCAATTCCAAAGGGAAGGCATTATTAGTGAAGGCGGCTATAGGGGAAGGTGAGAACTCCGTACCATCCATCAGACGAGGATCCAGGAGGCGGTTCGACGTTAGAAATTGATGATCTCTGGGTGAGAATCGGGGAGAAGCAGGTCCTGAAGGGGGTCGACATGAGCGTGGGGAAGGGGGAGACCCACGCCCTCTTCGGCCCCAACGGCTGCGGCAAGACGACGCTCCTCAGCACCATAGCGGGGATCCCCCGGTACGTGGTGGAGAGCGGCACGATCACCTTCAAGGGCGTCGACATAACTCACCTGTCGATGCACGAGCGGGCGCGGCTTGGGATCGGGATCGCCTTCCAGCACCCGCCCACCATAAGGGGGCTGAAGGTCTTGGACATGATCAAGCTCTGTAACCCCCAGGCGGACGCCGAGAAGATCCTCGAGGACCTGGACTTCACCGAGTTTGCCGACCGGGAGGTGAACAAGGGCTTCTCCGGCGGCGAGGTGAAGCGGTCGGAGATGGTCCAGCTCCTCGCCCAGGAGCCGGACTTCGTGATGCTCGACGAGCCCGACTCCGGGGTGGACCTGGAGAACATCAAGGTGATCGGCCGGGCGATCAACATCCTCACCCAGAAGGACGCGAAGCCCTCCCTGAGGACGAAGTCGGGGGTTATCATCACCCACTTCGGCCACATCCTCGACTACATGGCGACGGACAAGGCCCACGTCATGATCGAGGGGACGATCGTCTGCTCGGGAAGCCCGAAGGAGATCCTGGAACAGATCAAGGCCAACGGATACGAGGGGTGCGCCGCATGTCTATGTCCCGTCTAGAGGAGAAGGCGAAGAAGGCCGCCGATAAGAAGGCAGCCCTGGGGACGGATATCGATATAGAGAGCTACGAGGCGGAGGCCGAGGAGTTTGGCGAGATCGAGGCCCTGGAGATGCTCCCCGCAGACGTCCAGACCGCCGCCCTCAGCGCCGGGGTGAGCCTCACCGGCGAGGCGGCGGGGGACTACTTCCAGGTGGACCAGTCCCCCGTCCACAGGGGCTCTGCGGTGGAGGGGGTCGAGGTGATGGACATCGCCTCCGCCCTCAAAGAGCACAGCTACCTCGCCGACTACTTCTGGAGGCTCGTCCCCATCGACGCCGACAAGTACACCGCCGACGTGGGGATGCACCCGCCGGCCGGCTACTTCATCCGCGCCAGGCCCGGCACCAAGACCATCTTCCCCCTCAAGACGTGTCTATTCATGGGGGGCAAAAACAAAAGGCAGCGCGTCCACAACGTCGTCATCGCCGAGGAGGGGTCCGAGCTTCACATCATCACCGGCTGCACCACCCCCTCCCACGCCGGGAGAGGCCTCCACCTGGGGGTCTCCGAGGTATACGTCAAAAAGGGGGCTCACGTCACCTTCACCATGGTCCACAACTGGGGCGAGGAGGTGGAGGTGAGGCCGAGGGGCGCAAGCCTCGTCGAGGCCGGAGGGTCGATCTCCGAGAACTACATCACCCTCACCCCCGTCAAGAGCCTCCAGGCCTTCCCATCGGCGACCCTGGCTGGGGAGGGGGCCGTCGCCACCTTCAGCACCATCATGTACGCCCGCCGGGGAAAGATCGACATCGGAAACCAGACGATATTGGAGGCGCCGAAGACCAGCGCCGAGTCGATATCCAGGGTCGTATCCACCGGCGGCGAGATCATCAACCGGGGCCGGATGGTCGGGAAGGTCCCCGACGTCAGGGCCCACGTCGAGTGCACCGGCCTGATCCTCACGGAGAAGGGCCGGATCTACTCCATACCGGAGCTGGACGGCTGGTGCGGTGGCCTCGACATGTCCCACGAGGCGGCGGTCGGGAAGATCTCCCAGCAGGAATTGGAGTACCTGATGGCCCGGGGGCTATCCCCCGACGAGGCGACGAGCGTCATCGTCCGGGGCTTCCTCGACGTCGAGATCAAGGGGCTTCCTCCGGCCCTCAAAGAGGAGATCCAGAAGATCACGAAGCTCGAGGAGATCCACGGCGGCTCCTGAGGCGGAAGCTTCAGGGCCTCATCTCGGCGGCGCCCTCACCGGGAAGCAGTCCCGGCTCACCGGGGCGACGACGAAGAGCCGAATCTCCTCTCGAATTAGCTTTGCCAGGGGTTGCCGGGAGTTCAGGGCGACGACGGCTAGGATCGGCTTATCGGAGTCGAGGGCCGCCTCCACCGCTCCGACGAACTCCTCGGAGAGGAGCTCCATCGGCCCCACCTCGTCGATGACCACCAGCTCCGCCTACCGGACCGCCCTCGCTCCCACCTCCTCCAGGTTGGCTAGGTGGACCCGGTACCTCCCGACCTTCGGCTCCGGCCCATCGACGGAGGCGAGGGTCCCGACCTATCTCGTGAGCAGGTCGCAGATCTCAAAGCCGATCCTTCTCCCGCCGATCCGGACCTCTCGAGCGGATATGCCTCCGGCCCGTCCGACGATCTGGTCTATTACCCTCTCCACCAGGGTCTATTTGCCGACGCCGGGAACGCCGGTTAAGGCAACTCTTCTGGCGATATCTCAGACCTCACCCGCTCGACGAACCCGCTGAGGCTCTCGACGTCTTTTATCTCGCGGCGGACCATCCGCTTCAGCCGCTCCCTCGTATCGAGGTCGACCCTCGCCCCCGCCGACCGAAGGTGACCCTCCATCCTCCTCGCCAGCTCCTCCCCCCCCCGGTCCCAGTCGGTGAGGATGATGACATTGCCATATTCCAGGGCCGCCTCCTCCGCCACCTCCAGCGCCGGCCACCGGGCGGCCCTGAGGATCGGCCCCGTCACCCCCAGCTCTCGGAGGGATCGCTCGTCCCTCTCTCCCTCGACGACGATCGCTGTCCCCTCCTTCGAGGCCTCGACGAGGGATGAGACCAGCTCCTCCAGGGCATCGGGGTCTACCCCGGCCCGCCTGCCCCTATCCTCCCGGCCCCACCGGGAGCTTCCGCTCCTTCTCATGGTACCGAGGTCTCCCCGCCCCCCAGCCGCCTTTTTGCCTCCTCCGCGCCGACCCCCAAGACGATGACGGTCTTCCGGGAGCTCTTCTGGCCAGCGACGACCTGGACTCGGTCCCTGGGAATTTCGAAGAGGTCGGCTATTGTCGATTCGAGCTGATGGTTCGCCCTCCCTTTCTCGGGCCTCTCGGTGAGCTTCGCCTCCAAGGCCTTCCGCCAGGGGTTATAGCCTGAGGGGACGAGGAGCCTCGCCGACCCCGGAGCCACCTCGAACCGGATGAGAACCCCCCGGGGGTGAGGATCTATCGCTTCCTGGACGTCGTCGGGGGCGTTCATGGAGAGAAGAGCGCCACCGGGACGACTTAAATATTTGCCCCGCCGATCCGGCCGCCGCCAATTCGCCAAATCCAGTTGGGAAGTAGACGGCCTCGGGCCGGAGAGGGGGGGAGAAATTCGCCGTCACTAGCCTCAAAATCGCAAATGAGGGGCAATGTTAAAATAACCTTGAGACCATTACCATCAAGGTTTTCATGCAGATTAGGCAAGTTGTCGTCCTGGCAGATGAGCCCCCGGAGGTGAACGATCTCCTCCGCGACCTGGAGGCGAGAGGGATTGAGATCAAGAGGTCCACCGCCTCCGAGGTTCTGAGGGAGATCGCCTCCCCGGAGGGGGGAAGGCTGTGGGGATCCGAACGCCTCCTCCTCTTCGATCCGAACTCCGATTCGTCGCCGCCCTCATCGGTGATCGTCCGGGAAGCTGCAAATTGCGGCTCTGCGGTCCAGATCCGTTCGGATTGGTGGGGGATCGTCATGGAGGATCTGATGGCCGAGGGGCGCCTCTCCGAGGAGACTAGACGGCTCCTCGCTGCCGAAGCCCTTTACTTTTGCATAACGAGGGATGCGGAGAAGCTTTCAGCCCTCCAGGGCGAGAGCCCCCGCTACCTCGTCCAGGCCTATGAGAAGGTCCAGGAGCTGAGGTATGGGGAGAACTGGCACCAGAGAGCCTCTTTATACTCGAAGCCCAACGGCTTCGGCCTCCACCGGGCCCCCAAGCTCTGCGGGAAGGAGATCTCCTACAACAACGTCGTCGACGCGGAGGCCACCCTGGAGATGCTGATCGACCTTTTGGAGTACGACGGGGTGAAGGAGGACCGGACCCTGGCGGTGATCGTAAAGCATGCCAACCCCTGCGGCGTCGCCTACGGCTCAAACAAGATCGAGGCCTATCGGAGGGCCCTGGCAACTGACCCCAAGAGCGCCTTCGGCGGTGTCATCGGATTCTCCGAGCCGGTGGACGCGGATCTAGCTGAGGAGATGCGCGACCACTTCATCGAAGTTCTGCTGGCTCCAGGCTACGATCCCGAGGCCCTCGAGGTCCTCCGGGAGAAGCCGAACCGGAGGATCCTGGACATATCCGAGCATCTCTCCGGCCGGGACCGGCTTTATCAGGGGCGCCAGTCGAGGAGCGTCTTCGGCGGCCTCCTCGTCCAGGACTTCGACACCGGCGATATAATGGAATGGAAGGTCGTGACGGAGCGGGGGCCGACCCCCGCCGAGACCCTGGCCCTCCGGTTCGCCTGGAAGGTGACCAAGTACGTAAAGTCCAATGCCCTCGTCTACGCCACCGCCAACCAGACGATAGGGATCGGCTCGGGGCAGGTCTCCCGGGTGGACTCGGCCCGGTTTGGGGCCGAGAAGGCCGAGGAGCATGGCCTGGATACGAGGGGGACGGTGGCGGCCACTGACTCCTTCTTCCCCTTCAGGGACGGCCTAGACAGAACCTTCGAGGCCGGAGCTTCTGCTGTCGTCCATCCGGGCGGCTCCATCAGGGATGCTGAGGTGATAGAAGCTGCAAACGAACACGGCATGGCCATGGTCTTCACAGGCATGCGCCACTTCCGACACTGAGCCTGGAACGGATCCGATAGCCTGGTCGAGGACGATCGGGTCGGCCCCAGCCCGGGCCGTATCGTCGATCCTCGTCTCCATCGCCATCCTCGTCTCCGTCCTGGCGGGGTCGGCCGGGGCTTCCGAGATATTGGCCTCCGGCGACCTCCAGGCGGCGATCGACGGGGCTAGCCCCGGAGACATCATCGTCGTCCCCGCCGGCGAGTACCAGCCCTTCACCGTCGACAAGCCCCTCACCATCCGGGGCGAAGGCCGCCCTTCAGCCCGGGCCAAGACCCAGAATCCGGCGATCACCATCAGGGCCGACGGGGTGAGGCTCCAGGGCTTCGAGGTGGAGGGGGTTCCGAAGAACCAGGAGGACAAGTTCAGGTACTACATGGATATCTCGGTCCGGAAGCCTCAGTACTCGCTGAACCAGCCGAACTCGGGGATCCTGGTGGACGGCGACGACGTCCTTTTGGAGGAGGTGGAGGTGACGGGATCGGAGGCGGGAATTCTGGCCAAAGATGCTCGGAACTTCACCATAAAGAACTCGACCCTCCTGAGATGCGACGCCGGCCTCATGCTTCAGGGGTGCGACGGCGGGAGGATAGAGGGATCCACCCTCCGGGAGTGCAAGAAGTATGGGGCCTCCGTCGAGGGCTCCACCGAGATCTCCTTCGAGAAAAATCAGGTCGTCGGAAACTCCGGCGTCGGGGTGATGGTGAAGGAATCCTCTGGCTGCCTCGTCCGGGAGAACGCCTTCGTCGAGAACTGGCAGGGGCTCTTCCTATGGAACTCGACCCTATGCGACCTTTTGGAGAACTCCGCCGATAGGAACGTCTACTATGGGATGGTGATCGCCTCAGGGTCTAACAACTCGATCCTGAATAACCAGGCGAAAAAGACCGGCGGAGGAGAGTTCGGCCTCCAGGGGATCGGTATCAGCATCCAGGAGAACAGCACCTACAATCTGGTGGGGGGGAACGTCATCTCCGAGAACCTCAACGGCCTGGACCTGACGAGGGGGTGCAGGTTCAACCTCATATTCTCAAACGAGATCCGCGATAACAGCAACGGCATCCGGCTGGACAAGAACGAGAACAACCTCGTCTACAAAAATAACTTCAGGGATAACCTCATCACCGGCTACGACAACGCCAGCCACAACTTCTGGAACGGCTCCGTCGGGAACTATTACGACGACTACCGCGGCCAGGACCGGGATGGCGACGGGATCGGCGACGACCCCTACTGGATCCCCAAGGGCAGCAGCTGCGTCGTCGACTGGCGACCCCTGATCAGCCCCGCCGATGGAGTCGTCGATATAGAGGCGGCCCGGCTGGACCTCGCCCAATACGCCATCTACAACCCCGAAGACGATCTCCCCTACAGGATGGAGAACAATACCATAGTCATCGGGATAAAGGAGCCCTCCAAGTGGTGGGATTAGGTCCCGATCTTGACGGGCTCGACGATAGACCGAAGGGTGGCGATGGCCGAGAGGGCGGCGAGATAGCTGGTCTTGGGGTTCCTCGGCGACGGCACGTTCTCGACCCGGGTCGTGATCCGGCCGAAGTTCCCCTCGGCCGTTATCTGGTGGATGTTGACGTCGATTTTGGGATCAGCCACGATCTTGACCTTCACCCTTGCTCCCCGGGCGCTGAGGCTCAAAGTCGCCGCGACGTTGACGTTGGCTGGAAAGGCCGAGACCGCCTCCTTGGCAGGCCCCTCGAAGATGACCGTCGGCTCAGAGATCGCCGAGAGGTCGATCCCCTTCTCCTCGATGTAGGGAGCCCCCACAAACCCCCTCGGGTTCTTGGTGGTGGTGAGGGTGACGAGGTCGATCCTTCCTGCGCCCGCGGACTTGAGGCCATCGAGGCCGGATATCGCCCCTGAGGGGAGGTAAACCCTGCAACCGTGCTCTTTTGCGAGATCCTCCACCATGCTGCGTAGCCGTTCCTCCAGGAGGGCGCCGACGGACATGATCATCAGGTCCCGTCCCCTCTCGAGGGCGGCCCTGGCCACCTCGGGGACGGCCCTCTGAGATGCCGCCTCCACCACGATATCAGACCGCTCCACCAGATCCTCCAGCTCCAGAAGCTCCGGCTTCGCCTTCAGTCCCTTCACCATATCCACTGCCCTCTCACCATTCCTATCGAAGACGGCGACCAGTTCCGCCTCGACATCGCCGCGGTCTATCGCCCTTGCGATCTCCATGCCGATCGCGCCGCAGCCCACCAGCCCAATCTTCAGAACCATCGCAGCCTATAAATCGATGGGACAACAAAACTTTTGCGGTATGCTGCCGTCTGACCTGGAGCGGTTCGTGAGAGAAGACCTGGGGGCGATGGACGACAACAGCTCGATAGTCCCCGAGGTTGAGGCCAAAGCTGTGATTCTCGTCAAGGAGGATTGCGTCGTTTCCGGGCTCGCGGAGGCCTTTTCCATCCTCAATTACTTCGGCCTCGAAGGGGTGGGGCTCGTCCCGGAGGGGGCTGAAGTGGCTGCGGGGACCAGGGTTATCGAGGTCCGGGGCCTGGCGGAGGCGATCCTCCGGGCCGAAAGGCTCGTCCTGAACGTCATGAGCCGGATGAGCGGGATCTCCACCCTCACCCGGCTCTGCGTAGGCCGGGCCGGAAAGGTGAGGGTCGCAGCCACCAGGAAGACGACGCCGGGGTTCCGCTCCTTCGAGAAGAGGGCAGTGGCGGTGGGTGGGGGAGACCCCCATCGATTCGACCTCTCCAGCTCCGTCATCATCAAGGACAACCACCTCAAGCTGATGAGCCTGGAAGAGGCCCTCGGAGAGGCGAGGCGAAGAGCGAGCTTCACCAAGAAGATCGAGGTGGAGGTGGAAGGGCTGGCGGACGCCGCGAAGGCGGCTCGTCTGGGGGCAGACATAATCATGTTCGACAACATGAGGCCCTCTGAGATCCGGGAGGGGGTCGAGCTTCTTAGGCGTGAGGGGCTCCGAGACCGGGTAGTCCTGGAGGCCTCGGGAGGGATATCTCCGGAGAATATATCCGAGTACGCCTCCACCGGGGTGGACGTCGTCTCCCTCGGGGCCCTCACCAGGTCCGCACGATGGATCGACTTCAGCCTGGAGATCGAGGTATGATCCAGTCCGGATAGATGGTAAACGTTATATCGATCGTTCTATTAACGATATCCGAGTTCGGTGGGGTGTAATGCGACGGATCTATCTCGTGCTGATAGCCATCATGCTCCTGGCCATCCCCTTCGCTCCTATGGTGGCCGCAGCCTCCGAGGCCGATGAAGAGGTGGAGGAGGAGACTACCATCCGGGATTTCTCCCTCAGAGTGGACGAAGGGGTCAGGATCGGAGACTACCGGGTGGAGCTCATCAGCGTCATATCTAGGGTGGACGGTCTGATCGAGGTGAAGGTCTGGAAGAGGGTCAGCACCTTCGAGGACTGGAGGGTGATGGAGATCCTCAGGGATGCCAACTTCGACGAGGGGGCGGACCGCGGCGGCCTCACCATCACGGTGATCGAGATCTTCGACGAAGATACGGTGAGGATGAGGGCCAAGTACCGGTCGAGCTACGGATACCCCCAGAAGTATATCACTGAGAGGGGGATGGCCCCCAAGAACCTGCCGGAGCTGGAGGTCACGACAGCCCTGGACAGGAAGGATGTCAGCGTCGGAGATGAGGTGAAGGTGACGATCACCGTCAATAACATCGGAAACGCCACGGCCCGAGACGTGGCGGTCCAGGACTCTCCACCCCTGCCGGCGTTCAGGTACGTCGCTGGATACCCTCCCAAGATCAAGAACTCCCTCGAACCCGGGGAGTCGGACGTAGCCGTCTACTCGATGGTGGCGGCGACGGAGGGCGATGTGACGATACCGGCGACGGTGGCCAGGTACGCCGACTCGAAGTCGAGGGTCTCCTCCGCCAGCTCTCAGCCACAGAGCGTCACCATCAAGCCCAAGAGGAAGCCGGATCTGGTCCTTTTGGTCGAGCCTCCCCAGCCGATCAGCTACGGCGGCCGGGGGACGGTCAACGTCACCGTCAAAAACCAGGGGGATGCTAGCGCTTATATGGTGGAGGTGAAGTCGAACCTCAAATCCGTCGGCGACGGCCTCGAGGTGGTGGAGGGAAACCTCGATCGGAGCTTCTTAGAGATTCCGGCGGGAGGATCGGAGAGCTACTCGACGACGATCGAGGGGTCCCGGAGCGGAAGCCGCATCATCGACCTTTTGGCCACCTTCCAGGCCGATGGGGCGATTTTGCAGAAGGAGACGACCTTCGAGGTGATGGTGCTGGAGAGGGAGCTACGGTTCCTGTATTTCCTGCCGATCGTCCCCGTCCTCATCCTCGCAGCGTGGCTCTTTAGGCGGTACAAAGAATATAAATATTAAGTCGGAGTGAGATGATACATCTGGTGATACGATCCTTCTGGCCCGGGGGGCCTGATGGTGCGACTCTCAAAACGCCGCAGGGCGCCGGTATGACGCCTTTCCATCCAACAAGTCTGGACTGATATATATGTTGAACGTACTGATGCTGGGGATCGGCCAATGTGGCAATAGGATCCTGGACGCCGTCAACAGGGAGGCCTTCGGTGGCTCCTCCAGGCTATCCAAGTACTATTCGCGGCAGAAGTTTCCCAGCAGGGTCGAGACCCTAGCCATCAACACCGCCATCAACGACCTCAAGGAGCTCCGGTTCACCGCCGCCAAGGACAGGCTCCACGTCCCCAACCTCCACGGGGTCGGAGCCAACCGGGGGATCGGAAAGCAGGGCTTCTGGGAGAACCGCGAGATGATCATGGAGGAGATCGAGCGGAGGGGAGACTTCGACATCGCCTTCGTCATGACCTCGGCCTCCGGCGGAACCGGCTCCTCCTTCACGCCCCTCGTCGTCCACGAGCTGAAGGAGAGGTACAAGAAGATCACCGTCATCCCGGTGATGGTCCTCCCCTTCCGGGAGGAGGGTTCGATATACCTCCAGAACGCCGCCTTCAGCATGAGGGACATCATGGAGGTCGAGTCCGACGGCATAATCCTCGTCGACAACCAGTACCTCAAACGGCTGAGCGGCGACATCAAGACCGCCTACGACCGGATCAACGAGATGGTGGCGGAGAGGCTCCTCTTCCTCATCGAGTCCCTGGATAGCGAGATGCTCTCAGTCACCGACCTCGGCGACTTCAAGACGGTGATGCGGGGCGGCCTCGGCATGGGGACCCTCGGCTTCTACGAGTCGGACAAGAAGACTACGTCGCTGACCTCGGCGATCGAGGGGTCGATCAAGCCCACCGGCCTCCTCTACCCCGCCGACGTCTACGAGGACGCCGCGAGGGCGATGATCATCATCCAGGGGTCTAAGGAGTACCTAGAGGTCGATGAGATCACCAAGGCCGTCGAGAAGCTATCGACGAAGATCGGCCAGGTCTTCAAGGGGATCGTCATAAAGAAGGGGCGGCCGAAGGTCCTCTCCGTCTTCACCCTCAGCCAGGTCCCCGACTTAGAGATGCTCTACGCCCAGGCCGCCCAGGCGATCCAGGATGAGAAGAGCAAGAAGACCAGGGCCAAAAAGCAGCTCGACGACGCCTTCGCCTACATCGAGGACCTGGAAGAGGTCTACTGACCTGCCAATTTTTTGCCGCTTTCTATTGACACCCCTCCCCGAGGGCTGTTCGTCTGCTTAAAATATCAGGCTCCTCAGAGACGTGGTGGGGGTCGTGGGCCCGGAGCACTCCGCCCCCGCCAGAGGAAAGCCATTTACCGTCGCAGGTCGAACCATCGCCTATGATCAGGGGAAAGGCATGGGTCTATGGGGACGACGTCGACACCGACGTCATAATCCCCGGCCCCTACCTCAGGACCAAGGACGTTCGGGAGCTCGCCTGCCACGCCATGGAGGGGCTGGACCCGGATTTCGCGAAGAAGGTGAGGCCTGGGGACGTCATCGTCGCCGGGAAGAACTTCGGCTGCGGCTCCTCTCGGGAGCAGGCTCCTCTGGCCCTGCGGGAGGCGGGGGTCGCCTGCGTGGTGGCGAAGTCCTTTGCTCGGATATTCTATCGAAACGCCATCAACGTCGGCCTGCCGGTGGTGGAGGCCGACGTCGTCGCCCTTCAGGGGGAGGTGGTGGAGGTGGACCTCTCGGCGGGGAAGGTGACCGTCGGCGGCGCGACCTATTTGGGGACGAGGCTTCCGGAGTTCCTCCTCGCGATCCTCCAGGATGGCGGCCTCGTCCCCCACCGGAGACGGGAGATGGAAGGGGCGAAGGATGGGACGAAGGAAGGAGCGGCTTGATATTCCCTGAGGATTACAAGTACGTCGGGGCCGCCGTCGAGGCGAGGCCCGGAGACCCCATATACTTCTCTACCCGATACCTGATCCACTACGGCGACGAGATCACCATCTACGCCGTGGAGGTGGAGCCGGGGAAGGGGTTTTTGCGACCCGTGAGGTCGATGGAGCCGATCGCCGGAGGCGGCGCGATCCTGGAGTATCCGGAGAGGATCGATACCAGGAACCGGGCGCATCTCATCGAGGTCGCCTCCTCCCTCTGCCGCGGCCGCGTGGATACGGTGATCTTCCGGGGACACGACGAGCACGTCACCTTCGTTCACGAGCCGGATCCTTCTGCCATCACCGAGATCGAGGTCCTGGACGTCGTTCCTCCCAGGCCCTCGTGGCTTTTCAGCGTCATCGCGGGGCTGGATCGGGCCGGAGCCTTAGGGGACCTGACCCTGAAGTTCCGGGAGCGGGTCCTAGACCTTTCCAGCTACGAAGGCGCTGACGTCTACTTCCCCTGCAACGCCTCGGGGCTCGGTCGGTCCCTGGACAGAGACCGAGTCGAGGTCGACGACCCCCTGATCGTCGGCTGCGAGGTCTCTCGAGATGTCTTCAGGGAGATGTATCCGGGAAAGGACTTCAGGTTTGTGAACACCTGCCCCCTCTCCAACGATCAACTGGCGCCCTCGGGCCCCTTCATCACCCGGTGCTGCCGGGCCGAGCGGCGGGGGATCACGAGGTCGAGGGGTCATACTGGCGTCGTTGTCCACTGGGGGGACGGTGCCCCCAAGATTGCGGAGGCGGTGAGATGTCTTGCAGAGGAGCTGAGAAGAGGGTAGCTTTGGTCAAAGGGGACGGCGTCGGGCCGGAGGTTATTGACGGATCCTTGGCTGTCCTCGCGGCAGCGGGGGCGGATCTGGAGTTCGTCCCCTTGGAGCTGGGGTACGGCCGATGGGAGAGGACGGGGAAGGCGATCGTCGATGAAGATCTGGAATTGATCAAGACATGTCACTGCGTCTTATTCGGCGCCATAACTACGCCTCCGGACCCCGACTACAGGAGCGTCCTCCTCGCTTTACGGAAGGAGCTGGACCTCTACGCCAACATCAGGCCCTTCTCGGCTCCGGGCCTCAGTTTCGTCATCGTCCGGGAGAACACCGAGGGGATGTACTCGGGGGTTGAGAAGCTGGACGAGGAGGAGGCGACGACCCTGCGGGTGATCACCTCTCGGGGTTCTCTCCGGATCGCCGAGAGGGCCTGCGCCATCGCCTCGAAGAGGGAGCGGCTGACGATCGTCCACAAGTCCAACGTCCTCAAGAGCGACACCCTCTTCTTGAGGATATGCCGGGAGACGGCCCGGCGGTGGGACGTCCCCTTCGACGATATGCTCGTCGACGCTGCCGGCTACCACCTGGTGACGAAACCCCAAAGGTTCGACGTCATCGTCACGACGAACCTCTTCGGGGACATCCTCAGCGACGTCGCCGCCGGGGTCGCCGGGGGGCTCGGCCTCTGCCCCAGCGCCAACCTCGGCGACAGGTACGCCCTCTTCGAGCCTATCCATGGGTCCGCCCCCGACATCGCCGGCCGGGGGATCGCAAACCCCATCGGAGCCATCCGGTCCGCCGCCATGATGCTGGAGTGGTTCGGGGAGGTCGAGAAGGCGCGGATGATAGAGGAGGCGGTGGGGTGGACCCTCTCTTGCGGGATCACCACCCCCGACCTGGGGGGGTGCTCCACGACGGAGGAGGTCTCCGAGGCGGTGGCGAGAAGGCTGGCCTGGTCGGTTTGATCGGTTGGCGGACTCCCGAGTCTATGTCGAAGGAGGGCGAATCTTCGCGCCAACTCCACCTTCAACGAACTGCGGCGTTGGGCAGGCCCCAGCTACCATCGGCTAGAAGGCGGTAACGCCGATCGAAATCTTTTTCACCAGGAAGCCCCCTTCGCCCTACGAATGTCAGAAGAGAAGGCTCAGAACCACAAGAACAAAGTCAACGGCCATAAGAGCGAGCTGGCCGAGAGGCTGGGCGAGATGAACGTGAAGGTCGCCGCCCCCAAGTTCGACTACAAGGATTACATCCGAGTGCTGAAGCTGGCGAGGAAGCCCACCCGGGAGGAGTTTCTGCTGATCTCGAAGATCTCTATCTTGGGGATAGCCCTCATCGGGATGCTCGGCTTCATCATTTACGTCTTCCTGACGGAGCTTCCGAAGGCGCTCTGAAGAGGAGGCTGGTGGGGCATCCAGCCCCATCCTTCGACCCTTTCTCCCCTCATCCTACTTCGTTCAGGCCCCGCAGGGTCGCCCCAAACTCCGACTCGACGATGCTGGAGACCCCCATCGTCTTGGGGTGGAGGTCGATCTCCACCATCACGTGCTGGTGGCCCAGCTCCCGGAGGGGGCGGACCTGCCGGGGGCCGTTGGTGATGGAGAAGATCTCCATCCCTTTGAGCGAGTTGGTGGGCATGGCGTGGGGTACGCCGGATATGACGGCGAAGTCGTATTCTTCCTCGCGGGCGAGCCACCTCGCCACCTCCTCTCCTGCCACAGGGTACTCGTCGAGGCCGCCGATGATCTGGTCGATGGCAACCCCCATCTCTTCAAGCCCCGACCGGATGTTCTTTGCGTCCCGCCGGACCTTGGCGAGCCCCTTGCCATCGTCGAGGTTTGCCAGGGTCGAGACCTCAGCGCCCCGGGCCTTGGCCACCTGGGCGACGGCGGCGGTGATGTCGGCGAACATGTAGGCCGTCTCCTTCTTGGCGTTTAGGACGTTTAATCCCCTCTTCCCCTCGGCCAGAAGGGTGAGGAGCCTCTCGGCGGCCCTGTACTTCAGGTCGCCCCTCTCGGGGGCGAGGTACTCGCTGCTGGCCGCCCCGTGGAGCCTCTCGACCTCCGTCGCCTTCTCCAGGAGGAACCTCTGCCGTTCGAACTCCTCCCGGTCGATGATCCCCTTCTCCAGGGCCGCCTCCAGGGTGATGATCACCCCCTTGGTGTTGTCCCGATATCCAGCGTGGACCTCCACCTCGATGACGGGGACGTCGACATCGGCGTCGACGACGGCCTGGTGGAGGTCTTCGCCTATTATCATGCTGCTGCAGGTCCCTACCACCCCGATCAGCTTCGGGTCGAAGAGCTCCCTCGCCCTCCTGAGGAGTCGAGTGAGTTGCTCCTGGCCTCCGAAGACGAAACCCGCCTCGTCGAGGGCGGTGGTGAGGGTCCGGACCCCGTCCTCTTCCAGGAGGCGGGCGTGCTTGAAGCAGCAGCCGCTGGGGCCGTGCATTATGACGACGTCCACCCCCAGGTCTCGGAGGGTGTAAAGGGCCGCAACTATAGAGCTCGGCCTCGGATGAAGTATCTGGACTTCCCTTGCCATCACCATAATCACCTGAAACATTTGACGCACGAAACTAACCTGTCGCCCCTCTCCAGGGCCGCCTTCGCCCCGGCGAGCCCCGCTTCGAGGTCGGGGGCCGTCTCGGCCGAGAGGCCGGAGGCGTAGGGGGCGAGCCTCTCCCCCACCAAAATCAGGAGGTCGACCTCCCGGCGGCGGCGGACGAGGAGATTGATCAGAGCGGGGACGTCCATCCCCTCGCAGACCGTCGCCGCCTCCTCCCCGACGACGAGGGCGAGCCGTCCGCCGCCATCGGCGCTGTCGAGGGCCGCCTCCACTCCTCCTACCCGGAGGCCCGAGTTGGAGTTGTCGACGAAGAGGATCCCGCCCTCCCGGACGACCTTCATCCTCCCCCCGAGCCCCTCAAACCCCTCCAGGGCGGAGGCGATCTCTTCGAGGTCGAGGCCTGCCGCCAGGGCAGCCGCCGTCGCTCCGGCGATCGCCGGAGCGTAGCTTCGGAGGTCGAGGCCATCACCGAGGCGGAGGCGGGCGGTCTCGCCCCCGGCCAGGATCTTTCTCTCCGTGGACCAGACCTGGCCCCTCGGCCCGGGGCCAAAGGTGAAGTCCGCCGAGATCCTCACGTCCTCTCCGGCGATCAGCTCGAATCCCGGTTTTGCCAGAGAGACCATCTGAAGCTTGGCGGTGCTGGCCCAAAGGGTCTCCCCGGCGATCCTGTAGTCTTCGGCGAAGCTGGTGAGGATGCCGAAGTCCGCCAGGCCCGTCCCTCCCAGGGAGACCTCTGATACCAGATTGGTTGCGCCGACCTCCTCGGCAGCTTCCCAGGCCCGGATCACGTTGGCGGGGGCGATGCTCAGCCCTGACGTCACAACCTCGCGTTTGCCGTCCCTCCAGACCTCGATCCCCCGGGTGGTGTGGGATGCGACCGTTCCCCTGGCAGAGAGGACCTGGGCCAGGATGAGGGCGGTGGTGGTCTTCCCCCTCGTCCCCGTCACCTCGAAGGCCCGAAAGTCTCCGGTGCCTGCCAGAAGGTAGCCTACGGCCTGATGATGGGTGATCGGCCTTTTTCCCAGGCGGATAGCCACCTGGTGGGCCGGATTTCCTGGCGGGAGGTGGACCGGGGCGACGACGAGGTCGAAGCCCGAGAGGTCCGGGACGTGGTGGTATACCTCGAAGGCTGCGGCGTCAGCCCCCCTCTCCCGCATCCGCTCTGCTATCAACCCGGCGCCGTGGACTGTGTCGAGGACCGCGACCTTTGGGGCTATTTCAGAGCTTCCTTCGCTCTCCGGTAGGCTAGGGATGCGATACAATCGTCCACGCCCAGGGGCTCTGCACACCTGATCTCCACCTCGTTTCCGTTCAGCTGGCACTTGCCCCTCCGCGAATTGGGGTCGATAGAGAGCTCGTTCGGTATATCCACCAGGGTGTGGACTCCGTGGGCGAGGAAGATGGGGAGGGCGACGATCGTCTTGACCTTCGTCCCCGAGAAGCTCTCAAGGCCAGCCGCGATGTTAGGCTCGTCCATGTTCAGAAAGGCGATCCTGACGGGACCGTTATGGTTTTTGCCTAACAGCTCCGCGCACTTTTCCACCATCTCTTTGTTGTACGGCTTGGTGCTGCCGTGTCCAAGAACCAGAATTCCTACATCGTCGGCCATGAGTTTCACCAATGTTACGTTTTTATATATTTGTATTAACCAGATGGGGTTAATAACTAATAAATCCTTTCCCGGTGTAAAGGGGTCCTGCGAAAAACCCCTGGATTTTCGCCAGCGGTCTGGGGTTAGCGCATCACCCGGGGTGCAGAACAATTGGGATAAGTCGATATGAGCCGCATAGCGTATCTCCTGGCATCAGTTCTCTTAGTTATCCAGACAGCCGGAGGAGTGGAGCTTTTGATGTCGACGCGAGAGAGCATAGCCTTCGCCGAGGATCTGACCCTGGAGGTGATGGATGTGGATCCTGGGGCGGGGGTCGTATGGCTGGAACTCCGGGACGATGGCGGCCTCCTCAAGTCCTCGGTTATGGGGACGGGAGAGAGCTTCGCCTACGACGAGAGGGGCGATGGCCTGAACCTGACCGTCACCAGGATCTACGCTGGGGGGGAGAGGGATCTGGTGGACCTGGAGCTAGTCTCCGGCGAGGTCGTCGAGAGCACCGGCAGCTCCGCACCCGACGACTCGGGCCAGGGCCTGCCTGTAGTGGTGGAGGGGGACTCCTCTCTGGCGAACTGGGGGCTTGTCGCCCTCCTCGTCCTCCTCCTCGCGGCCTGGGTCTGCTTCGGATCGAGGCCGGGGAGAAGGTGAGGTCCAACCCCTCCGGAGCCAAGAGCTGATGGATATCGCCGAAGATGAGGGATGGCGGCAGCTTTTAAGCCCTTATCTGGCAGGGGATCGCATCTATGCCATCCGGATTCGAATTAAGGTGGGAGAGAAAAAAATGCCACCTCTGCCGGGTCTCCGGAGGATAACCCTGAGACCTTGGCAGAGGATGGGTCGAGGTCAATCTTTGTACTTTGACCGACGATGAGTCATCTCTTCGGCCTTACTCCTCGATGGGCGTCAAGATGGTGGTCTCTGTGAAGTATCCGTCGAAGGTGTAGTTGTTGACATCCTCCGGGTCCAGGGTGTATTCATAGCCCAGACCGTTGAGCACGATCTGGCCGGATTCGAGGATCTTTCCGTCCAGGAACCCCTCCATCTCATAAGTCGAGTTCGTTTCGTCATTGGTCATAAGACCGAAGTAGACGAGGCAGAGCTCATCCATGGTGGTGGAGCCGAGGATCTTGTAGGACTCGCCTTCAGACGACGCGATCGTCCCCGTCACAATGGAGCCGTGCTGCTCGATGGTCCAGATGTAGGTTCCTTCCTCCTCCTCGTAGGGATGAGCAGTGGCGTTCTCTCCGCGGGCCTCGATCCAGCCACCTTCGGTGATATCTGCATATGTTCCGGAGATATCCTTCACCTCCACCATCGAGGATATCTTGCTGGTGTTCACCTCTGCCCAGGGATCTTCCACATCGGCAGAATCTGCGGTTTCTTCTCCCACCGCGCTCAATCCCGTCAGCAGCAAGAGGGCCAATATTCCTACCAAGGCTGAAACTTCTCTCATCCAGTAACCTCCCTACCTTAATTTACCATTGCCAAGGGTGGTTGGGTCGTAATGAAATAAATACTTTATGATCTATATGAACTACTTTTTATATCCCCCCGTCGGTTATGCCGGCTGGCCGGGCTCCGAAAGACGGTGCTCGATAGAATAAATACTTATAATCAGCAGTCACAACCAATTTACTGAGATGCGGCTTGGGGCGGAGCCCTCCGCCCGCCGCCCTCGCAGAATATCCAAGGCGATTGGGAGGATATGGACGATGATATCTTCGTACAGGACGATTATGACCACGATTCTTTTCCTCCTTCTGGCGGCCACCACCTTCGGCATGGCGGCAGGCCAGGAGACGGGAGCCTCGGAGCTTCGGAAGGGGGAGCTCCTCTTCGTCGACGACTTTGAGACGAGCAAAGTGGGCGGGGCATGGGGATGCGTCCGGGGGGAGAACCAGAGCAACTACTACGAGGCCGGCAAGTACATCATAAACGTCGTCCCTGCCGACTCCTGGTGGCGGGTCCAGTCCGGCAAGTCCTTCGGTGACTCCATCGTGGAGGTAGAGGCGACCCCGACGGCCGGACCCGACGACAACGTCTACGGGCTGATGACCGGCTGGCTGAACTGGTCCAACTACTACCTATTCATGATCTCAGGGGACGGGTACTTCAGGTTCTCCAAGAGGGAGGGAGGGAACTGGACCCAAAACGACCCCTGGAAGAGGTCTGAGGCGATCAAGGTCGGAAAGGCGACGAACCTCCTCCAGGTCAAGCGGCAGGGGGAGACGTTATCCTTCTACGCCAATGGGGTCAAGCTCGCCGATTACGTCGACGAATCCTTCCTGGAAGGGAACGTGGGTCTGATCGCCGGGACTACGGTCTGTGGCGGGGGGAACGTCACCGTCAGCTTCGACAACTTCTCGATCTGGACGATTGGAGGGACCTGATCCTCGGTCGGGTCCATCCCCGTCACCTTTATTTTCCGATCCCGATGCTTCACGAGTCGATCCCTTCCTGAGGCAAAACTGGCGAGGAGCCGGACCCTCGCCGCCGGCTACAAAGCCTTTTTATATCTTCCTCCCCTTTCCGCCCCGGGCGCGAGAGTGGAAGGGCGGCCGCCGCTGGCGAACCCTTCGCCGGTGTGGAAAGTCCCCCCACCTCTGGACACGCAGACACCTCTTTACGGTGTAGGGCGAGAGCTCTGGCTCTGGCACAGAAACGATACTGCGCCTCGCCAATGCCATGATGCCGAAAGGCTGAGGTCGCGAGGGAGGCAGATGAAACGGCGAATCCCTGCGGGTGCAAGCCAAAATAAGGGCGATATACGGAAGTCCAGCCGACGCCCGGGTATGGCGCTGAGCTGAATGCCGCCGATGCCAAAAGGCAGGAACAGAAGGGGGCTTACTCTCCAGACTCGCGCCCCAGAATTTTCCCGTCACCTCCCGGGCAGGAAGACCTCGTTCTGACCTCATCCCCCTTTTCGTATCCCCTCTATTTTCCCTCGTCTCACCCCTCTTCGATATCGCTCTCCGTCGCGCCAGCCTCCCTTCTCAGAACTCTCCTAGCCAGGAGCCTCGCCACCCTGAGGGGCTCGGGGACCTTTCCCTCCAGGGTGAAGGAGTTGAGGAGGCCCTTCGTCTCCTCCGCCGTCGCCCCCAGGGACCTGACATATACCACAAAACCGGTCTTGAGCCTGACCGCTTCCCTGGGCCCCAGCCTTCTGTACCGGTCGATCTTACCTTCGGGCCGGAAAAAGTGCCTCCGGATGTGCCCCTCGATCCCCTCCGACTCCTGGTAGGTGAGGCTTATCACCGGAAGGGCCGTCTCCTGGTGGAGGAGGTCGAGATCGACGACGTTGAACCAGCTGATCACCGATCCGTTAAGGAGGAGGGCGTTTATGTCCCTCCGGTCGAGCTCCTCCAATATCTCCAGGATCCCCTCGGTGGCGTCATCCCCTCCGACGGTGATCTCGGCGAGGCCGAAGCCATCGATGCGGATATCTCTCCTCATCACCACGCCCGCAAGCCTCGACTTCGGCTCGGTCTTAACAAAGCTCTCCGCCACCCCCAGGACTCGAACCCCTCTCTTGTTGACGTGGATGGCCATGATCACCTCTCCGCTCTACAACCTGAATATCCTTTTGGGGGGTCGTCTCAAGGTGCCTCGCCTCATCTCCCTCTGAGGATGCGGGATTTGATCTCCTACCCTTCTGAACATTGAGAGACGGTGGTTGGGGACGACTGACGTTCGCCATTTCGATCCGCCCAGACGAAACCCTTAATTAACCTTTGCTGCTATCCTTTCGGCTCAATGGACGAGGACGATATCCCTTCGGCGGAAGAGGGTTTCTTCTACGATTACGCCATCCCCACCGAGATCGGATCTGATGAGGTAGAGCCCTCCTGGAGCGGAGCCAACGCCTCGGCAGGAATCCCTCCCGAGATCTCCACGGAGGTCCCCTCCCAGCTGACGGGAGACGGCGCCCAGTCGACCGTCATCTCCATCGTCGATTACCTGAACTCATCCCTGGGGATCGACGTCCTATCGATCCTCGGGACCATCCTCACCATCGCCGTCATCCTCGTCCTGACCCTCGTAGCTGCCCGGTTGGTGGACCGGGCCCTCACCGCCCCGATCCCCAGGGTAAGGGGGAACGGGAAGGTGGGCCTCGACGTCGAGACGGAGATGACCTTCAGGACCATCACCAGGAGGCTTCTGGTGGCGGCGATCTACCTATTAGGGGTCATCATGATCATCTATCAGATTCCGGTCCTCAATAGGGTCGCCGTAACCCTCCTGGCCGGGGCGGGGGTGGCGGGGCTAGCCATCGGCTTCGCCGCCAAGGACTCCCTATCGAACATAATCTCGGGGATATTCCTCGCCGTCTTCCACCCCTTCAGGGTAGGCGACTACATCGACTTCGAGAGCGAATACTGCCAGGTAGAGGACCTGACCCTGAGACACACCACCATAAAGACGTGGGACGGCCGGAGGATCTTCGTCCCCAACAGCATGATGGGCAACCAGGCGATAGTCAACTGGTCGATCGTCGATCCGGTGATCACCTCGCGGGTCGACTTTGGGATCGGATACGACTCAGACATCGACAGGGCTAGGGAGATCATCCTGGATGTGGCGAAGCGCCACCCCCTCGTCCTCAAAGATCGAGAGATCTCCGTGAGGGTGACGGAGCTCGGAGACTTCGCCGTCAACCTCAGGCTGAGCGTGGAATTGCCGAAGAGGGACGTCGCCTTCACCACCGGATGCGAGATCCGGGAGGCGGTGAAGAGGAGGTTCGACGCGGAGGGGATAGAGATACCCTATCCCTACAGAAACCTGGTCATATCCAATCCGGAGGCTCTCCGAGAGGTAGCGGGCAGCCAGGCGGCGGGAAAGCTGAAGCCCTCCTGAGGTCCGTCTCATCTCCATCCCCCTATCGATGGCGGAGACCAGATCAGCCCACACGAAAATTTTTTAAGTTTCTCCGTCCAAATCATAGACGTTGAAGCCACCGGGTCGGCGGGCCGAAGACGGCCAGGCATCCGATCTATCGGGATCTGATCGGCTCTGTGGGACCTAGATGATTCGGATCTGCATATTGGGATGGTGCGTGGAGGTGAGATCTTGAAGACGAAGGAGATGGAGAAGATGGACGAGGTGGTCCGGGAGATCGGGACCGGACCGCTATGTATGAACGAGTCCCTCCTGAAGGAGGTACGAACGACCCTCCTGGAGAAGGGGTACGCCGCCGCCGAGGTGATGGTCTCCCAGAGGTCTGGGTCCGACGAGCAGGGAGAGATATCGAGGGCTCTCGCCATCTGCCAGAGGTACAAGCTCAGCTCGGAGGCGGCGGCGAAGGTCGTCGAGAGCCTGAACGTCATCAAGTCGGGGAGGTGGTGACCCTTCAATGGGTCGGATCGGCCTCGTAGATCTGGAGGGCCCTTTCCTCTGAAAATTTAAATTTTTTTAACCCGGATGTCTGGTCTGGCTCCATCTATCAAAAAATTAGTTTTACTATGCATAAAATAAACCTTTTATATTTTATTATATAAAATAACTGTATAATTCTTAAATGTTCTGATTATTGATATTGAATTCAATATCTGAACTCATAGCCTCAAGCGCAAATGCCGATATCCTGTGAGCATATTTGGTGGCTCTGGTCTTAAGGGGGCCTCCTGGCCGTTCATATTGGAAGAATATACTTATATATGATGATCAACCAAAAAATTGGAAATTAGATTATAGGGGTGGACGACAATGAACGTATTAAGATGTTTCATACTTTGCCTGGCTTTCGCATTGGGCCTAAGCTTTGCAGTTGCTCAGACAGATCTTCTATACTACGACCCTGCAGGAGAAGGGGCGTTCTACGCCACCGATGGCAACGGCAACATCCAGCTTCTGAAGCTGCAGAACGGATGGCGCCACACCTGGTCCATAATAGTTCCCGGGGACTTTGGGGGTGACGATCACACCGACCTTCTCTTCTACGACCCCGCCGGAGAGGGAGCGTTCTATGCGACAGACGGAAACGGCAACATCCAGCTTCTGAAGCTGCAGAGCGGATGGCGCCACACCTGGTCCATAATAGTTCCCGGGGACTTCGGGGGTGACGGTCACACCGACCTTCTCTTCTACGACCCAGCCGGAGAGGGAGCGTTCTATGCGACAGACGGAAACGGCAACATCCAGCTTCTGAAGCTGCAGAGCGGATGGCGCCACACCTGGTCCATAATAGTTCCCGGGGACTTCGGGGGTGACGGTCACACCGACCTTCTCTTCTACGACCCAGCCGGAGAGGGAGCGTTCTATGCGACAGACGGAAACGGCAACATCCAGCTTCTGAAGCTGCAGAGCGGATGGCGCCACACCTGGTCCATAATAGTTCCCGGGGACTTCGGGGGTGACGGTCACACCGACCTTCTCTTCTACGACCCGACTGCCGGGGAGGGGGCGTTCTATGCGACAGACGGAAACGGCAACATCCAGCTTCTAAAGCTGCAGAACGGATGGCGCCACACCTGGTCCATAATAGTTCCCGGGGACTTCGGGGGCGATGGTCACACCGACCTTCTCTTCTACGACCCGACTGCCGGGGAGGGGGCGTTCTACGCCACCGACGGCAACGGCAACATCCAGCTTCTGAAGCTGCAGAACGGATGGCGCCACACCTGGTCCATAATAGTTCCCGGGGACTTCGGGGGTGATGGTCACACCGACCTTCTCTTCTACGACCCGACTGCCGGAGAGGGGGCGTTCTACGCCACCGACGGCAACGGCAACATCCAGCTTCTGAAGCTGCAGAGCGGATGGCGTCGCACCTGGTCCATGATAGTTTCCGGAGACTATTAGCCCAAGGAGCCAACCAGCATAGTCGATCATGCTAAATGTCTTTCAGATGGGCTCGGCGGAAGTGGTCGTCGGAGCCCCTTCTTTTATCCCTTATTCTCCATAAGTCTCTTAACCAACCCCTATTTCAGGCCCCCCCCACATCCCCCTCGCAGTGGGCCATGATCTTCCTCACGATCTCGTCGAAGGCCTCGGCGTTCTTCGAAGCGGCGCTGAGGATGAAGGGCCTCCCGAGGTCGCCGCTCTCGCAGATCGCGGGATCGATCTCGATCCTTCCGAGGAAGGGGACCGCGAGCTCCACCGCCGCCTTCATCCCGCCCCCGACCTTGAAGATGTCTATCGCTCCCCCGCACCCGGGGCAAGAGAAGCCGCTCATGTTCTCGATGATCCCCAGGACCGGGACCCCCAGGGACCGAGACATATCGATAGCCCTCCTGGCGTCGATGAGGGCCAGATCCTGGGGGGTGGTGACGATGACCGTCCCGTCGGGGCGGAGGAGCTGGGCGATGGATAAGGGCTCGTCGCCCGTCCCTGGCGGAAGGTCGATCACCATGTAGTCGAGATCCTCCCAGGCCACGCCCTCGATGAACTGCTTGAGGGCCTGCATCTTCAGCGGCCCCCTCCAGACGACGGGGCTCTCCCTCCCGATCAGGAAGGCCATGGAGACGACCTTGATCTCTCTATCGAGCCCTATGGGGATCTCCGCCGGGCGGATCGTCTTGCCCTCCCCCGTCAGGACGGCGTCCTCGATCTTCAGCATCTTTGGGACGTTCGGCCCCGTGATGTCGGCGTCCAGGATCCCCACCTCTTTCCCGTAGAGAGCGAGGCCGAGGGCGAGGTTGACGGCCACCGTCGTCTTCCCGACGCCCCCCTTTCCGCTCATCACCATTATCCTGTGCTTGATCGTATCGGCGAGAAATTCTTTCATATTGTCCGCTCCATAAGGCTCCTTCAAGACCTTTTTGGACGATATGACTCAGCTCTCTTATCTTAACTTAGAAGAGCCTTTTGGCCGCGAGGGCGACGATCTCGTCCTCCCCTTAGCGACGAAAGGTTATACCCCGAAGGGCATTCTCGATACCATGAACCACCGGATGATCTACCTCCCCTTCGGAATTTTGGCGATCCTCCTTCTGGCCCTCCTCCTCTGGGCGAGCGTCGCTCTCCTCTTCTTTGGAGCCCTCAGCACCGCCTTCACCAGGATGGGGTTCTCCTGGTCCGACGCCCTCCTCCTCCTCGCCGCCTCTCTCGTCGGCGCCGGGATGAACATTCCCCTCTTCACCCTGGAGTCGAAGGTCCCCGTGGTGAGGGAGGCCTTCGTCAGGTCCTTCGGGATGGTCTATAGGGTGCCGGTGATGAAGACGGTGACCAACGAGACGACGGTGGCCGTCAACGTAGGCGGCGCCCTGATCCCGGTCCTCGTCTCCGCCTACCTCCTCTTATCATATCCGACGGCGGCGGCCGTCGCCCTGGGGGGGACGGCGATCGTCGCCCTGGTGACCTACACCGTTGCAAGGCCGATTCGGGGGCTGGGGATCGCCACCCCCATATTCATACCGCCCCTCGCGGCGGCCGCATCCGCCCTCCTCCTGACGGCGGCCTTCTCTCCCATCCCCGAGGGACGATTCGTCACCGCCTACGTCGGCGGGGTCCTGGGAACCCTGATAGGCGCCGACCTTCTGAACCTCCCTCGGATCTCTGACCTGGGGGCACCGGTGGCGAGCATCGGGGGGGCGGGGACCTTCGACGGCATATTCCTGACGGGGGTGATCGCGGTCCTGATCGTCTGAGGAGGAAAGGTCTTTATCGAGGACCGGCGTCTCATCCTCCATGAGCTTCAGAGGTTTCCTCACCGGCCTGCAGGAGGCTGGCCACCTGGAGGAGGTGGATCGCCCCGTCTCGCCTGCCCTGGAGGCGGCGGCCCTCTCCGTCGGGGCGGGCCCTCTACTCTTCAATAACGTCGACGGCAAGAAGTGCTGCATGAACGTCCTCGGGACCCGGGACCTCCTGGCTCGGGCCCTCGAGATCCCCAAGGAGGATATGGCGAGGGAGCTAGCCAGGGTCGACCTCTCCAGCGGCTGGATCCGGGAAGTGGACTCCTCGGAGTTCATGGAGGTCGTCACCAAACCCGACCTCACCGGCCTTCCCATCCTCACCCATTTTCCGGGGGACGGGGGTCCCTACATCACCTCCGGGATCGTGGTATCCGCTTTCGGCGATAAGACGAACGCCTCCGTCCACAGGATGATGGTCCTCGGCAAAGACAGAGTTGCAGCAAGGCTCGTCCCCGGGAGGCACACCTCCATGCTCCTCCAGGAGGCTCTGGCTAAAGGCGAGCGGCTGCCGGTCGGGATCGTCATTGGGGTCGACCCCGCCGTCCTGATCGCCGCCAGCACCCGGGTCCCCCCGGGGATGGAGTTTCAGTACGCAAGCTCCCTCTCCGGAAGCCCCGTCGAGCTGGTGGCCCTCGATAACGGGGTCACCGTCCCTCACGCCGAGATAGTCTTCGAGGGGTTCATCGACGGCGAGAGGGCCTCCGAGGGGCCCTTCGTCGACATCACCGGGACCCGGGACTTTCCGAGGATGGAGCCTGTGATCCACCTATCGAAGATGATGACGAGGGAGGTTCCGATCTACCACGCCCTTCTTCCTTCGGGGGGAGAGCACAAGATGCTGATGGGGGTCCCCTACGAGCCCCTCATCTTCAGGGCCGCATCGGAGGTCGCCGAGGTGAAGAACGTCCTCCTGACCGTGGGGGGGTGCTCCTACCTCCACGCCGCCGTCTCGATCCGAAAGAGGGATGAGGCCGATCCGGGGAAGGTGATCGCCGCTGCTTTCGAGGCCCACAAGAGCCTCAAGCACGTCATCGTCGTCGACGAGGACGTCGACATCTACAGCCCCGAGGAGCTGGAGTACGCCGTCGCCACCAGGGTGAAGGGGGACGAGGACATCGTCATGCTTCCCAACGTCCGGGGGAGCACCCTCGACCCGAGGTCCGTCGACGGGATCACCACCAAGGTTGGAATAGACGCCACCATGCCCCTGGGGGAGGAGGAGAAGTTCCTCAGGATCAGGCCAATGATGCTGGAAGGTCGCTCCTGAAGAGGTTCCGATCAGATTGGAGTGGGGGCGTTGGGAGTTCGTCCCGCCTCGCCGCCCATCTCATCTCGGCCGGTTCCTGCCTCCGGGATATCTGGCGGGACTTCCACGCCGATCATCGTCGCCAGGAGGCCGACCTTACCCTCGCGCCCCTCCTTCAACCTCGCACCCCAGACGACCTCCGCCCCGGGGGCGAGCTCTCTCCTCAGGGCGGAGGCGATCGCCGCCGCCTTCTGGTGGGAGAGGTCTCTCCCCCCCGTTATGGTGAGGATGCAGCCTTTCGCCCTCCGGAGGTCCCCCTCCATCATCGGGGACCTGAGGGCCGATCGGACCGCTTCCTCGGGACCGTCCTCGGAACCCGATTCTCCGACGAGGGTCGAGGCGAGGCCGCCTCTTGTGACGATATCTTTCAGGCCGGCATAATCGAGGTTGACCAGACTGGTTTCGAGGACCGTTTCGACGATCCCCTTGACGATCTCGGCGACCACCTGGTCGATCACCGAGAAGGCCTGATCGATGGAGAGCTCCGGCGCCATCTCCATGACTCTCTCGGTCTCCAGAAGGATCGCTGTATTTGCGGCCGCCGCGAGACCTCCGATCTCGCCGAGTTTTGGTCGCCGGCGGCCTTTCTGAGGCGTTTCTGCTCCGGGCGGAAGGGTGAAGATGGCCAAAGTCGCCTCTCCGTGATTTTTTGCCATCTCGCATATGGCGGAGGCCGCACCCGTCGCGGTCCCTTCCCCGAGGCCTGCGACGACGAAGACCAGGTCGGCGCCCCCGAGGGCCTCCTCCAGCGACCTCCCGGCCGCCGCCCTCCGGATCGCGGGGTCGCCACCGGTCCCCTCGCCCTCTCGTCCAATCAGGATCTCTCTCTCGGCCCCGATCCTCTCCATCCGGCGGAGGTCGGCGTCAATGGCCAGGATCTCGGCACCCGAGGCGCCCATTTTTTCAAGCCTCTTCACCATATCGGATCCGGCTGTGCCGCAGCCCATCACCAGGATCCTGGGGTTGGAGAAGTCCTCGCCGGAGTAAGTGTAGCTCTCCTCCTTGGCCCCGATCCCGCCTTTGGCAAATAGCTCCATATAATCTCACCCCGCCGGGGCGAGGGGCTCATCCTTCCCGCCCGACGAACCCCTTTCCATCCCCTGGGTTTACGGGATTGAGACGATGTTAGATAAGAATTTCCAGAAAAGGATATCTTTATCAGGAATCGGGCCATCGCCCCATCCATGGCTCTGGATGAAGTTACGATCACTAAGGCGATAGTCGAGTCCTACATGGACTCCTTCCTCAAGTACACCGATGTGGACGTGGCCCTGGTGGGGGCGGGCCCCGCCAACCTGGTGGCGGCAAAGAAGCTCGCCGAGGCGGACGCCAAGACGGTCGTCTTCGAGAGGAACCTCGCTGTCGGCGGCGGGATCTGGGGGGGCGGGATGATGTTCCCGCGGATCGTCGTCCAGAAGGAGGGGTGCAGGATCCTCGACGAGTTCGGGGTCTGGTACCGGGAGTACGCGGAGGGGTACTACATAGCAAGCTCCATCGAGACGGTGGCGAAGCTGACGGCGGGGGTCGTCGACGCCGGGGCCGAGATCATAAACCTCGTCACCGTCGAGGACGTCATGATCCGGGAGGACGAGAGGGTCGCGGGCCTCGTCATCAACTGGGAGGCGGTGGAGAGGACGAGGCTCCACGTCGATCCATTATCGGTGAGGGCGAAGGTCGTCATCGACGGGACCGGCCACGACGCCAACATATGCAAGGTCGTCCAGAAGAAGATCCCCGGAGCTCGGGTCGGGTCCCTGGGGGTCCCCGGTGAGAAGCCGATGTGGGCCGACGTAGGCGAGAAGACCGTCGTCGAGGTGACCCAGGAGGTCTATCCGGGGCTCATAGCTGCGGGGATGGCGGCGACGGCCGTCGCCGGCGGCCCCAGGATGGGGCCGATCTTCGGCGGGATGCTCCTCTCCGGGGAGAAGGCGGCGGTCCTCGCCCTGGAGAAGCTGGGGCTTTGAGCCCCCTCCTCGATCCAGATGCCTCCGATCAGGGGCGGGGAGGATCTCGCCCGTTTCATCCTCGCTCGGTACTCGGGCAAAGTCGTCGAGGTGGGGATCGGCGCAGCCCCCGAGGTCGCCCTTTCCCTCGTCCCTCAGCGGGAGGTCGTCGCCACCGATAAGGTGGGCCGGGCCCTGGGGGGCATGGCGATCGTCGGTGACGACATATTCTCACCGAACTTGGATCTATACCGGGGCGCTTCCCTGATCTACTCCATAAGGCCGCCCCTGGAGATCCAGCTTGCCGTGGGCAGGCTGGCCAAAGAGGTGGGGGCCGAGGTGGTCATAAGGCCTTTCGTTGACGAGATCGCCCGGATCCCGGGCTTTTGCCGGACCCTCGTCAACTTCGGCGAGGCGAGGTTCTACTTATTCTCTCCATCCCCCTGGTCCTCTTCTCCTCCTCCTCCTCCTCCCTGAAGCCTCTATGTATAGCGGCGTCTTCTTTTCCTCCTCCTATGTGCCCCTCTCCCTAAGACGTCTGGCGCCCCACTTCTATGGCCGGGCCCGGGCATCTCAGGGGGCGGGGGCCCTCCTCTCAGGAAGCTCCCACCGCTTGAAGATCTCCGCCACCACCACCACCACCGAGGCCGCGACGACGATGGCGGCCCAGCTCTCGGCGTTGAGGGGGGCGGTCTCGAAGAGCCTCTGCATGAAGGGGTGGTATATCGCCACCATCAGGGCTCCTAGGGAGGCAGCAATCCCCAAGATCAGCTTTCCGTTCGTCCTCGGGTCCATCTTGAAGAAGGAGTCCCGGAGGGAGCGGCTGTTGTAGGCGTTGTAGAGCTCGAAGATCACCAGGGCCGCAAAGACCGTCGTCCTCGCCTCCTCGATCGGAGCGCCGCTCCTGAGGGCGTGGATGTAGAGCCCCAGGACCCCAATGAAGATCGTCGCAGATATCCCAAGGGTGTAGAGGAAGAGCCCTCGGGTCAGGATCGGCTCGGCGGGGTCTCGGGGCTTCTTCGTCATCAGGTCGGATTGGGCGGGCTCGACGGCAAGGCCGATGGCGGGAAACTCGTCGGTGACGATGTTGATCCAGAGGATCTGGAGGGCTACCAGGGGTACGGGCAGCCCCAGCATGACGCCGATGAATATCGTCATCACCTCGGCGAAGTTGCAGGATAAGAGGTAAGATGAGGCCTTCCTGATGTTGGAGTAGATCCTCCTCCCCTCCTCGACGGCGGCGACGATGGTGGCGAAGTTGTCGTCGGCGATGACCATGTCCGAGGCCTCCTTCGAGACCTCCGTCCCGGTCTTTCCCATGGCGACGCCGATGTCTGCTGTACGAAGGGCTGGGGCGTCGTTGACCCCGTCGCCGGTCATGGCAACTACATGCCCCTTTTTGCGGAGGGCCTCGACGATCCTCACTTTCTGCTCCGCCGTCGTCCTGGAGAAGATCGAGACCTCCTCTATGACGTCGTCGAGCTCTCTCGCGGTCATCTCGTCCAGCTCCGTCCCCTCCAGGACCCGGCCGCCCTCATTCAAGATGCCCAGCTCTCGGCCGATGGCGGAGGCGGTGAGCTTGTGATCGCCGGTGATCATCACCGGCTTAATCCCGGCGGCCTTGCAGACCTTGATCGCCTCCTTCGCCTCCTCCCGCGGCGGGTCCATCATCCCGACGAGGCCGAGGAAGGTCAGTTTCGACTCGACAGCATCCCGGTCGAGGGCCTCCCCTGCAGCCATCTCCTTTCCCGCCAGGGCGAGGACCCGGAGGCCGCTCCCCGCCATCTCGTCGGCGGCCTTCGAGGCCCGCAGGCGGTCCTCGGGGTCGATCGGATCCTCGGATCCGTCCCGCATGATCCTGGTGCAGAAGGCGAGGACCGTCTCCGGCGCTCCCTTCATCGATACGGTCAGCCCCGAGGAGGATCGATGGACGGCGGTCATCCTCCTCATCTCCGAGTCGAAGGGGAACTCCACCTCCTCGGCGAGGTACCATCCCTCGACGTAATCGAGGACGCCCCCCTTCGAGGCGGCGACGATGAGGGCCCCCTCGGTGGGGTCGCCGATGACCTTCCAGCCGTTGGGCCCCTCCTCGAGCCTGGAGTTGTTGCAGAGGGCCCCGGCGACGAGGAGGGCGGCGAGGTGTTTATCCTCCTTTGGGTTCAGATCTTCGCCCTCCCGGCGGAAGGAGCCGGCGGGGTCGTAGCCAGAGCCCGTCACCTCCACGTCCTGGGTCGTCCAGATCCTCCGCACCATCATCTCGCCCCGGGTGAGGGTCCCGGTCTTGTCGGTGCAGATCACCGTCGTCGAGCCGAGGGTCTCTACGGCGGGGAGGCGGCGGATGATGGCGTTCTTCCTCGCCATGATCTGGGTTCCATAGGCGAGGGTGATCGTGGTGATGAAGGGGAGGGCCTCAGGGATCCCGGCGACGGCCAGGGCCGCAGCGATGATCAGGGTCTCCAGAACTGGCGACCCCCGGGATACCTCCACGGTGAAGATGATGGCGCAGGCGGCGAGGACCACCAGGGCGAGCTGCTTTGCCAGATGCTGGAACTTGATCTTTATCGGCGGGTCCTCGGGCCTCCTCTGGACGAGCCCCGAGATCCTGCCTAGCTCTGTCCTCGTGCCCGTCGCCGTGACGGCGGCCATGCCGTTGCCGTAGACGACGATCGTCCCCATGTAGACCATGTCCGTCCTGTCCGCCAGCGGCGTCTCCCCGGCGACGGGCTGGACGGACTTATCCTCTGGGACCGACTCGCCGGTGAGGGACGACTCTACCACCTGGAGCGACGTATCCTCGAGGACCCTCGCGTCGGCGGGGACCTTGTCTCCGGCCTCGAGGTATACGACGTCCCCGGGGACGAGGTCCCGGACGGGGATTCTCGTCATGCTCCCGGACCGCAGGACGTTCGCCTCCGGAGCCACCATCTCCCGGAGCGCCTCCATCGCCCGCTCCGCCTTGTACTCCTGGACGAAGCCGACGAGGGATATGAAGAAGATGATCCCGACGATGACGTAGGTGTTGGTAGTCTCGCCAGCGATCCAGGAGATGGCGGCGGCGGCGAGGAGGACGATGATCAGGTAGTTTTCGAACTGGCGGAGGAATATCCGGGCCTTGGAGGGCTTGTATATCTCCTCGAGCTGGTTTGGTCCGTGCTCGGAGAGCCTCCGGGCCGCCTCCTCGGAGGAGAGGCCATCTCGGCTGGAGCTGAGCCGCTCCAGGGTCTCGTCAGCGGTGAGGGTGTGCCAGGGGTGGGTCATGGGATCGTCTCGCGAGGATTAGTATCTAGTTACTGGGTCGTTTTAACTGTAAAAATCTATGTATTATCGGCCTCATCGGGTCCGGGCAGGTTTTATGATATGGCCATTTCGGCGGCGATGACCCTCATCTGCTCCATAGTGCTGTGGTCACTTTTACCTTCATTACGCTTGCACCCAGTGCTTCGTGCTGCTCGATCTCTCGTACAAGGGTATTCTCGTCTTGACCTGTTTGGATGGCGTGGTGATCATCAGCGGTGCATACTTCATAGGACATCAACGTTATCGAGCTGATCTTTCCCTGGCCACGCTCAGTATCGGCATTATATGCCGCGTCGTAGTCCAATGATATTCGGTCTTTACTGGGTTAGTAGGCATGCTTTGCAACACCTTTGCTTATCTTGGTGCATCAAGCGAAGGATCTTTTCCAGGAGAGTTAAAACGGTCCCGGGCCTTAGCCTTCTAGGAAAGTCGGAACGAATCTCTTTTTAAATTGAAGATAGTGATTAATTATGGAAAAAAAAATTTATTCTATAGGTAGAGGCCGCTCCCAGCAGCTAACCGTTACTCATTGCGGTTGGAACGACAGCTTATTTGAGCTTTTATGATCCGTTTTAGGGACCCGTCCCGGAAAACCATGACCATAACAGCGCAACAAAGCTTAGAGCAATTGCCCCACCTAAGCTAATCCATGCTAACCAAGATATCTCAGCCATTTCCATTACTAAGATTAGCACTGCAAGCAACAACAGGAAAAATAGAGCCAGAAGCAGGAAAACTAAAATATTTCTATGCGTTGAGATTGTAACATCTCCCCACCCTGTAAACTCGCCACGCACGCCTAAACCGTAGTCCACAACTATATGGGCGGGCTGAGTAATGCCTCCGAAAAAATAACCTGTAATAGATTGAAAATCGTCTGCGATACGATAGCTTACCAGAGGATGTCCATTCACCAGAACCTCAGGGGTTATAGCGCGGATTATAAAGTTTTCACCGTAGATGGTCACTTCAGTAGCGTGTTTTCGTCCCTCCGAAGTTTGCACCTGAATTTCCCGACTGGCGAAATGGCTAATCCTGGGCAATGGATAACCTGTTGCGGGAACTCCAGACTCAATTTTGAAATTGGGTGCGTGTGTATACATATCACTACCTCTTTTAAAATCACTTTGAAAATTCAATATCATCGACACTGATCGCGCCTTGTTGAGTAATGCCGAAATTCAGCCTAATCGCTGAAACCTGATCCAATCTTAATGACGGATTAATCGCTGTAAATGACACTAATGGGATGCGAACCGTTTTGAGCGCCGCTTTGGTAAGACCGCCTCTTTCATGGGGAAAAGGCAGATCGGTGATGCTGCCTACCCGCACCGTTGCTTCGCCTGCTGTTGTCACCAGTGTTACCAGCAAATCCTGGGGAAGGTTAGATGGATTTAACGTACTGCCGGTGCTGTATTGCTGTCCTAAACGAATTGCCAATACGTTGTACGACCGTACATCTTGAGTATTGACGTCACTTATATACGATTCAGGGGCATCCCATTTAAGCGAGGATCCTCGCGAATCGTGAGGGTTTTGGGAAACAGAGCGAAATTCAGCATCAAACCATACATCCATACCGGTCTGTGTATACGTCACCGTCTGACCAAGGGTATTCTGTTCCCGCGTGATAGTTGATTCTTCCAACAGCCCCAGCTGCAGATCATCATCACCAAAGTTATCTAACACCATGCGATCGGTGACCTGATACTGATTATGGATTGAAAAGCTGCCCAGCCCAAGCGGTTTAACAGGGCCTTGAAAATAGACATCATATTCTGAGCAGTTAAAGAATACGCTTTGGAAAAAGGCGTTGATATAAGCCTTGGCGATCGCCTGATGTTGAGCAGGACTAAGAGAGCCAGGAAGAATTGGCTCATTTTCTTCTCCAGGTCTTACCCACACCTCATTGAACCCATTGTGCCGAGCATGGTGAATAAAGATCATCGCTTTGAGCCTCTCGCTGCGATCATAAATCAAGAATGGATTTACAAAATCAGTGCCGCCAGATACATCCGCATCAGCTGAACCATATATTATGAAGAGCGGGGTGCCTTGATGCCTAAAATCCAACCCATTGGTTGGCGCAATGGGAACGATTCCCTTAATATTAAAACGGTCCGCAGCAGGCCTTTTAAGATTATTGTCCTGTGCCGCTACGACTCCTTCTCCGCCTCTTGAATGGCCCACTAATCCGATGTTGTTGGCATCGATCATATTGTGAAGTAGATCCCCGGACGTAGTATTTCGTTCCAAGAGTATGCGAATATGTTCCAGTATCGCTAATCCACGGGCATCGAGACCGGTGAAATCAATACTTCTGCCATTAATATCGTTTAAATCGACACTTATACAAATCATGCCATGGCTGGCCAGATGATTTGTCAGATACCTATATCCCTGATAGCTTGGTGCGGAAGAACGATGGTTACCATGTACAACAACCACTAGTGGATAGGGAGCTCCACTGGGATCAACCGCATTGGGATTAGACGGATCTCTTGGGAACGTCAATTCTCCCCCTATCCCGACTGTGAATCCTGGCGCATCCCTGGTGGGAGGGACCTCAAAACTCCCACCCGCTATCTCTGAGGGTGATGCGGGGGTGAAACTGCCTGGTAGGCCGGGATCGGCATGAGGATCGGGAGAGGTTTCTGATGGCGTGCTGGTTTCACCACAAAGTGTTTGAGTTGCTGTAAAAACTGAATTACTTTCAACTGGCTGACTGATTGGAACGGACACTATCACCTCAGCCGCATCTGCTGTGCCAACCATTGTTCCACGGTCAGACACTTGAACGTAAGCACCGGGCACGACTCCTCCGACTCTGATACTGCGCTCTCCCAGACGAATCGGTGGCAAGATCGTTGGTGCAGGAAGAAACGTAAGACTCTGTACCGTTATCGGTGAAGATGTTGCACCATCAACTCCTCCGATACGCTGGAGGGCCGTTATGCTGCATCCATTGACCAACCTCGGTCCTATTAGAACCGTTACTGAGGTACTATTTGCCCAGGCATGTCCAACATAAAACCCGTTTTGATATACATACACCTGTGCCCCGGGTAGTAAACCGTCCACTACTACCCGTACGCCGCACTCATACAGAGGAGACCTGACAGACGGAGTCGGTATCGTTGCTGGGCGTGGTTGTACAGTTATCTCCTCGGACGTTTCCGTCCTGCCGCACAGGGTCTGTGAAACGCTTATAATCTGGCCGGCCAATAAAGGATCATTGAGGGAAATCTCCTCAAATTCTGATGCCCCTGCCCTTCCCACTTCGGTTTTTTCTGGGTCTTCCTCGTTATCACGCAAAAGGATAGCTATTTCAGCGCCATCAATCTGGTTTTGTACTCGTACGATCCGATCTCCATCATATAATATCTGGCGGATAGATGGTTTAATTCGTTCATCGGGAGGGATGACTATTGCGGGGGGACTGGATACGTCTCCATCAACATTGCAGTCAATTTTAGGATCGTTCATCGTCTGTACAGCAGCAATTTCTTCATTTACCACCAATTGCCGAGGCAAGTTTACATGGACCCCATCCCAACAGGTGTGAAAGAAAGCAAAAGGGCTCCCATTGGATAAGATATCAATCCGTGCTCCTTCAGTGAGACCGCTCATGTCCATTCCATTTTGACATCCAAAAAGGGGTTCATGAACAATCGGAGCAGGCAAATGTGCAGGCGCAGCAACTACATTGCTGCCAGAGGATGACGCGCTATCTGTTCCACATGTGGATACGTGTCCAAAGATGGGATCGCTTCTAATAACTCTCGGCTCAAGACAAGCAAAGCCATGACGATTTACGATTCCCTCAGCAATTTGGGTGCTCTCGGGCTCGATTGGATCCATTTGCGTCAGTCTCACTGTACTTCCGGGCGCCATGCCATCAGCATAGATTCGATGTGTACAGCGATAAATCGAAGGACGTAGACGCGGGGGAGGCGGTGGGAGTTCAACATCGCCTACTTCAACCCCTGGGGAATCAAGGCTTTCTTCTGAGCCCATTGTTTGACGGGCAGTGACGACATCACCCACATTTAAGTCTGAAGTTAACTCAAAGGTTGTCGAGGAGCCGCTAATGTTGCGGGTGTCTACGGTTGAGCCATTTATTTTTAACTCGACATCCGCACCTGGAACAATCCCCCAGACCGCAACTAGCCTACCACATTTTGCTAAACGCTCTCCTATAGTGGGTGGACATAGTGTCATTTTATCCTCCTACCGGGTTTATTAACAAACATGTGATTCTATTGTTTATTCCTCTCACTGATGCCAGCATAACTTCTTTTAATATTGGGATTTAATGTTATATATTTGTTTTTCCTCTTGCCTCCTCGAAAATATAAATATTTTTAATCAAATTCGCCAGCATTACCTGAAATATTGATGCCGTCGAAGTTTTGGCAGAATTGTGTTGCTCTCTAAACACAATATATCGATCGCCCTCCAGCACCCAGAGCCGCCGGGAATCGGCACAATCCTATCGCTTCAGCTTCCCGAAACTGCCATCCAATGTTTTTTTCCTTGTCGCCTCCACGATTCCCAGCAGATTAATAAGCAGACGCAGATATAATATCTGCGAATAATCGAGATTGATACCATGCGGCAAGTCATAATATACCCAGGCGAGGACGGCCCCTGGGTGGCGGAATGCTCCAGCCTCCCCGGCTGCATCAGCCTGGGCAGGAGCAGGGAGGAGGCGATCGAGAAGATCAAGGAAGCGATCGAGGTTTACACCGCCGCCCTCGTGGAGGACGGCATCCCAGTTCCCGAAGATCGGCTCGACGCCATACTGGTGGCGGTATGATCTAAGCTTTCGGCGTCGCCCGCCCTCCCGCGCCCAGGGGGCCGCCAGTCGCCACCTCGCGACGAAGGCATCGCCAAAGTCCATCGCCTCAAAAGATTGAGAGGTTATTTGTACCACCGCCCTCTAAAGGATGAGACATGGGAATCCCAGAACGCTGGAGAGGACACATCCCCCTTCCTGAAGGCATAAAAGGCTCCCTCGAAGAGCTGACGCCCATCTTCGAGCAAGAGGGCGTCATCCTCGCCTACCTCTTCGGCTCTCTGGCGAAGACCGGCGAGGTCGGCGAAAGAGAGCCCCACGACGTAGATCTCGCCCTCCTCACGGAGGGGAAGCCCGCCTGGAAGCTCTGGGACGAGATCTCTCTGGCCCTGGGAACCGAGCGGCTTGACATCGCGGACCTCAGGAGGGCATCTCCGGTGCTGCTCTTTGAGATAATCCGGTCGGGAAGACTGATCTACTCATCCGACGATGCCGCCAGGGAGCGATTCGTTCTGGACGTCCTGCACCTTTACCGAGATACAGCGCCCTTACGCCGTCGGCAGAGGGCGGCTTTGAAGAGGAGGATGGACCGGTGGTGCGAAGAGAGTCGATAGAGGTGCGGCTGAAGGAGCTGGACGAGATAATCCAGGAGCTCTCCAAGCACAAAGATTTGAGCCTTGACGCCCTGAAGCGGGATTTGAGCCAGCGGTGGATCATCGAGAGGGGACTGATCGCCGGGGCGTCGATCGTCTTCGACGTATCCGACCACATTCTCTCGGAAGAGTTCGGCTATTATTCGGAGAGCTACGAGGAGAGCTTGAGCGGCCTATTCGATAAGGGTGTGATCTCCGAGGAGCTTTACGGGCAGATCAGAGGTCTGGGAGGATTTCGCAACATTCTGATCCACCGCTATACAGGGATCGACCCGGATCTGGTATTCGAAAATTTTCACCGGGGCTTGAAGGTTTTTCCGCTTTTTGCGAGGGAAGTCCTCGCCTGGGTGGAGATTGGGTAGGGCGAACGCGTATACCGGCCATGCGCTCGAAATCCTGTCTTAATCAGGTCGGGGCATGAGCCGATGGGGGCAGAGGTTGCCCACGCCCCCCTTCGGCGCCGCCCTCCCGCACCGAATATCCCGCCTTCGACGAGGATCATCTCTCGATATTCTGGTCTCAGTTCCGGGCCCTGAGGATCACCGCCCCCTCCGTCTCCTCCGCCTCGGCCAGGAGCCCAGCCTCCCCGAAGATCCGCACCCACTCCGCCCCGGAGTAGTTCGGCCCGTGGTGATGGCCGAGGGGCTCCACCGCCAGATATCGCCCCCCGCCCTCCAGGACCCGCCGGATCTCCGATAGCCCCGTTGGGATATCCTCGAGGTGGTGGAGCATGAAGAAGGAGTAGACTGTATCAAAGGAGCCGACTTCGAAGGGGAGGTCGTAGGCGCTGGCGGTCCTGAATTCGACGTTCTTTATCCCCAGGGCCTCGGCGTTCATCCTCGCCTGGGCCGTCAAGGGGTCGAATATGTCGATCCCGAAGACCTCCGAAGCTGGGTTCTGGCCTGCGACGTCGAGGGTCAGCCTCCCAAAGCCGCATCCGACGTCCAGGATCCGCTCTCCCGTCAGCTCGGGGAGGACCATTGGCCAGACCCGTCTCCTCGCGGAGATGGGCCGGGGATCGGGGAAGGTCGCGTCCACCGAGGCGGCGGCGTCGATGGAGGTGTAGGGGAGGACTGCGTAGACCTTCGACCCGTTCGCGGCCATCAGCCCCTTGACATAGATCGTGCCGCCCTCAGCCCCAATCCGCTCGATTATGGAGACCCCCAGGCGGCCGGAGAACCTCCTGGACCACTCCTCTCCGTATTCCTTAGGCAGCCCGTCCAGGGGGTCGTGGGCGACGATGTAATTAGAGTAATCGGGACCGAAATACGCCGATGGATCCTCTTTTTTGTTGAGCTGAATCTCGCTGATGCTATCCTTGAAGAGGGCGAGGTGATGCAGGTCGCCGGCTTCGACGAAATTTCGGACGGTCCCGATATCTACGAACATGATCGGCGATATGAAAATTCCCGAATAAATAATGGTCCACCGAATGTATCCTCTTCTCCCTCCTCTAGAATTGTCGATGCCGCTTTCTTCTTTCGTCCTAGAGCGGCGGCGTCAGGATCGTCCTCCTCCCGCCTTTCTGTGCCAAGGGGTGGGATCAGGGTCCCTTACCCTCTTCGGGTCGAGCCAGCCTCAGAAAAACTCGACCGGCATCGCCGCCCAGGTGAACCCGGCCCCGCTGCTCGCGAGAACCGCCAGGCTCCCCGGCCCGAGCCTCCCGGATTCGATCGCCCGCGAGAGGTTGAAGAGGGTGTCGACGGTCCCCATGTGGCCGTAATCCCTTATCGAGGTGATGGTATGGTCCCAGCCGAGGTCCAGCCCCTGGAGGATATCCTCCAGGAGGCTCCTCTTCACCTGGTTTGTCAGGAGGAGGTCGACGTCCTGGAGGGAGCGGCCGCCCTTCTCCAGGGATCTCTTGATCACCCGGAGGTAGTTCTCGAGGTATGTCTGGGAGAGGATCAGGTCGAGGCCGGCGGGGTCGTCTATCCGGATGTAGCCGAGGCCGTCCTCGTGGCGGCCCGGAGGTCGCGGCCGCCGCGTCCCTCCGAAGGGGACCTTGATCGAGTCGACGGCGGAGCCCTCCGTCCGGGCGGCGTAGGAGAGGAGCCGATTCGTCCCCTCCCCCTTCTTCAGGATGGCGGCGGCCGCTCCATCCCCGACCATGAAGAGAGAGAGGGCGTTTCTGTCCTCGTAGTCTACGGATATGGAGAGCTTCTCGCTGCAGACGACGAGGGCGTAGTTCATATCCGGATCTCCGAGGAGGAGGCTTTTGGAGATGCTGATCCCGAGGTTTCCGCCGTTGCAGCCATTCTTCACCTCAAAGGCGTAGCAGCCGTCGGCGCCGATGGCTGTCTGAACCTTGGCGGCGGGAGACCAGATCCGGTAGTCGTAGAACCCCGCGCTGCAGTAGACGAGGACGTCGATCTCCCCCGGATCGATCCCCGCTCTCGTCACCGCCACCTCTGCGGCCCGGACCCCCATCTCGGAGGGATGTTCGTCCTCGGCAGCGACGTGCTTTCTCTCCATCCCGATCTTATCTCGGAAGACCTCCACCGGAATCCCCGAAAGCCTTGAGATCTCTTCGCTGGTGATGATCCCCGGCGGCACGTAACAGCCGATGGACGCGATCCCCACCGTCTCCTTATCTCCCATCTTCCAATCCGTCATATACACCACCTCCATCTCTCCTTACCCGTGTCGCATCTCCCAGACCACCGGCCGGAGGCTGTAAACTCGATGGGGCTCATCTCGGATCGGTCGAAGCGGCCCTCGGATCAAGTACGAGTCGCTCATCTCCCGGTCCGGGGGATTGCTTGGGGTCTCCGGTCGTCCTGACCCATTTCGGAAGAGGCGCTCACGCGCCTCCTCCCGCCAGACGCTCTCGAATCCCCCGCCAGTGGGTCCCCCGCCAGTAGATCTTCCCGCAGACCTCGCACCTCGTGAGGGTGTCAGCATCCATAGTCCCGGGGGAGTCGTCAGCCCCCGATTCCTCCACCTTTCGGAGGATGCCGTTACAGAGGGTGCACCTCTCAGGATTCAGCTCCAGGGTGATCCCCGCCGCCAGAAGCTCCCGGAGCTGCTCATCCAGGTCTGAGGAGGCGATCGATAGGCACCTCGCACCCGCCTTCTCGCACCTCCTGGCGAGGAGCCTGTCCCTGGTGAGGAGGGTCCTCTCCTCCTTCAGGGCGACCTTTATCAGGTCGGAGTCGTCAGACCCCTCCGGGGGGTTTGAGACGTCGTAGCCCGCCATCCTCAGCCAGCGGGCGAGCCTCATCAGCATCAGGTCTGCAAGATAACGTTCCTTCACCATCCTCTCTTGGAACGGCCGCAACTATTTATCTGTCGATCTACCTCTTTCGGCCACTATGAAGAAGGCGATGAGCAACGTGGACGTGGCGGCGGTCGTCGACGAGCTCCAAGAGAAGCTGGTGGGGGGGTTCGTCGGGAAGTCCTACCAGCTCTCCCCCGATCGGGTGGTGATCTCCTTTCAGTCTCCAGGCTCCGGGAAGCTCGACCTCCTCCTGGAGGCGGGGAGGCGGATCCACCTCACGGAGAAGCCCCGGGAGGCCCCCAAGATGCCGCCCCAGTTTCCGACGATGCTCCGGAGCCGCCTCTCCGGCGGCCGGGTGGCGGCCGTCCGCCAGCACGGGTTTGACCGGATGGCGGAGATCGAGATCGAGCGAGGCGACGACCGGTACGTCCTCATCGCCGAGATCTTCCCCAAGGGAAACGTCCTCCTCCTCGACGCCGGCGGCCGAATCGTCCTGCCGCTCCGGCCCCTGGCCTTCCGGGATAGAAAGCTCCTCGCCGGCGAGACCTACCAGTACCGGGAGGACCAGCTCGACCCCCGGACCGTCTCCCGAAACGACCTCGCCTTCATCCTCGCCTCCTCCGACTCGGAGCTGGTGAGGACCCTCGTCCGGGGGCTGAACATGGGGGGGACCTACGCCGAGGAGGTCTGCCTCCGGGCCGGGATCAACAAGACGGAGCCCGCTCATGCCCTCGTCGGCGAGGAGATCGACCGGCTCCACCGGGCCCTGGGGGAGGTCTTCGGCCTCGTCGAGGCGTACCCCCATATTGTGGCCGACGGGGAGAGGATCGTCGACGTAGTCCCCGCTCCCCTCGCCGTCTACGACGGCCTCGAAAGGCGGGAGTTCGGAAGCTTCAGCGAGGCCCTCGACGAGTTTTTCTCCTCCGAGGAGGCGGATGCGGAGGAGGCGAAGCCGAAGACCGCCCTGGAGCGGAGAAGGGAGATGCAGGAGCGGTCGATCCAGGAGTTCCGGGAGCGGGAGCAGGAGCTGGCCCGTCTCGGCGAGAAGATCTACGAGAGGTACGGCGAGGTGGAGGCGGTCCTCGCCGGGATATCGAAGGGCTTCGATAGGGGGTTCACCTACTCCGAGATCCTGGCGAAGATAAAGACCTCTGGCCTCCCCATAGCGGAGAAGATCCTCTCCCTCGACTACCAGGGGGAGCTTCGCCTCCGCCTCGACGACCCCGGCGACGGGGGCGTTGGCGGAGGCGGAACCGTCGGCGAGGTCGGGAGGAAGGGCGAGGCGATAGGTGCCGTTCTGGAGCTGAACGCAAACCTCACCGTCCCCCAGAACGCCCAGAGGTACTACGACCGGGCGAAGGAGCAGGCTAAGAAGCGGGAGGGGGCGGAGAAGGCCCTGGAGGAGACGATCCGGCTGATGGCGCGGAAGGATGGGCATGAGAAGGCCAAGACGAGGGCGGTCTTCCGGCGGAGGAAGCCGAAGTGGTACGAGAGGTTCCGCTGGTTTTACTCCTCGGACGGCTTTCTCGTCATCGGGGGGAGGGACGCCTCCAGCAACGAGGAGATCTACGCGAAATACCTCGAAAAAAGGGACCTCGCCCTCCACACCGACGCGCCCGGAGCCCCCTTAACGGTCATCAAGACCCTCGGGGAGGCCGTCCCCGAGTCGACCCTGGAGGAGGCGGCCTCCTTCGCCGTCAGCTACTCCAGCCTCTGGAAGGCGGGGCTCTTTGCAGGAGACTGCTACCTCGTCGGTGCCGAGCAGGTGACGAAGACCCCCGAGCCGGGAGAGTTTCTTAAGAAAGGGGCCTTCGTCGTCCGGGGCGAGCGGCGGTACTATCGAGACGTCCCCCTCGGCCTCGCTTTAGGGATAGCCGAGGACCAGCTGATCGGCGGCCCCGTCTCGGCGGTGAAGCCGAGGGCCGATCCGACCGTCGAGGTCGAGCCAGGCGAGCTCAGCGCTGAGGACCTGGCGAAGAGGATCTACCGGTCCTTCGCCGAGAAGGAGGATGACCGGCGGCGGCTCAAGGCCATCGCCTCCGTCGACCAGATCGTGAGCTTCCTCCCGCCGGGGGGGTCGAGGGTGAAGGGATGACGTCTGGGGTCGGCGATCGGCGTCCTCGGGGCGACCTCCTCCGCCAGAACGTGATCTATTGAGGCGGGGAGGTCGGGCGGCGCCCACTCACCCGGCATATAAAAAGTTAAGATGATTTAAATCATCCTCATTTTACCGAATGGCCAGCAGCTCTTCTGCGGGGTGCTCCGCCGAAAATCGACTTGTTCAAGTTTCCCATGTTTCCCATAATAGTTTCCATAATTATAGTTGTCACAGGATTTCTAAGATGGGAATAGGTGATCAGGCAAGCTTTGGAGCCATGATGGAAGCGTCCCTTCCTATGGTCGGTCGCATCACCCGAGCCCAATTCGAGGATCCCCATATTCGCGATCCCGTTCCCGTTCTTCAACGCCTGATATATCTTGGACGGCTTCCTCAGGACTTTTACCATCATTTTAACGGGATTCGCTCAATTCAAGGA
>Ga0209723_1000110_pt1 | contig 156955 bp, 138 predicted proteins | sample BiotimSIPDNA_2_FD_185750 | JGI IMG/M metagenome (GOLD analysis project Ga0209723, IMG submission 185750) | Anaerobic biogas reactor microbial communites from Washington, USA - Biogas_R2 time_0 SIP DNA (SPAdes) (version 2) | ecosystem: Engineered > Bioreactor > Anaerobic > Unclassified | place...
CAGAGGACTTTTCTTGTCTTTGAGCATTCCTTCGATTCGGAGTCGATCACGATACTTCAGATGTTTATTCTTCGTCCGTTTCAGGTTACAATGTTCGTGTCCCACGAGCTTTCTCCTTCGTGTTTGGTTTGGTCACTTAACATTGTATGTGAGATTGTCCGCGTGGGACATCTTTTTTATTTTCGCGTCACTTCATTTTACAATTCACCCAAAAACTTACATCACTGTTAATGATAAATACACAGCTTCCGGAGTATAGGAACCGGAAAATGAGTTATAATTAGCCGTAGGATAAAGATATAGCCACAAATACTAATCGTTTATCGCAAGAGGTTACTAATGATTATCGAGCCGGATACAAACCGTCTGATTCTGCCTGACATATATAATGCAAGGGACATGGGAGGAATGAGGACGATTTCAGGAAAAACCACCGCATACAGGCGATTTATTCGTGCGGATTCACCCTCTTCTCTTGAAGCGTCGAGCATTAAAGCTTTAGTCGATTATCCCGTCCGCACCGTCATTGATTTACGATCTGAGAGTGAAGTGTTGAGGAATGGCAATCCCTTTATTGAAGAACCAGGAGTACTCTATGCCAATATTCCATTGTTCGCTGCGGATCCCGCTAACGTCTCGGACGATACAATGAAGATGGTTGTCGATAACACTCTGGGCGACTTATATGTTTACATGCTGGATTATTCGCAGCCAAGCATCTTAAGCGTTTTCAAGACAATTGTTACTTCGCCGACCGACGGCGCCGTCCTCTTTCATTGCATGCACGGCAAAGACCGCACGGGTCTTATCGCTGCGTTGCTATATTTACTCTCGGGAGCAACCAAAGAAGACATAATAGAAGATTATTCTTCATCTTTTCAGTACATTCGCCCACTGGTTGATCCTTTAATTAGAGCGAACCCGGAGAGTGTACATCATATGTACCGATCCGATTCTACGAATATGATTTTATTGCTTGAACATTTTAAGCGGAAGTATGACGATGACATCCGGGGGTATTTATTAACAATCGGATTGCATGCTGACGAAATCGAGCAATTAAAAAGTCGCCTCTTCTGATAAATCAATCCTGCGATAATGAGAAACAATTACTCAACCAGTTCAAGAGTCACGGTATCAAGAGTATCGCTTCCATCCGCAGAAAAATCAGCAACAAGCTTGTATTTCTGAGAATCCGTGATGTTTTCGAGCGAATAAGCTGTTTCATCCGCGAATGGGTATAATTTCATAAAATCATCTCGCGACATGCCGACTCGAATCGAATTTCCCAACGAAAAATCATCATTAGGTTTCGAAATTCGAATTTGATAAATAGTCCCTTCCCAATTATCATCGGACAAAATTATGCCAACGATTACGAACGCGACATCAGGATACTCGACAATAATTCTGCGAATAGCTTCTGAGTCACCAGAATCAGAAATTTCTATAGTACGCCCGATGGTGGTCAGTTTAGGCTCGCCGAATATCGAATTGAAAAGTCCTGAAGTAGCTATGTCTCCAATTCGAATCGTACGACTATTACCTTGAAACAAGTAGTAATCTCTGATTGAAAGTGAATTCAAGATATGTTCATCAACGCTCACCGTTCCTACCGAATTGACAAAAAACCCAACCTGCCTGCTCTCATAATCTTCCATATTGGCTGAAAGAACATTGGGTTGGACAAAATCCACCCTTGAAATGTCAAGCGTCACAACACGATATTCACCCTGTTCAGACTTGACTCTTGCCAGATAGTAACGACTAATCTCACGAGCTTTGATCAAAATGCTCTTATCCGATAGCGAATACGAAGCGGACAGATAGCTGTTTGAAATCATAGAATAAATCGCATTAATATTTTGTGAATTGACTGCTTGAAAATAGTGATCTGCATACTGATAAAGAATCAAGCATTGATCCACCCAGTCCTTGGAGAGATAGGCCAAGCCATTCTCATCCCTTTGAAAAAAGATGAACACGGGTTCATTCTGACTTTGGTCGAAAAAAAGAAGCTCGACCGGAACGCTTGATCGAATGAGTGCTTCTTGCGAAGGTACATTCGTAATCATCTCGTCTTGGATTGGAATCACTTCTTCAGAATTCAAAATACTGAAAGAATTGATGTCTCCTCGACCTTCGACTAAACGAGAAAGCATTCTCACATAATTTGTAAAGGTTGAAAGCGACATGTAATCCAGTTGAACCTGAGGAATCGTCTCATATACCGCCTTAATTTCCTCTTCATCTTCAATCACCAGGCACGACGTGACGACGCGGACAAAGTTACTCTCGGACAAAATATTACTCGAATCCAGCCCTGCATTATTATCAAGACCCAGGCGCCGAAGAGCGTCCTCAACCGGAGCACAAGCCGACAGAAGAAATGCACCCGCAAAAACAATCGCGATTATAAAGGCTGAGAACCTCTTAGCGTTATTGATACGTGTGCCTTTTGACGTCTGACTTTGCCCGATAAGACGCTCTTGAAACAAAACGATGAACCTCCGAGAATCTGATATATTTATTTTAACTCATTTTCGACGATTATTTTGCGCCTCGAAAACAATTATTCCTGTAGCGACTGCGGCATTCAAGCTATTAACTTCTCCGGACATCGGAATTGTGACGAGTACATCGCACTTATCACTGATATTTGCGCTTATTCCTTCGCCTTCGCTACCTATGACAATCACTGCCGAACCTTTGTAATCCGCTTTATCGTAAGTCGTCTGCCCTCCAGCGTCAGCTCCGTAAACCCAAAACCCTTTTTCTTTGAGTTCTATTAATGTTCGAGACAAATTGTTAACTCGCGCAACCGGTACATGCTCAATTGCACCGGCAGATGCCTTTGCAACCATCGCATCCAATCCAATTGATCGATGTTTGGGAATAATGACACCGTGGACTCCGGCAGCATCCGCAATCCGAAGAACAGAACCCAAATTATACGAATCCTTCAATCCATCAAGGGCAATCAGGAGCGGCTCTTCTCCCTTTTCTTTTGCAGCTTCAATGATTGAATCAATTTCTACATATTCGTGACTAGCAGTCTGAGCGATTACGCCCTGATGAGCGTTCGTCGTCGCCATTCGATCTAAGGTCGTCTTCGGAACTTCCAATACGGGCGTTTGTGCCATCTTTGCCATGCTGATAATTTTCGCGATAATAGGGTCTTGTTTCTTACTATCTTGCGCAATAATCCATAATTTATTAATTGTACGCCCGGCGCGAAAAGCCTCGAGCACCGGGTTTTTTCCTTCGAGTCGGTCGTTGGAATCTTCTTTTGAAAAACCATCATCCTCCGATTCAGTACCGGAGTAATTATTTTGATTATCCATATCTATCGAATTAGTCAACAAGTCCTCTTGTTCTGAAAAAATCGAAGTATCCTTCTCTCTATTTAGACTTCCATATTCTCTTTTTTCGCGACGCTCTGAGCCTTTGCCTTCTGCTTCATAATACTTATATGGCCCCTTCAATGATTCGCTGCGCTCTTTCTTCGGCGCTTCCTCATTATATTGCTTTGAAAAACGAGAGGTATCATCACGGTTAAAACGGCTTGGCCCCCTAGTTGCGCCACGAAAAGAATCCCCTCTCGGAGCTTTGCCGGCTTCGCGGTCTGAACTGCGGAAAGATCCACCTCTCGGCGCAGTGCTCGGTCCACGGTCTGAGCCGCGGAAAGAATCTCCACTCGGCGCACTTCTCGGTCCATGGTCTGAGCTGCGGAAAGAATTTCCTCTTGGTGCACTGCTCGGCCCACGATCTGAGCCGCGGAAAGAATCTCCTCTTGGTGCACTTCTCGGCCCACGGTCTGAGCCGCGGAAAGAATCCCCTCTCGGCGCACTGCTCGGTCCACGATCTGAGCCGCGGAAAGAATCCCCTCTCGGCGCACTTCTCGGCCCACGGTCTGAGCCGCGGAAAGAATCCCCTCTCGGCGCACTGCTCGGCCCACGGTCTGAGCCGCGTAAAGATCCGCCTGAAGACCCTCTGCCTGGTCCCTTAGAAAAGTTTCCTCGTGAGGCGCCTTTTTCAAAACCCACTCCGCTCCGCTTAGCGCCGTTGCCTCCACGGCTACTTCCTGAAGACGGTCTGCCTGAGCGTGGTCGATTGGAATCATTATTGCTGTTCATTATTGGGTCCTCCCCGATTCTATGGCATCCGCCACCCCGGACATAAGCGTGTCCAGGCGTTCGTTTTGATCTGTAAGGTAAAGGTAACCGACAAGCGCTTCCAAGCCGGTTGCATATCTATAATCGGCGGGAGATGCATTTTTGGGCATGCTTCCGGGATTGCTGTTTTTGCCTCTTCTGAAAATAGCCTGTTCATCTTCTGTAAGCGAATCAAAAAGCAGGCGACCGGCCGTCGCCTGAGCCGATGCTTTTACATATATAATGACACGTTTGTTAATTTCTCCGGACCTCCCGGCATATCTGGCTGCTACACGAAGCCGAAAGTACAGTTCATATACTGCATCTCCGACATAGGCCAAAACAGATGCGGGAACTTCTCTTATATCATCGTTAATTACCGGTATCATCATTGCTTGGTAACCTGCGGACCGGAAGGGGTATCTTTTACTACAAAACCAAGTGCAGATATCTGATCTCTGATGGCATCAGCTCCGGCGAAATTTTTCGCCCTCTTGGCCTCAGCGCGTTGTTCAACCAACAACATAATTTCGGCCGGCACACCCTCATCCTCGGCGTCTATAGTCAAATTAATGCCGAGCACACCGCACAGCTCGATGATCATATTGAGAGCATTTTTTAACGATATTGCAGACGCCTTCCCATTCTGCGATGCCGCACTATTTGCCGCCCGCACAAGCATAAATATAGCTGTAATCGCGTCTGCTGTATTGAGATCATCATCCATCGCATTAATGAAGGCTTCTTTAGCTTCCGTTACAGCCTTCTCAAGCGCTTCACTCTCAGAATCAACATCCTCAAACCGGCTATCCGAACGATGTGACCCGACAAACTCAAGGTTTCTGACAGATTCTATGATTCGATTCAGACTATTGGTAGCAGCAGCAAGTAATTCATCCGAAAAGTTAATGGGCATCCGATAATGCCCTGACAAAATAAAGAACCGAATAACACGATAACTGTATTTTTGAACAATGTCGCGAATCATGAAAAAATTGCCTGAAGACTTGCTCATTTTTTCATTATCGACATTGACGAACGCATTGTGCATCCAATATCTTGCTAATGGTTTGCCGGAAGAACAGGTACTTTGCGCTATTTCATTCTCGTGATGCGGAAATATCAAGTCTTGTCCGCCTCCGTGAATATCGATCGTATCGCCAAGATGCTTCTTGATCATTGCCGAACATTCGATATGCCAACCGGGACGACCTTCACCCCACGGTGCAGGCCAAGCCGGTTCGTTGTCTTTCTTTTTCTTCCAAAGGACAAAATCACCATGGTTACGTTTGCCTAATCCGTCTTCTGCAGAGACTCTTTCTCCTGCACCGGCGAGCAAATCTTCTAAGCGGAAGTGAGAAAGGCGACCATACTCGTCGTATTTACTGACATCAAAATACAAGCCGTCTTCTAAATCGTAAGCGAAACCCTTATCCAGCAAATCCGAGATCATCGACACAATCTCTTCGATGGTTTCCGTGGCGCGTGGCTGGTATGTCGGACGAAGAATGCCGAGTTGATCCGCATCTACATAGTATTCATTAATGTATCGCTCAGAAATGACATCAATCGAGACGCCCTCCTGATTTGCTTTTTGGATAATTTTATCATCAATATCTGTAAAGTTCTGACAAAAACGCACTTCATAGCCTCGATATTCTAAATAGCGACGAAGCGTATCAAATGTCACGAAAGGCCTGGCATTTCCCAAATGGAAATAATTATAGACCGTCGGCCCACAAGCGTATATAGTCACTTTTCCGGGCTCAATCGGGACGAAATCCTCCTTGCTTTTTGAAAGGGTATTATATATTTTCATACGTGCCTCCGAAAAGATAATACATTGATCCCAAAACCAACAATAGATTCTGAACAAGTTATTATACGCGCTTAAGTGCTTGATACGCAAACAAAAAAGTGCGACATCAACAAGCTTTATGAAAGTCTGTTACAATTTTCTTCGGAATCATATTTATCCGGATCGCACATCGTCGGAAGATGCTTCTGTTGCGGGCTAACTCCGGATGCTTTTTCAAGAGCCATGACACGGTGAAGAAGTTTACATATTTCTTGTTCGACCGGATCAGCAGTGACCGCATGGTCAAGTTCTTGAGCATGGCTGATCGGCTTTCCGTCAATGCGAACCACTTTACCAGGTATACCTACTACAGTCGCTTTGTCAGGAATATCAGTCAACACAACGGCGTTCGCACCAATCATCACGTTGTTACCTACTGTGAATGGTCCGAGAAGTTTAGCGCCGGCGCCAATTAGCACGTTATTTCCGATGGTCGGATGTCTCTTTCCTTTATCATGTCCGGTTCCACCGAGTGTCACACCATGATAAATCGTACAATTATCTCCAATTACTGCTGTCTCCCCAATAACAATACCCATCCCGTGGTCCAAGAAGAGCCCCTTGCCGATATTTGCACCGGGATGAATCTCAATACCCGTGAAAAATCGAGCTGTTTGCGAGACCCACCGAGCAATTGAAAACAGCTTTATTCGATAAAAAAAATGTCCGATTCGATGATAAATCAAGGCGTGAAATCCCGGGTACAAAAAAATAACCCCTAGTATACCTCGGGCAGCGGGGTCACGCTTCTTAATCTGTTTGGCATCGTATAAAAAGCCCATTATATCGCCCATCATCCACAGAATAAAACCTGTATGCCGATTCTCACTTTTTGACACCTAGCTATAAGCCAGGTGGGTACCCTGCGGCAGTCTTAGATCTTCCTCCCGGGAGCACTTATTTAAAAGTGTCAAGGCCTGATCTGCTCTGCGCTGACTACGGGTTCCCTTTTAAGTCATGAAGGTTCAAAAACATGAGTCTCGGTCATTCAGGCAACTTCATTATAACAATACTTTCATAGACGAACAAGGCAAGCACCGCCGCCACGGCATAGAAAACAGACGAATTTACATCTTAAATCGTCATCTTCTTTGATCTTTTAAAAAACGTTCATATTCCTTATTCCACAACGGCGTTCGACAAGTAATATTATAGAATACGTCTTGAAGCAGCCGTCAGTGCAACAACACAAGAGGCACCGGACTTCAGAAGTGTCGACGCTGCTTCGTGAAGGGTATATCCCGTCGTCAATACATCATCCACCAACAAAATTCTTAGTTCATCAACACATTGGTCTTCAGGAACTTCAAATGCACCGGTAATATTTTGTGCCCTCCTCAGGGGATCCCGAAAACGACTTTGCTGATTGGTATTTCGCGGTCGACACAACGATTGTGACAGCATTGGAATATCCAAACGGCGAGAAATCGGCTCTGCTAAAATTTCCGCTTGATTATAACCTCTCATGAGAAGCCGCTGCTTAGAAAGAGGCACCGGAACCACTGCATCAAATGTCAGCGCTGTTGATTGAAGGGCTTTATACATCATAAACGAGAGAATCGGAGCATAATATATCCCCTCGCGAAACTTAAGCGTGCGAAGTGCGGATGCAATCGGTTCCTCATATCTCATCGCTGTAATTGCAAGAATCGGATTAAGACTATCATCATGTTGTATGCAATGAGCTATCTGTTCCGAATACGGCTTGAATGGCAACATCGTCAGACAAGAAGAACAAACATGATAGCAAACAGAAAAATATGATACGTGTGACAATCGTCGAAACGGCAGAACTTGTCCGCAAAAAACACATACCGGAGGTGATATATGCGTCCAAACGGTAATCGCATTCATAATTCATACATCCTTACGATATGCCAGAATGAATTCGCGAAGTGAAGTCAAACGTTTTGCCTGTGACGTATTCGCTATCATCTCAGCTATAGTTTTTAAGTCGCTGACGACAAAAAGATGATTCTTCGCTCTTGTAATCGCAGTATAAAGCAAATTCCGATAATTTAATCTGTAAAAGCCGGGAGGCACAGCCAAAATAACGGCCGGAAACTCACACCCCTGACTCTTGTGAACCGTCATCGCATATGCAGGTTCCAGTTCCGAAATTTTATCGTACTCGTAAGTCACTACTCTGGAATCATCGAAAATTACTTCCAGTTTTTGTTCTTCGGTAATGATTTGTGACACAATTCCTAACTCCCCATTAAATATGCCCATGCCGGTTGCGCCACCGGGAAACGCGTATGTCAAATCGTAATCGTTGCGAATTTGCATCACCCGATCGCCTACCCTGTAATCAAAACCCTTTGAATGAATTGACTTTTCGGCAGGCAATCCGTATGCTCCCTGTAATTTGAGATTTAATTCACGAGTGCCTGCCGCACTCTTGCGTGTTGGGCTCAGCACAACGACATCCTTAACCGGATGAATCCCATAACGATTTGGAAGAATATCAGAATAGAGCCGCGTCACCGCATCTGCTATATCCTTGTCTCCATACTTATTGACCAGCATACAATCACTTTCAATGGTCTGATCAAATACGAGCCCTTTGCCTGCAATGACATTGTGTGCAGACAAGACAATTCTGCTTTTCTCGGCTTGCCTGTATATTTTTTTGAGGGCAACACAGGGAATAACCTTCGAAGCGATGATATCAGCAAGAACATTGCCCGGTCCGACAGACGGGAGTTGATCTTTATCCCCAATGAATACAATCCTTCCTTTCGGCGGAATCGCATCCAAGAGTGCCGCTGTCAGTGAAACATCAAGCATACTGGACTCGTCAACTACAAAAACATCCGCGTCAATCGGGTTTTCTGAATTGCGAGCAAAAGGCATATAGACGCCGTCAAGTTCACTTCTTCCGACTTCAAGCAATCTGTGAATTGTTCCTGCCGGATGATTGCATGCCTCAACAAGTCGCTTTGCCGCTCTCCCGGTCGGCGCGCACAAGACCAGTTTTTGCCCTTGTTGTTCGAAGAGTTTGACCAACACAGAAAGAATTGTAGTCTTTCCGGTTCCGGGGCCTCCGGTAATGACACAGCATCTAGACCGGAGAGCCATGAAAAGTGCATCCGCCTGTTCGTTAGAAAGGATAATTCCCGTGTCACGAGAAGTCTCGTCAATCTTACGATACAAGGCGGCGTCTGTATAATGATAAAAAACATCATTAGAAATCGTGCGACCTGCATGATGAATGTCAGTCAATCGTTTTGCTGTTTTTATTTCATAAGTTAAATGATGTAAAGCAGCAATTCGAACATGAGTCGAAGAAAAAACATCCGCAATGAATTGAAATTCACCTTCATCGGTAATCGTATAAGCAGCGATTTCTTTTGACTCAATCATCTGCGCAATGGCATTGCAATAAATGGTGTTTATTTCGCTTCTTTCTTGGTTAATATCCGAAACAAGAGAATCATCAATCCCTATCTTCTCTTCAACCTCCGAACCTAAAGCGTCCAAATCAAAAAGGTCTTCAATCGAATCCGGATTGTGGTTCGATTGAGAATGCAAAACAGCTTCTTCCGGTTCTGTGGTTTTCAGGTCAGGAACAACAGTAAGCAATCTTTTAAAGAGCATTTCCGGTGTCAAATATGTATGCCCATCCGAATCCATCTCGCTGATGACAAAGCGAATTGCCGCAGTAATTCGTTCAAAAGATCTGCGCTTAATGCCCAGATGCATCGCAATTCGATCAGCTGTCAAAAACCCGATGCCTTCAACATCTGAAGCGAGTCTATAAGGGTTTTTGGTGACGATAGAGATCGCTTCCGTTCCGTATATTTTAAAAATCGCCATAACTCGCCCTGTGCCAATCCCAAGCGGAGTTAACAACTGCGCCAAACCCTGGTATTCTCCGGTCTCGCGAAGTGCCATCGCAATTTCAGTCGCTTTTTGAAGCGTTATTCCCCTAATCTTTGACAGCGAATCCGGATCATCTCTCATCACGTCAATTGACTTGTCACCAAACTCTTTGACAATTTTCTCAGCGAGCTTCGGACCAATCCATTTAACTGACCCCGAAGACAAATAACTAATGATGTCCTGCTCTGTTTTAGGAATAAGGGGCGCGATTCCAGACACCTTGAACTGACGACCATACGTTGTATGTTCATCCCAATCGCCGTCAAGAATTACTCGATCATCAACATCCAGAAACGGCATGACACCGACACCAAAAAATTCTTCTTGGCTATCGGTGTCTTGAAAAGCAGCAACCTTGAACCCATTGCTGTCATTACTAAAGCGGACAAACAAGCAGACCGCTTTGATACGCTTCTTAATCTCGGCGGGCATGTCCGGCGCGCTCTTAATTTCCGTCACGCTCTCTATACTTTTTTCCGGATACGGATCTGATTGCAAAGCAACTCTCCTTAGGTGTATCTTCCGTGACGCAATGAACTTAATGACTCGACGGATTTATTTCTGAGTGATTGATTGCTTGAGAATATCGATCTTATCAGTTTTCTCCCAAGGCAAACCCAAACCATTACGTCCAAAATGACCATATGCTGCTGTCGCCTTATAAATCGGCCGTCTTAAATCCAAGTCTCTGATGATTGCCGACGGGCGCAAATCAAAATGTGTACGCACTATATCAGTTATAGCCTCATCAGATATCACACCGCTTCCGAATGTATCGATTCGAACAGATACCGGATGCGCCACTCCAATAGCATACGCAAACTGGATTTCGCATTCTTCTGCCAATCCGGCTGCGACAATATTTTTCGCAATATAGCGAGCGGCATATGCTGCAGAGCGATCTACCTTGGTCGGATCCTTGCCGGAAAACGCGCCACCGCCATGGCGTGCGTAACCACCATAGGTATCAACTATGATCTTGCGCCCCGTCAATCCGCTGTCCCCCTGAGGACCTCCGATTACAAAACGTCCGGTCGGATTGATGAAAATCTTGGTATTGTCGTCCATCATCTCGAGCGGAAGAATCGGGTCAATAACAAAGGTTTTTATACCATCACGAAGAGTATCAATATCGACATCCGCTGAATGCTGCGATGATATGACTACGGCCTCAATTCGCTTGGCGCGCCGTCCTTCATACTCTATAGTGACTTGACTCTTGCCGTCCGGTCTCAGGTACGGAAGAGTGCCGTCCTTCCTAACCCGCGCAAGCTGCTCAGACAGACGATGCGACAGGTGAATCGGCAAAGGCATGTAGTCATCGGTGTCATTACACGCATAACCAAACATCATGCCTTGGTCACCTGCTCCATTCTCCATATCGTCCGCAGTCTGCCCGTTCCTTGACTCAAGAGAATGATCAACACCCAACGCTATATCAGAAGATTGCTCATCGATAGTGGTCAGCACGGCACATGTCTTGTAGTCGAAACCAAAATCGGTCCCGTCATATCCGATATCCTTAACGGTATTTCTCACGATACTTGGAATATCAACGTATGCCGAAGTGGTAATCTCTCCCATGACGAGAACCATTCCGGTCGTGCAAGCGGTCTCACACGCTACCCTTGCCTTCGGATCCTGAGACAATATTTCGTCCAGAACCGCATCGGATATCTGATCACATACTTTATCAGGATGTCCTTCAGTAACAGATTCTGAAGTAAAAAACCATTTCCCAAGATTCTTACAACTCATAAATACCTCCAATGATGCGTATATTAAAAATGGGCTAATACAAAAACAAAAAACCTCCCCCGGCAAGGAAAGGCACTAATAAATCATATAGCCTTATCTCCCAGGTCACCCTGCCGGAATTGGCACCGCTGCTCTCCGCGGTTGCCGGGCTTCATAGGGCCGTATCCCTCTGCCACTCTTGATAAGAATGAAACTAATTCAATCGTTTTTTGATAATACCATTTACATTATCGTCACGCAATAGAGTATATACAAAGGCTCATAACTTATTGCCGTAAAATGTTTGATAATATCATTTGCCGACAAAATCACCCATACACCGGTTATCTATTCGGGATCCTCCGATATTGACGACTTCATAGTGCCCGCCATAACTAAATCAATAAATATCCGTGCCATTTGCTCGAAAAGATAACGAATCTATTTTTTGCGCCTCAATGCCAATAACGATTAGTCCAAATTTTTCGCCACTAAGCTTTTCAATCCATTCACAGATTTCGATGAAGAGCCCATACACTCATTTGTTACGTCATTTGCTCCGTTACAGCAAGCCTAAACACATTATTCGTGTGAGCTTTCTTACACGATTCTCAATTCAATTGTCGAAAATCGATCCGCATCTTGTAATGCGAAAAGGCTATTCTTTCGACAAATGAATACGGAGGTGCCAAATGCAATCAACTGTACACATCATCGATTCCGATCCCGCATATTCTCGTTTACTCATTGGTCGCTTACACGCTCATCTACCTGGTTTTTCAATTCAATCAATTGACAAGAATGATATAAGTTGCAAAACTTTTGGCGAAAATGATGTCATTCTATACGATTCAAAGACATGCAAATCGGAATCAATAAGTCGTGAGATTCCGGCACAACATGTTCCGACAATCAGCCTGAGAGATCAAAACAGTTTTCGAAAAAGCGCACGACTGCTTTCGAAGACCGTTCGCAACGAGCTTCACATATCGGAGGCGAAAGTTGATTTTTCGTGCAATGCTGATTTCACTCACCGGGGACGACTCGTTTTCTTTATCTCTCTTTCCGATTTTTCAAAAAGAGAAACATACATTTCGGCGAATACGACGATGATAAGAAACAATATGAATTTCGTATACCGCTTGAACCTCATGCCGGGTATTCGTATGCCACACAGCAAGTTCGAGCGAAGCACTTCTCGCGGAATCGAAAGATCAGCATCCGGCATCAGCGAGTTGTTGTTAAAATTATCCGGAAAAGCAAACAGTAATATCTTGCTTTCCTCATACGTCAACTTAGATGATATGGGTTTTCACAATTTTGGTCGCCCTGTCAGATCTGACGACATTATAGATTCTGACGTTTCAGTCCTTACGACTCTAATTAACTTGTTGAGAAAAGAAGTCGACATGCCGGAGAACAAAGTTTCTGCAGTAGTCGTTTTAGAGGGTTTGTCATTTAAGAAACTCGAATTACTTTGTCCGTTGGCTCATGAGATTCACATGATTCTTCCAAACGAATCTGAAAATGAGGATTCCCTCTTCAATAACGAGATTGAATCTTTGTTCCGGAGTCTCCCGCCCCAACAACTTAAGTTCGTAAATGCTTCAGAAAGGGTATTCGCATGAAACTTAAATTCAGAGATCACGCTGTGAAATCAAGTGATTACATGACACAAGCAGCCTCTTCTCGTGACGCGAACGTTGATTCTCCAAATAGTTCTTCTTTGGACATAGATGCGTTAAGACAGCGTCTCAGCCTTTACATCCTTCAAGAGATGCACGAGGATAACGAGATCAGTGATGATGCTTTTCGCGAAGTCATAGCAGATGTAATCGCTAATGACGAGTATTCAAAGAGCTTGACACTAAGCGAGAAGCGAGATCTCGCTGCCTCAATATTCAATAAAATGAGACGCCTTGATATCCTTCAACCTATGATGGATGATCCCGGAATCACCGAAATAATGGTAAACGGTGCAAACTGCATATTTTTCGAAAAGTCCGGACGCCTATATCAAAGTAGCTTGCGCTTCAAAGATGCAGAATATCTCGAGTCAGTAATCACGTCTTTCTTCTCTCGAGCAAACCGTCCCCTAAACGAGTCCTCACCGATTGCGGATCTTCGGCTCCCCGACGGGTCTCGAGCGAATGCTGTCTTGCCTCCGGTTGCTCCGGACGGGCCCATTTTCACCATTCGAAAATTTACCGGAGTTCGTCCGGATATGGAAACGTTGATTAGACAAGGTTTTATCAATCGAGAAGCTTCAGATTACCTTTCTTCTGCCGTAATTTCCAAAAAAACAATTTTTATCTGCGGCGGCACAGGGTCAGGCAAAACAACTTTTTTGAATACGCTTTCTTCGTTTATACCAAAACACGAGCGAGTGGTCACCATCGAAGACTCCGCCGAACTTCGTTTGCAAGGTATTGATAATCTTGTGCGGCTCGAGGCTCGCCTTCCGGGTCCTGACGGACACGGCTCAATTGACATCGGCAAATTGATACGTACGGCACTGCGAATGCGTCCTGATCGAATTATTGTCGGAGAGGTGCGAGGCGAGGAAGCAGCCGAGATGCTTCATGCGCTTCATACCGGTCACCCTGGTTCATTGTGCACCGGTCATGCCAATTCATGTACGGAAATGCTTAATCGTTTAGCCACAATGGTTATGGCAGGTTCATCCTTGCCTTTCGATGCAGTCATAAGACAGATTGAAATGGGCATCGATATTCTTGTACACATTCGAAGAAATTCGGATGGGAAACGAGTGATTAACGAAATCTGCCGCATGGGTCCGTCTTCGAACGACAGGTTAATCGCACTTCCTGTTTTTATAAGAAAGGAGCAAAATCTTGAAAAACACGTTGCAATCAATAGCTGACAATCGCGGCAAATTGAGCACCCGAATTGCTTGTTCAGAGAAGAAAGTAATTGATCCTTCTCGACGCTCACGCCGTCACTTTCTACTACGACACCTTTATTTATATCCTGCTTGTCTCGGTGTTACATTTGTTTTGTCTGATCCTTTTTTGCCGGTAATGATTCTTCGTCTTCTCATGTCAGCACTGCTTTCTGTCTTCCCATTTCTGGCGGTCATTCGAGTTCTTTATTCAAAACGAAGTATGTTACTCCGAGCACAGAGCAAAGTGCTTCTGCAATCCCTCTGTACGTCCGTTTCCGGAGGTTATTCGCTCGAAAGCGCATTGATGTGCGCTCGAGGCAACATAGAAAAAGCTTTCGGCCAAAGAAGTTTAATGGGCGCTGCACTGATTCGGCTTGAAAAGTCTTTATCGGCACACGAGCCGGTGGGGGACTGTTTAGTAGAGATGTGTAGAAGGCTCGATTACATTGAGCTGTTACCTGTTATGCATGCGCTCTCCATTTCAAGAGTCGTCGGAACAGGAGTCATTTCCATCTTACGAAATAGCTGTCAAATGCTCTCCGAATTAATGGCTGTCCGAAGCGAAGTTGAAGCAAATAACTCCGGAAAGAATGCTGAGGCATTTATTCTATGTCTTATGCCATTTGGAATTACCTTTGCGCTATCAACATTTTCATCAGACTACATGTCCGTGGTTAAATCTAATCCCTTGGGCAATTTTATGATGCTTCTGGCATTCATTATAGCGGTCATTTCATGTGCCCTTCTTTTTCGAATAATCGGAGAGAATGATAATAAGAAACTCAATCTAGGATTTCAAGAAGAACAATACCCAACCTTTGTTAATCGAATCGTTAATCAACTCGGCCATTGGGCCTCGAAGTATCTTCCGCAAAGCTATTTAACACGGCAACACGAATTATTTGGCGAATTATCTCAACAGCCTCAATTGGCGTTTTATCAGTTTATCGCCAAAACGATTGCTGTGGTCATATTTACGATGCCCCTTTCCATGTTCATACTCAATTCCTTGAATCAACCTCTGTGGATATCACCGGGCATTGCTTTCTTGCTCACTGTGTTAATGCATCAAGACCTAAATAACAAGGTCATGCAAAGACGCGAATGCATCATGCAAGAAATCCCCCTCTTCCTCTCTATGCTTGTCACGCTTCTTCAATCCGGAATGCTGCTTCCAAAGGCCATTGACACATGCTCGGCCGCTTTTCATGAAAGTTCTGTACTCGGAAATGAATTGAGATACATAAAAGCGCATATTCTTTCCGGTCATTCTGCCGGTACCGCGATTGAGGCTTTTTCGGCGAGAACCGCAATACCGGAAGCGCAATCCGCCTTACTATTAGCAGCGCGCTTTGAACTATCGGGCGGATCAGAAGTTCTGTCTCTTCTATCTCTTCAATCAAATTCCTGCTGGTCATTAAGTCGAAACGCATCCAGAAAAAAACGAGAAAGAGAGGCTTTGTCAATGATTTTTCCAATGATGCTGGACTTCGTTTCTGTACTCATCGTTGCCATTTCTCCGGCTCTGATTTCTCTAAAATTCTAGCAGCAAAATAAGGAGGCAAAAATGAAAAACAAACAATTACCAAAAACGTTTTCTACAAATCGAAAAGGCATGGGCACGGTCGAGATCGTAATAATCATCGCTATTCTCGTCTCTTTGGCACTGGTATTCCGTGAGGGTCTGACTAATTACGCCGAGAATATTATGGACTTTGTATTTAACGACGGTCAAGTCATCGGTTCACTGAGGTAAATAAGAAAAATGAAAATTGAGCGCGGACCATATGGCAAAATAGCTGTATTTGATTTAGATCAAACACTGGTTCTGCATGCCCTTGAGGTATTGCAGAACCAGTCCTGCCCTTGTTTTTTGCGGGCAAATGTCAGAGAGCAATTTGGCCATCTACAAATTTGCTATGATTGTACCGGACTTAGAAGACTGTCTGAATACAATATATCGGAGACAGAAAATCTCGATCAATTAAGAACATCCGTGAAAAATCTTCTTCTCTCTTTGTTGGAAGCTTTAGATTATTGCCTATCCCCTTCAGGAATTATTTTAGACGAAGAGCATATTTGGATAGATCCCGTCGATAAAAGTATTTACTTGACCTATTTCCCGACGAGATTGGACACCTCATCAGACCAATGCAACCTGACCGCAATAGACACGGATACATTGGACAAACTTCTGGGACATTCTATTTTTTCACAAGTCATTCCGACTGCCATCAAGCAGAAACTCATCTGCTCTTGTCAGAATAATGATGAACGGGGATTCGAAACCGCAATAAATAAAATAAGTAACTCGGGTTCTCTTACCCCGAAGGAAAGCGTGTCTATATCAATCTACACAAAATACTGGGCTTCATTGCTCGCGATTACAGCCATATATGGTATTTTGCAGCTTCGAATAATCTTTGATCAATCCGCCATCTCAAAAAATGCAGATTCGTTTGAATCTCTGTTTTTTCTTTTTATTCCAATAGCTCTCTGCGCTGCAGCATTATTTCATAAGCAATTTAAGCAGGAGCATTCGCTTAGGGTTAATCCGTCTGAACTTAAAGAAAGACGACAAGTACAAGCCGGCATATTTTTCCCTGATCACTGTAACGAAACGACTTTGAAATCAAGCGATGACTATGAGCAAAGAATTCGACCCGCATACCTAATTGAGCAAGAAGAGTACGGAATAAGCACAGCCAGACAGAAAAAGCGTCGCTCGTTTTTGGTTTGGGTCGACGACTACCTAATTGGAGCTGACAAATCTCTCTGTGATTTATATGTCAACGATGATTCGGTTGATCTCATGCATGCCCGGATTCTTAAAAGAGGCCATACCTATTTCCTCTCAGATCTAGGCTCGTCGAGCGGAACATGGATTGGGCACCAGAGACTCTATTCCCATGAAGAAACTCCCCTTAACGAAAACGATATAATCATCATCGGGAATTATCGATTATTGTTTTCATATAGCGGAAATAAGGATTAAACACGATTGTCAGCAGACACATCAAACGACTGGGGCAATGTGCCCCCGGTTAAAGAATTCAACTGTTCTTTTTGCGAATCAGAACCATGAAGAAATATCAGATGCATTCTCTCTCTGGCACGCTTCATCGAATGTCGAGCATAAAGACTTTCTTCACTGTTCAGCTTCATTTCATGGTATCGAGCGTATGCTCGGTTATATGCGTCATAGGCGCGCCTTATGTTAATGTCCTCGGGCCACTCCGCCGCATTACAAACAATAAGTACCAAGTGTTGTCCAATTTCAGCATAGCCTTCTGTAAGAACAGCGAAACGCCTTTCATCATTAATGATAATCTCAAGATGACCCGGTGTTAAGGCGACAACTAAAGGTGCGTGTCCGGGAAGCACACCCAATCCACCGTCCAACGAAGGAATGACTACCCCTGTAACCTGTCCCTCAAAAAAATGAGAGTACGGAGTCACAATTTCCAACATCATTTTCTTCTTCATTTTCTCTTTGTTATTATCAGCCATTCTGCCTCTCCAAACGGACACAATTACTTCTCAGTTTTTGCCTATTCTCCTCTGAAAGAAGCATAGACGTCGTCTATGTCCCCTTTCATAAAAAAGTGTTGCTCCGGAATATGGTCCAATCCACCACTGATAATTTCTCCAAAGGCACGAACCGTTTTTTCGATTGTCACATATCGTGGTGCGTATCCTGTTGAATCCGCAGTCACAAAAAAAGGCTGAGACAAATAGCGCTGCACTTTTCTTGCGCGAGATACCGTCTTTCGATCCTCTTCGCTTAATTCTTCCATCCCCAAAATAGCAATAATATCTTGTAATTGTTTATATCGTTGCAAGGTCTCTTGAACTTTTCTTGCGACATGATAATGCTCTTTTCCAACGACACGTTCAGACAGAATTCTCGAAGAAGACTCAAGAGGGTCAACGGCAGGATAAATTCCCAGTTCAACGACAGACCGTGAGAGAACAATATTGGCATCCAAATGAGAAAATGTCGTCGAAGGTGCCGGGTCAGTGATATCATCGGCAGGAACATAAACTGCTTGAATCGAGGTTATTGATCCATTTTTCGTTGACGTGATACGCTCCTGCAAATCACCTACTTCATTTGCAAGTGTCGGCTGATATCCGACTGCCGAAGGGATGCGTCCGAGCAGAGCGGAAACTTCAGAGCCAGCCTGAACGAATCTATAAATATTATCAATGAACAACAGCACGTCTTGTTTCATCTCATCGCGATAGTACTCTGCCATCGTCAATCCGGTCAACGGTGCACGCATACGTGCACCCGAAGTTTCGTTCATTTGTCCGAAAACCATTACAGTTTTATCGATAACGCCTGAGTCTTGCATTTCAAGCCACAGATCGTTTCCTTCTCTTGAACGTTCGCCGACACCTGTAAATACAGAATAACCACCGTGTTCTGCTGCAATATTTCGGATTAACTCAAGAATGAGAACGGTCTTACCCACACCGGCACCACCGAAAAGGCCGATTTTACCTCCGCGACAGAATGGAACCAGAAGATCAATGACCTTGATTCCGGTTTCGAATACGGTCTCGGTAGGATATTGATCAGCATATGTTGGCGCTTTTCGATGAATTGGCCACCGGTCAGCCGCATCCGCAGGGCCTTTCCCGTCAATCGGACGCCCTAAAGCATCAAATAGTCTTCCGGTGATGTTCGGGCCGACGGGAACCATTATCGGAGATTGCATAGACTCCACCGCAGCACCCCTGGCCAATCCCTCAGCCGCCTCGAACGCAACACATCGAACGATACCGTCTCCTTTGTGCTGCAATACTTCTGCCATGATAAAACCTACGCCTCGATTGATTCGGACTGCATCATTAATTGATGGCAATTCGTTTTCAGGAAAACGACAATCTATAACCGGCCCGATTACTTGAACAACATATCCCGTAGACATAAAAACCTCTCTTATTTCTTGGCCGTTTGCTCGGCACCATTAATGATTTCGATTAATTCGGTAGTAATCTTAGACTGTCGCGCCCGATTGCCTTTTTGAGTTAATTCTTTTATCATATCATCCGCATTGTCGGTCGCATTGTTCATTGCTGTCATTCGTGCCGTCTGCTCACAAGCATATGCTTCGACCAAGGCGCCATACAGCATCGCATTTAGATATGTGTCAATCAAAAAAGAAAAGACAGCGTTCGGATTAGGATGGTAGTCAAGAGTCGCACCGTTTTCGACAGCGATACCGGCATCATTAACGTCTGCCGGGAGGATGTCAGTCAGAGCTTTGGTATTAACCGGAACAACACGAACAATCATCGGGCTCATTTTTGCTGCAGATTCCATCTTCGTGTAAATTAGATAGACCAAGTCAAACTCGCCGGCGAGATATTTGCGGCGAATAATGTTTGCAACACTTCGAGCTTCATAATACGTCGGATTCGTAATAGGGAACGAAAATTCAGGATCGACGGTATACCCGTCACGAATAAGTTTTTCACGCCCGACATTTCCAAAAACGTATAACATATATTCCGTTCTCAAGCCCTTCTCAACATTGTCGAGAATCTTCGATTGAATATGTTCTTGCGTGATTCTGACGACGTTATTGTTGTAGGCTCCGGCAAGACCTTGATCTCCGGTCAATACGAAATAGCCGATTTTCCAAGTCTCACCCTTATCTTTTTTTCTCAACCGAAAAAACGGATCATTGATATCGGGAGAATGCCTTTGCACTTCGAGCATGCTCTCGGCACAAAGGGAGAAATATGGACCGACCAAATCATGCTGGATTTTGGACTTGCGCATTTTCGCCGCGCTGACCAATTCCATAGCTCGAGTCAATTGACGAATTTCATTGACGCTTCGCAGGCGCTTTTTGATGTCTTCTATTCGATCCATTATCTTTCGGTCTCCAAGTAGTCGGGTCTGTCAGCCGAATAACCATCCGCTTGCTCGTTTGCAATGCGTTTCAATTTTTCGGCAATGTCATCAGATATAGTAGCTGTTTCTTCGATTTCAGAGATAATATCCGGGTAAAGCGCACGAATTTTTTCGATATATTGATTTACAAAACCTTTTACATCTTCTTTTTCAACGATTTCAACATATTCACCGGTCGCCAAAAATAATGTGATGACCTGCTCAGCCATAGAACGAGGCGCGTATTGATCTTGCTTAAGCACTTCATTTAATACCACGCCACGCTTGAGTTGCTTTCTGGTATTTTCGTCCAAATCAGAGCCAAATTGTGCGAATGCAGCCATCTCTCTGGCCTGAGCCAAATTGATACGAAGCGGTCCGGCAACCTTCTTCATCGCCTTTGTCTGTGCGGCTCCGCCGACACGAGACACAGATAATCCGACATTGATTGCCGGTCGCTGTCCGGAGAAAAACAACTCCGATTCAAGATATATCTGACCGTCAGTAATGGATATGACATTGGTCGGAATATAAGCCGATATATCGCCTGCCAGCGTTTCAATTATTGGCAGTGCCGTAATGGATCCGCCGCCTTGAGCCTTTGATAGCTTTGCAGCACGCTCTAAGAGTCTCGAATGTAAATAGAATACATCTCCGGGATAGGCTTCACGTCCCGGCGGACGACGAAGTAACAACGAAATTGAGCGATACGCCTGAGCATGTCGCGTCAAATCATCGTATACAATCAACACATCTTCGTGCTCCTCATACATGAAGTATTCAGCTATAGCACATCCCGAAAATGGCGCGATATATTGCAAAGAAGCCTGATCCGCTGCACCGGCAGCAACTACTACGGTATAATCCAGCGCATGATTCTGATCCAGAATATTCACCGTCTGAACGATATTTGCCATTTTCTGCCCGATGGCAACATAGACACAGAGAACATTCTTACCCTTCTGGTTGATAATGGTATCAATTGCAATGGCGGTTTTTCCGGTCTGGCGATCTCCGATAATGAGTTCGCGTTGACCTCTTCCGATAGGTGTAAGCGCATCGATGGCTGTGATTCCGGTCGCCAATGATTCGTTGACAGGCGATCGATCAATGATTGAAGGAGCCACACTTTCTATTGGACGACAAGCAGTTGAACGTATCGGCCCTTTTCCGTCAATAGGATTTCCCAGAGGATCAATGACTCTGCCAAGAAGTTTTCGACCAACTGTAACGCTTATCGTACGTCCGGTGCGCTTACAAATGGCTCCTTCCCGGATATATTTCTCATCGCCGAGAACCACCACGCCGACTCTCTCATCTTCGAGGTTCATCGCAATGCCAAAAATCGACGGCGTGAACATGATCAGCTCATTGGTCAGGCAGTTCTGCATGCCCTTAACAAAAGCAACGCCGTCTCCGACCTGCTGGACATATCCGATTTCTTCGACAGTAGTTGCATCTGAAAAAGCATTAGATGCTTGTTCCCGAAGCTGATCAACAAGAAGTTTAGCGGACTGCGCATCCGAAAGGCAAGCTGATTTTCCGTCCTGATCAAAGAGCAAATCTTGACCGTATAAGGCTGTTGGGCTTTCATCGAAACTCATTAATGCCCGGTCAATGGATTCACGTATTTGCTCGGATTCGATGGTGTCTTCATGTTCACCGTCAAGAGACTCTGTAGCCAAATGGTGCGTGCTTTTTAAGTGATGACCGATTCGTTCAAGTTGACCCCGAACAGAATAATCATATCTATAGCCGGCGGCGAAGATTATGAAGCCACCAATCAGATTTTTATCAACCTCATGCGATGAGGTATAACTTGTGATTTTGAAAAATTCCGCGAAACGTTGTGCAATCAAATTGACTCGCTCCGGCGGCATTTCGGATGCCGTAACAACGCGTATGACGCGGAATTCCTTTTTGTTTGCTCTGTCAGTCAATGCTATTCACCTCTGTGTTCAGGGACTCCTTAAGAATTTTCTCGCTGAGTGCCTTTTGCTGACTTTCGTCGATGACATTACCAACAACTTTTGAAGCAATTTTAACCGCTAAATCGGCAACTTCGTCCTTCATTTGCTCAAGCATAGCAGCATGCATACGGTCAGCATCTTCCTTGGCACGCTCTCGGATTTGCTCGGCGTCTTCCTTGGCCTTTTCAATAATGAGAAGCGCCTGTTTTTCGGACTGATTTCGAGCTTCCGCCAGAATGTCGGTTGCTTCAGAACGTGTTTGCTCCGATGCGCGTTTACCTTCGGCGAAAAGAGACTGAGCTTGCTTCTTAGCTTCCTCTGCTTGGCTGATCTCGTCTTCTATACTTTGGCGACGAGTCGCTAATAGAAGAATAATCGGCTTAAATACAAATCGCTTCAAAACAATATAAGCGACCAGAATATTGATAACCGTAAAAATTACAGTCACTGTATATCCTGCCATCTGTTCCGGCGCTATAAGGCCCGGCTCTTCTGCTCCGGCCTCTGCTGACAACAATAACGGCAAAGCCCTGCGACTAATATCAAACAGAAACGGTTTAATAAATGAGTACGTAAACATGAGTTCATGTCCTTTCTTTTCGAAAAACTCCCGGTCGCGTCAGACGCAATCGAAAATCGAGAGATCATAAGATTAGAAAGTGAAAATCAACAACAAACTGATAACCAAAGCATAAATAGCAACCGATTCCATAAAGACTATGGATGTCAGAAGCATTGTCTGAAGGCGTCCGTATATTTCCGGTTGCCTTGCCGCAGACTCAAGCGCTTTACCGGCTGCGATACCCATACCGATGGCCGCTCCGCAAGCCGCCAATCCAATGGCCAAACCTGCACCAACGCCTGCGAGACCTTTTGCCTCGACCGCCGCTTGTAAAACATAATACATTGCTAAAGAAATATTCATTTGTATACCCTCCAAAAGTGAATGCGATTATTTATTATTAAGCACCAGGCTGAATTTTTGCGAGTTTTTGCTCGTGAGCGGCGTGTGCACCCTCAACGATTTCACCAATATACAGAACGGTTAGATACATAAAGATGACTGCTTGAAGAATACCGTCCGCTAAATCAAACCAAAGACCGAATACTCCGGGCACTACCACCGGTATGATGAGATGAAGAAATTCCATCAAAATAAACGCACCAAACACGTTGCCGAATAATCGAAGCGCCAAAGACATGGGCTTAATAATGTAATCGATAATCTTAAACGGCAGCATGATTGATGTCGGATAGATAAGAGAACCCCAGAAACCCTTGAATCCAACAAAACGGATGGCTGTAAAAATGACATAAACGATTGTAAAAAGAGCCAGGGCAATCGGAAATGCGATATTTTTTGCCGGAGGACTAATCTTGAAGATGGATACAAGATTGCAAGAAATTAGAAAGAAACATATGCTGCCAATCATTGGCGCTACTTGCTCTGCTTGTTTTTGGTTAAGACCGCTGCTCTTACACAGACTAAGAAACAGATCAACCAATGTTTCTCCGATAAGTTGGCGGCCACTTGGAATGCGCTCACGCTTTGAAGCGACCCAAATCCAGAACAGAACGGAAGGAATTACTGCAATCCAAGTAACTATTATGGCATCCGTGATTAGAAATTCATTCCCACCGACGGTAAATATCTCTTTCCACGGCAAAATAGCGTGCCTAATCTCTTCACCTATATTTTCAATTTTAAACTCATTAATAAATTCGTGCTTCAGTGCCTCCCAATAAGCAGCGAGCCACTGTGCGGCAGAAATGATTAAATGCTGACTTGTCATTCGTCTTCCCTCTAAAATCAAAGAGATGCTGATAGTTTGAAAAAACACGAAGCCCGGTAATTACTCCGGACTTCATTATCCTTTATATTCTTGAGATTCTACGCCTGATTTTAGATTAGTGCAATCCAATTTTTCTGATTTTTGTCAAATAGACGGATTTGTTATGCCTACCGGCGAAATTGATAGGCAACTTTATTCAAAAAAACTGTGCTTAGTTGATAAAAAACTACTTTGTTCCGAAAAGACGATCCCCTGCATCACCGAGTCCGGGAACAATATAAGCATGATCATTGAGTTTAGGATCCTTTGCCGCACAAAAAATCGGCACATCGGGATGGTCTTTTTGTAATCTCTCAATACCTTCGGGAGCAGCAATCAAACACATAAACTTAATGTGTCGGATACCTTTTTCTTTTAAGAAACTGACCGCCGCAGAAGCTGAGCCGCCGGTAGCAAGCATCGGATCAAGAATAACAATTTCACGCTCCGTAGCATCGTCAGGAAGTTTACAATAATATTCAACCGGTTCAAGAGAATTAGGATCACGGTAAAGACCAATGTGTCCAACTTTTGCCATCGGAATCAAATTCAGCATACCGTCAACCATCCCCAACCCGGCTCTCAAAATCGGCACAATAGCAAGCTTCTTGCCGGCGAGGACCTTAGTCTTTGCGATTGCGATGGGGGTTTCGATCTCAACTTCTTTGAGAGGAAGATCTCGAGTAACTTCATACGCCATTAACATGGCAAGTTCACCGACCAGTTCACGGAACTCCTTGGTGGTGGTTCGCTTATCGCGAAGCAGAGAAATCTTGTGTTGAATGAGAGGATGATCAAAAATAAATACGTTACTGTCCATGAACGGCCCTCCTCAAATATCTGGCTTATTTATTCTATCATGTATCAATTGTCACGCGTGCTAAAAAAATCCGAGGTCACTTCTTTGAACTCGGATTTTCTTGTTGAGAGATTTCGTCAATACGCTCCTGATGACGTCCCCCCTCAAAAGAACCGTCAATATAGTCATCTACTATGGATACTGCCAAAGAAGTTCCGATTACGCGGGCGCCCAAAGCAAGAATCTGAGCATCATTATGCTCTCTGGCCATTCTTGCCATGAACTCATTAAGACACAGCGCGCATCGTATGCCTTGCTTTTTGTTACAAGCGATGGAAATGCCAATACCGGTGCCGCAAATAACGATGCCGCGCTCGACACGATGACTTTGAATATCACTTGCCACCGCCAGTCCGGCTTTGACATAACTATAGGGTTCTGTCTCACTAACCGCACCATGCTCTATACACTCAAAGCCCTTTTTCTGAAGATGCGTCACGATCATCCGTCGCAATGCAAATCCGGCATGATCCGAACCTATTGAAATAAGCATCTGAACCTCCTAAACCCTGTCCTTTATTGATTGTCGTCAATCGGACGATGCTTAAAGGACTTGCGGCCCTTAGCGTAATCATCCACGATTTGACCATTTCCAATAAGTTTGTACTTGTAAGTGACCATTCCGTCAAGTCCGACAGGACCTCGCGCATGGATTTTTGAGGTGCTGACACCAACCTCTGCACCGAATCCATATTTGAAACCGTCCGAAAAACGAGTGGAACAGTTCCAGAAAACATTACCGGAATCGACATCGTTCATAAATCTATCAGCAGCTACCCGATCGCGCGTCACAATTGCATCTGTGTGACCAGAACCGAATTGATTAATGTGATTAATGGCTTTGTCAATATTCTCGACAATCTTCACAGACATTTGGTAATCCAGATACTCCTGGTGCCATTCCGATACCTGCGGAACAGATAACATTGCTGCAGACTTCTCACACCCGAAAAGCTTAACGCCCTTCTGTCTGAGAGCATCAGCGATTCTCGGCAAAATTTCACCGGCAACAGAAGCATCAACGAGCAGAGTTTCTGCTGCATTACAGACCGCAACATACTGCGTCTTACTGTCAACTGCTATCGAGACAGCCATGTCGATGTCGGCTTGTTCATGAATATACAAATGGCAAACACCATCCGCATGGCCAAGAACCGGTATATCCGAGTGATCCATAATGTATTTGACAAATGCGTTCGATCCTCTGGGAATAATCAAATCGATATAGTCGCTGAGTGCGAGCATCTCAGTCACTTCTTCTCTCGACTCCAAAAGCGTGAGGAAACCCTCAGGTAAACCGGACGCAGTCGCAGCGTCAGAAATAACCTCCGCCAGAATGCGATTCGTCTTTGCCGCTTCAGAACCTCCCTTAAGAAAGACCGCATTACCGGTCTTAAGGCACAAAGAGGCAATCTGAACCAATGCGTCGGGACGAGACTCAAAGATTATGCCAATTACACCAATCGGACAGGATATGCGATATAGCGATAGTCCGTCATCCAGCTCGGTAGCTAAAAGCTTTTTGCCGACAGGATCTTCCAGACCGGTTAATTGGACCAGCCCCTCGCACACCGTTGAAAGCTTAGACTCATCGAAAAGCAACCTCTTCTGAAGAGGCATAGGCAAGTTAGTCTGTTTTGCAAGCACCATATCTTCATCATTGGCCTCAAAAATGTCAAGCTTACGCTCTTGAAGAGCATTAGCAATCGACAACAGCGCTTGATTCTTCGTCTCAGACGACAAGGAAAACATCGTGTATGACGCTTCTTTAGCCTTCTTTGCTTGGTCAATAATCGAAGACATAAACCAAATTTCCTCCTCAGACTTTTTCACATTATACCAAAGAGAGCCAAGAATGTCGCAGTCAAAAATCCACTTTTCGAGACGGTTTTCCACCGTAATAGCCTGTGGATAATGTGGATAACTCTGTGCATAACTTAATGACAAGGGTTTCGAGGTTTTCGACCCAGACAAAGCCTGATAATACGGATTTTACAAATTATGTAACGTTTTTGTAATAAACACTTGTGCAATTTATCAAACGCCGCGATGCCTTTATTCAGGTCGTCTTCACCGAAGAATACTTTGCTTTGTGTAGTTTAGTTGTTCGCCACTCGCGGACAGAATTCGTGACTCTCTGAATGGATTCAGATGGATTTTCTCATGCGAAAATAGTGATTCATTTGACACTTAATATTCCCGTTGTATAGTTTAATCCGTTTATCCGCATTGCGTCCGACCGCTTTTTCGAAAGAGTCCTCAGGACTGATGACCGTCAGGCGTATGCCCTTTTTGCAAAACCCATCTCGATCAAGATACGTATGTCCGATTGACACAAAAAGTTCAGTCGCCTCTTCTTCCGTCATCATGCGCCCGCCATAAGGTGGATTGCATACGACCAATTGTCTATCAATGCCTGTCCATTCAGCTAATGCGGAAGGGTCTTGATCCTTAAGGTCAGCAGTTTTAAACCGCGTAACGGATTCAACGCCTGCAGCGCGCGCATTTTGAATCGCATTCGATACCGCACGACCATCGACATCGGAACCATAGTAAAAAGCACCGTCTTTACTTGGCTTGATGATCATGTCTTTAGCCTCTTCTCTTGCCTCGACAAATACCTGAGATCCGATAAAAGGCCATTTTTGGGCATCAAACTCGCGACGCAAACCCGGCGCAATATTTAGCCCTGCCAACGCGGATTCAATGACAATCGTTCCCGAACCGCAACAAGGATCAACCACAGCTTCATATCCGAAGGGTTGATATTTCGACAGCATCACAAGCCCGGACGCAAGTGTTTCCTTAATTGGTGCAATATGACGAAGCGGTCTGTAACCTCGCTTGTGAAGACCATCGCCCGACGTGTCCATCATCACACGAACTTGATCTGAGACGATTCCGAAGCGTACATTAAGAAGACCGACATCAGGGTTTTCTACAATATACTGACTCCCCTTGCCTCGACCCTTTTCAATCAGACGTTTAACTATTGCTTTTTTACAAAGGCTTTGGCAAGCAGGGATGCCAAACAACTGCGACTTTCTGGAGTAACCATTTACATGAAAGGCAAAAGAATCCGGAATCCATTCTTCCCATGGCATTTTCTCGATACCTTCGAAAAAATCATCGAACGTAGTTGCTCGATAAGTGCCCAAGCTCAATAGGACTCGTTCGCCATGTCGAACCCATAGATTGACACGAGCTACCGCTTGGGCAACTTTGCTTTTCGGCACACTCAGAATAACCTGACCGTCTTGAACTTGAATATCGGACTTATCATACCCTATATGTTCCAAGTCTTGCCGCACAAGACTCTCAAGTCCGAATAGAGCCGTTATAATAATTTCCATGTTGTCGTATACCTCCTGGTTGCCCGAAAAAATACCGAGCGAATTAAAGATCAACAGATTAATCCGGCAAGGACTCAACCCATCGAAACAGCACTTTTAATGGGTCCGATGTCTCCGGGTCATCAAAAAAGACACCCATAACCAAATTGGAATGGAAAACGTTCTCATCCCTTATGATCATTGAATCCGCTGTCTTCGGACGGAGACTATTAACATGCTCCACAAACTTCGCCTCATTTTCAATTTCACTTATAGGGTCATTCATCGCATGAATGCAGAGCACCTTTGCTTTCTCGGTACCGTCAACCAAAGAGATCGGCTCGGCTCTTTTGCGATCGTATCCCTTTTCAAACAATGATTCTATGAGAAGCTGCGTCGTCGGGGCGTATTCGACCCCAAAAGAGAGAATGCCACCGAGTGAGACAAGTCCTTTGAACACATTAGGATTGATGCCATATTTTTGTTGCATTTCTTTATCGTAAACGAGAATGCCGCCCAAGTGACCACCCGCTGACGAACCAACCACAACGACGCGATCCGTTCGAACACCACTCTTTTGAAGAAAAGCAATGGCTTTGACATAGGCAGTAAATACATCCTCTGCTTGCGCGGGATACTTATACAGAGGCGTGTGCCTATATCCAAGAGATACGGTGTGGTATCCCATATCGGAAAAGACTTTTCCGATGTATTTGTACCTGTTTGGAGAACCGGCCATCCAGCCGCCGCCGTGAATGTAAACAATGATGCGTCTCTTGATGGCACCGCTTGGTTTGAAATATAGAAAGTATTGCTTGTTATCCGGTCCAAATCGATGTTTTCCGGCCTTGATTTCACTGTTCTTAACTGCTTGGTCAAGCTTGAGTTTGGGAAGTGATAGTGCTTCTCCGATTGCGTTTTTGGGATCAGCCATATAGTGATGTCCTTTCAAATGGTCATTGACGCTTGACGTAAACATCAACTTCTTGCGGATCCGGATATTCAAACATCGGATCGAGTCTATGAAATGCCTCTTCCGAAATGTAATACTCTAAGCTTTGCCCATTATCAATGAGCTCATTTCGAGCCTTGATCCATTGTGCCCGTGTGGCGTCGTCCACATCGGTAAAATGCAATTCCACATTATGGCCTTTTGCTGAAAATCGTGATTTGGCAAATGCTCTGTCACTTTGCTTCCAAAAGCCGAAATCCAAAACAACATCCACGCCGACATCAAGTAAGCACTCAGCTAAATCATACAAGTAAGATTGCGCTCGTGCAAGTTTTGAAAAATGCTCCAGACAGCGCTCATGCGCGAAAACATCGCGCATGAGTTTGTCCGTAGACAAAATAACCGAATGATTATTTTTTAGTTTTTCAGCGTAGATGCTTTTGCCGGAGCAAAGCTTGCCGCAAATCAGTATTATTTTTGTCAATTATTTACCGCCCACCAAAACAAGTTCACCTCAAAATATTAACTTCAAAGCAATTGGGTTTTAACTTTTTCAACGTGCGAATAATGATCTTTGCACTTAAGCTCCGATGATGCTTCTTCATCCAATACGACAATAGCGTGACCGGTATAGAGTTGAATCGCCGACGAGGTAATTTGAGAAGTCACCGGCCCCTCTAATGCCTTAGCTACTACGGAAGCCTTTTTGGAACCGGATGCCAGCATTAATAACGAACGCGCATCCAAGATGGTTCCAACACCCATCGTCAGTGCAAAATGCGGCATTTCATCTCGACTAAATCCAGCTTTTTCGTAAAACAATTCGTAATTGTCATCAAGTGTCTGCTTTGTCAATACTTCAACGTGAGTCCTTGAAAACAAGGAAGCTCCGGGTTCATTGAATGCCCAATGACCATCTCCGCCAATACCCAGCAGCTGAATATCAATACCACCGGCGTCTTTGATTGCGGCTTCGTACTGTTCACAAAAAGCAGTGGGATCTTTCGCAAGCCCATCCGGAACATGCGTGCGATTTAAATCGATGTTTACATGCTTAAAAAGAGATTCAAACATGAACCGCGCATAACTCTGGTCTTGAAGATACGGTTTGGTCATATCTATGCCGATGCCCAGATACTCATCCAAATTGAACGTAGTAACTAAAGAAAAATCCAAACCTTCTTCCCGATGCATTCGAATTAACTCGTTGTATGTTCCGAGTGGTGTACTTCCGGTCGCCAACCCTAAAACGGCATCGGGTTTATTCTTGATTACATTAGCTATACATTTTGCTGCATAAAGACTCATTGCCTGATAATCGTCTCTGATTATAACATCCATAAATAACCCCCCATCGGGTACAATATCGGCGTTTCATCGCCGTCGATTTTTTGATCTCTGATAATATCCGGACTTATAACTTTGAATTAAGAAATGTAATTATCAAAATAGCCCTGAACCAATACAATGGGCGTTCCCTTATCACCACTTCCCGAAGTCAGGTCACAAAGCGAGCCGATTAAGTCTGTCAATCTGCGGGGTGTCGTACCCTGAGATGCCATACTGCCGACGAGATCTGACTCCTTTTTGCGAATATAGTCGGAGATCGCCAATTTTAATGCTTCGCCATCAAGATCCGGGAACTCGTTGTCCGCCAAATACTTGAGTTTGACTTCATTGGGCTGACCTTCCAACCCCTCGGTGTATCCCGGAGAGACAACCGGATCTGCAAGTTCCCAAATTTTGCCGACAGGATCCTTAAATGCGCCATCTCCATAAATCATCGCTTCAACTTTTTTGCCGGTTATTTCGAGTATACGCTGACTAATGCCTACCGCTACTTCTTTACAATCTCTGGGGAACAGTTTTACGGATTCTTCAGTCGCCTTGTTGCTTCCCAGAAGACCGTAATCCTTATTATATCCGCTACCCTCAACGGAACTATTCAGTATTTGATCCAGTCCGTAGACATTGGTTGCGCCTGCTTGCATCAACAATCTCCGGGTGCGCACTCTGGTATGAATATCACAATGTAAAATCGACGTTGTATAATCCAAAATCGCACGACAATCGTTGGCCAGAATTAATTCTGCTTCACAATCCTCAGACTCAATTAGCTCCTTATAATAACTGATATAATCAACACCGGTGAACTCATGCTTGTTATAACCGAATAACTCTCTGAATCGAGCTTCGGTAAGCACATCCGTCCAAGGATTGACTCCCTTCTCATCTAACAAATCCAAGTCGACAAGATGATTTCCGACTTCATCAGACGGATAGCTCAGCATAAGCACTACTTTTTTCGAGCCCCGCGCAATACCTTTTAGACACGTGGCAAAACGATTGCGAGAGAGAATCGGGAAAATGACACCAACCGGTTCATCTCCAAACTTAGATTTGACATCTGTGGCTATTTGATCCACAGTCGCATAATTGCCTTGTGTTCTGGCAATGACCGCTTCAGTGACTGCAATAACGTCACGATCGCGAATTTCAAATCCTTCCGATTGTGATGCCTCCAAAACACTATTGGTGACAATGGTTATCACATCATCGCCTTGGCGAAAAATCGGTGCGCGAATCCCTCGAGAAATGGTTCCAACTCGTCTTTCCATTCAAACCCCTCCTAACAACCAGATTATTATATAACCTATAAGATAGACTGACAAAGGTTTTTTCAGAATCTTCAGTTTTTGCCTCAAAAAAGCATCAATTTCGATATTTGCTAAGAAAAATCACAATAAATCCTCAACAATATCACAACTAACAATTTTGAATAATCGCTTCTTTTCTTGTTTGTCCGACTGAAGTGCGATATAATTCGTTCGTAATTTGTTTCCGTAGCTCAGCAGGATAGAGCGACCGCCTCCTAAGCGGTAGGCCAGCGGTTCGAATCCGCTCGGGAACACCAATCTTTTTTTCGTAACGCGTGTATGTTACTTGATGCTCTCACCCGATTCGGTCGGGTATTTATCATTATATTACAGATGATAGTGACGCCTGCATCCTAGATGCCGGTCTGATATATAGCTATCATTTTTTCACCGACGGCGAAAGAAAGTTGCGCCAGGATGACAAGCATCGACAATGTGCCAAATGTCATCGCTCCTCCTTCAATACAATTGAAAGGCTTTGAGAATAGGGCTTTTCGAGCTGATACTCGAATAAATAGAAGTGATAGAAACATCACAAAAAATGTAAATACCGAAGCCGTTAGAATTATTAGTATATTATTCATCGCAAATGTATTTCCCTTAAGCTCAACTGACAGCATTTCGGACGGCAAAATGACGAGAAGTACATGCGCCGGAAGAATAATATAGTTAATTAACGAATCCGAAAAAAGCAAACGTCCGCTTTCCGAGTATTTCGAAAAGAAGCATGTGAAAATTGTCGGAAATACCACAGCAAGTGACAAGACCGAAAACCGAAATGGCGCGGATGAAAAAGCACTCATTAACAGAGTTGACACGGCAACAAGAAATCCGGTCCATAATGAATACCCAAGCATCCCAACCAGTAGGGAGCGCTCATTATCCTGTGGTGCATACTGACTATAAATCGTTAATCCTGATTGTATTCGAGGGATCATTTTAAATGCCCAATGCCCTCTTCTCCGATAGATAAATACTACAGTTGCGGTGGCTGCCGCAATTATCATCAATATTCCGGCCGGATTCATCAGTACATATATGGGAGGCAGACGTAATAGCGAGCGTCCAAAAAACAAGTTCCCCGACCACGAATGTCTTAAGGTTCCCAGCAACAAGATCGTCGGGAGAAACACACCAAAAGCCATCCATCCGAAAGCAAGTTGCTTTCGCCCAAACAATACATATGAAGAAATCAATGGACTCAGCAATAATAAATATGCTCCTTTTGCATACCCAAAAGTTAAGACAAAATCTTGGGGAATATCAAGTATTTCGGGCAAGAAAAATAATGTCAGCGATACAATCCTTACAGCAATAATGACCCCGATAATATGAGCGACAGGAGATTTTTTAGGAATCAATAACGCGATCGGCATACAGACCACCAAGATTGCAAACACACTTATTATCGTCGTTATCGCAGCGTTCAAATCATTACTTCTCAGCGCTAAAAGCGCGCCAAGCGTGACAACAGTCACGAATCGAAACAATCCGAATTCAGTGATCTTATTCATCCAAAACCTCCCTCACAGAACATAATCTCTCATGTATTTATACGCTGTATTCACAGCGCTTACCAATGTATCAGAGAACGCCATAGCCGTATCCACACCTAAAATCTGGGTTCGAATCTCCGACAACGGAAGGCCGTCAACACTCTCAATAAGATTGTCACCCATCTCTCCGGGAACGACAACGCCATCCTCAACACCACCCATATCCATTTCAACGGTCGTCGTTTCGGATGAAGTTGATTCTGTTTGTGATTGAGATTCATGCATCGATTGCTCCGAATCAAGATCATTCTCACTTTCAGCCGCTTCAGATACTTCCGATTCATCTGCTACAGATACTTCCGAAATCTCAGGCACAGGCGCATTTTCACCGGAGTCAGAAAACGACTCATCTGTGGAAGTTTCTTCAACCGTACTTTCTTTCGTAATATTATTCTTAGAATTATCTACGCACTCTTTAGCCAAACGATAAAAGACATTCACTTTCATCTCGACACCATCGACTATTTCTGTATAACCGTCAGATTTAATGGCCAACTTGTCCAGATCCTGCACTTTAACCAGCATATTGCTCATCGCGTAAGATTGTACTGCCCAAATCTGCTGTCCTTCAGGCATCTTGTATTCGCCGTCTACTGATGATTGCGCTCTGTTCTTACCACCATCTTTTGCCGCTGCATCCCATACGACAGAGATAATACGTCCATTTTTTACGATTAATTCTACATAATCTTTGTAACCGGAGCTGTCAAAATCGATATTTTCCGCATAGAAAACACCGTCATTTAAGCCCTCAACAGAAGGATATTCACTATAAATAAGTTCTTCGTCTTCATATTCTCTCTGTAATGCAACCGGAATTCGAGCCCCCTGCAATTGAGATATTAATTCCTCGATTATATCCTGAGACGGCAGAGAAATAATTTCTGAATCAAGGACTTCTATAGCGATCAAACGATCACCAGTCTCAGAAATTGCCATGCGCGAAGCTAATATACCCTCATCGGTCGTGACTGTTACTGTCAAAATATACCCAATCACTTTTCGATTCGTATCATAAGCGACAAAAAGATCTCTGACGCTATCTCCATAACCTGATTCCCGAATCTCAAAGTACTCGTAGTTATCGGCATCAATCAGGTGCCCCATGTCTAATCGGTAATTATATTGAATTTTTTCTTGGCGCGTATGATTGGCCAATAAAGCGCTCGTAATCAAAACAAATAGCGAAAGCAGCAACATAATTATCGCACTGAATACAATTTTCCGAGCATCGGAACGATTCATTGGCCCACCTCCTCTGCACGGGCGCCATTTTCCCCGGTCATCTTATGCCCTCGAACTTCTTTACCTTGAGCAAATAGCTTGGACCGAGAATAGAAATCCGCAATTGGCGTCATTAAATTCATCAAAAGCACAGGGAGTAGCAACGAAAAAATCGGTTGTACAAGAAGATAAATTACTGCCGTAAAAATACCGATCAACAGAGCCGCTATAAATCTAAATCGAGTATCAATAGGAGAAGTCGCATAATCGTTAACCGCGAAAACAGCGACAAAAACGACACCGCTTTCCGCAAGCGCATGTATTAGTCCAACAGATTCGGTCCGCCCGCCGGTGACCCCGATATACACGATTGAAAATGCCAGGATAACAGCCATTGGCTCATGCGGGCGAATGACGCCGTAAAGCATCAGGTAGACACCACCGAAAAAAATCAGCAACACCGCCGAGGCTCCCATAAATCCGGGAACAGAACCCATCATCCATTCGGTTAAGTCAGAGAAATGTGTCCCGGTCTGAGCCGATAAATTCTCTGAACTTGCGGACAACAGCGTATTCAAGACCCATCTTTCTTTGCCGGGCATGACAACATCATAATCCCGAACTCGATATATGACTTCAATAAATGCTCGCCCGATAAGTGCCGGATTGAACAAATTCGTTCCCGCACCACCATAAACTTGCTTTGCAAAAACGGATGCAAAAATGACTCCGACAAAAACATGCAACATCGAGATATTTGCCGGCAACATGAGCGCAATCATAATACCGCTGATGATTGAGCTGATATCATAGTAGTGTGTATCCTTATGTATCAAAACCGAAATAATTCGATCACTGACCAGGAAGAGCAACGCCGACCACAGGATGATGACTATCGCGCGAATGCCATAAAAAAAGACCGCTGCAACACACGGAGGAATCAACGCCACCAATACATGCAAGTAAATACTAGGCGAGCTCATTTTTCGGTGTATATGTGGCGCCGGACGCAAAGTCATGACCGCTCCTTTCTTCTGGAGCGATGTCCAGCTCTGGCAATCGCAAAGGCCAATTCTTTACCGGCAGGACACACAAATGAACAAGCCCCGCAAGATATACACTCAGCCACACCCAGCTGCTCAACCGCTTTGATGTCGCCAACCTCAAGAAGGCGGTGGCATAAATACGGCTGCAATCCGACCGGACAAGCATCGATGCATGCACCGCAATGGACACAAGGGGTTTTTGGCGGATCGCTTTTCCTTACCAAGGCCAATCCCTGCGTCGTCTTAATAATAGGCACATGTGTATCCTCTAGGCAAACACCGGTAATTGCCCCACCCATCACAATCCGATTAGCCGATGACGCACCGGGTACTCTAGCCAAAATGTCATCCACATAAGTACCGATAGGCACCAACATGTTGTGCCCTTGCATCGTATCTCCTGATATCGAAATAATCCTCTGCACTAAAGGCATATTTTTCTCGACCATATCCGCGACTGCGGCGCAGGTAGATACATTAAAAACTACTGCACCGACGGTATTTTCAGGTCTTTGTCCTGCCGGCAACTCGATACCATATAACGCTTTAATCAGCAATCGCTCATACCCTTGCGGAAAACGAGAACGCATGACGCGAACGATAAACTTGCGATCTGGGTATATTTTTTGAAAGCGCTTAAAAGCATCTTGAATTGCTTCAAGTTCAATAAGCCATTTGTCCATAACACAAAAAACAACATTTTTTACTTTGCAAAAACCACTCAATGCACCGGCTCCTCGGATAACCCGATCGAGTTGCTCGCGCATCAGATGAATATCTCCGCTCAAATACGGCTCACTTTGGCAAGCATTTACAATTAATGTAGACACGCCGTCTTGATAAGCACGTTTGCATTTGGCCGCTGAAGGATAGCCTTCGCCGCCCATGCCGACAATTCCCGAAAATTCAATTAATTTCGATATGTTTGCGGGTGTCAATTGCTCCGGATTCTCTCGTCGACGAATCGAATTGTGAATCGTTTTCTTATGATCATTGGTAATTTCGACAGCCAGGCAGTGTTTGCGATTAAGTAACTCAAAAGATTTAATGCCTGTTACCGTCCCCGATATGCCGGTATGAACCGGGGCGCTTAATGGTCCCGAAGCGCGACCAATCATCTGCCCAACTTCGACTTTTTCGCCGATTTTGACCACCGGTTCAGCCGGCGAGCCAACGTGCTGTAGCATCGGCAGCAATATTTCGCGCGGCGAAAAAACCTCAAGCACAGGCTCTCGAGGGAAATCCAACTTTCCGTTGAACGCTAATCCGTCCATTGGAAACCAGCCCTTTTTGAATGAAAGCTTTTTCATATCGTCTCCGCAAGAGGGTTATCAGTCGATATAATCCTTTAACTTCTTGCTACGACTGGGATGACGTAATTTCCGAAGCGCCTTGGCTTCGATTTGTCGAATGCGCTCACGCGTGACGTTAAATTCACGTCCCACTTCTTCTAAGGTACGTTGTCTGCCATCGTCTAATCCAAAGCGAAGTCGAAGTACATTCTCTTCTCGTGGTGTAAGTCCGCTCATCGCTTCAATTAATTGTTCCTTCAGCAAAGTATAGGCCACCTGATCTGCCGGAGACATCGCATCGTCATCGGGAATAAAATCTCCAAGATGGCTGTCCTCTTCTTCACCGATCGGCTTCTCCAATGACACCGGCTCCTGTGAAATCTTTTGAATTTCACGAACTTTCTCAACCGGAATCCCCATCTCTTCTGCGATTTCTTCGACCTCCGGTTCTCTGCCAAGCTCTTGAATCAGAGAGCGTTGAACGCGAACCAGACGATTGATGGTCTCAACCATATGAACAGGTATACGAATCGTACGAGCTTGGTCTGCAATCGCCCGAGTAATCGCTTGACGAATCCACCAAGTTGCATAGGTACTAAACTTAAAACCCTTTGAGTGATCAAATTTATCTACGGCCTTAATTAAACCGAGGTTTCCTTCTTGGATGAGATCCAAGAATTGCATGCCTCTTCCGAGATATCTTTTAGCGATAGATACTACTAATCTAAGGTTTGCTTCTATGAGCATATCCTTAGCATTGTTATCGCCGTCAAGCATTCTTTGTGCATAATCTTGCTCTTGCTCTGCGGTAAGGAGCGGTACCTTTCCAATCTCCTTGAGATACATACGAACAGGATCATCCATTCCTATTGACTCACCGGCAGAGCCGGCCAAGTCGAGATCAACACCACTTTCTTCTTCGACATTGGTCTCCGGAATAATCTCTACACCCTTATCTTGCAACGTATCAAAAATCTTTTCGGCATCGTCAGGGTCTATGTCATGCTTGTCAATAAGTGACATCATGTCCTTGTAACTGATGCTGTTATTATTCGCTGAAGCACGTTTTTCAATTTGTTGAAGAATCGAACGAAAATCACTGGCCATTCATTTCCTCCTCTGGTCACTAGAAAAAATCGGTGAGTCCCACAAAAAACCGTAAGCGTTTATTAAATCATTCCGCCTTATCGACATATGCAACGATTCGAATGTTCTCCACAGTCATGTCTTCTGAAGAATCAAAATCGATAATATACTCTGCATCGGCCGAAACGAGATCAACACGAATCGGAGCGTAATATTTGCCAAATGATTCATCTTTCAACCCATATTGATTGGCACGAAGTGCCGCATACCCTTTGAATACGTCAAAAGCCACTTCCGGACTAACCTCACTGTCCGTGACAACGCGAAGACGATCGTTCTTCTGTCCGGAGAGAGAAAATCCCACAAAATGTCCGTCAACCTTTTCGGTATTAACATCAATGCCCGCTTGTACAAAAACATTATCGATTGATTCGGCAATAGCCTTCTTGTTTTTCTGTCTGGAAAAATATAACGGCGCACTAATGGCCAAAACCAGAACCAATGCAGCAAGAAAGGATACAGCGATCTTGATAACAACATCTTTAGGGGCTTTTATCTGATCAGCACTCACTTCGTATGGATTCTTTTCGACACTGGTCGTTGTTGATACGGCTGCCTGCTGCTTGATAGCATTAGGAATCGGATCCGGATACACCGGAACAACGTTATATCTCTTAACCCCTTCTCGCTTAGGTTGCGGTTCGTTGGGAAAAGTATACTCTTCCGGATTCTTTGCAATCGCCAGAGCTTCCGAAGTAGGAAATACACAATCACAAAAAAGACATTCGCACAATTCTTCTCTATCGTTTAGAATAATCAGTGATCCACAGTTCTTGCAGATCCCTTGAGTTGACGCCATAAAGAACCACCTTTAAAATCATTACATACGTATCGGACTATACCCATAAGTAAGCAGAGTAATTATATACGTAAGCGCCCTAAAGTGCAAACACAAATTATCTCACAATACTTGATTTCACACAACAACACCTCACGTCACGTTTTTACGTTCCCACTGAAAGTGTCGACCATACGCTAACTATCCTAGGGGGTGAATTTTATGTCCATTCAAATATCCATGCAACCGATTGAGAACTTAGATGAAATAAAGTCTCTGTGGGAAGCCATTCGAGATGATCATGCTACGCGATCAACCTATTTTGGGAATGATTTTCGCGGGAGAAGATTTGAAAACCGCTTTGATTTCTATCATGACGCTGACAGAGTTAAGTATGCCGGTTTATGCGTTGCCCGAGACAATTCGCTAATTATCGGATATTGTGCCGGACATATTGATTATCAGGGTATCGGAGAGATCGACTCTTTTTATGTGGTTCCCAAGTATCGTTCACAAGGTATCGGTCACCTGATTTTCGAGAGATTGCACCAAGAAATCAGCGCACGTAATCCGTCGAAAATTCACATTTCCGTCATCCACGGCAACGAGAGAGCCTTGAGCTTTTATAAAAGACACGGCTTCCTACCGATTGGGTATAAACTTCAAAATATCCCGAGTGGCGATTCAAGTCGCGAATTAATAACGGATTTTGCTATGACGGATATTCTTTATCATGAGCGGAAAATGAAGCAGGCGATATACTGGGCTTTAAAAGCGCAATCATTATCTGAAGCCCCCATCGGATGCGTCATCGTTCGTGACGGACGCATTATCTCTCACGGATACAATCTCCGCGAATCCAGACAGGATGTCACTGAGCATGCAGAAATCGCCGCAATTCGTTCTGCTTGCCGGAAACTCAAGTCATGGAGACTAGAAGATTGTGATTTATATGTCACTCTTGAACCCTGCACCATGTGCGCCGGAGCTATCGTTCAATCTCGAATTCGACACGTCTACTTCGGAGCGACGGATCCGAAAGCCGGAGCTGTCGTATCTAAACAACAAGTTTTCGATGCAGAACATAATCATAAAGTCCAATATACCGGCGGCATCCTCTATGAAGAATGCGGTCAGATGCTTACAGATTTTTTCAGAACGCTCAGAAAAGAAAAGCCTTCGCATCAGGAATAAGCCAAATCCATTTTTCTTTGACTTTGGTCTTTCCTGCGCGTTCGATGGCTTTTGCATAATAATCGAGTTGCGAAGCATAGCGTTTTTCGAGCGCGAGTCTCTTCTCCTCATCCGTGCCACTTAATCGGTCTGATTTATAGTCGACAAGAACTGCCCCGTCATCTTCAGCAAACCAACAATCAATCATACCCTGAATGAGGCAATAATCGTTGATGCCGACCCGCTCGGTCATCGAGAAAGGAATCTCGCGATAAGGTCCACGATCGCTCTTCCTTTCTGCTTCAACCAGTCGTGAAGCGAGCGAAGATCCCGCGAAAGCGGTAATCGCAGGAATATATGGATTAATTAGGGCTACGGAATCGGAACGAATCATCTTGAACTCAATCATTTTGTCAATCTGAGCGCGGATTTCTTCTTCCGACGGCGTCTGACTTAAGGATTCAAGATCAAGGTATTGCAGAACACTGTGAAGCAGTATGCCGCGCTCTGTCGCAGGCATGTATCGACTCTGGCCATCAGCCGAAATTCCGGATCTGAGCGTCAAGTTAACCGATCGGCCGGAAGCGGCTTGACTGATGGTGTCAGCCATATAATCCGTAACATCATCATATTCCTCTTCCGCTACTATCGGCGCCCGACGTTTGATTTCCGAGACCGTGATTTTAGCCGGAAGTTCGGTATAATTACGAAACGGATAAACTGTGTTGCGTTTTTTATCAAGAGCAACCGCTCGGTCAATATTTTTATCCGATAAGTCTTTTTTCAAGGCTGCCGGTGAATCCTGTGAACCCAAAAAATCCATCGGCGCAGTAATATTATCTGTAGTCATTAACGCTAAAGACTTTGCCCGCTTCAAAATCTCGCCTTCACCAACGACAGACAACGCCAAATTGAAGTCCTGATCATAAACACGGAGGCTCCGGTCATACATATCCGTCTGGTATAGAGTCGTCAACAAATCCAGCCCTTTTCGTCGCGCCATTGCCATAAGCAGAAAACTTAAGTAATTTTTTGATTCATATATAGCCCAGCTCGGCATTGTGTTTTCTACGCATGCCGAAGCTGCTTTAATTTGTTTGTCAAGACCACTGATTTCATTGTTAGTATTATGTTTGATAGTTCCGGTCAAATAGAGCCGCGTCTCCGCCCGAGTCATTGCTACATATAAAAGTCTTATTTTTTCGGCAAGAAGCGCTCGTTTCTCTGCCTCTATGATTCGGTGCTTTTCAAGAGGCTTGAATCGGTAACCTTCTTCCGGATAAATACAATCCGACGCTACACCAAAACGATCATCAAACACAATGGAATTCGACGATTGGACGCTTTGCAATTTACTGCTAAGCCCGCATACAAAAACATACTTGTATTCAAGTCCTTTGCTTTTGTGAATTGTAGTACATGTAACCGCATTTCTGATTTTTGCAAAAATATCGACTTCCTCAACAGACTTCTTATCCTCGCGAATCATTTCGGTAAGCTTAACGAAGGCATACAGGCCTCCGCTGGATTTCTCGTCAAATCTGGCTGCCCAATCTCGAAATGCGTCCAGAGCCGCAATGTTTTCCGTTGCACCTTCCATTGTGCTCAGATAGTCCACGTATCCGGTGGAAAGATAAATGTGTTCAACGAGCTCTGCTACACCGACAATACCGGCTCGCCGACGCAGATCCATCAGATAGTCCAAAAAATTCGACACTTTTTCACGAAGCGGCGATTCACCGTGCGCAGCAAAATAGAACACTTTTTCATGGAATGACACAAGGTCCTTATCTGCCTCATTTGAAGATACATATATTTGAGTCAATTCATCGATTGAAAAACCCGACTGCAAAAACGGCGCGCGCATCATTGCGGTTAATGGGTAGTCTTGACGCGCATTATCAATTACACGAATGACATTTTGCATCAACAAAAGCACCTTGTTCTCAAATAACGGATCCTGAGTCGGCCCTTGAGCAGGAATATTATACCGGTTCAGGATGTCCGCAAAGAGCGATGCTGAATTGTTTTTTTGAACCAATACCGCGCAATCACCGGGTGCCACCTCTCCGAGATTGATCAGACGCCTAATCTCAGAGACGACATAGAGCGCTTCCAATTTAAGTCCGGAAATGTCCTCTTCCGAATCATCCGTGATTGCATCCGACTCCGACTCTCCGTTTTTTGCCGAAGTATCCGATACATTTGCGCTTAAAGGATTCTCGGCAGATTCGGAAACGACCGGCTCGCCGACTTTCGAAGGCTCCGAAAGCGCTTGTTCGGAAATAATTACTTCAGGATTCGAAGATTCTTTCGGACGAGTGTTGTCAATCAATACAACCTGAACCGGATCTCCGACTATAGGGGCACCGTCCTCGTCGGTTTTTGATGCAATGAGTTGATGAGACTGATCATAATCGAATTCACCTACTTTTTTATAAAGTATCTGCGTAAAAACAAAATTAACAAAATCCAAAATGGTCTTAGTGCTTCTGAAATTGCCGTTCAGCTCCAAAAGTCTGCCGTTGTGTCCGTCTTTATATCTTTCCATTCGAGAAATGAATAAATCCGGTCTCGCATGCCTAAACCTGTATATGCTTTGCTTGATATCACCGACATAAAAAACATTATGATCCGAGAATAATTCTACAATCGAATCTTGGATTTTACTGTTATCTTGATACTCGTCGATATAAACCTCATCAAATAATTCTCTGTAATATGATGCGACTTGTTCGGTTTGCAAAAGACTCAGCGCAAATTGCTCCTGATCCGAAAAATCCATACCCTTTTCACGGCGTTTCTTCTCTGCATAGAGATCGTCAGACAACAGAACCAGTTCGAAAAACCGACAAATACAAGGGTACATCCGGCTCATGTTCATTTCTATATCTTCCAAAGACATTGAAAATGCATGATATATGCTATTAAAGTAAGGCTTCCATTTGGATGATCTGCCTTTTGGAAGTCGACCGGTCAGCATATAAATCGCTTCAAACATTTGCCTTAAAGCTTCGAAAAACGCAATTTTCGTCGCATCATCATCCGTGCGCTCCGAAGGCAACGAAATATCCGGAAACGCCAGCCCACAATGATATAGCGCATTCCAATCGGCCCCTTGATCAATGAGCTCCCCAAGATGATCGAACGCATCGAATATCTGTTGAATTGAATTTGCGTGTTTGTTATGGGTTGCCTTTGTCTTAGCAAATGCGACCTCGCTGAAGAGACCTTTTGCGGTAAAAAACGCATTTTTCGAAACATTGAAGGCCTCTAAAAACTCATTCAAATAGGTTTTGCACGTCTCCGATTGAGAATAGTTTCGAGAATCCCGAGCATATACGGCCAATGCATTTCGGACTAAATCTTTATAATTTGGCAAGCTTCTCAACTTGGTATGCATGGTCATCACTTCGGATACCAATTCGCGATCTGACAGCGCTTTGCCATAAATGCGTGTCATCAACATAAATGACTCACACCAATCGATATAGTGTTCTGGTATATCTGCCAGAGAATAAATAAATCCATCTGCCGAATCGGAAACCAATCCGGATGGCACAGATTGCTCTTGATACTCTTCCCTGTTCATTTGTACTCGGTAAACCAGCGCATAAATTTGGTCCATCATTTCCAGAACAGACTCTTTCAGCAGCATTTGCGCCGCTTGTGTCTCAAGCACGTAAGAATTCGGCTCAATACAAACGTTTCCGTTGATATCTTCCAGTACATTTTCGAAATTTTTAATGACCTGAACACAAAAACCATTGATGGTTGAAATTTGCGTCAATGGCAGCAGAGAAATTTGTTCTGCCAACCGGCGGCGGACAGAATCGTCTTTTGAATCAGTCATAGCCTTGACTAAAGCACGCTCCAATCGATCTTTCATATTGGCGGCCGCAGACTTTGTAAAAGTCATCAACAGAATCTTTCGAACATCTAGATCGCCGCTTTCGATTCTTGACGCAATCCGCTCCACCAAGACCATCGTTTTGCCGGAACCTGCCGCAGCACTAATAAGCATGTCGGACCTTGGTGCATCGACCACTTCTTGTTGAGAAGATGTCAATTTCATCTTTTGAAACTCCTATCTGTTCACTTTGCATCAGCCGAAATAAATACTGCAATACAATTTATTTCTTATCCGCCAATATATTAATCAGAGCTTTTGCCTTGCTTAGTTTCTTATTGGTTATTGCATCCGTCATTTCCGGAATTGGCTTGATCCATTTTCGGGGTGGATTAACCGGATCTATACCGCATATTGCTTTGTTATCACAATACTCGCAGGGTGCTTTGTTGCCTGCTTTTCCAACAGCAAAGGGCGCTACTTCAAATTCTCCTTGAATCATTCGACTGCAATGCGACCTGATTTGACTAATACCATGTGCCGCAATAAGCTCTAATTCTTCCGTCTCATACTTCATGCTTAGCAACTCGAATTTTTTCTCTCGGCTCTCTTTCGCAAGCTCTCGCATTTCATCTTGAGAACAGATTACATCCATGCTCAATATTGGAGCATCTATCCGAAAGTAGCCTGCATCGCCCGGTCTTAAGTCGCTATGGGTCTGTGAATAAGCGTAGATGTAAGCTGCAAGTTGCAATTGTATGCCCGCGTAAAGCAAATCGTAATCCACTTCTTTGGTTCCGGTTTTATAGTCCACCACCCGAAACAAGCCTTCGCTTCGAAACACATCGACCCGGTCGATAACGCCGTTAAACGCAATCGACTTCTTCTTCTCATCAAGAAAAATCTCAATCGGAGGCGATTCACCCTTGCCGTAAGCCCACTCCGTTTGCTCCGGCGAATAGAAAAAAGGATGAATCTGTCGAAATATCGCCTCAAGCGAATGTCGCGATATTTCCTTTATCTTTGATCCTTCTCCGACAACAAGTGACGGTTCTTCAAACAGATGAATCCGACTCATCTCGCATGCGGGAGAAAACAGATTTTCAACCCAATTTTTAAAATCACCGGATACAAACGATTGATAAATTGCTTCACGCTCTTCAACCGAAGTCGCTTTATTGATACAAGAAATGTATTCATTAACCGCTAATTCGGCGATTGCATGAGCAACGGTTCCGGAATATCGCGGATTATTTTCGAATATTTGTCGTTCCTGCAATCGAAGGACATATTTAACAAAATGAGAAAATGGACACCTAGCATATTCTTCGATTTGAGATACGCTCATTTTAAGTTTGGATTCACCAAAACGTCGACTAATCCATCGCTCGGATACCGTCGAACTCAAGTATGCTTCATCAAAAACTCTCGGGCTGAATTCTTGAGGTCGCATGAGTGCGAGTGCCTCGATTGTCTCAAATTCATCCATGTTTTCTGTCTGACGAACACCTCGAACGACTCCCGAAACATAATTTTGAAAAATCTGCCGTGACAGAGACCGAGGGTCTTCTGACGAGAGAACCGGTTGATCAACTAACTGACAATCCGGCACACACTGACCGATCAATGTATATATACTCGAAGGTTCTGCCGCAGTAATCGCTGTAATCATAAAATACTCCCGGACCGCAGTAATCATTGCATACGCAGTGAAAAAATCCGAATATGTACTATCTTTGGCATGACTTGGAAAAACAATACCTAAAGCCTGACCAAGAAGATCTCTTTCAAAGTCACGAAGATAGCCTTCCGGTCGGCTCTTGTAGGGAAAATTATCGCGCTTTGCTCCTATGACAAACATAGCTCGAGTCGGCTGATGGTAAGCTCTCTCCGGTTCAGTTATTCGAATCTGATCAACAAATGACGGTATGGCTCCCGCCATCGCCGCGTCCATTCCACTTTTAATGGCATCTCTGAAATTGAGTATCGAGATGGACATATTTCCCAACGGACCACAAAGTTGTTCAAGCATACGATGTAATTCGTTATAAGATGCGACCAAGGCTAATGCCGCATCCTGATTGTTGTCCGAAATCCATTCCTCGCTTAATGCCTCAATATGATTGATCGGCGGAGAATCAGAATGAGGATCCGAATATACAAAATATGACTCAAGAAAACCCAGAAGCGCCATCGCTTTCTCGTCGCAGCGGCGTAATTGGCGCATGCGATCGACAATGTCGCGCAGAGGATAAAGAGATCGCTTTACCATCTCATAGATGAGCGGGGCACGGATATCTCTTGTTGGATTGTATTGGTCTGCATCGAAAACCCGTCGGCATTTAAAAAGCCCATATTGAAGAATATAGTTTTCTAATATATCTGATTCTTCCGGACTAAGATGACACATGCCGGACTTCACGCAACGCATCAAACTCTCAAAAGACCAACCGCTGACGGATAAATCCAGAAGCGAATACACAAATCGCATCAGCGGCGTATCCGATAGTTTTCGTCTTTTATCTAAAAAGCCGGATAAACCAAAATCAGAAAATACGGCTCGTAAATCTGACTCATACGACTGTCGATCGCAAAGAACGACGCTTATGTCTCGATAACGATAGCCCTCAAAAAGGACCATTTCTTTGATTCTTCCGGCAACATAAGACAGTTCTTCAATTCGGCCGGGGAATAGCGCACGGACAATCTCCTTGTGAGAACCCGGAAGGTTATTGACTTGCCTTGATAGTAAGCATTTCGATAAATGATCAAGCGAATGAGGACGATTATGCAATGCCTTCACTTCAATCACATTCGCACGCGGCTCCAAGGCCAGTAAAGAATTCATCGTCTGCACGCCAAAGCGAAATGCATCCGAAGTATGACGCGCCGGATCCATCGTCTTCTTGATGTCCGCACAAACAGTGACTACCACTTTTTCACATATCTGCGCGAGTCTCATGATAATCCGATGTTCTTCGGGCGTGAAATCTCTCGTTTGACCAAAACCGACAATGTAGATGGATGTATGCTTGAGGTATGATAACCTGTTATACGGCCAAGGTATATCGGCAGAGTTCATTTTTAATAATGCCAGATGCTCTAATATGTCGGCCGTCTGCCTCATCGGTTGACCCTTTGAACAGCACTGCAAGGACTCACTCAATTCATCAATCCGGTCCATGAGTAAGGCAAAATCAGCCATTTTTCGGGAAAACGAAATCTCAGACGATGCTATCAGCTCAGATCGTAACATCTCCGAGGTAATATTGTATCGATAGAAATCGCCTAATACTTTCTCGATTTCGGCAGCAAAACCGATTCTCCGGGACATGCCAGACAATACTTGAAAATCGTCCGGCGCAGAAGACAAAATGCGATGAACCATTAGACTCATCACAGATGTGCTGAATACTTCTCTGTTTGGTGCGCCGATTTCTGAAGCCAAACGATGAGCAAACCGATGAAAACTCAGAATATCTGTCAGCATCAGACTGTCGTTACGCGAAGACGCTTCCTTCTCATCCGCACTCTGAGAACTAAGACGAACATCCAAGAACCGACGTTCCATGTCCGCTTTAGTCTGTTCCGGAACCAAAAGAAATGATCTTTTTCGCGGCCAAGACGAGACCTCTTCAGACATTTCCTTAAGGGCACGGTCCGTCAATGCGACTACATCCGTCCCACAATAAATCTGAAGAGCCAAAAGCATGCACCTCCCTAAAGCGTGTCGAGGTTCTTTCCGTTTGCCGATTTCATCGACATCCCCGCTGCACTCAGTTTAGCATGAATCTGCTCGGATTCGTCTCTTCTTTTTACTTTCAGAGTTGTTGTCTTAATCATGTCACCTTCAGAAAAAACGAAATATCGAACGGCCTTAAAAGTTGGCATCGTCTGATTGATCTCCTTGAGTTTTGCACGAAAGAAACTCTGAATATCGTTATCTCCGGGCATTTTATCCGGTATCGGCAAATATTTTCCGACCGTCGCCCGATCTATCAGAATTTTGGCACAAATATCTACGGAATCTTTTTCGGAAACTTCACCCCAAACATAGGATTCACGTACGCCCGGAATCAGGTTAATCAGGGATTCAATCTCCTCCGGGAAAACTTTTTTGCCGTTCGTCAATACAATCATGGATTTAACGCGACCGGTAATATGTAAACAGCCCTTCTTATCCAAAAATCCCATGTCTCCTGTTCGAAACCATTGTCCCTCGGTCATCACTTCAGCGGTTGCCTCGGGATTCTCATAATAGCCCAACATGACACAATCACTTTTTGAAAGAATTTCGCCGATTGCCCCCGGCTTAGTCTCATTGGTATCAATTCCGACACTTACATCTTTGATCGGACGACCAACGCTTCCGTATACATTACACTCTTGCGTCGTCACACTGATAACCGGAGAAGTCTCGGTCAACCCATAACCCATAAGAAAGTCAATGCCAAAATCATTGAAGTCGCGAATGTATTTCTTGTCGATGCCGGCCCCGCCGATAACGACTAATCTTAAGTGTCCGCCCAGCTTTTTGATAATATCCTTGAAAATCTTTCTGCGTAAATCGATGCGAATTTTTCTCAGGAATCGTGTAATCGGAATCATTATCGAGATCAACGTCGATTTTCCGGATTCTTCTATGCCGGTCATAATCTTGGAGTGAACACTCTCGAAAAGCAACGGCACGGAAATGACGACTTCAACGTGCCACTCCTGAATATTCTTGACCAAGTATCTCAATCCGTCGGAAAAGCAAATAGTACATCCTCTGGAGAGCAAGAAAAAGTCACAAGTGTTCTCAAATGTATGGTGCAAAGGCAATATAGAAAACGATCTCTCTCCGGGCTCAACATATAACGTCGCACCGATGGCCTCAACATTGCGGCAAATATTCTTATGCGAAAGCATTACACCCTTACTCATCGCAGTCGTACCGGAAGTGAAAAGGATAATCTTCATCACTTCCGGGTCAATCTGAGCTTCAATAAAACGCTTATCTCCGGCTTCAGCCATGGCTTTTCCCTTTTCGATCAAAGACGAAAAGGTAACAAAATTCTTCGTCTCACGCCACTGTCCCTTTACTCGGTCCGGATCCATGCAAATGAAGTAATCGATTTGCAAAGCATCGTCAGAATCATTTAGAGCGGCAATCGAAAGCATCATATCATGATGATTCGGATGATAGAAAACGGCTCGTACTTTGCCGCGCTTCAATAAGTTAACCACTTCATTCTCGGGAAGTAATCGATCTAAGGGAACACCGACACTACCACCACCAAGAATAGCGGAATAAGATACCATCCATTCATAGGAGTTCTCTCCAACTACCGATAAATGTGTTCCTTCAAGCCCTATATCCGCCAAAGCCAGTGCAATATATTCTACATCGTAACCAAAATCCTTATAGGTCTTATGTATTTCTGCTTCGTCCGGATGACGCCTGAAAATAAATGCGTCCATTTGCGAAAAACTACTGCGAACACTTAGCACTAAATCCTTTATATCTCTGTATTTCTTTCCTTCTCTAATTGCTTTGCCTGTTACTGTTTGCATAGTCCCCCTCCGTTAACTCTTGGTATGAATGGACAATTTTTCAGCGTCATAATTGATTTTTTTAGATAATATCACGTATCAGAAATAGCGTCTATGGATTTTTCAAAAATAGTTTGATTCTCAAACTATTTTCCCGTAATCATTGACATTATTATCGTCGTGGCTTAGGATGAACGTAAATTAAGAAGATTAAATCCGTGTTAAGAACGCGTTTACAATATTTCCTGAACAACCACCTCGAAGGAGCAAACACGACAGTGAGCGAGAATCAAAAAAAAGATATTGCCGATGATAATAATAACAATGAAACCGCGATAAAAACGAACAACCCTCATCCTCCGGCTATGAATCCAAAAGCTACCGACAAATATCCGATGAAGCGAGGCTTTGCCGGTAACTTCTTTTTTGGGCTGGGCGTTATTGGCACATATGCGTTCATCCGCTTTGGCGCCGAAGGCGTTGCAAACATCCCAAAAGATATTCCATACGTGATTGCCGCCAACCATCAAACCTACGTGGACGGCATGTGGATCGCTCGTTTTCTGCCGAGAAAGCATTTTAAAGTGATGTGTTGCCTCGCAGCATCAGATCTCGAAACAGATCACGGTCTCTTGGGCAGAATTATTATGCGTGTCGGTCGCGGTATAGCGGTAGATCGTTACGGAAGCCCTGTACGAGGCTTGATTAAGGCAAAGAAAGAAATTGAAAACGGTCACGTCATGTTAGTCCATCCTGAAGGCACCAGAACCTCTGATGGTCTGGTTGCAGATCTGAAGGATGGTGCAGCATACATGGCGGTCAAGGCCAACGTTCCCGTTCTGCCGGTCTATATCAGCGGTGGTTACGACGTTTTTTCGAGACACATGAAAAAACCCCAATTCTGGGATAAGGCCAATAAACGGCGGAAAAAGGTAACCATTCACTTTGGGCCGGTTATGCTTCCGCAAACTTACGGAAAAGATGCCCACAAACTTACGACAGCTATTCAGGATTGGCTTCGAGAGATGGAAAAAACACAAATGGCAAAGAAGCCGGAATAACCTCAAAGCGAATTTGACTGGCCGAGAAAAGTTCTCCGTCATAATTGCCACGCAAAGGCCGATTAACATCTGTCGAAGCAATAACCCCACTTGTTACTTTGAAGGAATGCACATTCGGATGACCCAGGTGCTTTCCTTTTTTGTACTTACCGATAAGAGGCAAAGCTTTGCGCCTTGTGAGATCATCGACGATACATACTTCCAGCGTGCCGTCATCGACTCTGGAATTGGGAGAAGGACAAAAGCCTTTTCCGTAATAACGGGCATTGCAGATACACGCCAAAGTATATCGGCACTGACTATCTATATTTTCAAGTTCATCCGCTAACTCAAGTGAATACCTGAAACTATATCGCCATCCTTTAAAAAAGCACTTTAAAATTGCTAAATCATATGCTCGTTTCTTGAAAAAACGACTATTCGGATGCTTCTTGACCATAGCCATTGCTGTATCATTAATTGCTGTATCCAGTCCAAAAGAAGTGATATTAACACTATAAACACTTAGCTCCGGAATATGATCTGAAAGCAGATTGTAACAATCCACTCTTAACAGATCGATACTCCTGATATCAATACGATTTAACGCCTGAATAATTAACAGCGGATTGTCATACATCTCCTGACTCAAAACCGTACGAGCAAAATCATTGCCGGTTCCCATCGGAATAACGCCTACCGGAGTTTGACTGAATGCGACAGCATTAGCAATTTCGTGAACCGTTCCGTCTCCGCCACACGCAAAAATAATAGCCTCGTTACGATAGCGATTCGAATACTCTTCGGCCAATTCTTTCGCATGACCGGCATATTCTGTTTTCAAGAAGTGGTAATCATTCTTATCGCGCTCCGCCTGAAGTCGAACCGCTTTTTCAAGCTGAGAAGCCGCTTTTAATCCGGATCGAGCATTAACAATGAAAACAAAATGCATATGACACCCCTGTGCTGTCTTACTGAGATCCGAAGTAAACGAGGTCGACTACATCCTGCACTGTAACTACTTTGTCGAGATCATCGTCTGATAGACGAATATCATAGGTGCTTTCGAGATCTACAACCAACTCATAAATCTGTAGCGAATCAAAACCCAAGTCTGCGATAATTTCAGTCCCCGGCTTGATGTCTGTCGGAGATAGACCGGTCAACTCCGTGACCATCTGCATCAGACTATCGTATATCCTTTCCTTTTGCCTTTCGGCAACATCTTCTAAATCGGACACCCGTTCTCGATCTGCATCAGGGTCCGGCTCTGAGACAGCATGATCTGATTCGACTGGTTTCATGATTCTAGTCCTCCTGAATCCTTTGCCGTTATGGCATTTTCCTCTTCACTATATTTGTGATACTGCTCGGCGATAAACTCGTCGATATTTTTTACCAGACTGACCAAGCGCTGCTTCTCACTCTCATCTAAAGGGTCCAACAGCCTTCTGACCAAAAGCGTATGAAACTTTGCATGCATACGGTACGCTAACTTTCCTTGCCGAGTCAACCTAATTCGAACCACTCTTCGGTCCTTCATGTCACGGTATCGCTCGACGTATGCTTTGCGAACCAGACGATCGATTGCTACGGTCAGCGTGCCTGTCGTAATGCCAAGGCGAGCAGCAGTCTCAGACATTGTTCGAGCATCATAGGGTCCGATCGCTTCGAGTGTGTGAAGTTCGGCAATTGAGAGATTCGAAAAGTAACCCTTGGAGAGAGCTTTCTCTTCTGTCAGCAACACATTATCAAATATTCGCAACAAACTTTTCGCAAATTCTTGATCCGAAGGGTTCAACACAAGCGCCTCCCATACGAAATAAATAGTTTGATTTGCAAACATTTTATCGTTTTCAACCAAAAATTACAACTAATGGATGATCTTGGATGATTGTTATATCATATGAATCAAAAAATATGCTAGCACAAAAGCAATGACAGATGGACATAGCATGCCAAACGAACCGTAAAATTAATCAGGAGTATGTCTTGCTCAATGGCTCAAGGTGCGGATATTCACCCATAAATAGTGCGGTTCTTGTCACCATTGCATTATCTTTGTCTATTGATGGATAAGCTTCTAATTCCGACATTGCCTCTAAGAATAAATCCGGTCTGAGATTTCGAGAAGAGCCCGCTAGTACTGTAATTGATATTGAATGCGGTTCAGATTCTTCTTGTGAAACCTCAAGGAATAAATCGCGAATCTCAGCCTCTTTCATTTTGCCTTTTGAACGCTTCATAACCATGATTGAGTCTCTTTGCAGGAGTTTCTCAGTGTATTCGCGAATATTCGGAGATGCAATATGATAGGTCGCAGCCGAAACCTCTGCCATCAGACTGCCGGAGTCAGAGGATACATACCCTCCTTCCAATAATCGGAGGCCATTCGGACAAAATTGATTGAATCGTGAAATAATAATCGCTGCATCTATTCGTTCTTCCAGAAAAATATCAACGTAATCCGAAGTCGTCGCTACACCGACGCCTAACGGCAAAGCAAATACCATACTCGGCCTTGGATTATATCCCTGTGAGTACAAAATCGGGAATTCAGCGCGTCGACAAACACGTTCAAACGTGCGCATCAAGTCTAAATGACCGATATAAACAATCCCTGCCGTTCGTGCAAACCGAGCGCGAAATATTTGCGCAACACGATGTGGTTTCATGGTCATGGCTATTTGGCGTTCATTTTCAAGCATGACAAACCCCCGTATTATATTCCGCAGCACCACAAGCCCGACATCCTCCGTGACATGGTGCGGTCGTCTTCTCTTGGTATGCCATCGCGCGCTCGTGAAACAGATATGACTTGCGCACGCCGATGTCGATATGATCCCATGGCAGAATCTCTTCTTCACCGCGCGACCTCGCGCCGAAGAAATCCAAACTCAATCCATGCGATTCGAGAACCCTCAACCAGTCCTCATAGCGAAAACAATCATCCCAGGCATCAAAGTACAAACCTTGTCGATAACCGTCCGTCAAAACATCAAGAAGCCTTCGATCTCCCCTTGCGAGTAATGCTTCCCATACCGAGGTCTTAAGGTCATGCCATGAGTATTTTATGTTCCTACTCTTCAGGGCTTCGGCCAATACTTTCTGCTTATCGCGAAGCGACTCAATCGTGTCTTGCGCCTCCCACTGAAATGGAGTAAAAGGCTTGGGGATAAACATAGAAGTTGACACAACAATCTCCGGTTTTCTCCTCTTGAGTCCTTCACGGTTGGCTACTTCGAAAAACAGTTTTTCTACACGTCTTGCTATCTGCGCGATGCCCAAGACATCTTCCATCGTTTCCGTTGGCAATCCCAACATAAAATAAAGCTTGACCCTTTGCCAACCACCGGCAAACGCCAGTTCCAGCGAGGACATAATGTCCTCCTCTGTGATGCCTTTATTTATGACATCTCGCAAACGTTGTGTTCCAGCCTCAGGAGCAAATGTCAGACCGGTTTTTCGAGTACCGGATACTTTTTCCATTAACTCCAAAGAAAAGGAATCCAAGCGCAATGACGGCAAGGATAAACTGGTATGCCGGTCTGCGAAGGGCTCAACCATGATATCCAGAAATTCCGGAAGCGAAGAGTAATCGCTTGTAGATAAAGATAAGACACCGATTTCATCATATCCCGTGGCAGCTTCTAATTCATAACCTTGACCACATAGCGTTTCGATGCTTTTCTCTCTTACCGGACGATAGACGTATCCTGCTTGGCAAAAGCGACAACCCCGACTGCACCCGCGAAACAACTCAAGATAAGCGCGATCATGGACAATTTTGGTATGCGGAACCACCGGATTAGTCGGAAAATCAACGCAGTCCAAGTTCGAAATAATGCGCTTACGAACCGATTTCGGTGCCCATTCAACGAGGGTGTCGATACTCTTTATTGTACCGTCAGTATTATAGTCCATCGAATAGTATGAAGGTACATAAACACCTTCAAGCTTTGAAGCCTCCTTAAGCAATGAAGCCTTGCTCATTGGCTCGTTCGTACGAGCGGATGCCTTGTAAATCTTCATTAAGTCCATGAACTCTGCAAGGACTTCTTCTCCCTCGCCCAAAAAGACCAGGTCAAATACTTCAGCAATCGGCTCAATATTATATACCACCGGTCCGCCGGCAACTACAATTGGGTCAGATTCCGATCGCTCAGAAGCCCGAAATGAAATCCCTGATAAATCAAGCATTTGGAACACGTTAGTAAAGCACATTTCATACTGCAGTGAAAACCCGAGCACGTCGAAATCATTCAGCGGACTTCGGGTCTCAAGAGTGAACAGCGGCAATGCTTTATCGCGCATCAACCGGTCCATGTCTTTCCATGGCGAAAAGGCACGCTCACAAGCCACACCGTCAATATCATTGAGAATCTTGTATAGAATTTTCATCGCAAGATTACTCATCGCAATTTCGTAAATATCGGGAAAGCACAACGCAAATCTAAGGTAAGACGTGGTACCTTCCTCACGCAACTGCCGAAGCATTTCGGATTTGATCACCTCACCCCACTCACCGCCAACATAACGCGCAGGGTTTTCTACAGACAGTAAATCACCCCGACTTAATTCGACACGGTGAATTGAATTGTTCTCATTCATGAGTGACTCCCTACTTTGCGTGCTGCAATAACAAAATCGCACACCTTATTATTGTCCTTGAAGCCGTCCGTTTCCAACAAGCTCGAAGCATCCACACCGAACGGAGAAAAGAACCGAACGGTCTCTTCAACATTCATCGGATCAAGCCCACCGGCAACGAAAATCAAGTTATTGTCAATCTTGATTCTTTCATAAAAGCGCTTGCCGATCTCCCACGGAAATGCAACACCGGAACCCCCGTCCGATTGATCAACACAGATATCGAACAAGAGTGCGTCAAATCTCGAAAGGTTCGGCATTCTATGAATTCTAAGCCAAAACTCATCCGTCTTAGATTCCTCGTCAGGAATCGGAATACGCTGCCAAATTTTGATTCCCGTTAATGAGTTTCTGTTGAAGGCGGCTATGAGCTCGTCGAGATAGACTTCAGTTGTGTCCCAGTGTAATTGAATGACATCAAGACCGACCGTTTTGGCAGTCGAAACGATTTCTTCGACAGGAGTATGAGTAAATACACCAACACAAGAGATTCCGGAATCCAGTCGGTCGCGAATGCGTCTTGCCTCTTGAGCCGAAACCCGTCTCTTCGAAGGCGCAAAGACGAATCCGATATAATCCGGCAGACACGCATTCACGATATTTGCGTCTTCTTCTCTGCGAAGTCCGCAAACTTTAACTAGCGTCATCAATACTCACTTAAGCCTTTCCGGACAAACGTGCTTCGAGCTGAACTTTTTCAGTCTCAAAGCCGGGCTTGCCCAACAAAGCAAACATGTTTTTCTTATAGGCCTCTACACCGGGCTGATTAAAGGGATTAACCGCTAATACATATCCCGATATCGCGCAGGATTTTTCGAAGAAAAAGATTAACTGACCCAACCAGTAAGCGTTCATCTCAGGAACATCAAGTATCAGATTCGGCACCTTACCGTCAACATGTGCTAAAACCGTACCCTGCATTGCCTTGAAATTTACCTCGTTCATATCCATCCCGGAAAGGAAATTCAATCCGTCGAGATTTGAAGGATCGTTGGGAATCTCAAAATGACGGCGCGCCTTACTAAAATGGACAACCGTTTCAAACAACATGCGTTGTCCATCTTGAATGTACTGACCCATCGAATGTAAATCCGTCGTATTATCAACACCGGCAGGGAAAATACCACGCTGATCCTTACCCTCGGACTCTCCGAATAGCTGTTTCCACCACTCTGTCATAAAGTGAAAAGACGGCTCATAGTTAACCATAACCTCCGTCGTAAATCCCTTGCGAAGCAAGGCATTGCGAACAGCGGCATAGCGATAGCAAGCATTCTCCGCAACAGATACATTCTTGAATGTCTTAGCGCCATCTTTTGCGCCTTGCATCAATTCGCGAATGTCTATGCCGGCAACCGCTATCGGCAAAAGGCCGACCGCTGTCAAAACAGAGAAACGTCCGCCAACATCATCCGGAACCACAAAAGTCTCATATCCCTCTTGATCCGCAAGATTCTTCAAAGCGCCTCGCGCTTTGTCAGTCGTCGCAAAGATTCTTGTCTTTGCCTCTTCCTTACCGTAACGGTTCTCCATGTAAGCCCGAAGAATACGAAATGCGATCGCTGGCTCTGTCGTTGTTCCGGACTTAGAAATAACATTTACAGACACGCGCTTGCCGTCAAGAATATCCATTAAATCTGCCAGATATGTCGCACTGATTGAATTTCCGCAGAATATGACCTGTGGGGCCTTTCTGATCTTTTTACCGGCGATTGAAGCAAATGAATGCGACAACAATTCAATGACTGCGCGAGCACCTAAATATGAACCTCCGATGCCAACTACCAAAAGAATATCGGAGTTTCTGCGTATTTTGGCCGCTGCCTTCCGTATACGAGAGAATTCTTGTTTATCAAAATCACTCGGAAGATTGAGCCACCCCAAAAAATCATTGCCCGGGCCACTCTTCTTATGAAGCATCTCGTGCGCTAATTTTATCTGCGGTACTAAATTGTCAATTTCTTCCTCTGATATAAAGTGAGCTGTATTCTTAATATCCAGTTTTATCATATAAGTCTCCATTCTTTCCCAAATTATGCCTTGCGTTAGTATAGCATTTTCAAACTGTTTATGTGAATATATAGCAAGAGATTTTGAATTTCAATCTATAAAAAGCGGCAATGGTTGGGCAAAAACACTCTGCTTTTTATTGAATAGTCATAATGACCCACACGAGCACCGGCGACCGGTTGAGTGTATAATATATAAACAAACGGATACGAGGTATTAAAGTGTCGAACAGCCAGCTTCCAAACGCCAAACTTATTATTCTATACATACTTCAAAAGATACCGGGTATCAGCGCAACGGACTTGATGAAGCAGTCCATTGATTCTTTGTACATGGATTATTTCATGTTTTCACAGGCAAAAGACGAATTACTTCGCGATCATTTGATGATTGAATCGGTCCGAAAAGGCGAAACAAGAAAAACTGCCTCCGGACATCCGTTAGCTCTATGTGACATTACGCCGGAGGGCCAATCAGTACTTACCCGATTACTGCCGACTCTGCCGACCGCTGCACTCAGTTATCTGACCGCCGAGGCAAGTAAATCGATCGTTCAAATCAAGAAATCTACGGAAGTCAGAGCCTATTATGAACCCGATGCCGACGGCCATTATAATGTTCACCTCATACTAAAAGAGGGCGAACGCTATATTATTAATATCACACTCAACGCTCCAAACGAGAAGGTCGCCGAGCATATGATCCGTCGATGGAAGGAAAACACATCCACTATCTACGCCACATTAATTAATCAATTGTCCGACCCAAAATAAAGGAGCGTCTCAAAAGGCTTAATAATATGTCTTTTGAGAAACTCCCTCACTAACTAAATCCGGCATCACTCAGATCAATCGGTCGCCCAGCTGGAAAATTTTAGCCGCTAGCTCATCAGCGTATCGATCTATTTCGACTAGTTGTTCTTCGGTAGGAAGTCCTTCGTATTGAAGACTAGGCAATCGCTCCGCCTTCTTAAGGTTACTTGTCATTTCAGCAAATATTTCCGAGGCACGAGTCCCCCATCCATACGATCCGATCAAGCCAATAAAAGGCGTCTTCACTCGCATCGCATTCATGAGCATTGAACAATATGCACCGGCAGGATGAGGCCCACCGAGAACCGTAGGCATAACAAATACGACAGCAGCGGCAGTGACCAAATCTCTCATCACCAGCCCGCTCTGAACAACAAGACTATCCGGCTTCTTTCCAAGATTTCGAGAAAGAACAGATATACCCTTAGAAGCCAGCTGTAAACAAAGACGCTCGGCTATTAGAGCTGAGCTTCCGTGCATACTCACAAAAGGCACTACGACTGTCTTTTCCACCTGATCGGAAGTCCAACGCATATACTTCTGAAGAATTACTGAAGGCTGATTCCAAATCGGACCATGTGCCGTAGCAATAATCGACGGAGCAAGCTCAATGACCTTCTCGGTATATTTGCGAACCTGCGCAGAAAAGGGCATCATAATCTCAGCAAAATACGCTCTGGCGGCCACCTTAATCTCGTGACTGTTTGTGGCGAATATCTTATCTGAGGCGTAGTGCGAACCGAATAAGTCACTCGAAAACAGCGTCCGCGTCGTCGACTCATATACCATGGTATTATCCGGCCAATGCGCAAACGGAATCTTAATAAATGTCAGCGACCTTCCACCCAAGTCAATCTGGTCGCCCTCTGATACAATGTGAAATTTCTCAATCCCAATATGAAGATGAGTTACCATGAGCTTAGCAACCGCTTCTGTTGCGACAATCTGAGCATTCGGGAACTTCTTCATTAACACCGGTAATGAACCGGAATGATCCTGTTCCGTGTGAAGGATGATAACATAATCAATGACCTTCACATCACATCGATCTACGCAATCCATAAACTCCTTCGTGAAGTCCGGATCGGCAGTATCTATTAGCGCAGACTTCGTCTGCCCTTTGACCACATAGGCATTATAGGTGGTACCATGCTCCGTGGGCATGATACAATCAAACATCTTACGATCGGGGTGCTGAATATCTATGCAAAATATTCCGTCATTAATTGCCTGAACCGCCATAATATCCTCCCATTTCTGAAGTAAACACATTTTACCCCTAAGCGAAAAAAAGAGCAACGCAGATATGATATAAGTATTTGCGTCTCTTTATGAAAGTTACTGATAACAAATGGACCAATTCTGAGAATTGGTCCATTTGAATGGGATCCGTAATGATTCTTCGCTCATGATCACCTACAGGAGGAGAAAAGATGAATCAAAGCGGACTAAAAGAATCTTTTGTGGCACCGCAAACGGGACACATCCAATCGTCCGGAAGATCTTCAAAAGCTGTTCCTGGAGCAATGCCGCTATCCGGATCGCCAATTTCAGGGTCATACTCATATCCACATAAATCACAAATGTACTTTTGCATAAACTTTACCTCCATAATCCTTTGAAATAATTATATATTCATGACGACTGAAAAAAATGGCTTTTCTGTTACAAAAATAAAAGCAAATCAAATACTTTTGCCACTACTTTATATATTCGAACTCAATATCGTACATCTTAACCGGATCACCCTCTTGAATCCCCTTCTTTTCAAGTGCATCAATAATACCGCGTTTTCGCATAATGCGCTGAAAATAATTCAAAGAATCCGGATCATCGAAGTTCGTTGAATCCGAAAGATTTCGAATAAACGGACCCTCAACGCAATAGACGCCATCAATGACGTTAATTTCAAATAGCTGCTCTTCTTCAAATTTATAGAGTTTTTCTTCCTCCACAGCTATCTTCAGTTCCGGCCTTTCCAAAAGCGGAACCATACGCGCAAGCGCCTGAACGAGAGGTTCTGTACCGTCTGCAATGGCAGCACTCATCAAGAAAAAATCAAAACCCAGGTTCTTCACATACGACTCAAATTGAGAGATTTGCTCTTCTGTCGCTTGATCCATCTTATTGGCAACGACAATTCTCGGTCGATCCTTGAGCGAAGCATCATATTGCTCAAGTTCAGAACTGATGGTTTCAAAGTCAGTGATAGCATCTCCGCCATCTTCCGCAGAAACATCGACAACATGAACTAAAAGTCGCGTACGCTCGATATGTCTCAAAAAATCCATGCCGAGTCCGGCGCCTTGATGCGCACCTTCAATTAATCCCGGAATATCAGCAACAACAAAACTGACGTCATCGTATTGAACCATGCCGATAACCGGTTCAATCGTCGTAAACGGATAGTTGGCAATTTTCGGCTTCGCTGCCGATATCACTGAAAGCAGAGTCGATTTTCCGGCATTGGGCAGTCCCACTAAGCCCACGTCAGCGAGCAATTTTAGTTCCAGAATCAGCTCATATTCGTCGCCGGGAATGCCGGCTCTCGCAAAATTGGGCGCCTGACGAACCGAATTAGAAAAATGGATGTTGCCCTGTCCGCCACGCCCACCATTTGCAATAACGACCGTCATTCCATCTTCTATCATGTCTGTTATGATTTTGCCGCTCTCAACATCTTTAACCAGAGTGCCAACCGGAACATCAATCACTAAATTGTCGCCGCCCCGACCATACATTTTTCGATTCTTGCCGTTTTCACCGTCCGGAGCGAAAAATTTGCGTTTGAATCGGAAAGAGCGAAGCGTCGACTGATTTTTTGTCGCACGCAAAATGACGTCGCCACCCTTACCGCCGTCGCCACCATCGGGACCGCCGTTCGTGATGTACTTTTCAGTGTGAAAAGCAACCATTCCACGTCCGCCGTCGCCGCCCTTGACATGAATTTTTACCTTGTCCGTGAACATATTGTCTCCTTTTAATTAAAAAGGGCCGCACCGATAAAATCTTATCGGCCGGTCCTTTGAATGTCGATAACAAAAGTCGTAGCGGTAGATTACTCAACAGGATAGACGCTGACGCGCTTCTTATCTCTGCCGACTCTCTCATACTTGACACGACCGTCAATCAATGTGAACAGAGTATCATCTGAGCCAATGCCAACATTATTACCCGGGTGAATCTTCGTGCCGCGTTGGCGAACGAGAATGTTTCCGGCAACAACAGGTTGACCGTCGCCCTTCTTTGCACCTAAACGCTTGGACTCTGAATCACGACCATTCTTAGTCGAACCAACACCCTTCTTGTGCGCAAAGAGTTGCAAATCCATCTTAAACATAATTAACACCTCCAATGTGTTCGTCTAATTTGACACGACACGTATATGCTTCCCGCCGTAAGTCTCCTTATCGGTCTGCTCTAATAACTCAAATCCGGACTTAACAGTCGCCAATATCCATTGAGATGGCGTGTCCTTACCCTTCATTAATTCGTCGTTCGGCAAGTCAAGCTTGCTCGGTGAACGTTGAACGTCTTGAGCGATCGAGTAAAAATTCGCTAATCCGCACAATTCTTCAAGCGCATGAATCGCTGTCTGAAAAAGCGTCGATGACGCCGCGCAGATTATATCTCTACCATACTCGTCAAAACGGGCATGACCTTTGACGGATAATGAACGAATCAAGCCGTCTTCAGTCACAGAAAATGTAACGTTAATCATGTCAATTTACTGTCGTCGATCAGGCGTTAATTGCCTTGATGCGAACCTTCGTGTACGGTTGTCTGTGGCCCTTTTTACGGCGATAGCCTTTCTTGGCCTTATACTTGACAATGCTGACCTTCTTATTCTTGCCGTGCTTGACAATTTCGCCTTCGACGGCGACCTTGGCCAAAGCATCTCCGGTCTTGAGTCCGTCGTCCGTTCCAACAGCAATAACCTGATCAAACTTGATCAAATCACCCTGTTCTCCCTCGAGCTTCTCAATGAAGATCTCATCATCTACGGCAACCTTATATTGCTTGCCGCCGGTCAAAATAACTGCATACATCATGTGTTCTCCTCCTGTTCTTCCAGTCTCGCTGCCAATCCAGGGCAGTTGCTTGCGCAACATTTAAGGCCCGGCACATGCGGTCACCGGAGAATGATACCACGCAAGCATCGCCTTGTCAACGAATAGTACCTGACAGACTTAAGAATTTCTTTCTACGAAGCAAACACCGTAACACTCGCCGGCGTTAGCCCGAAGACATGCCAATCGAGATATCTCAAGCGTCTTGCCCAACCATCATATACTGCCAGAAAAAGCCGATCGGCAGCGCCTTCTTTATGATAAATCCGGCAACCAACGACCGTAACAGTATGGTTAGCATAGTCACCGAATGAGATATTCAGTAATACCGGTCTATTCTTTCTTAGTTCGGAGAGAATAGAAGAACGTTTGAAAAAATAATGATTATTTACAACCGGCTTATCGCAACCATAAGCGCGAAGTACATCGCGACACATTCTATCAATATTCCAAGGACCATAACGAAGACGGCTCCTAATTGATCGAATCTTTTTAGGATCGTATCCATAAGTCAGAAATACATCTCTGACGACTTCATATATAGCTTGAGCATTCGCCGGAACCGTCGGGTAGTAATCTTCACGCATAAACAGGAGGACACGCGTCAACGATGTCAGCGTACAGTTATTTGCTGACTTTTCAAAAATCGATTGAGGAAAGTCGTTCACACGATCCAAAAAAATACTATCCGTAAGCTGATAATCCTCACCGTAAGTATCCGAAACATATAAGGGCAAATCTTCGATTCCGGCATACCCACCGAATGATGAGCTCTGTCCGGGACGCGACGAAGGCAACCGCTTTTTTCTTAGAGTCACAAGATTCCTCCTCAGGTCAGAATCATTGTTCGGGCGCAACAATTGAGGCGCCGACATCTACGACAGCGGGTAGCTTGATTTTACGAGCTACGCCATTGTATTCACCATGTATTCGCTCGATAAGCATCATTGCCGCGGTCTCTGCAATCTGCTCAACAGGTTGCAGACCAATCGTAAGCTTTGGGTGGTAAATCCGGGAAATGGTCTGAGTTTCGAAACCGACAAACGATATATCACGAGGTATGCTCATCCCTATCTCGTTGAGATAGGTTAATGCACCAACTGTTAAATCGTGACCGGCCGTAAAGACCGCAGTCGGACGATTATTAAGTTCGAGCAAATATTTCATGCCTTGATAACCGCTCTTCTCAGAAATATCTACTTTATATATCAGATCTTCTCTCGGCTGAATGTCGATTTTTTTGTGCGCTGCTATATATCCCGAGATACGATCTTCTGTCGTACTGACACCCGGAGCCCCGACCAACAAGCCAATCCTTCGATGCCCTTTCTTGATAAACATAGAAGTAATCTTCTTTGAAATTTCAGTATTGTCAATGATTACAGAATCAAAACTGCTCCCACTGACTCCGACGTCAATAAAGACCAACGGTGTTCCTTGTGCAACGACCTGAGACAAATCGCGCTTACGGACATTGATCGGCTGCATAATTATTCCATCCACTTGCTTATTCAGAAGCAACTCCAGCTTCTTGCTCGCACCTTCAGGATCACTTTCGTCGTAGTCACAAATAATGGTGCTGTAACCATTTGCGAAAAGAGCCTTGTCAATATGCGATAGGACGGACAATCCATAATAGTCAGCCAAGCTCGGAATAAGCACGCCTACAGTCATGGTTCGTCGAGTTTTCATACCGCGCGCAACAGTATTTACTCGATAATTCAATTCACTGATAGCTTGCTCAATAGCCTCACGATTATCCGATAAAACGTTTCCTCCGTTAAGCATCTTAGATACCGTCGCGATTGAAACTCCGGCGCGCTTGGCTACGTCTTTAATTGTTGCCGCCATAATTAACCTCTCATCTTTCAATAAAACTACTCTCCGATATAATAGCGTGTTATGAAGCATATCGCAACTAACGCACTATACTGTGAATGCCATTTTCAAAACATAGCCATAATCATATAAAACAACGCACCGGACAGAGCCGGTAAAACAGAAGATCCGCTCGCATGCCTTACCTTTCTTCGAAAATAGTCCGATGCAAAAACTAAAAGTATGTGAGCCAGCAGGACAATAAAGACCCAGGCTTTTTTTGTGATAAATGCAAAAATTAAAGCTATCAACATCGGGAGAACAGAAATACCACGAAATCGATATGAGGACAGAAAACCTCGACCATGGTTAGGGTTTTTATCCCCTATGGAGTAGAAAAAATCAATTTTTTGACATGCAATTAATCCTACAAATAGTAACAATGCGAAAATAATCAATATAATCATCCTGGGCATGATCAAAAAGCGATTCAGCGAAGACACATGATGTGCAACATATAAGAAAACACCCAGCATAAAAAGGGATGTCGCAGCATAAGAATATATCTTCTCAACGTCAAACTTCTGACGCATTAGTCCCAGTTTTCTGATGTTTTTCAAATAGAAAAATGCCGCCGTAAGCGTAGAGAATACAATCCATGAGACAATGAAATAACTTACAAGCTCGTCATAAGTGATAACAATGATGCCCAGAAGGACAGAGAAAACCAGCGCAACAGGCAATAAGAGCGCAAAAATATAACGTTCTGATCTCTCAATCTTAGAGTACAACGCAATCTCTGCAGGCTTATTCCGCTCTTTATCTTCTTTGATTTTGATGCGCGGCAATCGCTCAACCGGAACCGTCGACAAGAATAAAAACCAGCCACCGATCATTAATATAATCGGCAATATCTTGAGTGCTTGATAAATTAGTATTACGCTACGAGGATCTGTCATATTTTCTTCGCCCTGAAGAATATATCGATCCAAAAAAACACTGATTTGCTTATAGGTATCCGGAAAAGCACTCGCGATACGAGGGTCTAATTCATTCGAGCCCAGTATGGTGCGAACACTGAGAAAAGTGAGCGCATCCGGGGCGATTCTAACTTCAGGAGACAAAAAACCATATCCAGACAAGCTTCGGGTCATGGTAGTATCTTCGCCGGAAATGAGTTCATATAGGCGATTGGTCTTCGGTTCGTTAATTCCAAATATCCCAATCGGTCTCGGTAATCGTTTTAATGACGCAGAATCTATGTCTTTATTATCCGCGAATTCCGGCATTACGACAACTAACCCGGCGACCAAATCATTGGCGGCATACAGTTCGAGTCCCCGATATATAGTATCTCCATAAGTCATCAGAACAACGCGTTCTAAGCTTTCATCTTTGAGAAAAGCCGATATATCCACGGCAAGTTGTTCATATGTTGACAATTCATTAGTTTGAATATAGGCCGAAGGAATACCCATTCCGGAAAATACGGTCCGATATTCTCCTTCAGGAAAACGCTCAGAAACAGAATATAGGCAGACGACGCCTACCTTCTTATCAGAGTACGCCTTGTCTGAAGTGGTGGTCGAAAGCACCACCGAAATGATTAAAATAATATTTGAAATCAGCATCATTGCGAGGCCAAACTTCTTCATTTTTTGGTTTTGCATTCAGTGCTCTCCTCCGCTCCAAAATATTATATCATTATCATGCGAAGGTTCGAAAATAAAAAATAGCGATCCACAACTCAAGTTGCGAAATCGCCATTTTGAAGATGCAATCGGGTATCAATTATGTAACCAGGGCTTCCTCGACGCTCACAGAGAAAGAATCCGAGGATGCAGAAGCCAAAATATTGACGGACTTATTCTCATACTCAAACATAGCTTGATGATATTTTTCAAGTATGGCCTCCGACAATACCTCTCTAAAAGCGGAATGAATCGGATGCACGATGTCCTTAAACTCGCCATCTTGAGTGCGCCGACTCGGCATTGCGATAAACAAGCCCGCGGATCCTTCAATGACCTTTATATCGTGAACGACAAAGGCCTCTTCAAAAGTAACAGAAACAATTGCTTTCATCTTGCTGTCCGGATTAAGCTTGCGAATGATGATACTTGTAATATCCATATGTCGAACTCCTTTAATCTGTCATACACAACAGTCCGAATGGGCTAACGAAAATAACCCAAGCACATGATGATTTTACACTACGCCATCAATTTTGTAAATGATATTTAAGATGTGGCCGGGAATAAGCACTTTTGCGCCTCGATGAAACACAAGTAAAATCCCTTATCAAAAAGCTCTCATACTGATATAATCGTTTCTGAATAAAGATTACATATTGGATTTGTGAAAAGAGGCCACTATGATTGAATCGACGAAGTCCGGATCTTCCGATAATAATGAGCGTACCTTTAATCCTGAACCGGGTTCTCGTATATTTTTTGTCGGAATCGGCGGGATCAGCATGTGCGGATTAGCCGAATTGGCGATGCATTACGGTTATCCCGTATCCGGATCTGACAAGCATCTTCCGCCGAGGGTCTCACGTTTGACTGAACAAGGCGCAACCTTGTATAGGACTCATGACAAGAGTAACATCATCTCGTTTTCGCCTGATGTATTGGTGCACACTGCTGCCATTCTCCCGGGAAATCCGGAAATAGAATATGCCAAGGAAATTGGCATTCCGATTGTATCCCGGGCGGAATTTCTGGGTTGGCTGACTCGCAAATTCAGCAAAGTTATTAACATATCCGGAACTCACGGGAAAACGACCGTGACCTCGATGTTGGCCATGATAATGATTGAGGACCAAAAAGATCCGACCGTACATATCGGCGCAGAATTTCAAGAATTCAACAGTACCGTTCGAGCTGGCGCTGATTTTTCATTACTGATTTCTGAGGCCTGTGAATATCAAAAATCCTTTCTTGAATTCCGTTCTTCGACGGCAGCGATCACAAATATTGATTTTGATCACGTTGACTGCTATCGAAATATCGACGAATTAATTGATGTTTTTGCAATTTTTACGGAAAATATTGATAATGACGGCACTTTAGTTATTCCTGCTCATGATCATTGCGTCGCGGCCACCGTTACTCAGATGATTAAGTCAAGAATGTCTCGCTCGATACCTGTGCCAAGAATTATTACTACAGGTTTATCGGATGATCGTTTCTTACTCGACAATAGCAAACCGGATATTTACGCCGATCGAATCGAGTATATTGATGGGCTGCCGGCTTTTGATTTATGGATCTTCGGCGAATTACAAGGAAGAATCTTTTTGCGCGTTCCGGGAAGACACAACATTTACAATGCCCTAACCGCTTCAGCTAGCGCTTATGCAAACAATGCTTCGATAGATAGCATTATCCGTGCACTCAATCATTTTTCAGGCGCTGAAGGCCGATATAATGTCAAAGGCACTTATCACGGCGCTACTGTCGTCACTGACTATGCTCATCATCCGGCGGCCGCGCAAGCCACTTTGCAAGCGGCTTCGATGATGCCACACAACAACACTTGGGTCGTATTTCAACCTCTGACATATAATCGAACAAAGATACTCTTTGACGATTATGTTCGCGTCCTAAAGACATGCAGACACATTATCTTTTCGGAGATTTTTTCTGACAGAGAAGTCAACCCGGGCGATATTTCATCCTCTATGATCGCAGATCAAATCAATAATTCGGATGGGCATGCCGAGTTTTATCCGATGAAAGCGGACATTATCAATCGTCTCAACGAGCTGGTTGGCCCAAATGACCTTGTGTTAATACTTGGACCCGAAGACATACGCGAATTGGCTGACGAGCTTATCAAAACACCATAATTGATATATTTATAACACCGCAAAAAGGCTCGCCGCATGGCTAGCCTTTTATTGTGCTAAATCTTAACAAGTGAAAACTAGTAATTGACCTCTTCCGCGGATGCAGAAATTATCGGTTCCGACCCGACACTATCCTGCACAAGCTCTCCCACGAATATACTCTCAAATTCATCGCCTTCGATTTTCTCTTTCTCAAGCAATCGAGTGGCAACGGCATTCAAGATGTCCATCTTTGCTTTCAGAAGATCGATAACCTCATTGTAAGCGCCATCAATGATAGCTTGAACTTCTTCATCTATCATCGCTGCGACTTTGTCGCTGTAGTTTTGAACATGGCCGTAGTCGCGACCGAGGAATACTTCATTACCGCCACCGAAAACCATATTCCGTAGTTTTTCGCTCATACCGTATTGCGTAATCATATCTCTGGCAATCCCGTTACAGTTCTGTAAATCGGAGGAAGCGCCGGTGCTGATTTCACCGAGAATAATCTCCTCGGCAGCACGGCCTCCGAGGGAAACCTTGATGTTATCAACCAACTGCTTGCGTGTTGTGTAATATACATCCTCGTCCGGTTTATGAGCAGTGTATCCGCCAGCTCCGCCGGCCGGAATAATAGAAACACGCTCGACACGATCGGTTTCCGATACGGACCTGAGAACAATAGCATGTCCGGCTTCATGATAAGCAGTCAGACGTTTCTCCTTGTCGTTAATGATTCGACTCTTCTTCTCCGTACCGATTACCACTTTGAAAACCGCTTCCGAAATATCTGTATAAATGATCTGCTTGGAACCGCGTCGTGCTGCCAATAATGCCGCTTCATTCAATAGATTGGCCAAATCCGCACCGGTAAATCCGGGTGTCATCTTGGCGATTTCTTTGAGATCTACATCAGAAGCAAGCGGCTTACCCTTGGCATGCACTTGCAAAATAGCCTCTCTGCCCTTGATATCCGGGCGCATAACAACAACGCGGCGATCAAAACGTCCGGGACGAAGCAATGCAGGATCAAGAATATCCATGCGGTTCGTCGCTGCTATGACAATGACCCCTTCATTGGGTCCGAACCCATCCATCTCTACAAGAAGTTGATTCAGAGTTTGCTCTCTCTCATCATGGCCTCCACCCATACCCGCACCGCGGTGGCGTCCGACAGCATCAATTTCATCAATAAAAATGATACAAGGCGAATTCTTCTTTGCCGTGTCAAAAAGATCGCGAACACGGCTTGCACCGACGCCGACAAACATCTCTACAAAATCAGATCCGGAAATAGAGAAAAATGGAACACCGGCCTCTCCGGCAACAGCTTTTGCAAGCAAAGTCTTACCGGTACCCGGAGCACCAAACAACATAATACCCCTTGGAATTTTTGCTCCGAGCTCTGAATACTTCTGCGGATTTTTAAGAAAATCGACAACCTCCGTCAGTTCTTCCTTCTCTTCATCTGCACCGGCAACATCTGCAAACGTAACTTTATTCTTGCTCGGATCGTGCAACCTGGCCTTGCTTCTCCCAAAGCTCATCGCGCTCTTGCCGTCACTTTGACCTCGTCCGATAGATACCCAGAACACTACGCCGATCAATACCACTAAAAGGACTATACTGACCACACTCATAATACTGCTGAAATCCATTGGTTCTTTGTAATCGAAATCTTCGATTTGACCCTTCTTTTGAGCATCGATCAAAATCGACAGGACGCGATCCATCGAAGCATACGGTATTACTTTTTTGACTTCGACTGTTTTGTTTTCGGCATCCATATACTTAAACTCAAGTGAAGTACCATATAGTGTGACTTCCTCTAGTTCAAATTGCTCAGATCTTATGAGCTCCAAAGCCTCCGAAAGAGACTGCTCCTTTTTATTCGTATCATTCAAATAGAAATATGCGAAAACGAATAATACGACAAGTAAGATAATATAGAAAGGCGCACCGCCTAATCTTTTAATCGGGCTTGTTGAACTCATTTTTTACCTCCGTCCGGATCGAGTATACAAACATCCGGCAAATTTCTGTATCTTCCTGAATAATCGAGCCCGTACCCGACAATAAATTCATCGGGAATGGACATGCCGACGTAATCGGCACTGATTTCAGTCTTCCGACGATCCGGTTTATCAAATGCAACACATACTCTAAGGCTCGCAGGATCCTTTGTTCTAAGTAAATCCTTAAGATTCAGAAGAGTCAGACCGGAATCGACGATATCCTCAACAATTAATACGTTCTTACCGTTAATATTAACATCCAGGTCTTTAACAATTTTAACGATTCCGGATGTTTTAGTTCCGCCATAATAACTTGATACAGACATAAAATCAATTGTTGTCTGAACCGTAAGTTTTCGGACAAGGTCAGCCATGAAAATAAATGATCCCTTAAGTATTCCGACAACGACAATCTCTTGACCCTCGTAATCTCGATTAATCTCAGCGGCCAACCGATCAACCATCTCCTGAATCTGCGTTCTGTCAATCATGACACGCTCAACCCTATGCGTCATAGTATTCTCCTTCATACCTCGTCAGGAATAATTTTTAACTCGAATATATTGAGATCGGAGGACTCGTCCTTTTCAATCGTACGAAAACGGCTCATGAACCGATCACACGAAATTGCGTCAACAAATCCTCTGGCATGTGCCAATCCCGGGATCCAAACGACCTCCGATTCGATACACAAAACGAGCAATGAATTCCTGATATGGGAAGGCACTTTCATATCCGTTAAATATCGCCTTAACAACTTTCGACCTGCTCCTCCGGCTCGGGAAAAATAATCTCCGGTACGAGGGTGACGAAGCGTTAATCCGCTTAATAACTCTGAAGTGCCAAACCATGTCAGATTATTATAAACTACGACATCCAGATTCTCAACGCGTCGAATGTGAACAGAAATAAACATTTGAGGATCTCGAATTTCATAATGACCCTTAATGCGCAACTCGGATTCGATGGTATGAAAATCATCCAAGCGCATTTCTCCGGTTACTTTTCTATCTGAAATCAACACATGTTTGCCATTTACATTCAACGTTCTTGTCGCAGATAACGTGAATTTTTCTTGATCCAAAAAATATAATACATCATCGTCGATATGTGCTTCGCGTTTCCCCGAAATGGAAACGAGCAAATTGGATTGCCCGCTTTGAGCCATTTTGACAAGAGCGGCGATTCGATTTGATCCAAAATCTACGAGGTCTCCAAATGTAGTCTCATATAAAATTCGCAAAACTCGCGAAGACATAGCCGGATGCAATTTAAGCCATTCCGAGCAATGAATACCCTTGACGCAATCTATCGTGTCGATGGATATCCTTTTGAAAATCGCTTGAGCTTCACGGTCCAGGTAAGCCTTATCCGATGCTAAATGTTCCGCCAACCGGCTCAAGGCTAAATCCGGAGATTTGTTTGAAACTTTTTCAATTGCAGGAAAAACGACATGTCTCCATTGGTTTCGAGTATATTCCAAATCCGCGTTTGATTCGTCAATCGAATAATTTATCTCATTATCAGAAAGATACTGAAGTATCTGATCTTTTCCGACGAATATCAACGGACGGACAATTCTATCTTTTCTTATTCCCATGGCACACAACCCGTCCAATCCTGCACCCCGAAAAACGTTCATCATCATGGTCTCTGCACGATCTTGACGATGATGTGCCAAAGCAATTCGAACCGTCTTACCATCTGATTCATAATCCCTTGCCAAACGCTCAAAAAAGCGGTGTCTTGCAATTCTTGCAGCATGCTCTATGCTCATTCCGGATTGCGAGGACATCAGCGGAACATCTTCAGAATCCGAAAAAAATAATATACCTCTCGCCTCACAGTACTCCCGCACCAATCTACACTCATACTCTGATGCTTCTTTTCGAATCTGATGATTAAAATGAGCAACCGTCAAAGTATCAAAAATTGTCGCATCTTCCGGTTTATGTTGTGAAATGCGAAAAAGAAGATCTAAAAGGCACATCGAATCCGGGCCGCCGGATACAGCCGCAACAAGCACATTACAAGACAACAGATCATGCGATTTGACGACACGAACAAACGAATCATATAGCGCCATCATTAACCTCTTCCGAGCAAACAATCCGATTCATTAGAAGTCCGGAGTCGGCGGTGCTGAAGCCGAATCAAAATCATATAAAATTTCTTCACCAACATCAAACGGTTCTTCTGACGAAAGATTTGCGTCCGGTTCGTAGGGCTCGCCCGGCATATTTTGTCCAAACGCTTCCGGTACAATTTGGGAAAGTTGCGGTGGTCTCTCCGGAGCAACAGGCTCTCCGGGATCCGAATCCTCAAAAAATAAGGTGCGTTTTGCCCACCATTTAAGATGAACCGTTTTTGTCGGACCCTGTCTGTTCTTCGCCAAAATAATCTCAGCATCCTCTATCTCAGGCTTAACCGGATCATTGTTGTAGTAGAGTTTACGATATATAAACATAACCATATCGGCATCTTGCTCAATAGCACCCGAATCGCGCAAATCCGACAAAACCGGACGGTGCTCATCCCTCTGTTCGGCGCCGCGTGAAAGCTGCGACAAGGCGATAATCGGAACATCCAATTCTTTGGCCATAATTTTGAGCGATCTCGAAATTTCAGAAATCTCTTGCTGGCGGTTTCCCTGATTCCGAGAAGAAGTAGCATTCATCAACTGTAAATAGTCGATGACCACCAAATCCAATCCGGACTCATTTTTAAGTTGACGGCATTTCGCCATCATCTCAACCGTTGATACACCGGAACGATCGTCAATGAACAGCGGAGCCGGCTTTAAGATGTTCAGAGCCTCTTCTATCTGGATAAATTCATCTTTGTGAATCGAAGCATTTTGCAGTTTAAACGCACTGATTGAAGATTTTGAAGACAAAATACGATTACAAATCTCTTCTTTGGACATTTCCAAGCTAAAGAAGGCAACCCTTGCACCATAAAGAACCGACGCGTTTACGGCCATGTTGATGACCAGTGCAGACTTACCCATAGCCGGACGCGCCGCAACGATCAACAGCGTTCCGGGCCTGAAACCACCGGTGACCTGATCCAACTTTGCGAAGCCGGTTCGGACAGTATGGCGCTCTTTTTTTCCTTCAGCGATCTCTTTTATTTCTTGAAAGGAACGCTTCAGGATCTCATGCAAACGTTCAAAACCACCTCCGAGAGGCGATTCACGCATATCTGAAAGACGCTTAATTGCAACATCTAAAATGCCGTTGGCCTCTTGTTCTCCCTCATATGAAAACTTAACAATCTCATCCATTGTGGAAATGAGTTTACGAAGCGTGAATTTTTGCTTAATGATAGAAACGTATTCCCTGACACTGGATCTCACGATTAGCATATTAGAAAGCTCGCTGATATAGGCAAGCCCTCCGACCGCATCGATTTCTCCGCTTTGGTTCAGACTCTCTGAAACGGTGATAATATCAACCGGCTTTCGAGCAGCAAACAACTCGAGCATCGCCATATATATAAGGCGGTGACCGGGATGATAGAAGTGATCCGGAACTAACTCAGACGCCACATTCGTTAAAGCCTCACGACTATCCAAACAGCAACAAAGAACCGCCTTTTCAGCGGGCAAGTAATGTGGCGGAACTCTTCCTTCACGTTGCATCGGCGAAGCATTCGACATATATATCTCCCAATAAATGAATTACTCGACTGCGGCTACCTGAACCTTGATAGTAACTGACACTTCCGTATGAAGCTTTGCCACGATATCATATACCCCTATTGCCTTAATAGGATTCTTGATGGTGATGTTTTTCTTATCAACCTTATAACCGGATTTGGCAACAGCAGCGGCAATATCTGACGCTGTTACGGCGCCATATAATCTGCCGCCTTCTCCGGTCTTCATTTCTAGCTTAAATGTCTGTCCGGAGAGCTTGCTGCCCATCTCTTTACATTCTTCAAGATGTCTTCTGGCTCGTTCTGCCTGAGCCGCCTTTTTGATTTTGATAGAATTGAGGTTCGAAGGAGTTGCCTCCAAGGCTAAGTCTTTTTTGAAAAGGAAATTTCTGGCATAACCGTCATTGACCTCAACGATATCATCGGCTTTCCCCAGTCCTTTAACTTCTTCCAATAAAATAACCTTCATATGTGAATGTCGCTCGAAAAACCAACGAGCGCCTCCTTTCGATAAATAAAATCAGGCACCTTCCGAAGCTCGGATCGATGCCTAATAATTATATACGTTAAAAGTACTTATCGCAAACAAACCGGGTACCGTTAGCTGACAAAATCAGTCAACAACGTACGGAAGTAAAGCAACATGTCTCGCGCGCTTGATGGCTATTGTCAGCTCTCTTTGGTGCTTTGCACAGTTGCCCGTCATACGCTTAGGCAAAATCTTGCCACGTTCTGACGTGAATTTGCGAATGCGACCAATATCTTTGTAGTCAATCGATTCCACCTTGTCTGCACAAAATGCGCACACTTTACGGCGTGTACGACGACCTCTCATGCCGCCGCGATCAGAAAAACGCGGTCCTCTATTTTCGGCCATAGTAATTCTCCTTTCAACTCAATAAAACCACACTCTTAAAATGTGGAGACGCCGTATTGGCGTAAATTACAAATCAAACGGAAGTGCTGTATCATCATCCATCGTCGGCATAAAAACACTGTCCGAACCGGCGTTCGAGGACATCGGAGCCGGCGCACTATATGAGCGATCATCAGAGACCGATGAAGCACCGTCCTTGCGAGACTCGAGAAACTCGATTTCGTCAACGGTAACCTCTGTCACATATACCTTCTTACCATCTTTGTCATCGTAAGAACGTGACTGAAGGCTGCCGATAATTCCAATTCGATGGCCCTTTTGAAAATACTGACCCAATAACTTGGCCTGTTGTCTCCAGGCGACACAGTTGATGAAGTCCGACTGACGTTCTCCTGATGCTGTCTTGAAACGACGATCGACTGCTACAGTAAAACTACAAACTTCGACTTGGCTTTGGGTGGTTTTCACTTCGGGATCACGGGTTAGTCTTCCGACCAGAATGACTTTGTTCATACAATTACTCCTTTTTGATTACGCATCTTTACGGATAACAAGAAAACGCAACACGCCTTCGGTAATCTTAAGTACACGCTCAATCTCTTTCGGGTAGTCAGCTTCTGAAGTAAAGTTGAACAAAAGATAAAAACCGTCTTTCTGATCATCAATCTCGTAAGCCATACGCTTCATGCCCATTGTCTCCATTGATTCAAGGGTAGCACCGGCCTCGACCTTTGATTTCACCGTTTCAGTGGTAGCAGCAATGCCTTCTTCACCGAGAACAGGACTCAGAACAACGATCATCTCATACTTGTTTGCCATGGAAATTTCACCTCCTCCTGGACTAAACGGCCCTTGAACGATCAAGGGCGAGGATTAATTACGAAACCGCATCCTTTGCGGCACGAAAAAGAATATCACACCACCATAGGCACGTCAAGTCAGCTGCTCTAAACCCCGGAGAATCACTGCGTAAATCCAGAAAATAAACTGCCGGCAAAATATTGTAGCGCTGATAAAATACCTAAGTATGTTGTCAAGGTTCCCTGTGAATCAGCGATTAATCCGGGTGCACTCCATAACCATATCGCGCGACTCATCTTCTGAAACAATCATATGCCTTTTTGACGCTTACTTCTATATTATATAAACGAAATCAAGCTAAGAATAATCGACAATCCCTTCCAAACCGGACCAAGCGCTCTATCGAATATCCTATCTTTATGGACTATACAAACGAAACCGGCATAATTCCAAGATTATCCAAAATATACGGCATCAATGCACTCAATAAGTGTTCGAGCGTATCAGCCGTCTTAATATACTCATCTAAGGAGGCTCCGAAAGGATCAGGAATACCCATGGGTGACTTCACAAGGTTGCGCAACATATCACTTGGAATATCTGCATTCTCGAAAAAAGAAAATATATCGTATGCACGATCGGCAATTTCAGGAAATGCTGCTCTCAAAAACATTGCGTGCTCACCGGTCATCGTCAAAATTAAATGCGTCGAACTCAAAAGCACCTCATCCACGCGCCGTGAGCGATGGCCGCTTATGTCTATGCCGTAAAGCTGCCGAAGTGCATCAACTGCATTCTGGGCGGCAGGACTTCCGAATGAAGCAAAGATACCTGCGGAAGAGGCGAACACTTGCACTTCCCGAGATGGATCGCTACATAATACAAATGGCCCCATTTCTTGTAATATCGCATTGAAAATCCCTTCAGCCATCGGACTGCGGCAGGTGTTCCCGGTGCAAACAAACAGAACCTGTCGACAATCCTCGTCCTCACTACCTTGTTCGAGCATACCTAATTTTGGGTCTAGATCTTTTTCCAGACCTGCGGCCTTTTCGAGTCGATTCATATAGGCAACGCCATATCCTTCACTTCCGAATCCGGGAGCAAATATTCGATCTGAGCCTGCATCATCAAGAGAGCGAAGAGCATCGTAAAGTTTTTGACCAGCCGAAAATACGTCATCCTCGGAACCATACTCATAATAAATGACTTGACCCTGAGCGACGTTTGCAAAACTTAATCTCAAGGCTTCACAAACCTCTCGAGATGCAAAAACACCCATTACCCCACCGGGACTTTCTTGTTGGAAAGAATGCATCGTTTGCTCATAGGCTTGCGACATCATTTCTTTGCCGGAATGAATGACCGTAACAGGCGACTTCGGCGCGTAATGCCTGTATTTTTGTCCCGGAGAACGAGGAACTTGTCCATTTTTTGAAACCGGATCAACGGAAACCTGTGCAAAAGACAATCCGAATTTTTTACACTCAGACAGAATCATTTCAGAGGTTATTGCGCCCGGTCTCAAAATCACCGGCCGATTGCCCGTAACATCAACAACAGTCGATTCAAGTCCGACATCACAATCACCGCCGTCAACAATGTACGAGATTCGGCCTCTCAAGTCTTTCAGGACATGTTGTGCTTTAGTCGGAGACGGACTGCCCGAACGATTGGCTGAAGGAGCTGCAATCGGAACACCCGCCATAGCGATGAGCTCGCGCGCGACAGGGTGAGCGGGTATTCTTATTCCAACCGTATCCAGACCGGCAGTCACCACGTCAGGAACTGAGCGGTTGCGTCGCATAACCAATGTAATCGGGCCGGGCATAAAAGCGTCCATCAAACATCGAGCCAGCGGTGTTATGTCGGAAACAAGCATTCGTATTTGGTCTTTCTCGGCGACATGAACGATGAGAGGATTATCGCTCGGCCGTCCTTTTGCCTTGAATATTTTGTCGATAGCATTTGTATCAAGCGCATTTGCCCCGAGCCCGTATACAGTCTCAGTGGGAAATGCAACCACCTCACCGCCACGAATCAACTCCGCAGGACGAACCAAGTCGTCCTGAGATCGATACAACGCAACTTCGGTGACAAAACCTCCTGTTTCGACGCCCTTGACTTCCATGCGGCTACTCGTCCTCCCCTGCGACACTCATTAACTGATCTGCTTTATCCGCCGAAGCTAATGCATCGATTATTTCATCGATATCTCCTGACAAAAATGCGTCAAGCTTGTATATTGTCATATTTATCCGATGATCCGATACTCTACCTTGATGGTAATTGTAGGTACGAATACGTTCGGAACGGTCGCCGGTTCCCACCTGGGACTTTCGAGCCATTGCTACTTCCCCGTGCGCTTCTGAATTCTTCATCTCCTGAAGACGGCTCATCAGGACCGCCATCGCCTTGTCCTTGTTCTTATATTGACTACGCTGATCCTGACATTGAACAACAATACCGGTTGGAATATGTGTGATTCTTATCGCAGAGTCGGTTCTGTTAACATGCTGACCGCCGGCTCCGGATGCTCTAAACGTGTCAATGCGCAGGTCTCCCGGCTGTATGTCTACTTCCACGGCCTCTGCTTCCGGGAGAACGGCGACGGTAACCGTCGAAGTGTGAATCCTACCTGACGACTCAGTTACGGGTACCCGCTGTACGCGATGGACTCCTCTTTCATACTTGAATCGACTGAATGCTCCGTTTCCCTCAACCGAAAAAATGATCTCTTTGTAACCGCCAAGTTCAGTCGGACTGCTGTCAATTTGTTCTACCGTCCACCCTCGGCTCTGAGCATACGCCGAATACATTTCGAAAAGCACTCCACAGAAAAGAGCCGCCTCATCCCCACCGGCACCGGCTCTGATTTCGATGATGACCGATTTCTGATCGTTGGGATCCTTGGGCGCAGTCAATGCCCTGAGCCTTTCGTTTTCGGTCGTCAGAACGCTATTGAGTATTTTCAATTCTTCGCGAGCCATCTTACGCATTTCTTCATCGTCTGCTAATTCAAACATCTCTTGCGTCTGGTCTATTTCTGATTCAAGACGTTCCACTTCATGAATTGCTCCGACAATCGGCTCCAACTCTGCCAATTCTTTGTTGAGTTTCTGATAACGACTCGGGTCCGAAAAGACAGCCGGATCCGCCAGCGTAGCAATAATTTCATCGTATCGATGTCTGATGTCGTTTAACTTAGTATCAAGGAGACTCATTGTAACCTCACAAATTTTTCTTTATTACGTGTATATATAATACACGATTTCACGATTTTTGTAGTTCGCTTATGGATAATCTGATATCTTTTGCTATAATAAACGCTGGTGTGAATTTAAGGTTGAAGGCGGTGCCGCCAGACACCGACTTTATTGAAAGGGGATACATACATGCAGAATACACACGAAGTAGAACAAATGACTTGTATCGCAAGAGGACCGAACCACGGTCCGGCTCCAATCCCGGAAGAAGGCAAGTGGGTTCAGGCCCGCGAAATTAAGGACATTTCCGGCTTTACCCACGGCGTCGGCTGGTGTGCGCCTCAGCAAGGAACATGTAAGTTGTCTTTGAACATCAAAGACGGCGTGATTCAGGAGGCTTTGGTTGAGACCATCGGTTGTACCGGAATGACTCATTCAGCCGCAATGGCCGGTGAGATTCTCCCGGGCAAAACCATTCTTGAAGCACTGAATACGGACCTTGTTTGCGATGCGATCAACACAGCAATGCGCGAACTCTTCCTTCAGATTGTTTACGGCCGTTCCCAGTCCTCATTTTCTGAAGGCGGTCTTCCGATCGGCTCTTCTCTTGAGGATCTCGGAAAGGGGCTTCGCTCTACAACAGCGACCATCTTCTCTACCGTTGAGAAAGGCCCTCGCTATCTTGAGTTAACAGAAGGATACATTACGTCATTAGCTCTGGACAAGGACAATCAGATCATCGGCTATCAATTTTTGAAGCTTGGGCCGATGCTTGAGCAGATCAAAAAAGGTACGGATGCCAACGAAGCCTATCAGAAGAATCTCGGAACTTACGGTCGTTATGCAGACGCTGTCCGCTATATCGATCCGAGACACGAATAAGTGTGGGAGGAGAATAATATGCCACTTTTTGAAAGTTACGACAGAAGAATTGCGCAGATTAATGCCGCGTTGAACGCTCACGGAATTGCATCCATAGAGGAAGCAAAAGCCATCTGCGATGCTAAGGGGATTGACCCCTACACCATCACCAAGGAAACCCAACCCATTGCTTTTGAGAACGCGTGCTGGGCATACGTCGTCGGCGCTGCAATCGCAATCAAGAAGGGGATTAAAGTTGCCTCTGAAGCAGCTGAAGCCATTGGTATCGGCCTTCAGGCTTTCTGTATCCCGGGTTCTGTTGCAGACGACCGCAAGGTTGGTATCGGACATGGCAATCTTGCCGCCATGCTTCTTCGCGAAGAAACCAAATGTTTCGCATTCGTTGCCGGCCATGAGTCTTTTGCAGCAGCAGAAGGCGCAATCAAAATTGCACAATCCGCCAACCAGGTTCGTACTGAACCGCTTCGGGTTATCTTGAACGGATTAGGCAAGGATGCCGCATTCATTATCTCAAGAATCAACGGTTTTACTTATGTAAAGACTCAGTTTGATTACGCGTCAGGTAAGGTTGCGGTGGTCAGCGAGACCGCTTATTCCGAAGGCGACCGCGCGAAGGTCCGTTGCTACGGCTCGGACGATGTGCGTGAAGGCGTTGCCATCATGCACCTCGAGGGCGTTGATGTTTCCATCACAGGCAACTCGACAAATCCGACCCGCTTCCAGCACCCCGTTGCAGGAACATATAAAAAAGAATGCACTGAATTGGGTAAGAAGTACTTCTCTGTTGCTTCCGGCGGCGGTACCGGTCGTACTCTGCACCCGGACAATATGGCTGCAGGCCCTGCCTCTTACGGCATGACAGATACAATGGGACGCATGCACTCTGATGCCCAGTTCGCAGGTTCCTCCTCCGTTCCGGCGCATGTTGAGATGATGGGCTTCCTTGGTATGGGTAACAACCCGATGGTCGGTGCGACCGTTGCGGTTGCAGTTGCAGTAGAGCAAGCCGGCTAATCTACTCCTTCTTATAAGACAAACACCGCTTCGGAGAAACTCGAAGCGGTGTTTTCGTTTTCTGCGAGAATCGCAACAAAAAAATGAAAAGACTACTTGCCAATAGCATCCATTATTTTTTGTGCCATCATGACACGAACTCGCGCCTCAAGAGAAAGCCTTAGCGCAATATCCGCCATCATACGACGCCGGTCTTTCGCCGGAACGCTACCCTCTTGAGATGATCTCTTGAGCGGCTCAAGCTCGTTAAGCACTTGAAGACGGGCATCTTTAAAAGCTTCTTCTTGAATTTGAAGATAAAGCTCGTACAACTCCTGCTCCGTGCTACCTTGAAGTGCCGCATCCGTCAAAGTCCCCAAATCCGAAATAGATACCACAGGTTTCAGCGCGCATACCAATGAAATCAGAGCCAGATGGTCCGGCGTATACTTTTTGTCAATCGGACGCGGAAGCACGCCATCCTTCGTGTAATTATTTATCATTGCCTTGGTCAGAATCTTGTCATCTTCAGATCGTTTATAAAAATTCAATTGCCGATCCATAAGTGTTAAGACCTGATCCATGTATAGACCGATGTCCGGAAGTTTCTCCCAATCCAACAATGCGGTATGATCCAGCTCTCTGAGCCAATTTTCAATATCGCTGACGCGTTCATCCGACACAAGAATATTCTTCCTGGGCGACTGAATATTTTGAATCACAGGTGTATCATTCTTTGGCATATAGACCTCCTGCTCTCTAATAGAACATTTCTATTATAGCGAATGACCATAACTAATATCTACCTGACTAAAAGGAATATCTTGATCTACCTAAGTGTCCTCAAAATTTATTTGTCTTTTTCATCATTTTTCTCAATTGACTTACAGGATTTTTCGAGAGCACTTCGCTTGAGTACCATGCGACGACCGCATGTTTGACAGCGCAGTGTAACATCGCCTGCAACACGAACGAGCGACCAAGTGGTTCCGCCGCAAGGATGTGGCTTGCGAAGTGTAACAATATCTCCGGCCTCAAAGGGATATAGAAAAAACGACGCATTCATTTCAACATTCCCCCGCAATAAACTATGAACGAGTTTCTTGATAACGACCCAGTGTGACGCGGTCATTTCCACCGAAATCTTTTAGACAAGTCACGTTCAAAAATCCTGCGTTTGTCATCAATTCCGAGATGGATTCTCTCTGGTCGAAGCCATGTTCAAAGGCAAGTATACCATTATTCGAAAGATACTTAGGCACCTGCTCGAGTATTCTCCGATATAGCTGAAGTCCGTCTCTTCCTCCTTTGAGAGCAAGCTCAGGTTCATGAATTCGAACTTCCGGCATAGCACCTTCGAATGCCGCATCTGAAATATAGGGCGGATTAGATACGATGAAGTTTGCCTTGCCGTATGTTTTGAGGAAATACTCTTCTTCAGGAAACAAGTCACACATTTCAAGCACGATTTGGTCTGGCTCTGAGGCTTCTTTTATGTTCCGTTTCGCATAGCTTGCAGCCTCTTCAGATATCTCAGTCAACACCATTTTATAAGATAGTATATACCGACTGAGAATATTGGCAATCGATATCCCGATACAACCGCTTCCGGTGCATAGATCCATGACAACGAGATGATCGATTTTTGAGTCGACTTTAAGTGAAGTCAGATCTTCGTATCTTCCGGCGAGAAAACTATCGTCTATTCCCAACGAATAAAGCGAGGCTCCTACGAGTATTTCACTGTCGGGTCGCGGAACGAGCACTCCCGGACCGACAAAAAAACGATCCCGATAAAAAAATACCTCACCCAAAAGATATGCTAAAGGCTCACGCCTTATTCGACCGGACAAAATCTTTTCAAAGCGAAGCAAGACATCCTCCGATAAAGCCTCGGATACTTCGATTTCTTTGTCAAAATAAATATTGGATCGAGCTTTTTCATTTAGGACAGACAAAATATAAATCAACTCATCTTCGGGATAATCAATGCCCGCAGACTCGAGCCGCTTCACTTGCTCCGTTTTCCAATCGAACCACTTCACCACCGGTCTTCCTCTGCATTCTCAGGCAAGACCGCCTGCATAGCAGCAATGGCGACCTCGAGCATCCGATCATCAGGCTCTCGAGTCGTAAACCTCTGTAACCACAAACCGGGCTTTGAAATCATTCGACCCACCAGTGAATCTTCATGTCGTCCGGCCAAACGCAATACTTCATAAGAAATACCGCCGACCAGAGGCACCAAAGCTAGGCGAACCAGAAGATTAATCCACCAGATGTTAACCCCTAACCACTTGATTAGGAATACACTGGCAACGCTAAAAACAAGAATCGAAATAACGACAACAATAAACATAAATGCGGTACCACAACGGGGATGTGCTTTAGTGTGTTTTCGAATATTCTCCACAGTGAGAGGTTCCCCGGCTTCGTAGCAAGCAATTGTCTTGTGTTCTGCACCATGATACATCCATACTCTGGCAATATCCTTGATCTTCGAAGTAAGTATCAAATATGTCAAAAATATAACGATTCGCAAAATGCCCTCGATAACATTCATTCCGACGGCAATACCAATATTATCAGCACGATCCGGATTGAATATGCCCTCAATGATATCGACGATGAGGCGAGGCAACAAGATGAACAAGAGGACGCTGAACAAAATGCCAAGGATCGCTGAAATAACAATCATCACATTGACATGACGATCCAAAAACTGGTCCAGTCGGCTTTTAGGCTTCTTCTCCGGCTTTATGCTATCGCTCGAAATCGGCGTCTGAGCCGCCAGTCGAGCCGCATCCGCTTGGTCAGTATCTACAATTTGGTCCGGCTGATCCGGAAAAATATCAGAGACTTCCGGAGCAGCGCCCATCTCTTTCATTTCGGATAACTCCGGAGCGACATGTTCCACGTCGACAGCCTCCGGTTCCTCTTTGTCCGCATCAATATCCGATATCTCAGCAGATTTCATCAGCGCGCCGGTCCCGGTCACAATCTGCCTGAAAAACCGAATGCTTCCACGAATAAATGGGACCTTATCGAAAAATATAATCTTACGGTCTTGCTTGACCTCTTCGACATAAATCGAACCATCCGGTTTACGTATTGCCATAGCAATTTTCGTCGGACCGAACATCATTAAGCCTTCAATTAGTGCCTGCCCTCCGATTGTTGTCTTCTTGCTCGACGGACAGAACGAGGATGTATTACGCGACACATCCTTCTCTATATTATTTGGCTTTGCCACATCTTTATCCATTAATTGTCTCCTTTATTGGGAACGCTATCCCATATTTTAACAGAATATCAGGTAAATAGGAAAACCCAAAATAATTGCCAACTGACCGACGGTCGGAATGAACCGTATGCTTCGGACCGATTCATTTAATCGAAGTCACTATTTCCGGAAATGGCGCTATCGCGCGATCTAATATGCCATTTGCATATGCAATAAATACACCGTAATTGGTAATCGGGATTTGACGTTGAGTCGAAAGCGTCGTTCGATAATGCATTTCTTTTTCGTTGAGCATACAGCCACCACAATGAATAATCATGTCGTAAATATCAATTCGTTTGGGGAAGGTCGATCCTGATGCCCACTCGAGTTGAATACCCTCACTCGCAACCATTTTTATCCACTTCGGAATCTTTACAGTTGCGATATCATCCATTTGCTTATGATGTGTACATGCTTCCACAATCAATACACGGCTCCCTTGCTTCAGGTTTTTTATTTGTCGAACGCCTGATACCATTTCTTTTAAATTCGACTTCTGCCTGGCAAATAGTATCGAAAATGAGGTTAACGGAACCTCGGCAGAAATTCGTTGCTCGACATACCCAAAAGCTTGGGAATCTGTAATGACAATATTCGGAGGATTCTTAAGCTTAGAAATGACGCGTTCGAGCTCGGTTTCACGAGTCACGACGGGAATCGCTCCAATGTCCAGAATATCTCTGATGGTTTGTTGCTGAGGCAAAATCAGCCTGCCTTTAGGAGCAGCCGAATCTATTGGTGTAACTAAGACCGCCGTATCGTATGGTCTTAAAACCCCACTTATCAGCGACGGTGATTCGGCTTGACGACCGGACGACTCGATAATTCGTTGTTTTAGTTTTGATATGCCTTCGATATTTTTCGCGCTAACAAACACAGGGGAAAAAAGCATGGTAATATCATCGACCTGGAAGCCGGTATCCGATTTATTCACGACAACAGAAAAGGGGACTTTCCGTTCCCGAATTTCGTCAATTAGCGACTGTTCTAAGGTCGTAATGCCTTTCTCATCTGTTACCACTAAAACATAATCCGTCCGCCTTAGTACTTCTCTAGATTTTTCTACTCGCATTGTTCCAAGTTCGCCGTCATCGTCGAGTCCGGCGGTATCAACAAAGACTACCGGTCCGATCGGCAACATCTCCATCGCCTTGGAAACAGGATCTGTCGTCGTGCCCGCCACATCTGATACAACGGACGCGCTCTGCCCCGTAAGCGCATTTACAAGTGAAGACTTTCCGACATTTCTTCTTCCGAATATGCCGATGACAAACCTCTTGGAAATCGGGGTTGCATTTATATCTTGCATATCTAACCTTTCTTCACGCAGTAGTAGACTATGTTTTCAATCTGATTTTCGCTCTCGAAAATCGAAATGATCCCCGCGAGACATTTCCGCACTTAACCCTAGATCGTGAATCTGATTTATCAGAAACCTGACGTTCTCCGCTGCTTCCGTCGACGATGACAGTTTTCCGTCATATATGGCATAGGCGTCTCGATATTTCTGCGGAGTCAGGCACGGCATCACAACATTTGCACCCGCGCGAAATGCATCTGCTCGATGCTGAATGTCACATGAGGCCAGTGCTGTCGTGGCCGGGAGCATCACATTGGGAAGCATTATTCGGCACAACGCCGTCAAAACCAAAGTATGATCGACTGAACCATAAGGAAATTTCGCGAACCTCGTATTGATATGGGGACGAAACGGACCTAATCCAATCATGTGCGGAGAGAGCTCCCTTAAGAACAGAAAGTCTTCCGTCAATGTATCAACACTTTGATAAGGAGATCCGACCATCAATCCGGCACCAACCTGATATCCAATCCGTTTCATCGTCTCAAGGCTCTTCCGGCGTATTGAGAAGTGCTGATTGGCATCGTGTAGTTTTGAAAAATGTTCTTCATCAGCGGTCTCATGCCTTAAAAGAAATCGGTCCGCCCCGGCTTGATAAAGTTGTAAATACTGTTCCGAATTCAGAACACCAACACTTAGAGTCAATGCGATATCCGAAAATAAACTTTTGATACTGAACACGAGCTCGGAAAGACGGCCGGCCAAATAGTACGGATCTTCTCCGCTTTGCAAGACAAAGCTTCGAAATCCCATAGCATACCCGTTACGGATAACTTGAACGATCTCTTGTTCTGTCATCCGATAACGAACCGCCTTCCTGTTCCGCACTGAAAGACCACAATAGAAGCAGTCGTTTCGACAAAAACTACTAAACTCAATCAAACCGCGCAGAAAAACTCTGGGACCGTCATTTGAGTCGCGCACTCGCCTCGCCATAGAATAAAGATCTTCTTTATCCTCATTTGTCGACATATTCAGGTAGAAATCAATCAGATCTTTCATCTCACTTCTATCTGCACCTAACAACAAGGCCTCATTCGGAACATCTTTATTTTTCATAAGGTTTACCCTCAAAATCAGAATCGAAGATCGCGCTCTCCCTTTTCAATTCGACGGATCATCGCCTGAGTCTTCTCAAAGGCATCTCCTTTCAGATTATTTAGATGCTCTGCAAGAACACGTTCGCCCTCCAATCGGGTCTCATCTGTCGCATAATCAAGAAGATACTCCTTGAAAGTCAAAACTGCATTTGGAATACAGTAATTGTGTACGAATTTCGATTTTGCGACCTTCATGAAATGCTCTCCGGTCCGGCCTGCGCGATAACAAGCCGTGCAAAATGACGGAATATTTCCCATTTCACAAATCTGACCTACAACATCATCGAGAGAACGTGAATCTCCGATAGTGAATTGCTCTTTGTCCGGCAACATATTTGCATGTTTTGCGTGTGAGTAAGCACCCACACCAATTCTCGTCCCTGCATCTATCTGCGAGACACCCAGAGGAATAACTGACTCTCTGACCTGAGCCGATTCTCGTGCAGTGCAAATCAACCCGGTATAAGGCACCGACAGACGCAGAATCGCAATTATGCGTTTGAAATCATCATCGTTGACAGCATAATCCGGATTGAGAGAAAATGGAGTATCCGTCGCCGGAGTAATCCTCGGAAAAGAAATGGTATGCGGACCAACACCGTTAAAATGCTTTTCGAGGTGCATCGTATGCATCAATAGAGCCATCAATTCAAACCGCCAATCATATAAACCAAAAAGCACGCCCAGTCCACAGTCATCAAGACCCGCCTTGAGCGCACGATCCATGGCATACAGTCTCCAACGATAGTGCCCTTTAATTGTTCCTTGTGGATGAACGCTTTCGTAAGTCTTTCTGTGGTATGTCTCTTGGAAGACCTGGAAGGTTCCGATGCCGACTTCCTTCAGTTTTTTTAGTTCGTCGATCGCCAACGGAGCACAATTAATATTCGCTCGTCGAATTTCACCGTTTTCCGTCTTGACTTCATAAACTTTCCGAACTGATTCACACATGAAATCCACGTTAGTCTTCGGAGATTCCCCATAGACCAGTACCGTTCGTTTTTGCCCCTCATCAATCATTATTTGAACTTCTTCTTCAATTTCCTGCATATTCAATGTCTTACGATGAATTGCGACATTACTGCTCCGAAAACCGCAATACTTACAATTATTCGCACACTCATCGCTGATATAGAGCGGCGCAAAAAATACAATTCGATCACCATATACTTCCTTCTTGAGTTCGAATGCCACTCCAAACATCTCTTGAATGGTGTCCGGATCGTTATTACCGATTAGAATTGCCATTTCATCCAAATCTAATCTTATGCAATTTCGTGATTTCTCCAGGACTCGGCGCACCTCATCACGTCCGGGATTTTTATTAGCATCTAGTAGTGAATGGATTAACTCCTCATCAATAAAATCTTTCTCCATGGCATCCAATACATCGAACTCATCTTGATATTTGTTTAAATAACGCATCACAAATCGTCCTCCAAAATCTATTTATCAACCGACTTAGTAATCATTGACTTGACAGAAATTCCCTTAACTCTACCAAGCGCACCGGTCATCGCGCTGATTTGATCATTCGTCCCATCAACAATTAACGAAATAACAGCAACATTTTTTTCGCGAAAAGGAAGACCCATCCTCCCAACAATTCGGTCCGAAAATCGATGCAATACATCATTAACCTTCTCAACACTGTCTTTCTCCTCAATGACTATTCCAACAATAGCAATTCGATTGTCCATAATACCCTCCAACAAAAAATCCCCGCCCGCAAAAGCAGACGAGGATCAAAACGCACAAGCAAGGAACCGAAAATCGGTTCATAGACTTCCCGCTCAGAAAACTGCTTCACGGTTAGAAAAAATAGTACATACGATTGCACTCCGAGAGAAGAACTCAGGCAACACAAGCGCAAAAAGATAATACCATAACAATCTTCGCCTTATCAAGCAAAGACGAATTAAAGATATCATGATTTCTGATTTGCACAAATATACAGACAAACAAAAACAGCGACGGAGACCCGTCGCTGTTAGATGACTTCTTGTCGCGTTTCGGCCAATTAAGGCCTCACATTCAAAAAAAGAATTACTTTTGTTCCATTCTCTTCTTGAACTTATCAACACGTCCGCCGGTATCGATAAGCTTCTGCTTGCCGGTATAGAACGGGTGACACTTCGAGCAAATGTCAACACTGTAGCTCGCGCTGGTTGATGTCGTCTCAAAAGACTCGCCACAGGCGCACTTCACAGTAACTTTCTCTGTCTTGGGATGGATGCCCTCTTTCATTTTCTCACCTCTCATCAAAGATTCGACGCGTAACGTAAAATGTGTCGATACGTATGCCAAACCAGATTATCTAACGCAAAAGTATGCTACTACACAAACGCCTTACTGTCAATTGATTTCAGAAATATCCTCAGTTGTCTGTGGTCATGTCTATCTTTTTCGGCGGCCTAAGTCTTTGTGCTTGAGAATATCGATTTTCCGGTTCAGACTGAAGATTATTAACATTCGGGTTAAGCTCTTCAGCCGCTTTAGACTCTAAAGCCTTAGCTATGGAAGAAGACGGCATAACCTTTGCGATTATCGGAACTACAAGCGGAGCGATCAATGATTTGATCCTCAGAAATAATAATGTAATCGAATGAACCAATTTCTCTAACTGTTCACCTACAAATACTATTGCTATTTTCGTAAGCGATTCCTTTTCTTGCTTCTCTCTACGTTTATTGATCGAATTATAAACACTAACAGCTACTGCTAATAATATGAGCCAAAAGAAAAACACCCAACTCTTGTCTTTGGCAGGCGAGATACTTGATTCGATTCCTAAAGATCCGAGACCATCTCCACCTCCAGCTCCGGAATCGTTGATTATACCCATAACAGCCGGGTCATTGTCGTCATTATCGGAATCAGAGGATTTAGAAGATTGCGACGACACGCCCGATTCCGAACCATTCATTTGAAACGTTGATGTATCTTCGAAATGATCAGTCCCATCAACATCGGCTCCCGAATCCTGTTCTGCGGAGTCAGGAAAAGACTCGTTGGTAACCGGAGAAGAAGGATTTGTCATTGTCGGTTGAGTTTCATCGGTATTATCCTCTGTATCAGATACAGGAGTTGTTGTCGGTATTACAGGCTCCGAACTCTCTTTTGGAACCGAAGTAGATTCCGGCACTGTCGGCTCCGCAACAGGCTGAATAACAACCGGTGTCGGCTGAGCAGTGGGCAGAACGGTAGGTGCCGATGTAGCCACAGGAGTCGGTATAGGGGATGGAATAGACGTCGGTATTGTCGTTGGTATTGTCGTCGGCGTCGGTGATGGCGTCGGTGATGGCGTCGGCGTTGACTTAGGCGTTGGTGGTGGTGGCGGTGGTGGCGGTGGTGGCGGTGGTGGCGTAGACTTAGGCGTTGGTGTTGGAGTCGGCGTTGATACATTTCGATCTGCGCTTGCCGATTTAACCTTAACGCTGTTCCCAGTCGGAGACGTCGTCACCAGCTGAAATCCGATGCTATCATCATGCGCCCCCGATGAAATCGTCGAATTATAGCCACAAGGAGTGACAATCAATTTTCCGGAAGAATCGATTAGAAATGAGCCATTCCAGCTGCTCTGAATGGAAGCGTCGGAAGGCACAGAAATCTCAACCTTCCAATTGATGATGTCAAAAGTATTGCTATTAGTTATTTTGAGCGCGTACTGTGTAACCTGTTTCCCATCGCTATCCCAACTATTTACCTTGGTCAGGGAAGTGCCGATAGACTCGCTGGCTTCTATCGGCATACGAAAAGAGAAAGCCATAAGAATAGCCGCTATAACAATTATCAATAAGCGTTTAGTTATAGAACCAGACTGATATGCCACACATTTCCCATTCATTGAAATTCTACCTCACAACCATCATTGATAATGATATTTCTAGGTTATGGACATACGTCTTCGATTTGGTATGCCTTATACTTTTTGTGAAACGCATAACTCCAAATATGTCATAAAACAGGATAAAATAATCCAGAGAGCATCAACCCGTGATCACTCGGTCTTTTCCGGCTTTCTTTGCTTCATACATGCAATTATCCGCACGCGCAATAAATTCGGAAAGCATCTCGTTTTGATATTGGCTGATTCCGGCACTTGCCGTAACACGAAAACCCTGCTCGTATTGGAAATCTCGAACTTTCGAAAGGATACGACGCATCACTTTCTCGGCATCACTTTTCTTGGTTTGAGAAAAAACCACCAGATACTCTTCACCGCCATATCTTCCAACCATATCCGTCTCTCGCACGGAGTCGGCAATAATCTGGGCCGTTTGTCTCAATACTTCGTCTCCGACTACATGGCCGTATTGATCATTAACCTTCTTAAAGTCGTCAATATCAACCATCGCAATGGAAAGCGGTTGCTTCGTCTGAATCGAAACCGCTGTTTGATCGTTGAGAAATTCAACAACTGCACGATGATTGAAAATACCTGTCACTTCGTCTTTGCGCGTTTTTTCAAGAAGCACCCTATTGTCTTGCTCAAGCTGCTTGAGCTTTTCTTTGCGATCGGTAATGTCAAAGACAATTCCTGCAACAAACAACGGCCTCCCGGATTTATCTCGCTTTGTGATACTGCCGCGATCATAAAACCATCGATATGATTCATCTTTACACCGAACACGATACTCAACCTCGTATACCTTTGCGCCATGATACATATGATTAAGCATCGCCGTCATAGTTGCTTCATGATCATCAGGATGGAGTCTGTCCGTAAAAAATTGATAAGTCAGCGGGTTCGGAATCTCACTCATCTCAAAGCCCAAGGCTTGAACCTTGTGCGGATTGCAGATGACTTTGTTGCTCGGAACGTGCCAGTACCAGTGGCCGAGATTGCCTGTCCATGCATAATTCAGATCTGTAGATTGTCTTTGCTCGGAGAGAAGCTGCTCATTAAGAATTTTCAGTTCAGAAGCAACCTCGATAAGTTCTTCTTTGCTCATTGAAGTGTAATCCATATTCTTGCCCCCTTCTTGATCGGCAACCGCCGACCAAAAGACAAAGTATGATTACATCTTATCGTATTTTTAATAAAATGACACGTTATTTATTTGAATTTCCATTCGCGTTATTGACCGTACTCGTTCCCGCAGGGCGAGTGCCGCGCATCGCTTCAAATACTGCTTTATCATTAAAAGAAACATTCACGGACTGAACAAATTGCTGATTACTCTGCGTTTTAAGCAATAGATTTATTATCATCTCCGTGACGGCCGTCGTATCCAATTGACCGAACGCTTTTCGGATACTCCACACTGCATCAAGCTCCTTGTCCGAAAGAAGTAACTCCTCACGCCTTGTTCCTGACTTATTAATATCAATCGCCGGGAATATCCGCTTCTCAGAAAGCTTTCGATCCAAGTATACTTCCATATTGCCGGTTCCCTTGAACTCTTCAAATATAACCTCATCCATTCGCGAGCCGGTATCGATTAAAGACGTTGCAATAATAGTAAGGCTGCCACCGTTTTCTATATTACGAGCTGCCCCGAAAAAGCGCTTTGGTCCGTACAGCGCTCCGGGATCTAGTCCGCCTGACAGTGTTCTTCCTGTAGGGTTAATCGTCAAGTTGTAAGCTCTGGACAACCGCGTCATCGAATCCAGTAATATGACAACATCCTGACCTAGCTCAACCAGGCGCATAGCACGCTCCAAGACTAATTCAACGATCTTTGTATGATTCTCCGGTTTTTTGTCAAATGTAGAATACACGACCTCGCCATTAATCGATCTTTGCATATCCGTGACTTCTTCAGGACGCTCATCAATCAGTAATACTATTAGTTTGGTATCCGGATTATTGATCGAAATAGCATTGGCAATCTTCTGTAACAGGATTGTTTTTCCTGCCTTTGGCGGAGAAACAATCATCCCTCTCTGTCCTTTTCCGATAGGCGCGATTAAGTCGATAATCCGAGTGGATAACTCAATTTTGTGTGTTTCAAGAACATATCTCTCGTCGGGATATATTGGTGTTAATTTATCAAAATGCGGCCTACGCATCATTTTCTCGGGGGGCAAGCCATTAACCTCTTTAATGTATTGTAATGGCGCATACTTATCCGAATCCTTCTTCATTCGAACCGGACCGGTGATCTGGTCTCCTGTTCGAAGATTAAACCTCCGAATGTAATTGCTGTGAAGAAAAACATCCCCTGCAGAAGGAAGGTAATTTTCCGTACGCAAAAATCCAAACCCTTCGGACATAATTTCCAGAATGCCGGTAACCACGACCGGTTCAGGTTCTTTTCGCTTGAGTGTTACAGGCGCAGCATCTTTAATTATGTCACCGGTCTCCGCTTCTGCTGAAGAAAAGGCGGCATCTTCATTTTCGGAATTGCGACTCTCATTTTGAGGTGTGATGATTACCGAACGCTTTCTGCCGCGAGAGCGTTTGAGCTTAGACGGCGCCGAACTCGACCGCACCACAGAACCATCGCTTGAAACCACCGAATCTTCGCGCTCAGCGCTTGTTTCAATATCATCAGCAGGTTGCACGCGGTTTATTTCTTCAATTGGCGGCTGAAGAGTTCCGGTTTGACCATCATTGTCAGTCACCGTAACATCAGCCGTTGACTCAGGCAATTTGTCACTAACCGGCAGCTCATGAGCTGAATCCTTCTTGTCAGGCTTAGGCTTGATGATTTTGCTTGTTCGAGAACGAGAAGAATGTTTATCACTCGCCTTTTCAGCCGCGACAGAGGTTGAATTCTCTTGAGTTATTAATTCCTGAGGTTCGCTCTGAGAAACTTCTTTCGTCTCGATATCAACGGATGTCGGTTCAATCATTGGCTTTCGACTTGTTTTGCGCGTTCTCGAAGCTACGGTTTGCATCGGTTTGATGTTTTCTGTTAGCGGAGATTCTGATTTAGCCGTCTCCGAAGATTTCTCCGTACGCGTGTTTTGATTGGCGGAAGAATCTTTTGAAGTCTTCACTTTATTTGCCGAGGTGGCTTTCTTGGGCGTCTTCTCGATCGGTTTCGAAGTGGTTTTCTTGTTGCTTGTTTTGATAACAGAATCTGGAGTATCTGACGCGAGAATCTGCGGGTCACCTGCAGGCTTAATCTCTGAGTCTGCTTGACGATTATCCGAATTCTTGGAAAATGAATCGCTTACCTGCTGCGAAGCAAGGTATAGAACAAGAGAATCTTTAGTCATCGCAGTCGCCTTAGATTCGGTTAACAGGCCAAACTGAACCGCAATTGAAACAAGATCTTTCTTTTTTTTCGCAGAAAAATGGGTCTTGAAGTCCATATAATACCCCTACTTACATAAAAATGAGACAAACAGAAACGCGCTCACGATCAAATGATCAAACGGCAAGATAACTTACTCGCGAAAATCGGAAACAAATAAAAAAAGCAAATATAGTACTCACAATCAAGAAAATAATAAGCCAAAGATGGCAAGAAATAATGAATCGTGGTTATTATAAATCCGTCCGGCTACATTCGTCAATACAAAATAGAGATATCTTTCCGTTATCTTTCCGTTAGTTTATAGATAGTGCGAAATAGATACTACTTCACAAGCGCTTGCTTAATCATAATAGCGACACAGTCGATCCTCCTTCGACTCGAACTCAAGAATTACACAAAAAGCATATAATGCAACATCGTCTATAGCTAATGTAAATGGACACGCTAATTATACATTCAACGTCATCTATTTATTTCTAGCTAATAATCGAACTGAAATGCAACAATCACTTGAAAATTTAGCATGAGTTATAAAGCAAGGTCCGTAATCAAGCGTCACCAAGTGCAGCAAACTTATCCATCATGTTCAATGCTTTTCCGGTGCCGATAGCAACACAACTCACTGCGTCATCTGCAACAAAAACATCAATACCAATCTTCGTGGCCAACATGCGGTCTAGTCCGTAGAGCAAAGCACCTCCACCGGTCATGACTATACCACGTTGGCTGATGTCAGCCATCAGCTCCGGCGGTGTTCTTTCAAGGACAGAGTGGACTGCTTCAAAAATCTGCGCCACCGGCTCTTCTAAAGCTTCCAGCATTTCGGTAGAGGACACCGTAACCGTCGCAGGAAGGCCGGTAATAAGGTTTCGACCACGAACGTCCATAGTCGATTCCTCTTCTCTCGGATAAGCACAGCCAATCTGAATCTTGAGTTCTTCTGCCGTCTTTTCTCCGATGAGAACATTGTGCTTTCGACGGACATGCTTAACAATCGCCTCATCGAATCGATCGCCAGCAATTTTTAGAGAATAGTCTACAACCGGCTCACAAAGCGAAATAACAGCGATATCGGTCGTTCCTCCTCCGATGTCCACAATCATTGATCCGCATGCCTTCGTAATATCAATACCTGCTCCGATGGCAGCGGCTATGGGTTCTCGAATAAGAAAAACGTCCTTTGCACCTGCATGTCGACAAGCATCCTCAACTGCTTTTTGTTCAACCGGTGTAATAACAGAAGGCACACAGACGACAATTGTCGGCTTAAAATAGGTTGCGCGAAGTCCGTGGCACACCCGACCGATAAAGGCCTTAAGCATGACTTCGGTGACTTTAAAATCGGAAATCACGCCATCTCGCAAGGGACGAATGGCCTCAACGACACCGGGCGTTCTCCCAAGCATCAAACTCGCACTTTCGCCGACGGCCAACACTTTACCCGTCTTCGTATTCACGGCTACCACTGACGGTTCCTTGAGAACAACACCACGACCACGAACATATATCAATACACTACTGGTACCTAAATCGATACCAATATCCATTCCTAATCCCATATTAATGACTCCTTATATACTTATACGCGAGTTAAGCTCACGTGAACTTCATTACAAATAACCAAAAATAATGATACAATAAAATAGCTTCCGGTTCAATGAATGCACCAATTTTCACTAATAATCGGGTGATATTGTGAGAAAAAAAATCATTGCTTACCTATTCGTTCTATTTTATCATATAAATTTATACTTTGCGGACTATATTTCGTCGGATATTTCCGGTTTTATTGATATCCTGGCAGGACTAACCATACCAATATTTGCATATTCGTTGGCCATCGGATTTTTGAAAACAACAAACAGTGGCCATTATTTTATACGTATTGCGATTTCCGCCGTCATCACCCAATGTATTCAATATTTACTTTTGCCCCTGTCAGGGTTTTCCCAATCATCTATCCCGCTCAACCCCATGTACGCTTTACTTTTAGCGTTTGGTTTACTGTACGGGTTAGAAATGATATTGCCATATACTCCCGACAAAATTGCATCTTTGAAACTGCTTGAGGCCAATCCTCACAACAAATCCACAAGATTCGACATGCGAATATCCGGTGAAACCAATCGTCCTTTGGGCATGCGAGTTCCCAAATGGCCAGAGCCGTTGATTCAGATTGTCGGCTTTTTTCTCGTAGTCTTATGCATTACCATACCAATCGTTCTGCCGGTGAGTTTTGGTCTCTTTTTTATTCTGGCAACACTACTTTTTTATATCATCGAAAAGTGCTATACCCGCAACAAGATGCTCACGGCGTTCATTTGTTTTCTTTTGATGGATGCCGGTTATCTTCTCGTGCAATATAGATATACCGGTCGAATTCATCCATGGGGAGCTTCTGCTGCCAGCATCATCTTCTGCTACTTACCTAACGAAGAAAAGCGACCCTCCCGAAAAATGCGCAATATAATGTATGTGTTTTTCCCTCTTCATATTTTGCTGATACTGATTGCTCGCATAATCATTTATACATTTTGGATGTAAAAATATCTCGAGCCGCAAGAAACACTCAAATTTCTGTCGACAAAAGTCGCGTTCATCACAAAACGTCCAAAGATGTATTTTGAGCATGAGTTCTGATATAATTTTTTAAGCATTCCAATTCAATAACAGTATCGAAAGAGGCAAACACCATGGCATATTCTGTAGACATCGACAAAAAGTGGCAAAAACGCTGGGAAGAATCCAACTTATACCGATTTGATACCGGGAATCTTGATAAAAAACTATATTGCTTGGAGATGTTTTCTTATCCGAGCGGAGCAAATCTTCATCTCGGTCACTGGTATAACTACGCGCTTACAGATTCTTGGTCAAGAATGAAGCGCATGCAAGGATATAATGTATTTCATCCAATGGGCTTTGATGCTTTTGGTTTGCCTGCCGAAAATTACGCCATAAAAACCGGAATCCACCCGCAGGATTCTACCATGTCTAACATAAAGACTATGGAAGAGCAACTCAAGGCGCTCGGTGCCACATACGACTGGCAATATGAGCTTGCCACCTGTACTCCCGAATATTACCGTTGGAACCAGTGGATCTTCCTGCGAATGCTCGAAAACGACCTTGCCTACCGCAAGAATGCCCCGGTGAACTGGTGTCCAAAATGCAACACCGTGTTAGCTAACGAGCAAGTCATTGACGGGGCTTGCGAAAGGTGCTCTTCAGAAGTTATCAGAAAGAATATGACACAGTGGTTTTTCGCGATTACTAAATACGCACAGGAACTACTCGATTGTTTACAAGACCTTGATTGGCCTGATAAGACCAAGAAAATTCAGACCAACTGGATTGGACGCTCCGAAGGTGCTCAACTCTCTTTCTTCTGTGAAAAAGAAGGCGCGCCTTTGTACGATAAGGATGGAAACGCACTCAAACTTGATGTCTTTACCACACGTGCGGATACACTTATGGGCGTCACCTACGTCGTCGTTGCCCCGGAGTCCGTGCTCTGTGATGTACTCACGACTGCCGACCAGCTCGAAGCGGTTCGCTCATATCAAGATCAAACGAGAAAAGCTTCTGACATTGACCGCATGTCTACGACTCGCGACAAAACCGGCGTATTTACCGGATCTTATGCAGTTCACCCTATTACCGGCAAAAAAGTCCCGATTTGGACATCAGACTATGTCATCGCAGGTTATGGCACCGGCGTCGTTATGGCCGTTCCGGCTCATGACGAAAGAGACTTCGAATTCGCGAAAAAGTTTGACCTTGATATTGTCCGCGTGATCGCATCCTCAAACGAGTCGGATGATACATTACCTTTTACCGAAAAGGGTATCCTCGTCGAATCCGGTGAATTCACCGGATTAACTTCTGACGAATCCGTACATGCCATTATTGCAAAACTATCACCAATAAATATGGGCGAACTCAAGATAAATTTCCGTCTCCGTGACTGGCTGATTTCTCGACAAAGATACTGGGGAACACCCATCCCGATTATTCACTGCCCGGATTGCGGAGTCATACCTGTTCCGGATGATCAACTTCCGGTTCTCCTCCCTTATGATGTCGAATTCCGTCCCGACGGTGAGTCCCCACTCAAAAAGTGCCGTTCATTTATGGATGTCAAATGTCCAAAATGTGGAGCAGATGCTCATCGAGATCCGGACACGATGGATACTTTCGTTGACTCATCCTGGTATCAATTCCGATATGTTGATAATCTCAATAACAATGCAATTTTCGATAAAACCAAGGTCAACGCAATGTGCCCTGTAGACAAATACGTCGGAGGTTCGGAACATGCTGCCATGCATCTTCTCTATGCGCGTTTTTTCACGAAAGCTCTTAGAGATATGGGATATCTCAACTTTGACGAACCGTTCAGATCCTTAGTTCATCAAGGTATCATATTAGGCCCGGACGGCAACCGCATGTCAAAATCAAAAGGCAACACCGTTGCCCCGGACGCCTATGTCAGCAAGTATGGCTCTGATGTCTTTCGAACCTATTTAGCATTTGGCTTTGCTTATACCGACGGCGGCCCTTGGAATGATGGCGGTATCCAGGCGATTGCCAAGTTCACTTCGAGAATCGAAAGAATCATAGAGGATTTGCCATCAAAAGCCTCTATCGGTTCGGAGTCATTCGATATTAACGCGGAAGACAAGAGTCTCCACTACGCCATCCACTACGCCATTAAGTCGGTTACACACGACACCGAACGATTCCAATTCAACACTTCGATTGCACGTTTGATGGAACTTGTCAACGCAATTAACAAGTATCAGAGCACCTCCTCTCCTAAGGCACCTCTGTTGCGTCAGGCCGGGGAGACTTTACTGTTATTGTTTGCGCCGTTCGCTCCGCATTTTTGCGAAGAATTGTGGAACAAGATTGGCAACGAGTATTCAATATTCAACCAAAGCTGGCCCGAGTACGATCCCCAGGCATTAGTATTAGACACGATTGAGATTGCCGTTCAGGTCAACGGTCAGGTTAAGTTCAAAATTGACATCGACAACAATGCCGATGCAACGCAAGTCGAAGACATCGTTCGCAACGACGAACGCCTTGAAGAAGCACTTTCAGGAAAAGGCATTGTAAAAGTCATATATGTAAAAGGCAGATTGATCAATATAGTAGCTAAATAAATCTATTCGATTACTGCCGGTACGAATCTATTCCCGAGGAAGCCCCCCGGGAATTTTTTCGACCGCCACCTTCTTCACCCAAACACTCACTTTACCTCCGGAAACCGGGAAATCGGCCTCGCCATAATCTGATAGTATTATCTCTTCAACACGATGACGGGTGATATCTACCCAAACTGTCTTTGCATGGCTTTCTCCAAACGAAAAATGCAACGCGCCGTCATCCGTGTTACTAATAACCGTCACCAGCCCCGAATCCGCATGCTCAAGGTCGCCTAATCTCTGCCAACCCACGATGTGCGCATCATCAAAACGATCCAATTGCTCTCCGTAGGCTAAAAATTTGCGAGCGAGCAACAGCGGGTCTAGTCGATCCTTCATCGGCGCCTTGGGAACCTCGCCGCCGATACCGTAGTAATCGCCGTAGAACAGACAGGGGTACCCGTCTTTTCTCAAAAGGATAAACGCGTATGCAATTTCTTTGAACCATTCTTCTATAAATGACTCCAAAGATTGTCGATGCTGAGAATCATGATTATCCACGAATGTCACCACATTCATCGGATTATATGAGACCAATGCGTCCTTAAAGATTTCTCTCAAGTCATAATCTCTACCTCTTTGAGATGCCTCGAAAAGATTGAAATGCAAAGGCACATCAAAAAGCGTCATATGATAATCCACATCTGATAAATACTCACGTAATCGCTCCGGCTCGCCACGCCAATACTCACCCACTACAAAAAATGGCCGATCGACACTCTCTCGGATTTTACTGATAAAATACTGCATGAAATTATCGTCGATATGCTTTACGGCATCCATTCTCATGCCGTCTAAACCGAGTTCCTGGGTAATCCATCGGCCCCATCTGACAGTCTCTTCCACCACATCCGAATTATAATAATCAATATTCGCATACATCAGAAAATCGTAATTTCCAAATTCTTCATCCACTGCTTGTGCAAATTCTTTGCCTTCCCCGGCAAACTTGTATATAGCTGTCTCACCCGAACGTGCATCATAATCTGTTGCAGAAAAATGAGATTTATTCCACTTAAATGCAGAATATGTATTGCCACGACCCGGAAAATCGAACCGCGTCCAAGCTTCAATGGTGAAAGGCTCAGAAATAACTGTACGACGATCCATCGGGTCCACCTTAACAACAACCGTCTCCTCCGTCGCGTCCGCCGCTGCTTTATGATTCAAAACCACGTCGGCATAAACTTTCAATCCCTTTTCATGGAGTACAGAAATAGCTTCTGTTAATTCCGACTTGGTACCGTACTTCGTCGGAACCGTGCCTTTCTGGTCAAACTCGCCCAAGTCGAAAAGGTCATAGACCCCGTATCCGACATCATTCGGTCCCGTAGATTTGCAACACGGCGGAATCCATACTCCGGATACACCAATACGCAATAGATTATCTGCATCTGCTTTTAATCTTTGCCAGTGACGCTGATCACAAGGCAATTCCCACTCGAAATATTGAATCATTATATAATTATCCATACTAACCTCATTGGACTCAAATTCTTGCTCAATTGATAATCCATTATACCAATACGAACAATACGAGCAAAGCGGAAATAGATGTTGACAACATGATCCTAAATCCCTATAATTTCATTTGCGCCAACGACTATAATTATGCCGATTTAGCTCAGTTGGTAGAGCAGCTGATTTGTAATCAGCAGGTCGTCAGTTCGAGTCTGACAATCGGCTCCACGATGAGCCCGCAACATTAGACGTTGCGGGCTCATTTTTTTGTGACAAAGAGCATCGCCCCCAATAAATATTTATTGAATCGATAAAATCGTTGCGTTTTTTCATACATTTATGAATATCCGAATTTATTCGCAACAATACGCAAATTGATTACATTTTTACATTTTCAGCAATTCAGTTATGTGATACGAGCAATTCTGCTGTGAAAGGAGTACGAGCACCCCGAATTTTCTGTTGGAGGAATTTCGAATAATTATCGTATACCTCATTCTCGTGACTCTGGTTGCGGTGGTATCGATTATTATTGCGGTGTTCAACGGCGTGGCTTTCCTATGACCCTTCCTTGGACATCTTGATCATAATCCTATCAACCGTTTCCCTGATCTCTGTTGCAATTTATAGACATTTAAACTAAATAGAAATTCCGAAGAGGCATAAGCCTTTTTGATGCTTATCTCAAAAACCTCGGCAGATATTGTCGAGGCCTTAACGTTTTCAGATAAATCAAACAATCCGGAGAAAGAGAACCATTCATATATATTGATCGAGAAATCCATTAATATAAGCATTTGTAACAGTGTTACGATGTTTTCATTATATGTTCTATGTTTCCGTAATATGATCAATTTGAGGCAATACTCCGCATATACTTGCCTCCTTTGATCTGATCTTATTACAATAGACAAATAGCAATTCGTACAACACAAAAAATAAGGATGGCTCATGAAGACTTTCATTACCAAAATCTCGGCAAAATTATCAGAGCAATTGCTTCGAATCAGAAATTCTCGTTTCCTTACGTCTATAAAGGAGACTCGATTATTTGCTTTTCTTCATAAGTATCATATCCAGGTACTTGGTTCATTAACTGTTATCTTGGCAAGCATCGCTGTGCTGTTAGTAGTCAGCCCGCTGATATCCGGAGCAGAAGGACAGACAACATTAGACGGATCAACTTCTGTCGAACAGAATTCATTATCTGATACTATTTCTGAACCCACTCCAAGTCCGTCGCCAACACCTACTTCAACGCCGACTCCTACGCCTACCCCGGACCCGACACTTCGCTTCGGTGACGAAAACGAACGGGTCCAACAACTTCAAGAACGACTAATGGCACTTAATTACATGGATCTTGACGAGTCTACACAATACTACGGACCCGCTACTCAATACGCTGTATCTCTCTTTCAGCGACAACATGATTTAGCCCAAGACGGCGTAGCCGGTCCTCTTACTCTCGATATGATTAACTCCCCTGACGCCAAAAATTACACGCTTCTCGAGGGCACACGCGGATCAGACGTCGATAGTCTACAACGTCAGTTAGTTGACCTCGGATACCTAAGCAATTCAACCGGCTATTACGGTACAGAAACCGTGAAAGCAGTCAAAGCCTTCCAAGAAAGAAACGGTTTGGCAGTTGACGGCAAGACCGGCGAGCAGACTCTTTCTCTTATTTTTTCTCCAAACGCCAAGCAAAGTGCATCAAAAGTCCAGGCCGAATTGCGCAGTGCAAATATCAAGGAATTTATTGCCGCTGCAGAAAAGCAACTTGGCGATCCATACGTTCTCGGTTCTGTGGGACCGGATACTTTTGATTGCTCAGGTTTAGTCTATTATTGTCTTAAACAAGCCGGTTCATCGCGAGGCCGATATAATGCAGCCGGATACGCTCAGGTTACAGATTGGGAGAAGATTTCTTCTATGGACAACTTACAAATCGGTGATTTGCTGTTTTTCAGTACCGGAGGTAAATCGGTGGGGCACGTCGGCATTTACATTGGTGGCGGCATGATGATTGATGCATCTTCTTCCAGCAACGCTGTCGTAAAGCGTTCATGCCGGACGGATTTCTGGGAAAGAAACTTCGTTTATGCAAGGCGCCCCTGGTGAGTATCTTGAAACGCCCAAATAAAAATGCCGCCATGTGATTAGACACATAGCGGTATTTTTTATGAATTTTCAATTATCTGGTTCTTTTGAAGACTGTCAGAGTCGAAAAGTTATTCAGCAGGCTTCGTCTCAACTGTGGCTTCCACTGATTTATTCTTTCCGAGGTACTCCGGAAGTTCCATTCCGGCCATGTCAAACATCTCATTCATCGGCGGGATGCTCTTCATGATTCCTGACAGAAAGTTAGCTGTTGCCGTCTTGCCATCTTTTCCGGCGGCTCCTCCGTTACTATCCCATACTGTAACCTTATCGATCTTAATATTTTTGATCGCCTCGACTTGAACACGAACGATATCTTCGAGCTTATCGGCGATAATCAATCGAATGGCGTCCGTCGGATTGCCGCCGGCTGCTTCAACTACTCGAGCAAAACCAGCCGCTTGCTTGGTTAGTATTTCTTCCATACCACGTGCTTCCGCTTCCATTTTCGCGAAGATAGCATCCGCTTCACCACGTGCTCTGCGTCGAGTTTGTTCAGCTTGTGCCTCTGCGGCAATTTCAAGTTGACGCTTATCAATTTCCGCCTTAACAACGATATCCGCTTCGAGGGTTGCCTTTTCTCTGGCTGCACGTGCAAGTTCAGCGGCTTGCTCTGCAGAGTATGCATCTTGAGCTGCTTTTGCCGCTTGAATTTTCTCGGCAGATACTGCTCTTCTCATTGCTTCTGCTTCGAGTTCGCGACGAACCGCATCAGATGCCGCAATGTTGGCCTTTGCTTCGTTTTCGCCCTTTACAGCTTCAGAGTTCGCCAAGGAAACTTTTATTCTTTGGTCCATATTGGCATTGGCCTCACCAATTGCACCTTCACGATCTGCTTCAGCAACAGATTTCTTGGCATCGTTGATTGCCTTAGCAGCGGCTTCTTTACCCAACGCAACGATATAGCCGGACTCATCATTAATATCGGTTACGTTAACGTTAATCAGACGAAGGCCAATCTTCTTTAGCTCAGTCTCAACGTTACCGGATACAGCTTCAAGAAACTTGTCGCGATCCGTATTAATTTCTTCGATATCCATCGTTGCGATGATCAAACGAAGCTGTCCAAAAATAATGTCCTTAGCTAAATCTTGAACGTCTGTTAACTTCAAGCCCAGCAAACGTTCAGCTGCATTCTGCATGATGCCCTCTTCTGTCGAGATACCAACAGTAAATCTCGAAGGGACATCGATACGTATGTTTTGTCTTGAGAGCGCATTGGTCAAATCGACACTAATAGATATTGGTGTCAGGTCCATATACTCATAGGCTTGAAAAATTGGCCATATGAATGCTGCACCACCATGAATACAACGAGCAGAGCGCGAGGTGCCATCATCATTGCTTCCGACCTTACCATAAATAACCATGATTTTATCGGATGGGCACTTACGATAACGAGATAAAATGATGATGATAGTCGTCAATACCAGTATAGCAATGACAATCACCAAAACTAATGATTCGAAAGGCATAAAACTTTTCCTCCTTATTTCTCTTGGTTTTCTTTATTTGCTTCCGGCAACGATACTATTAAAGTATTGCTGTCGTCTAAGCCATTGATAACGACATTTATCCCAGGCTTGATGGCTTGCCCGTCTTTTGTTACTGCATCACATTCAACAAAGCGACCTTGCAGCGTCAAATTAACTTTTCCGCTTCTTCCGTCAGCAGGAATTGTGATGTACACCTTTGCATTTTTGCCGATTGCGTTCTTGTAATCTATTTTGCCATCTGCTTGAAGCTTTTTTGTAAGCTTTATCATGAATGCTACAAAAAGTAGCGCTAAAATACCGGCAATCAAAGCAACTAATGTTACGAAGAAAGTATGAATTTCAAGTTGCGCCATGACTATGCCGGTCCAACCACCAACCGCAAAAAAAGCCACAATGCCTCTGACGCTTACAAGTGCCAAGCCCTCTGAATCGTCAGAAAAACTCGCATCCGAAACATCGCCGTCAACATCAACGTCAGCATCCAAATCACCAACACCAATGACCACTAAAATGGTTTGAATGATCATGATTATAGTTGCCGGAACAGCTACGATTCCAAAAATTCTTTGCAACAGCGATAAAGATTCCCACCAATCAAACATAATTTCCCTCCTGTCTCATCGAATGAGACGAGCTGCAATCTTCACTATTTCCGAAGATCTTCCAACAATTTTTCGGCCTGCAGCCTAATGAGTATTGATCTGTCTGCCAGAATGATGATTTTCAGTGAAGCAGATAAACGATGTTTTGCTCCGGGGATGATCTCAACATAGTGTTGTGTTACTTCGTTTATGCATTGATCAAGCATTTCATCATCAACCTGGACGCCTGAAGCACATCGATTAACCAGCAGACAGATGTACTCATATAGCTGCGACTCCGGTATGATGTCATCCGAGCTGTCATACACAGATCCGTTAACATACGACAGAAGAAACGCAATTTGCTCTAACTGAAAAGCAGCTCGAAGCATATTTATAATCAGAATTCTGGCGACCTGATCAATATTGTATCCTCTGTTGACCGGCGGACTGACCCATCCTCGCTTGACCCAGTTTTGAAGCGCCGAAGCATCTAGTCCCGTCATTTCACGAATCTGTGACAACTTCATACTCGACGTTGCGGCAAAAATACCATTCAAAAAACCCACACCGGGTATATTCTGTTCTCTTCTTGCCGGTATTGTCGTGCCCGGAATTGTCATAATGTACCTCCTTTCGAACTTCATGGTCATATATTACCATGCGTTCACATGAACGTCAATAGCATTCTTGAGAACTTTTTTTGTAATCCGTTGAACTCGCACCCGGTTCCTTTGAACCTTATCCCCTAATCACAAATTGTAAAAAATTTTGAGAGGCGCAAACATAGCGCCTCTCAATAAAATCGGTAATACGCTTATATCGGCATCGAATAATCATCTACATAACCAAGAATGTCATCCTCATCCATCTGTACCTCAACAGCGGCATCCTTAACTTTTTTGGGAACTTCAATCTCATCGACTTTATTGACTGAGCTAAATGCGACAGTAACCATCGCCGTCTTAACGTCAAATTTGATATTCATATTTTGCATTGAACCTTCACCAGCCGACATCGAGTCTTCGTAAATTGCCATGACATCCTTCATGACACTGGTAAGCATACCGGCAAAATCAATCTCTATATATGCCGGCAAAGAAGACTTCTTGTCAATCCAGATTGTGACTTCTGCTTCATAGTCTTCTAAATCTATGCCTTCGTCTGCTAAGGACTCAAGCATCTCTTCGATGTCTTCAACAGAAACATCAAGATCAGATTCCTTGATTGCGTCGATGAGCATCATGCCATCAATGTTGCCCTTTAATACGTAAGCATCACTTTTGTTCACTTTCTCGAGCTTTTTCTCAAGTTCAAATTCATCAGCATAATCAGACAACAAAATCATAAACTCTTCGGGAGTGAACTTCTCCAGAATTTTTGACACATCGTCATAATCGTCATCCTCGATAAGCACCTGCGCCCACTCCGACCCATCTGAAGCATAAACGGTATATGAATCTTTCTCATTTATCGCATACATTTCAAAATCAAACTTCTCAGAACCCTGCATCGGAATCTGAACATCCATGTCACCTGACAAATGAATAGCGTCTTCAGTGACTTCGGCATTCATTTCCGCAGCAAGTTCGATTCCAAGCGAAACCGTGTCCACTTCAATTGACATATCCAAATCGAATATCATTTCCGATTCAAAAGAATCGACTTTACTGAGTGCCTTCTCAGAATCTTTAAATAAGGAATCGACTGTCGCCTTCTTCCCGCATGCTGTAACAGGAACAAGCATAGCAATCATTAACACTATGCAGAGAATTTTCTTTTTCATCATATAACCCTCCAATATAAAGATAAATTAGATACTAAGACTTATTATAACTTTAATTGATGAGTGACTCAATAGAATCCAACTCGCTTAGACAATAGATATTTTCACGTTTCAAATATGTTATAATTTTATGTAGTGGAATTTGTAGCTTTTTCACAATCTGCTTTCACCCAAAAAGGGAGGAAATTTTTTGTCTATAATCACTATTTCCCGTCAAATGGGTAGCCTCGGAGACGAAATTGCGCAAGCCCTTTCAAGTAGAACAGATGCCGAATTAATTACTCGGAACGAATTAATTCATCGCTTTTTCGAAAAGGTCACTGACTTTAGAGAAAAACATATGCTCAAAGAAAGCGCGAAGTTTTTTCTTACTGAAAATCGACACGTCGGGCAATATAAAGCGTATCTGGAAAACGAACTTATGCAGATGGCCACGAAGAAATCGTACATCTTGAAAGGATTTGGATCTCAAGTCATTTTCTCAGATTATGCGGACGCCGTTCATATCAGAATTATCGCTCCCGAGTCAGAGCGAATCGCTCGAATTCGAAGGCAGTATAAAGTATCTGATCAAGAGGCTGAACAGATTTTGGCTACTGCGGACAAGAAACACAAGCGGTTTGTTTCAACTTTATATAATGTTGATATCACTGACACTTCACTTTACCATCTCATTCTCAACACCGCAAAAGCCGACGTTGATGAATGTGTTGCCTCTATTCTTGCGCTCGCCGACTCTCACGCTGTGAAAATTAGGCTAAGCCAAGAAAGCAAGGCTCAAGAAGCGATCGATCATCAGACTATATTTTCCGATTTCAAAAATCCTTCCGAAGCTGAGTTTGCTCGTGTTCTCGATATGTATCATATCGATTGGAAGTATGAACCAAAAACCTTTCCGGTCGAGTGGGATGCCGAGGGCAATGTAACTATGGCCTTCAGTCCGGACTTCTATTTGCCAAAATTTGACACTTATCTTGAACTTACTACTATGAATCAGAAATACGTCACTGCTAAAAACCGCAAACTAAAAAAAGTTCGCGAATTGTATCCCGGAACAAACGTCCGGATAGTGTACAAAAAAGACTTCATGTCTTTGATAGAACGCTTCAAAATGTTTGGCAATGATTTTTCGGCCGAAGCTAACGACGAATCAAAAACCTAATTCATACATATTGAAAGGATCATAATCTGATGAAAGATCTTCATGTCAAACGCATCCTTATTACAGAGGAACAAATTGCGGAGCGAACAGTAGCGATTGGCAAGCAAATCTCTCAAGATTACGCCGATAAAGATTTGGTTTTGATTGCTGTGCTGAAAGGATCCATGTATTTCTTTTCTGATTTGACACGTCAAATTGATTTACCCATCGGAATTGATATGATTGCCATCGGCAGCATCCCGGATACGACCAGCCAAACCGGAATTGTAAGGATTACGAAAGATCTCGACCTAAATATTACAGGAAAGCACGTATTAGTTGTAGAGGATATCATCCGCACCGGACTGACAACGGCATATCTTATCCAAAATCTCGAGGCTCGTAAGCCACTTTCCGTCGGAGTATGCACACTGCTTTACAATCCGGACCGTCTTCTCATCAACGTACCAATTTCATATTATGGCTTCGAAATTAGCAGGTCCTGGCTCGTAGGATACGGCATGGACATCGACGAGAAATTTCGAAACCTTCCATACATAGCAGAATTGGAACGGCGCACCAAAATTGATGACTGATTTATTCTCATTTATAATCGATTCAAGCAATTTTGCCGCATTAACAAAGAAGCGACCTGTCACTTGCGTGAGGCCGCTTCTTTGTAAGAACAGAACAAAAGGAGAGAGAATAAAATGAGCTCCAGCGAACCTTTTCAAACGAACCAAATCTTTCCGGTTGCCCTTTATTATCTGCGAATCTCTTAACCTAACTCGTGAGCCGTATCGTGAGGGATTTACTAGGTTTTGAGCTATATGCCCTTGCCGTTCCATCCTTCTGATTCCGAAACTTGTGTCTTGACTCTCGTCTAAACCTTCATTTCTTCCGACCCTTGGATTTCCCGATAATGGCTTTACCCTTTCTCGACACATCCATCAGATCTTGACTCATCTGTTCTGTTTGCGACTTGTGTCCGCCTTCGCGTCCCGTCAATCGCCATTCACTTTCCACTTCTTCTACTCCGGCTCGTCATCTTGACGTAATCTCCGATTCAAAGGCCTTCTTCATACAGTGTAGTGGCGGCACCCCTTCTAGAGTTTGGTGTTCTCTAGTATTCCCTGGAGCTTGTCTTAATTATAGCACCCTAAACACGCAAGTCAATAGGTTTTTCACAAATAAATTGCATTAACACCTTGTTCATTTGTGCACAATGCACACAACTCGCCGCAAACGTCCATATTCCAGGCAAGATGATCACCGGACCAACCTTGCTTCATATTTCGTTCGTGAAATAATAAAAAAACCGACACATTTTCATTGTTGAATCTCATAACGGATATGACGACAATGCAGATGCGCTTCGAAAGCGTTCTTGTATAAACTATCGGCGATTGATTGCGCTGTCAGCTTTATTTCTTATTCTATTCATTAATATATTATTAATGTTCTCGGTTTTTATTTATTTTGTATCGCTCGAATGGTACAATCAACAAGGTTTTTACAAAAAACTTCATCTACTGTGTTATCGTTTGGAGGAATTTATGTTTTCGAAACTCAAAAAAATAAACAGGGGTCTGCTGCTATTATTAGTGCTGGTGTTGTGTTGCACTTTTTATCTGCTTATCATGGACGCCGTCGACAGGAAGGCCAGATCAACCATATCCGATATGTCATACACTTTCACCGAAAATATGGACAAGGCCTTCGTCGCATCCGACCCTAATCTGATTTATTCATATGATAATTCGCAGTCCGCTTACGATAATCAAAATTTTGCTTCCGAAATAGTGTTGGAGAGTATTGATCGTTCTTTTTCTGATAAATCGTCATTACCAAAGAATGCAGATATCTCACAAAGTCTATTTTCAAATTTTGAATTCATTGCGAATATGCAATTACAACAGAAGACGGCTATCACATCTTCCAAAAGCGAAGTAGTCAAAATTAAGTCCGTATCCATATATAAAGACACCGGCGGAGTTACAGCCGAAGTGCTATGGGAGTTCGAAACAACAGACTCGGATGGCAAAGTCAATAGTTACGCGGAATGGTGCGAAGAGTCATTTTCTTTCTATAAGGAAGATGACAAATGGTACTTTGAGAGTTGGATGACGAGCCGGGGCAACAGCCTGCTAGCAAAACCAATGACACCGTACAACTATTCCGACGAATACTAGGAGGCTAATCATGGATGTAGCATTAAAAGTAGATCATGTATCAAAGTCCTTCGGCAAAAAAAAGATTATTGACGACGTTTCTTTCGAATTATTTTGCGGAGAAGTTTTTGGTTTCCTGGGTCCCAACGGCGCCGGGAAGACTACTATGATTAAAATGATCACAGGCTTTTTATCCGTTGATCAAGGCACTATTGAAATAGACGGATTTAATCATCGTTCTCACTACGAAAAAGCGATGGCGAGCATCGGAGCAATTGTTGAAAACCCAGAATTATACAAAGATATGAGTGCATATGAGAATCTAAAAATGTACGCCAGAATTCATGATAACGTTGATAACAGCAGAATCAACGAAGTGCTCGACATAGTTGGCATGCAAGACCATTCTCGAGAAAAAACGAGGAAGTATTCATTGGGTATGAAGCAGCGCGTCGGACTCGCAATGGCTATTTTGCATCGACCTAAGCTTCTACTTCTCGATGAGCCGACAAATGGTCTGGATCCTGCAGGAATCCGGGAATTAAGAGATATCCTAAAAAGAATGGCCCATGAAGAAAATGTCGCCATCATGGTATCAAGCCATCAGCTGTCTGAAATGCAATTGATGTGTGATCGGGTCGGTGTGATTTCGTATGGTAAATTGCTTTCCGTGAACACACTGAAAGAGCTTACCGAAATGAAAGTTGAAGAATCTTCGTTACGACTAATCACTCCGGATGTGGTGACGGCATTATCGGTATTACCGGATGAATTGAAGTCAAAGATTATTAGTAATACGAATGAGTATATTGATTTCCGAATTTCCAAGGATCAAATTAATAACTTTCTTCGAGTTCTTCTGAATCGGGATGTCACCATTCATGGCATACAATCGATTGAGTCGACATTGGAAGATGCATTCTTGAGTATTACCGGAGGAGGACTGAGAATTGAGTAAGTTATGGGGACTTTATGTCAATGAAATGTATAAATTAATCAAAAAGCCGCTTGTTATTATTTTGATAGTCTTAATCTTTACGTCCGGCCTTCTATTTCCTGCTCTTATTAAATTTGCTATTTCTTTCGATTCTGAGCCTTACATAGAGGACAAAAATACAATAGAAACTCAGCTCCAATATTATAAGGACGAAAAGACTAAACTCTCTTCCGAACTATTAGCAGCAATCGACAACCAAGACGATGAGTACTACATTGAAGACCTAAAAATGCAGATCGACGAGCTCGAAACTTACATTTTCCAATCGGAACTCTTTCTTGAACTCCAATTGTTCGACGAACCGGAGCATGTCATGCACGATTCATTTATTCCTCGAGCATTATCTTCACTTAATTCTCTTAATACAGATATCATTAATTTAAATAAAGTTCCTGAAGAAGAGAGAGATGACAATTGGGCAGCCGAATTGGATCAAGCTGGAAAGGGCTACGCTCAACTATATGATTCAATAAAAAACAAAGATTTTACAACATACAATAATTACCAAATCGAGGCAATTAGTGCTTTTAAATCTATTCTTTCAAGTTACGACGCCGAAATCCACGAATTTTCTCTGAAGTTATTGCCGGTTATCGATCCAACCGGAGGTTTAAACGGAGAGATCGATTTTGAAGCTGCGAACCTTGTTGCGGATTATGCGAGCCTGCTAAAATATGAATTAGATAATAATGTTAACATTAAGTACGATATGATATATGGTGATCAGAGTATCGTATTGCTAAGTGAAGAACAGCGACTCGAAAAGCAAGAGGAATACGACATCTTAATGTACAAGATAGAAAATAAGCAAGTCGCGACTTCATTACCAAAAGACAGCACTCTGATCAGCAGTCTTAGTGTCGAATTCAGCAATTTCTTTTTGTCGATCTTGATCTTCTTTGCTGCTGGATCCATTGTTGCGAATGAAATGACCACAGGCTCCATCAAAACGCTGATTATTGCGCCCGTCAGACGATGGAAAATTTTTACTTCTAAATTTCTTACTTTATTGACGCTCTTTTTAGTTGCTTCTCTTGTTTTACATGTTGCCACCAGCTTGGGAAACAACATATTCTTTGATGCCAAGCATACGGCGTATTTATTTGTGAGCGACGGAAAAGTTGTCTCTATTCCCGGCATCTTTTTCGGCTATTTTTATCTTTTGGCCGATCATACCCTATTATTTGTACTCATGCTTCTCGCATTTATGCTTTCCACGGTCTCCAGACACTCCGCTGTGGGAATTGCCATTCCGTTTGCACTCATGATGGTTACTTCTTGGGCTAGTATGATGCTATCTTCCCTCCCAATAGCCAAGGCGCGATGGATGGATTTTCTATACTTCTACAACACAGATCTGGCAGACCGACTCTTTCCGATGCATAAATTTTTCGACTTGGTCACATACATCAGAATCTCACAAAACATTCCTCAGAACAACCTTCCTTCACTCTCCTTCTCTGTTCTATTCGTCCTCGTTCTTTGTGTTTGCCTTTTCTATATTGCTTTCGATTCATTCACACGAAGAGACATAAAATAGACCCGTTATCTTCACTGACGTGACGCAACCCTCACAGCGTATAATATACGCTGTGAGGGTTGAATCATTCGGATAAACCAGCGAATCGAAAATAAGATACTTATATCAGAGCGCTGAATACTCAGCAGCTTCATGAGATCATCTCTACTCGTTGATACTGTGAATCTGACGCCACCCACTACTAATTCTATGCCTAATGTCTTGAATCGGAATGATTGCCGACGCGGTGTTGTAGGATGATACGGCAAGGGCTCCGGCTGCTGCCGCACACTTGACGGACTGTTCAAACGATAGCCCGTGAATAATCGAAGAAATAAAACCCGCAACTGCAGCATCACCCGCACCATTAGCCGATATGACCACATCCGGTTTAAATGCGTCGCAAAACCCTTCTGTTCTACTGTCGGCGTCCAAATAGTATATACCCGCTTCACCACATTTAATCAGAATATGTTTTGCACCAAGCGCCAAAATTCGTCTTCCGAGAGGCCTCAGATCTTTTGAAAGGCTAAGCGCATCGCCGAGTACTCTTTCCTTGTAGCGATCCGGGAAAAATATGGAAGCCATTTCATCTATGCTTGGGACAAAGTAATCCACAAAGGGCAGTGTCTTTGAAAGAATGACCTCCCAGTCCACCTCAGAAGCAGGCGACTTGGGATCAATAAATGCCATATCTAAAGATGTCAATAACCCGAGTCTTTTGGCCCTTCGAAACATATCAGCCAACGATTCTCCGTTATCTTGATAAATCTTTCTCATCAGCGGAGGATATCCAAAATGAAAAAATTTCGAAGAAGCTAATTTCTCATCCGTGACGTCTGATGCATCGAAAAAATCGGACACACCCGGGTCATGTAAGAATATTCGATCAATTCCCGGTGGGGCTATGACGATGGAGTAAGAGGTGTTCGCCTGATCAGATATCATAAAATCAGATTGAATCCCGGACAAGGATAGTTTGCGTCTCAAAATATCGCCGATTTCATCATTACCGGTATGTGCCATGATGGTCACCTCTGTCTGAAGTGACGCCAGCGCCATACCGACATTTCCGCATACACCACCGGCATGTATTTGTATGCCATTCATTTGCATAAGTCTTCCCGGGACGAAATCGCTCATGTAAATGGTTTGACCCTGTTCCGGAAAAACCGGAGTAACATCCAAAACTAAATTTCCTGCGACCAGCACGCTTGCCGTCTGTTTTTCTACCGCTGCATGCACCATATTCTTCTCCCACTTCAGGTCGAAAATCGTCGAGCGAGGCATTCTTATTAAATCAATAATATATCTATATAGTCATCTTCATTCATCTATTCCAAATTTGGAGGGATCGAAAGCTTTCATTCTTGTCGTGTCTGCACGGTCTTCTGCAATTACCAAAATATTGGACCCGATTGTGCACTTATCATAAAACTCTTGTGATGTCTCTACCCATCCGGATGAACGTCGATCCGGACGACGAAAAGAGACAAAATATCCTCGAGTCATGTTGCTCGAATGTCGGGACTGTATTCGATCTCGTCCTTCACAAGAGGCCACTATCATATACTTCGCGTGTACGATTATGCTTGTGCGACGGAAGTATTCATATAGAACCGTCCATATTATCATTGCAAGCAATAAGAGCAACACGATGACTGCGCCGCGATTCTCAACTGCGTTATATCCAACTTCCTCGGGACCCACTCTGACACCTACGCTCCAACCCATCAAAATTAAAACCCATAGCAGAAAGAAAGCCCAAAACTTCTTCTGTGCCTCATTCCGCTCATTACTCAATATTTTTCGAACGACATCCGGATCAACATCTTCCCACATAAATGCGTTAGTCCTCCGATTTAGATTACAATATTTCTTGACATCATCTTAAGTCAATCCTAAGACTTATTCAATAGCCGCTGTCTCCGAATGAATCTTGTGCCGGCTTTTTCTTTCTATCCCGTTGAGCGCAGAAAACCCTCCAGGCGTATCTCTCGTTTGCCCGTTTTCGATGAGCTTCGAATCACACTGAAGCTGGACCGCTTTTTTTATAATTTGATCCCCAAATTGCAAGCGAAGTGTATCAAAAACTCGATCAATGTTTGATTTATCACGATGCGGCACCATGTCAAAGATACTCAGTTGATCCGGAGTTGTCTCGTCAATTAACTGAGTACCGCGGACACCCAAACTTCGAATAGGCTTTGACCAATCATAACTTTCTTTAAATAGAGACATTGCAGTCTTTGCAATATCATCTGCCGAATCTGTAGGAGAAATAAGCCGCCTTTGTTTTTCATAATGATCCAAGGAAGTATCTCTGACCCATATTTGAATGGTCTGAGCTCGTCGTTGATATCTTCTTAATCTGGTCGCCACTTGATCTGACAATGCAACTATTGTGTACCATACGTCTTGCTCGTTCAACATATCTCTTGCGGTCGTCGTGCTATTACCGACAGACTTCATATCACGTTTGACGTTATATCTTTGAACGGGCGTCGGATCTATGCCGTTGGCACATTGCCAAAGCTTAATGCCGTTACGACCGAGATAGTCTTCGATGTAAGGAAATGACATACGAGCAAGATCACCAATGGTTTTTATATTTATTCGATTAAGCTTGCGTTGCGTGGACCTGCCGACAAAAAGTAACGTTTCAACCGGAAGTGGCCACACCATTCTTTTGAGTTCCGACTCAGGAATATATGTCGTTGCGTCCGGCTTTTTGTAGTCTGAACCTAATTTGGCGATGCTCTTATTAAAACTGACGCCGATCGAGCATGTCAGTCCATAAAGGTGTTGTACTTTCTCTCGAATCTCATTCGCGGTTGCTACAGGATCCGACCCATACTTTGTACCCGTCAAATCCAACCAACATTCATCTAATCCATATGGCTCTACTCGATCCGTGTAAGTACAATATAGTTCAAATAAAAGACGTGAATAATATTCGTATTGCTCGTAGTGGCCCGGTACAATAACCAACGATGGGCATTTTTCTCTCGCTTGCCACAAAGCCTCCGCTGTCTTAACTCCAAAAGCGGAAGCCTTCTGATTCTTGGCCAAAATAATGCCATGCCTCTTATCGGCGTCTCCGCCAACAGCCATCGGCACCTCGCGAAGTTCCGGATGATTCAACATCTCGACCGACGCGAAAAAGCAATTTTGATCAATATGTAAAATGCTGCGATTCAATGTTTCGCCTCCGGCGCATCTCTAATCAAATTAGTCGAACTTTTGTTCCTTTTAGAATAGCACGTTCACTGTTTGTTTTCAAGAAGCGTCATTATTGTTTGATTTGATGATGTTGCTCATCTTTTATTATTTGATAAGTTGGTATATAATTTAGAAAACAGCTGGCTAGAAGTTTTTGATTTGCGGTGGCGTTTTAAGACGCATCGACACTATGAAGGTGGTGAAATTATGGCTAAACACAGATTGCTCCTGGTAGATGATGATACCGATATTCTTGAGGTTAATAAGGCCTATCTTGAGAATGAAGGTTACGAAATTAGCGTTGCGACAACAATGACACAGGCCCTCGAGAAAGTCGCAACTAACGCATTTGATTGTATCGTTCTCGACATTATGCTTCCCGACGGAAGTGCTTATGATTTGCCATCTAAGCTTCGAGTGTACACGAAAGCACCTATTATTTTCTTGTCAGCTCGCGATCAACTCGAAGACAAGATTACCGGCTTCAAAGTCGGTGGTGACGACTACATGACCAAGCCTTACAGTCTACAAGAACTCTCCGCGAGAATATCTGCACATATTCGCCGCAACATGACAACCGATGGATTCCTGATGGAGTTCCCGCCATTATCGATAAACATCAAGACTCGCGAAGTTATTCTGAGTGGCAACGTCGTTCATCTGACCAACAGAGAGTTTGACATACTTCGATTGCTCGCAGAGACTCCGAACGTAATTGTTCCCTTCTCAAGAATATACTCCGTCGTTTGGGGTGATGATGGCATGTGCGATAATCATTTGGTTATGGTTAACATTAGCTATCTGCGCAAGAAGCTCGAAAAGGCAGCACCGGATGTTCTTTTCGTAAAAACCGAGTGGGGCAGTGGATATTCGTTTGCGTATCCTCCAATCCGCAACACTCTACGTCCGGAATAATTCGGTCGTAATAGGAATATGGAGAGCATTGACAACCTGGGAATAAAGGACAAAAGGCACGTCCTTCGAATATTCGTTCGGACGATTATATTTCTAATCACGTTACTCGTCGTGTTTCTGATTGTGTATATGAGCAATCAGAGACATGGCGAGTTTTTTCTTCGTGATTCATCCGGGGCTCTCGATATATCAGCTTATAATTTCGAAAAGAACGGCCGAATATATATGCAAAACGGTTGGGATTTCTATCCCAACGAGATATTGAGACCAATCGATTTCATCTCCGGAATCAACGAAAACCAACCGATTTACACCAATTTTTCAATCTCTCCGGCAGGTTGGGCGTCTTCGACTTTTCAACAGTCTGATGGCCACGCCGGTTCGCTCCAGATGGATCAAACAGGCGTGGGAACCTATCGCTTGAAAATGAAAGTGCCCGAAAATTCCAATTTATTAGCAATGGATTTTCCTGAAATTAACTGCGCTGCAGAGATTTACGTCAATAATAACTTAGTGAAGAAAATCGGAAAAATTTCCGACAATACAGAAAATTACCAAAATCAAGAATCATATTCTCAGATAATTTTGCAGCCGGATGATGAAGGGTATTTAGACATCGTGATTTGCTGTGCAAATTTCACGACCCCTATAGGCGGCTTAACCATTGCTCCGGCTCTTGGCACGCCCTATCAAATAGAATGGATTTCAACCGTCTCAAAGATTTGGATTAGTGTAGTCATAACGCTATCGTTATTAATCATTGTCGCAGGCTTTTTAGTTGCTTCAACATTTCGAAGCAAACACAAATATTACTACTTCATGCTAATTATCATTTGCTCACTCTCCTATGAACTTTCGAACAAATTTATTATTGCTTTGCCCGGAGACTGGAATAAACTTCTTCAGGTCACCTTCTATTTTTTGCTAATGTTTATCGCAGCTCTATATTTTGCGTCAATTTACCCCAAGGAATTCGACTTTTTCGGACGAATTCGAAATTGGGATATAATAGTAATTTTGCTGGCAATGATGTCGTTTTTGATTGCATACTGGATTGCACCACATCTTCTCTATCGCACATCATCGCTTATTGCCAATTCTGTATTTGCCGCGATAATCAATTTTTACAACTTTTTTCGCGTTTTGCATAAGACTCCTCGACACCCAAACGAAGGCACTTTTCATCTAATCTCTTCTGTTCTCGCAAGTGTCATTTTTTCTACCCTTTTGATTCGTTCACCGCAAATCTACTTTATCTCATTACATTCTGTTGGGATAGTCGTCTTGGTTATTGGAACAGCGATGTACTTCACCATACGTTATGTTCGGAATTTCGAAAAAATTTCAATGTTTTCTCAAGAATTGGAAGTCGCCGTCCAAGAGAAAACCGGAAGCATTGCGAAGGTTAATGCAGAACTGGTTAACGCGAATCAGATGCTAATTAAAAATGAAGATGCGCGCAAAAAGATGATGTCCAATGTATCTCACGATTTGAGAACACCCATCACAGCCATTCGAGGTTACATCGAGTTGATCATGAATTCAAAAAATAAAATATCTCAGGAGAACCTCGAGACTTATTTGCGCAGCATGCATACCCGAAGCGTTCAAATGGAGCAACTAATCGATGATTTAGTCCAGTTAACCAGATTAGAGTCCGATAACGCAAAACTCGACAAACAACCCATCAGTCTAAAAGATATGATCGAAAGTCTTTATGAGCTCTATGTCATGGAAACTGAAGGCAGCGGCAAGCAAATTATTCTTGATCTTCCGGACAATGACAGTTTGACCATTATGGGCGACCCCAATCGCATGCTTCGTGTCGTCGAAAACATCATCGTCAATGCATTGAGATATACGGAGGATGATGGTGTGATTGAAGTATCTGCATACAGAGAATCTGCACTGCTCGGAGGAGAATCCATTCACTTCTCCGTCCGCGATAACGGTATTGGTATACCTGCTGCGGAGCAACCATATATCTTTGATCGCTTTTATCGTGCAGCGAACGCTGCTGTCAACAAGAGCGGTTCCGGACTGGGATTATCCATTGTTAAAAGTATCGTCGAGAAACATAATGGCCAGATATGGGTCGAAAGTGTCGAAAAGAAAGGCACTCGCTTTCACGTCGTTATCCCTGCGGCAAATCGCAATTACAACGGCAATAAATCAAGTGCTAAAACAAGCGACCCATCGGCTGGTCAAGATGCATAATTTTCTGCAACAAAAAACGAGCGATCTCCTGGTGGAAGCCGCTCGCTATTTGTTAATCGGCGATTACGCCTCGTTTTTTTCGAAAAACTCATTGAGTTCGTCAAGCAAGAGCTCACAATCCATACCGTGAACCATGCACGCTTCTTCGATGGTCTCTCCGCTAGCCATTACGCATCCCAAGCAATGTAGTCCGTTCTGCATAAAAATCGGAACTGTACCACGATTCATATTCAACACATCCGCAATAATCATATCTTTGGTTATCTTCATAGTGTTTTCCTCCAAATATAGTTGTGCATATAACATTATCATCAGATTCGAAATGGTGCAATAAGTTACGCTGAAAAGCCGATCGGGAATCAATTCGAATAAATCTATCGAGTCTTTTCGGCTGGGAGAGATTCACTGTTTCGTTTTAATGAAATTACTCGAGATTTTATACAATTTATTTAAGATTATGACCATTTCCCCCTATGCAAAAGTTCAAGAATGAAGTAAAATAGGCATGTTACAGGCGGTTCACAGCCGTTTGAACTCCAAGGTCTAGCTCATTTGAGCAACATTACACACACAAGGCTTGACATGTCATATATTAGACCGTATGATTATAGCCAATGTGAATTTCGCCTGAAGGAGGCTACGTAATTATGAACAAAACAGACCTGATTGATGCAGTTGCACAGGCAACAGCCCTCACAAAGAAGGAATCCGAAGCAGCGATTAACGCAACATTGGATGCCATTGTTGATGCTCTTTCAAAGGATGAGAAGGTGGTATTGGTTGGTTTCGGAACATTCGAAACAAAGAAGCGCGCTGCACGCAAGGGCCGCAACCCAAGCACCGGTGAGCCGATGAATATTCCTGCTTCTACCGCTCCTGTATTTAAGGCCGGCAAGGGCATGAAGGACAAAGTCAACAAGTAATTTTGTCGTTACATTTGTCATAACTAAGAGGCTGCTCAATCAATTTGAGACAGCCTCTTTTCTTTTGCACTACGGGTATTCCGATATCTAATTACAGAAGAATATCTGTCGGATATGGCAAGCAATCATATCTGTCTACGAGATGATCGCACAGCTCAGAGAACAGTTTGTTGAGAATATATGCATTCCTTCTGCCGTCCGAATAGATCTGAAGCTTGCGAAATGAATACCTCAGATTGCGTTCAACCTGCGTCGAAGTCATGCCGAACTCGACACCGGCCAGACTATACGCCCGCTTTGTAACCGAGCTCATCAAAGTAGCATCTCTGATACTCTGAACAAGAATGTAACGGCAGATCCGAGTACCCAGCAGTACCGAATCGAGCCCGTGCCTCTGCATGACCTCATCCGCCGCTGATATAATTTGAGCATTTGATAGAGACGAATGGTCCAAGCCCTTAAGAGCCTGACCCGTGATCTGATTAACCGCAGCAGGCACGCCGCGTCGCGCATCAACCATGTAATGAACTCGTCCCGCAGTATCCGAAATCCCTAATAGTCCTCTCTTACGCATCAATGAATTAATGTTATCTAATATCATTTTGTCATTGCAAACGATGTAGAATCCCACTTCCTTCTCTGTCGGTTGATATCCAAAGGAAGGGGCCTTCTGTTCTGTATAAACCTTCGACATATTGCCTCCCGGATAGATTGACGAAGGCTCGAAATGTCAGTGAATTGATGAAAATCTGCCCTCAGTCGTTAAGATAAGACCTATTCTGACATCGGCCGAGGTATCTTTCAACAGGATATATCCGAAAAATCAAAAAACTTATCAGTCGGGATTTGAAGCACTCATTTCGACAATATATCGTGCGCGAGTTGTAGATTTGTATAAGATAACATCGCCTGCCTTGGGCTTATAAATCATAGGATTGAAGTAGTATGTTTTTCCATCGATTTCCAGCTTGTTATTCAAGAAACCCACTTCTTCAACGACTCCCGATTGAATACTAAAATCATTACGAATCACTTCCGCACTAGCCAGCAATCGCGGAATAGTTACCATTGTCGCTTGAAGCAGCAATATTAGTGAAAACGCCACCGGTGCAAAATAACTAATCCAACGCTTGTTTCTCCGCTGCTGGTTGATTACGAAAAAATGACGGAGGACAAAAAACAGCATGAGAGAAATCGTCGAATGAAATATGAGATTAATAAAAAAGTAGATCATTTGCCCCTCCGCTCCAATACTGACATTATCTGTCGAATCGACCACTTATGTCAATGAATCGATCCGGAGTGACAACGATGTCCATCGGAAAATCTCCGGATTGTGTCGGAACATAGTCAATTAATTGAAAATCATGGCATACACCAACCAGCAATGGTCGTGAGTCAGGCGGGATAGAGTTAAAATATCGATCATAATATCCCTTGCCTCTGCCGAGTCGGTGTCCATGAATGTCAAATGCGACGCCCGGTACCAACACAACATCCATCTCAACGGGCGAGATTTCACGAAGAGAGTCACTCGGCTCAAGTATCCCTAAGGATCCACGACATAGTGGTATTTTTGGATCATATGCTCGAAATATTAATTGTTGCCCGCAAACCGTCGGCAACGCAATTTGGTATGGAATCGATACATCATCGACATTATCGGTTGACTCCGGACGAATGATTTCCGAAAAATCAGGCTCGGTTGAATCTGAGCAGTATAGCGAGATGCAAAGAATGTCTTCGGAGGATCTGTCCGTCTGATGCCCGGGGAGAATGGCGGCAAGAATCTGTGATTCGATTTGCTGCCAGATACGAATCCCGGCCACCCCGGCTTCTTGCGAAGTCACAGCCTGCCTTTTTCCCAACATCGTTTTGCGCAAAGCGTCTTTGTTAGAATGCATTAATAATTCTCCAGCAATCGAAGCAGTTCTTCTTCAGTGATAATAGGAATGCCCAGAGATTCTGCCTTTACTCTTTTGCTCCCTGCCGCCTCACCGGCGACAACATAATCGGTCTTCTTTGAGACCGACGACAAGATCTGGCCGCCTTGAGCTCTAATTCGAGAAGACGCTTCTTCTCTGCTCATTGTCGGTAACGTACCGGTAAGAACAAAGCTTTTTCCCGTAAGTGCCCCGGAACCTGAAATTTGAGGTTTTTTATCCAGTCGGAGACCGTGCGCCTCGAGTGATTGAAGCAGATTCCGGGTTTGTGGTAACGAGAAGTATTCGGCAATTGAACTCGCAGTAACATATCCGAAATCCGGCAATTTTGCCAGCGTTTCAATGCTTGCGTCGGATATCTCGTAAATATTGTTAAATGCATTAGCCAGTGTAAGAGCCGCAACGACACCGATGTGACGAATGCCGAGCGCGACTAAGATGCGATTCATGGTCGCATTTTTGGATGACTCAATCGCATCAAGCATATTGCGAACCGATGCCTCACCCATGCGATCCAAAAGCATTAATTCTTCTTTTTTATCTTTGAGCGAAAAAAGATCGGCAACACTCTTGATAAGTTCATTTTCTAAAAGTATCTCAATAATAGATGGTCCGATTCCGTCAATATTAAGAGCGTCTTTCGAGACAAAGTGAACGATATTCTTGAACAACTGCGCCGGACAATCCGGCCCGGTACAACGACTCGCTGATTCGCCTTGCTCTCGGTGAACCGGAGCGCCACATACCGGACAGATATTTGGCATAACAAATGCGGGCGCTCGATTTTCGCGATCCGGACTGACGACTGCAACGACCTCAGGAATCACGTCTCCGGCTTTTCGGATAATCACTTCATCACCGGGTCGAATATCTTTTTCACGGATGTAATCTTCGTTATTCAATGTCGCTCGAGAAACCGTACTGCCATCAATAAAGACTGGCTTAAGAATCGCAACGGGAGTCAATTTGCCTGTACGACCGACAGAAACATCAATCCTATCCAGCAAAGTCGTCTTTTCTTGCGGTGGATATTTGAACGCCAAAGCCCATCGCGGGGCCTTTGAAGTCTGTCCCATCTCAAGCCTCAGAGGGAGGGAGTCGACCTTGACAACCGCACCGTCTATGCCGTAATCAAGGGTATCTCTGTCGCGAGCGATTTCTTCTATAGCCGCCCACACCTGGTCCGCGGTATCTGCCATTTGATATCCCGGGCTGGCGGTAAACCCCATTTGGTTGAGATAATTCAGACCTTCCTCGTGTGTGTCAAATTCTATGCCGACCGCGGCTTGAATATTGAACGCAAAAAGTCTCAATCCCCTTTTCGCGGTGATTTCGGAATTGAGTTGGCGCAAAGATCCTGCTGCCGCGTTTCGAGGATTTGAGAATGTTTTGTCACCGGTTTTCATTGCCGTTTCGTTAAGCTGTTCGAAAGCCGAATATGGCATGTATATCTCACCGCGAATATTGAGGTAATCCGCCCGAGTGTTAATGCTTTTCGGAATGGATGGGATCGCCTCAATATTATGTGTAATATCTTCTCCGACTTCACCGTCTCCCCGAGTCAAGCCGCGAGTCAAAATGCCGTTCGAATACTCAAGCGATACCGATAAACCATCGATTTTTTGTTCAACAACAAATCGGGTTGGAATACCCGAGGACACCGCAGATTGAAGAACTCGATTTACAAAAGCTTCGACTTCGGTTTTGTCGAAAGCATTTGAAAGACTTTGCATGACAACACGATGCTTGACTTTAGAAAATTTTCCGGACGCGGCACCGCCTACCTTTTGAGTGGGAGAGTCCGGACGGGCATAAATCGGATATTCTTTTTCGAGTGCGATCAGCTCATTCATCAGAGCATCGTATTCGAAGTCACTGATAACCGGTGCGTCCTGCTCGTAATAAAGACGGTTATGAGTTATTAATATTTCACTAAGCTCTTCGATTCTCTTCCAAGGCTCCATACTTTGCCTCTTTTTCTTTTCTTTAACTTATCCGTTCTTTCGCTCTTTCGAAAAATACAAAACCGGAAGCAACAGCAAAATAAAAATGAACAAGCCCCATACAAACATAGGTATTCCGAGCAAATTGCCGATGCCCCGGATAATGCCATTTGTCGGAACCTGAATAAAGGGCGCCAACGGATTCCCTTTTACTTTTAAGATCTCATACAGCGGCAGCATCACAAGCTCATAAAACAACAGCACAGGAATGGCATAAAAATATGCGTCTCCAAGCCATAGATTGCCCTTTTCAAAATGCATGAGTATAAATATTAATGCAACCGCAAGTCCGAGCGCGACCGGAAATGCAAGACCATCGAAACTTCTGTTTTTGAAGCAGATAAATAAATAGTACAAAATACTGATGACCGCACCGAGCCCTGCCATAAACTCAGCGGGTTTGCGTGCGGTAATCAAAAGATAAGTTATCATAATACCGGCGAGAATTATGGGCATCAAGAAACCTGCAATTATCCCCTTAATCCCGAGCGATGCAAATGCAACGCCCAAGATGTTCTTAAATGCATACGCCAAGTATCGAAAAGGGCCGGCAATAACCGTGCCCCATAGAACGAACAACAATATTGAGACTATAAGTCCCCTTAATCCGCTTTTCATAATGAGCCTCTATTGATACTCCTCTGCCTCGTAAGGATCATAGTCTGCAAGGATTTCCTTGAGAACCGCCACTTCTTCCGAGCTCAGCGTAATGCCCTTGCGTGCCTTTTCGTGATCCGGACCCCAGTCACGAATATCAAGTTTGGCTTTTCCGCCGTTCCAACGGACAATATTGACTTCACGATTCCAACCGGACTTACCGCTTGATAGAATGCCGATTTCCTTGATGATCTCAGACGTAATTTCTTGCTTGGGCATATGTTGTTCCTCCATGTGTTTACTGGGATTGCCGGGAGCCGCGTTGACACTGTCGGCAAAATACCTCATGATTATAGCATAATAAGCAAAATCGTAAATTGTTCTTTCTAAGAAAGGCGAACTTTATGCCGGATGCCTTGTCGATAGTCCTGTTTATTGCGTCGGTGTCTTTGCTCACGGCCGCAATATTTTTTCTCTTATGGGCTGTGATTGAGCCTTACATCCTCAAAATCGAATACGTCAACTTGCCGGAACTAATGTGCACGCCGAAGCTCAAAGATGCCTCGCAGGGTTCAGAAACAACCACAACCCGAAGAACTCCTGAACTCAGGATTGCATTTTTTTCGGATTTACATGGTCGCGGATGCCGAATACAGCCGGAAAAATTATGTGATGCATTATTGTCATCTGCGCCGGACATGATAGTTTTCGGCGGTGATATTTGCGAACGCGGCAAAAGCATCGAGCCTGGTCTTAATTATCTGGGCTACATCGCAGAGCGTTCTAAGAATCTGGGCGTTCCCTGCTATGCCGTTCGTGGAAATCACGATATTCTTATCTCCGGAGAGACATATCATAATCACGGATTTCGCTTGTTGGTCAACGAAACCGTTACGGTAAAATCCAGACTGGGTCAAGACTATTTATTGATTGGTCTGGACGATTCCGGGCGAAAACCGAGAATTTTTCCGGAACTACCTCAATTAATTGAAAAAATCCCTCCGAAACGGCGAATCTGCATCGTCCATAATCCGGATTACATATTTAAAGTCAATCATAAAAACTTCAATTCAATGATATCCGGACATCTTCACGGAGGACAGATTTATTTACCATTTAAATTAGAATACCGTCTGCTCAGAGGCGACCGCTTGCCCAAGGAAGGTATTAATCGCGGCCTATTCGAGCGAAACGGTATTCGTGGTTACATTTCTCGCGGATGCGGCTGTGTCCTGATCCCTTTACGTCTTTTTTCGCCACCGGAAGTGAGTATCATTGATTTTAATGTATGTTCCGATTACCCTGAGCAGTAAGGGATATCCGTTTATTATCTTCGACTTTGAACGACCGGACACGGTCAGATCTTATGGCTGTCAATTCCCCAAATATCTTCGGCATATTCTGAAATGGTTCGGTCGGAAGAAAAACGACCGGATCTGCAGATGTTAATCCAACATTTACGCGCCCATTCGCGATGATTTTTGAAATCCATATATGCGCTGTCGCGCACTTTTCGATAATCTTCAAAATCACCCAGGACATAGTAAATATCTCCCGGCTGCCAATTAGACCCACACAGCAGGCTGTTATAGATATCTCGGAACATTCCGGTACCGCTGTCATCGAACGTGCCGTCAATCAAAGTATCCAGGACGCGCTTAATCCCCGGGATATTCTCATACTGCCATTGTGGATTATAGTAGGCTCTGGTCCCTTCCATGTCTTCGATCTTACACCCGAAAATATAAATGTTATCGCACGACACTGCTTCTGCAATTTCAACGTTTGCGCCATCCATCGTGCCCAGCGTCACTGCACCGTTAATCATGAATTTCATGTTACCGGTACCGGATGCCTCCAGTCCAACTGTAGAAATCTGCTCTGAAATATCGGCGGCCGGGAACATTTTTTCAGCTTTGCTGACATTGTAATTATCAACAAAAACAACGTTAATACGATTCTTTACGGCTTCGTCAGCGCGAATCATCTTCGATATCTCGTTGATAAACTTAATAATTCCCTTGGCACGGAAATATCCAGGCGCTGCCTTCGCACCAAAAAACACCGTGATCGGAGGCATATCGATGGTCGGGTCCGCTTTGATTCGGTAATACAAATCGAGTACATAAATCGCATTCAATAGTTGACGCTTGTATTCGTGGAGACGCTTGATTTGAATATCGAAAACAGAATCCGGATTGACATCAATGCCGTTCTGAATCTTGATGTCCTTCGCCAACAATTCTTTGCGATAGTGCTTTATCGCCAAAAAACGATCCATAACAGACTTATCATCTGCATATTTTTCGAGTTTGGTTAACAATGACAAGTCCGTAACCCAATCTTCGTTGCCGAGAAGCTCTGTAATAAGTGACGAAAGCTCCGGGTTACACATTCTCAGCCAACGTCTCGGTGTAACACCGTTGGTCTTATTTGAAAACTTGTTCGGATAGATAGCATACCAATCCTTGAGCGTGTCGTTCTTAAGAATTTCCGTATGAAGCGCCGCAACGCCGTTGACCGAACGGGACCCGTAGATTGCAAGCCAGGCCATTCTGACTTTTCCGTCACCTAAGGGTGCGAGACGATCAATCTGATCCAAAGGCATGCAGCAAGCCGCCATTTCTTTTCGGAATTGGTTGTTGATGCCTTCAACTATTTCATATACGCGGGAGAATAGATATTGGAATATCGAGATATCCCATTTCTCCAGTGCTTCGCCCATGATGGTGTGATTGGTATACGCAAAAGTGCGATTGACAATCTTCCAAGCCTCTTCCCAGGAAAATCCGTGATCATCCATCAGTATTCGCATGAGTTCAGGTATCGCGATAACCGGATGTGTGTCATTAAGCTGGATCGCGTTCAGTTCCGAAAAATTTGACAAGTCGCGCCCATGCACTCGTATATGTCTTCGAACAATATCCTGCAGCGACGCGGATACGAAAAAATACTGCTGGCGAACTCGCAGAACCTTACCGTCATAGGAGGTATCGTTGGGATATAACACTCTCCAGATGTCATTGACACGATTGCGCTCTATGACAGCGTCGTCGAACCTTTGAGAGTTGAATAAGTTGAAATCAAATTCCTTAGCCGGCTCGGACTTCCATAGTCTCAATCGATTGACATTGTATGTGCCAAATCCGGTAATCGGCATATCACAAGGAATTGCGAAAACTTCGACATCATTGTAGCGGACGACAACTTTATCTTCGTATCTCGGAACAATAAATGGGTAGCCGTGCTCCATCCAACTGTCAGGATATTCCTTCTGAAACCCATTTTCGAATGTTTGCTTAAAAAGACCAAATCGATACAAAATACCGTAACCGGTTACCGGAAGATTGAGCGTAGCGCAAGAATCCAGAAAACAGGCAGCCAATCGACCAAGACCGCCGTTTCCGAGTCCGGGGTCAGTCTCTTGTTCGAGAAGTTCGGTCAAATCGACTCCTAAAGACGCCATCGCCTCTTTAGCGGAATCATAAAGTCCCAAATTGACAAGATTATTGAGCAAAGACCTGCCCTCGAGATATTCCAGCGACATGTAGTAGGCTTGCTTGCCCTTTTCATAAGACGATTGGGTCTTGTCCCAATTCTCAGCAATAATTCCAATAACGCTTCGGGATAATCCCTGCCAATAGTCCCACATCGTGGCATTTGAGAGCATTTTTCCGGTCTCAGTCTTGATGTTGTCGGCAATTTCCTGTCTAAAATAGTCAGAAGTGACATGTTGATAATTCATGATGTATATTCGCAAAACGAGGTTTTGCTCCTCCGTTATTCACAATTCAAATTTACCTACAGGTAGACACCGTAAATTTTAACAGTCTCATCTGACACGGTCAAATCATTGTATTTTGATATTCGCTCCGGTTGCGTGAAAATGAATATCAGGTTATTCTTATTCTAATGAATTTATGAAAAAGGAGCTTAAATATGACGGATGCTATAATCGCAATCGTATTTGCTGTCATATCTGCTCTTGTGGCTGCGTTTCTGCCGAAACTCTTTAATATGATGCCTGAGCCATGGCTTCAAGATTATGATTTTGACCCGAAATCAGCTAATTTTCGTCTTGCCAAGCGCCTGAAAATGAACCCTCACGGCTTTATTCTGATAGCTGTTATTTTCGTATCTGTCCTAATCGGCGTATGGCTTAACCGGAGTCATTTTGGACAATTTCGCTTGTTTACAACTCTTCTTATTATTCTTCCCCTGTATCCATTTTCATTAATTGTTATGTCTGACAAACTCAACCGCATTATTCCGGACCAATTAGTTCTTCTTTCGGCTTCACTGGGTCTCATCGGATTGCTTGCTGATATATTGGAAGGCAATATTTGGTTTCATTCGGAATCATCATCCTTAATTCTACTTGCGAATCGATTTGCCGGTGCACTGGTTGGTTCCGGACTCCTTATACTTATCGGGTTTATCGGTCGATGGCTAAGCGGTCAAGAGGCTATGGGCATGGGTGACGTCAAGTTTATTTTCGCTTGCGGAATGATTTCCGGTGGGATTGGCCTGATTTTTGTGTTCTGTATTGCTTTTGTTGTCGGAGGAGTAGTTTCGGTACCATTGCTAATTCGCAAACGTCGTCGCATTGCTCGAGAAGAGAAAATGATCCGAGAGAGTCCGAACCCGGCTCGTGCCAGACGAGTTTTAGAAAAGAAGAAACGAGAGATGAACTTTGCAGATGACCCGGATTATGTTGCTTTTGGTCCTTTTCTGGCGCTCGGAACAGCTGCATTCATAATTTTCGAGCCATTAATTCACTCTTATTACTTATCTGACATTTTACCTTCTTTGGAGTTAATACTTTGAAAAACCGCCTGAATATCAAACTGCAAGAATATTTCAATTTACCAAAACAACTCCATTTTGGATTTGTTCTGTTATGTTTGTCTGTTCTTTCCTCAATACTGATGACCATTTGGGCCGCCATTCCGGAGTCGATTCTATCCTATTCCAAAACTTCTGTTCTTGGTTTCGCCGCTATTGGTATTCTGCGTTCCTTCATCTGCTTATTACTCCCCATTGTTTTTATTTCCACGCGATATGCGCTCTCCGGAAAACTACTATTCGGTAAGTTCCCCGGATTTGGTGTCCTGATAATATCCGTTCTTGCCGGCTTTCCTGCTACTCTTATTTTTACGGCGCTTCACAATCTATCCCTCTATTACTTCATTACCAATCGTATTCATATACCACTTCCCGCGTTTTTCTATGCGGGTTTTGACCGTTCTCCAATTTCTCTTGCGCTTGTCGTTGTCGCCGGTGTTATACTTCCGACCCTGGCGCACGAGGTGTTTTTTCGCGGACTATTTTTCGCTTCATTGCCCCCTCAATGGCGGAACGGATTCGGCATTATTCTTATCGCCTTCGTTTTTGCCGTTTTTATGTTGAATCCCGTTGATTTTGGAGCGTATTTATTCCTTGGTATTTTGCTCGGTTATGTCAGAATGACAACAGAAAGTGTGCTGGCAAGCGTTTTGACCCAATGTGCCATGGCCGGTTTTATGTTTCTCTTAGCTCCGCTAATTCCATTCGTCGAAATCGCCGAAGCCCAAACACTAATCGACATAGACCCCTCAATTCCTTATGTCGCAATAACGTCAATAGCGATTGGCTTACTTGCACTTGGAGCGGTGGTGTCACAGTTGCAAAGGAATTATTTGAGCTTATTGCTTGAAAAATCTGCCGTGCCCGATTCAGATGTCGCAGATCCAAAATGGTATAAGGGTTGGTCAATGGTCATGTCCGCACTTTTCTTCTTTAGCCTGTGGTCAATAGTCATGTTTAGATAAGCATATTCATGTATAATAAAACTGCTTATAGGAAGCTTGGAGGAATACAATGGAAGACAAGTTCAGATACGAAAGGGATCGCGCAACCGTTATAACAATTGTCAAATATCTGCTCATTACGGCTATTGCGGCGACCGTTCTTTATATGTTCAGCAAACTTGTGGTTATCATTTTGCCGTTTCTGATCGGCTTTGTTTTAGCCAAAGCTTCAAGACACCTTGCCAACTTAGTATTAAAGCTCGGCAATGCGATATCCGGACTTTTTAAGCGAAAGAAAAATGCAAATTCCGTCACAAATACACAGGACGCAGACGCCATTGCACCAACTAAGTTTTCAAAACGCAAGAAACCATCTAAATTGCTCCTTTTCTTTTTCCCTTCTTGGGGCAAGCGTCGCAGATCCGGAAAGACCACCCTCACCATTTATATTTATGCCGTACTAGTCATTGTTCTGCTTGGCAGCTTGTTCTTAGCCGGCATCGCATTAATATTCCAACTCAACAAGGTCATCCAAAATATTCCGAATTGGTTTAAGGATTCCGATATCATTAATACCGCAATGTCATTCTTGGATCGGTTCAGGGTCGAAAATGGCGGTTTTCTTACAGATACCGCTGTTGCGTCTATATATGATTATGTGCTCGGCCTGGAGCAGACGCTCCAAAACCGAATCCCTTCTGTGGCATCTTCTCTTCTTCGAGGACTCTTGTCCTTTCTCGGAAGTCTCCCGATTATGTTGTTTTTTGTTGTTGTTGTCATCATGTCCGGCGCATATTTCATCACTGACGGAAAGAAGCTCTTGCGCTTCTTTGCCCGCAATATCAAAAGTCATGTTTTCCGCCATAAATCATTCCTATTACTCGACCAATTGTCAGCAACATTATTCAGGGTCCTTGGCGGGTATCTTTCTCTCTTGATCATTACTTTTTTTGAAGCGGTGATTATTTTCTATTTTGCCGGGGTCGACTATGCGGTGGTTTTGGCATTGCTTACTGCTGCGCTTGACTTCATGCCTGTACTTGGCGTCAGTGCGACAATGGTGCCTCTGATGGTATATTTCATAATACAAGGGAATATATCCGCCTTCATCATTTTACTGATTGGTATGACGATAATAACGATTGTCCGTCGAGTCATTGAGCCCCCGATTCTCGGAAATGCGATGAATATGCATCCACTTGCAACGCTTTTTGCCATGATAATCGGCGTCGCAATTTGGGGTGCAATCGGTTTCTTGGTCGGTCCGGTCGTATTGCTCATTGTCTTAGAGATTCTCAAAGTATTTTCTTTTGACAAAAAACTTCGCGATTTCGCCGGTAAGATTCTTAGCAAGGTCAGTGACTGATATCTTTACAACTGCGACTTTCGATTTTTGACTTGATCCGATAAGCAAAGAATTTTTCAACAAACGCTCTGGTAATCTCTGCTGTGAGTTCATTAGTATCTGTGTACTTCTGTCGACCGATGCATGTTGCATCGAATTGGGGCAAATGGATGGATGATTTCTTATCCCTCGCTTTTATATAAAAGATACGAGTATATCACAATCGGTACAAACATAAATATACTACTGACTAGCGAAACCCATATCCCTATTTCACCGCTAAAGACAAACAAGCACATTAATCCCGATACTATTCCTGTAATGACGGCTATTTTCCCGCCAAGTCTATGCGTTTTGTACCAATTGTTCTCACTGGCTACCGTCCATGGCGTTCTAATGCCCACCAATCCGTTTGGTTTAAGTTTTGGGAGTATATTTCCAATCACTATCCAATTTATACTTAGTGCAATCGCCACGATTTTTTGATAGTCAAAATCGTTTATGCTCTCGACACCTTTGTAAGTTAAATACAAAAATACAATCGTTGCAATTATTAAAGGGACAAATGCTAAAATCCAAGATCTTAAACGCTTGGTTGTCATTACAAACCCTCCTTAGAAAATTGCTTTATCCAAAGGATTGAATCATCAAATACAGTAGTGTTCAACTCATAGTAGATATATGTCTAAATAGAGTGTGTAAACAAAATATAGAGTCGTCAAGAAGTATTTTGAAAAACATCTTAATAGTTGAAAACGAAAAGACTACTTATGCGATTCCCTCGTCCTTGTTGCCGACTTTACTGATGAAAGAATACGTTTCAATAAATATATCACTTGAAAAGGAGTAGAACATCCGTGCGTGTGGCGTCGATGCAATACTAACTCCGTCGGCATCCCGCAAGTCTTTTAAGATAATGTCCCGGCTAAAGCCATTGGGCGTCATTAAAGTGACAGTATCACCTTCATTGACTTTGTTTTTTTGCTCGACTATAACTCGTCCGTGATCTGCATCATAGCCAATAACGACACCGACAACATATGCCGGTTTATGGTATGTTTTATCCGAAAAAATACGAGGATTATCTTTCGGTTGGTCAAAGAAAAAACCGGTTGCAAATTCTCGATGCACCGTTCTTCCGATCCACTCACGCCATTGAGAATCGACCTCATATGCATCGGGATCTTTGAAATATCGATCGATTGCCAAACGGTATGCTTTAGTAGCGGAAGCAACGTAAAACGCCCCTTTGATTCGTCCTTCAATCTTAAAGCTATTGATACCAGCCTCTATTAATTGGGGAACATGATCAATCATGCATAGATCGTTCGAACTGAATATATAACTTCCGCGCTCGTCGCCTTCTACGGTCAGAACTTGATCCGGTCGCTTGACCTCCGTAACCTTGTACTCCCATCGACAGGGTTGCGCGCAAGCTCCCTTATTTCCGGATCGGCCGGTGTAAAAATCCGAGAGGAGGCAGCGCCCGGAATAGGAGACACACATAGCACCGTGAATGAAGCACTCAAGCTCCATATCATCCGGCACTGAAGCACGAATATTTTTAATCTCTTCCAGCGTCAGCTCCCTGGCAAGAACGACACGCCTGACACCCAAACGGTACCAGAACATACAAGTTTCGGCATTTGTAACACTCGCCTGAGTACTGATATGAATCGGCATCTCGGGAACGCGCTGTCGTATAAAAGAAAAAACGCCGGGATCTGATACGATGCAAGCATCAATACCCGCATCCACGTAAGCATCCAATTGCTCGCCCATGGTGATGAAATCATCAGGGTGTGCGTAGATGTTCATTGTGGCGTAGCATTGCACACGATGCTCGTGTGCATATGCGACACTGTCAATGAGCTCAACATTCGAAAAATTTGTGCTTTGAGCACGAAGTCCAAATGCTTTTCCTGATAGATACACAGCATCAGCACCGTAGGCGACAGCAATACGGAGTTTTTCGGGATCACCCGCAGGCGATAGAAGTTCGGGTTTATTCAATTTCTAATTCCTCAAGATCCTCATCATCGATTGCGGGACCGTCATCATTCCAATTCTGCGAATAGAGCTCGATATTTTTAAGGTGTTCTTCATAAGTAACTGCAAATGCAGTGCCGCCTTTGATTCCGGTTGCACAGAAATAAAGGTAGTTCACATTAGGCTCGGGATAAAGCGCGGCCTGAATAGCATCCACACCGGGCATGCAAATCGGGCCCGGAGGTAATCCTTCGAATTTGTAAGTATTATAAGGGCTGTCACGCAAGATATCCGCACTGGTTGCTGCCCAGACCGGAGGCAATCCATCCTTCTCTCTTAAGAAATTGATAGTTGCACACGAGCCGAGAAGCCGTAAACTCGGATCAGTGGACTTAAGGCGATTATGAAAAACCGCCGACACGAATAGCATGTCTTTGGTATCGGTGGTCTCGCTTTGAATCAAAGACGCCAGCGTCATAACTTCATCCATCGACATGCCAAGCTTTTTGGCTCGTTCATAATAATCGGGCTGAAGCTTAACTTCCATATTGCGTAAAAAGGTACGAATAATCGCGTCAGAGTCGGCATTCATATCAAAATCATAGGTGTCCGGAAATAGATATCCGTTGAGAACGTAGTCCCTCTCTTCATCGGATGCAATGTCTGATACGAAACTGTAGTTAACGAACATCTTAGAGCTGTTCATATATTCGTCCAACTCACTCTCGTCAAAGGTCAAACCGGCATCTTTCAGCTTGTTCTTAATCTGAATGTACGACATACCTTCCGGAAATGTGACGCGGGTAACCTTAGGTTCCTGACAAAGAATATACATAATTTCATCGTATGTCAGATTCTTTGTGAGAAAGTGCGTACCAGCAAGATAACCACCGTCAAAACCGTTGAGTTTTGACATCATGACATAGATGACTTCATTTTCAATGAGGCCTTCGTTTTTGAGTTTCTTGGCAATTGCCGGTGTGTTGTCGCCGGTCGCAATGACCAACATAATCGACCCCGGCGTGGTCTCGTCAATGACCATCTGCCCGTCTGCCATGGACTTTTCGAGCAAATCAAACCGCTGCGTCTGAGACATGACGTAATTGTATCCCAAAAAGACACCCAATATGCCACATCCAACCACAGCGATAATGATAAGCAATGCCTGAAACGCAATTCTTACTTTTTTAGAAAACATATCGGTGAGTTAACCTCTCATGTCAACTGTTCTTCTTGGAACGAACCTTCATTCTCATGTCGTTGCTGAGAATTTGCTTGCGAAGACGAATCGTCTTGGGCGTCACTTCGCATAATTCATCATCACCGACAAACTCAAGGCATTGTTCAAGACTATAGTTCACCGGCGGCACAAGACGCTGTGCATCATCGCTTCCTGAAGCACGCATGTTTGTGACATGCTTTTTCTTGCAGACGTTAACGGTAATATCTTCGCCCTTCGGACTGATTCCGACGATCATGCCCTCATAGACATGCGTACCGGCACCGATTAATAGGAATCCTCGCTCTTGAGCGTTATATAGACCGTACGTCATCGCTTCGCCGCTCTCAAAGGCAACAAGAACCCCTTGCGAACGCGTTTCGATCTCTCCGGCATAAGGTTCAAATCCGCATATTACGCTGTTCATTATACCATTGCCCTTGGTGTCGGTCAAAAACTCGGTACGGTATCCGATGATGCCGCGCGAAGGCACTTTGAACTCCATTCGGGTGTATCCTTTTTCAGGAGGAAGCATGTTGAGCATCTCCGCTTTGCGACGACCGAGTTTTTCGATAACAGCGCCAACATAATCTTCAGGGACATCAACAAGTAGTGTCTCGACCGGTTCGCTCAGGACACCGTCAATTTCTTTTAAGATGACACGTGGCTTAGATACTTGAAATTCATATCCTTCTCTTCTCATCGTCTCGATAAGTATAGAAAGATGTAGTTCTCCGCGTCCCTTAACGATGAAGGATTCCGTCGTGTCAGTCTCTTCAAGGCGCATCGAAACATTGGTCTCCATCTCCTTGAACAACCTGTCACGCAAATGTCTGCTGGTAACAAACTTACCTTCTTTTCCGGCAAAGGGACTGTTATTGACCGAAAAGGTCATAGAAATCGTCGGCTCATCTATATTTACGAACTCGAGAGGCTCCGGATTATTCGGATCACAAACGGTATCACCGATATTGATTTCCGGGATGCCGGCAATACATACAATTTCACCGACCGACGCGGATTCAATTTCTTGCTTTCCAAGTCCTTGAAAACGTAAAAGTTTGGATATTCTTGCCGCCTTTACCGTATTGTCATCATAACCGCAAACTGCAACTCCTTTGCCTTGAGTGATTGTTCCGCGAACAATTCTTCCGATGGCAATACGTCCGATATACGGATCCGAATCAATGTTGGATACTAAAATCTGCAAAGGCAATTCGGTATCGCCGACCGGACAAGGCATATGTTCAATAATTGTATCCAACAACGCGGTAAAATTCAGTTCGTTACCGGGCGTATATTCCGAAAGATCTTTACAAGCGACACCGGCTTTACCTGATGAATAAATAATCGGGAAATCCAACTGATTGTCGTCCGCTCCGAGCTCAATAAACAACTCAAGAACCATATCGACAACTTCTATCGGTCTGGCATCAGGGCGGTCAATCTTGTTGATGCAAACAATCGGAATCAAGCCCATCTCCAAAGCCTTTCTCAACACAAATCGAGTCTGCGGCATCGGTCCGTCATAAGAATCCACAACCAGAAGAACGCCGTCGACCATTTTGAGCACTCGCTCGACTTCTCCTCCGAAATCAGCGTGGCCGGGGGTATCAACGATATTGATACGGAAATCTTTGTAAGAAATCGCCGTGTTCTTTGCCAAAATCGTAATGCCCCGCTCTCTTTCAAGAGCGTTCGAGTCCATGACCTGTTCAACAATTTGTTCATTCTGTCGATAGATACCGGCCTGCTTTAACATCGAATCAACAATTGTTGTTTTGCCGTGGTCGACGTGAGCGATGATAGCGATGTTTCTTAGATGATTAATTTTTTGCATTGTGGTGAATTCCTTCCTGTGCGTCCTTTTCTTTGTTGCGGAGATAAATGCGAATCGGTGTGCCCTGAAAACCGAAATTCTTGCGAAGCTGGTTTTCAAGATACCGCTCGTACGAAAAATGCATGAGCTCTGTATTGTTGACAAATAACAAAAATTGCGGCGGATGCGTCGCGACTTGTGTTGCATAGTAAATCTTCAGGTGCTTGCCCTTATCCTGAGGCGTCGGAACCATTGCGGTCGCCTCTGCAATCAGCTCATTGAGAAGTCCTGTTTTTAATCTCTTTCCGGCCTGTTCATGAACATCACGAATAACCTCAAAGAGTTTTTCGACCCGTTGTCCCGTCTTTGCGGATAAAAATACCACCGGCGCATAGTCCATGAACGAAAAACGATCCAGCAGGATTTTTCTCATGTTCTCAAGAGTTCCGGTTTCTTTTTCGACCAAGTCCCATTTATTCACTGCGAAAACACAAGCCTTGCCTGCGTTGTGCGCATATCCCGCAACCTTTGTGTCCTGTTCGGTTACACCTTCAGAGGCGTCAATTAAAATAACGCAGACAGATGCGCGCTCTATGGCCGCCAGAGACCGAATCATACTGTACTTCTCAACTGCAGAATCAATGCGACTCTTCTTGCGTAATCCGGCAGTATCAATGATGGTGAACTCACCGTATTTGTTCGAAATATTGGTATCCAATGCATCTCTGGTCGTGCCGGGAACATTCGATACAATCGATCGTTGACGACCGACCATAGCGTTGGACAAAGAAGACTTTCCCGCATTCGGTTTGCCGATCAAGGCAACACGAACGGTGTCCTCATCCTCTTCGGTGACTGAATCGCCAGGAAAAAAATCATAAATTGCATCCAAAAGTTCTCCGATACCCAGTCGGTGTGAAGCAGAAACCGGAAAAACGTCGCCGAGCCCCAACTGATAGAACTCGAAATATTCCGGTGGCGGATCACCGACATTGTCAACCTTATTGACGCATACGACGACCGGGCGTCCGGATTTGCGAAGCATAATCGCAATATCACGATCAGAAGCGGTCAATCCGGCCTTCACGTCGCACATGTACAAGATAACATCTGCTGTATCAATCGCTATCTGAGCCTGATCGATGATGCCCGCCATCATCTCGTCATCCGTATCCAGCTCGATACCTCCGGTATCAATCATAAGAAATTCTCTTTCACGCCAAGTAGCACGAGCATAAAGGCGGTCTCGAGTCACACCCGGCATATCGTGAACGATGGAAATGCGCTCGCCATACAGGGCATTAAACAGCGATGATTTGCCAACATTAGGTCGGCCGACGATGGCCACTACGGGTACATTACTCATATCTTCTCCTCCCGTGAGGTCTGAGATGTCCGATCCGGCAGGTTCTCAACCGCCGAAACGAATCCCTCGCCTGTAGTCTCATAAATAATGATTGGAAGTGGCGATTGGGACATAATATCCTGAACCGTCATATCATCCAAAAAAACATCTTCACCGACTCGCAGCGTGACATCCGGTATAAAAACGGCGTCTACCCGGTCCGACTTATCAGCAATCTTGTGGATTGCCTTCAAAATATCTTGGCCGGTCAACAATCCCGTCACCGTTACAGAATGCCCGAAAAAGTCGTTGGGTACTCCGACAACCTGAATATTTATACCATAATTATCGACGACGCACATCATAGATTCCGAAACATAACTTGCGGCATCGACACCCGAAATAACCGCAACCTGAAATTTGCCGGTCGTTTTTAAACCGGATAACGCTCTTCTTATCTTTTCAAAAAAGTGACGACGTCTCTTTCGCTTTGAAATAGCTTGAAACAGCTCAGCTCGACGGCAAGCCAACAATCCGACACCATTTTCCAGTTGGTAAAAACCTTCGTAATGAGTCGCTGCCGGAATTTTTACTCCCGCTCGAATGTAAAACTCATCTGCCGGAAAAACAATCCGTCGACCGTATTTTTTCAGAAATATTCTCTGATAACGCTCCGCAACGTTTATGACCTCGAGAGCCGATTCTTGGTTATAGGACTTAAGAGGATATAGCGCGTTATCATCGCGAAATCGAGTCAGCCCAACGGGAACAAGTGCAACCGAAACCAGGTGGTCTCCTAATTCTGCGAGGTCATCGATTGACTTTTCAAGATGCTCTCCATCATTTAATCCCGGACAAAGTACCAATTGCGCGTTAATATCTATACCGTTGGCAACGGCCTTACGGAGACGGTCCATGATGTGCCCTGCAAATCGATTATTCATCATCATAACTCTCAACTCCGGCTCAGTCGCGTGAACCGATACATTGAGCGGCGACAAATGATAGGAAAGCAAACGGTCGAACTCTTCTTCTTTTAGGTTCGTTAACGTCACGAAATTACCGTTAAGATAAGACATTCGGAGATCATCGTCTTTGAAGTACATGGTGGAACGCATGCCCTCGGGAAGTTGATCCACAAAACAGAAAATACACTTATTGGAGCATGATTGGCAATCGTCCATTAAGTCATCCTGAAAAACAATGCCAAGTTCTTCGTCATCATCTTTCTCGATGAGCACTTCGGACCGCGTGCCATCCGGATGCAAAATTCCCAGCGTCAGAGACTCCGCGAGCTCTCTCAACCGGTAATCGAATACATCTTTAATCACGAGACCGTCAATATCCGCGAGAATATCACCGGGACGAATGCCGATTTCTTCGGCAATGCTATCCGGTTCAACTCGAAAAATAACGTTGTGATTAAGTGACTTGCTTTTCAAATTGTTAATCTCCCGAAAATAAAAGCAGTGCGACCCAGTATACCGGTTCCGCACTGCCGTTCATTATCGTTGTCTAATCGGCGATTAAGCCGTCTCGTCAATCTTGACAATTTCCTTGCCATCCAGGTAGCCGCATGTCTTACATACTTTACGACGCAGCATCTTTGTGTGGCAGTGTGGGCACTCTACGAGTCCGGGAACACCGAGTTTCCACAAACTTCTGTGCCGTGAGGTCCTTGCCTTAGACCATTTACGCTTGGGATGTGCCATATATCCACCTCCGTTAATTAACAGTCAGAGCGCCGCTCCGACGAACGAATCCGCCACGAGAGTTATCTGAGGCGCGAATGATATTATCATACATGTGACCTTCTTTTGTCAAGACATTTCACGGTTGAATTTGAATGAATTAGCAGAATTTCTAGTTTTCGGTTTTATTCGCAAGAAAAAACGTCTTTCCGAAATTCTCAAGACCCATACCATGACGAAAAATATATTATGTCATTAGCGAGCAAAGCGCAATGTCCGGAATCGGGCTTCGACGTAGTTAATCTATCTTCCTTAAAACAATCATCAGCTCATTCCGCATTGGCTCTTGCCCCGGGAAAATCAAATCGTATATCAGATGTGCTTCGTCATTCGGACCCTCCGGGACATCAAGCAAATGGGTGAAGATCTCTACTTCAAAACTTCCTTCCGGTGTTGAGATCTCACCGCGAGTTCGAGTCCCGAGACAAAATCTCATTTTGGATATCACGCTCCCCGTGCGAGCTATATCCAGGATGCCAAGACCAATCTTGTACGTGAGTAAATATTTTGCACCGAAAGGTTCTTCTTTATCCGGTAATTGAAGCCACTGAAGCACATGTTGTCCGTCCTTCATTTCAAAAGTACCGTTGACTGATGCGTCCGGTCTTTCTTGAAAATCACTTTTGATACTGATATTGACGTTAATTGTACTCACTCCTCTCTAAACGAATCTGTCGAAACATAGCACGTACCGCTCGGACGTCCGCCGCCGAGAAAAGGAGTAGCCATGTTCTCAAACATGTGCGGATCGTCACTGGTATAGAACTGATAAGTCGGCAAAGTACTTCCGTCGTTCATAAGATGATTCTTGTCCAGAACGTCCCTGACTTTCTCCGCAACGCTAGACCCGGAGTCAATCAGCAACGTGTTCTCGCCCATTACACCGGATATTACATCGCGCAAGAGCGGGTAATGCGTGCACCCTAATACCAAGGTGTCTGTGCCCGATTCAATCAGCGTCTGAAGATATGTTTCTGCAACCATTCTAGTGACCGGTGTATCCCACCAACCCTCTTCTGCAAGAGACGCAAAGAGAGGGCAGGCCACTTCTCTGACTTCAAGACTGCGAAGGACTTCTGAATTGGGTGATTCATCATTAATCAGGTTTTTCGCCGCTTGAACGACCGCGCTGTTGTAAACGCCGGAAGTCACTGTAGCTCGGGTTGCTATGATGCCAATCTTACCGTTCCGCGTACGCTTTGCGGCCTGTCGGGCACCCGGAGTTATGACTTCAACGACCGGCACCTTCGAAATACGGCAAAGTGTCTCATATGCATGAGAGCTGGCAGAGTTGCAAGCAATGACAATCATTTTGACATGTTTGCTCTCAAGGAAACGCATGATCTCCGTCGAGTATTTAACAATCGTATCGTGGGATTTGCTACCGTAGGGTTGGCGACCGTTATCTCCGAAATATATGGTGCTTTCACCGGGGAGAGTATGCCATATTTCTTTTAATACAGTCAATCCACCGATTCCGGAATCGAAAATGCCAATCGGGGATGTGCGGTTGATGTCTGCGAGGGATGAGATTTCGTTATGCGTCATAATATTCTCCGTAGATAAACTCATAAATAGTTTATCATTATTTATGAGTATTTGTAACTCATCTGTCGAGAAGTACGCGCAACAAGGATTGTGCTTTTTTTACTGCTTAACGTCTGATAATATGATGATGCGCAATTAAAACTATATGAATGATATAGTTTTACTATTATAATGGCAATCGCATCACCGACGCATTTTTGAAGGAGTTAATAAATGAAAAGTTTTAAGATCCCTGCCGACATGGCCGGCAAAAAGGTCATCCGCGCTTGTATCAGCGTCTATCCGACGTTGACACCTGCGAGAATGCACAAGGCGCTACGGCATAAAGACATCCGGGTCAACGGCAAGAGAATCACTTCCGATGTCGTTATCGGCGAAGGCGATGTCGTTGAACTATGGGTTCCTGATTCATTTTTCGATGCGTCGCAGACATTACCGGACGGCAGAATGCTGGATGATTATAAGGTGGTATTTGAAAACGATGATTTATTGATGATAAATAAGCGTCAAGGGTTAGCCGTGCATCCGGGAAAAGGCACAGCCGGAGATACGCTGATCGACTTGATCCGAAAAGACTTTCGCAACCCCGCTATTGATCTTTGTCATCGTATCGATATGAATACCGGTGGTATTGTCATGTTGGCAAAAAACAAAGCAAGTCTGGAGCACGCCGTCGCCTTATTCAAACATAACCATATGACCAAACGTTATCGTTGCCTGGTTCTCGGTACTCCGGATGCCGGAACTTCTTGTATCTGTGATGACGATACCCTTATGATGGAAATCAAAGGCTTTCTTGAAAAGCCCACACGAGGAAACGTCTTCATTCATGATGTTCCTTCAGACAACGACTTGCCGATAACGACTCGTTACCGTGTATTGACCACTTACCGAGGCATCGGACCGGACGGTGAGGATGTATCGGAACTGGAGGTTGAGTTGGTCACCGGCCGAACTCACCAGATCCGAGCTCACATGGCGCATATCGGCCATCCGATTATCGGTGACGGTAACTACGGGCGCAACCGAATCAATAGGCACTTTGAATCGCCTCTCGGCGGTAAAGTCCGATATCAGCAACTATTTGCGTCTTCATTGTTTTTCGCAGGAATTCCCAGAGATAATATGCATTTCCGCTTGTCGGGACGCAAGTTCTCTGTAGAACCGCTTTACGGGGTCAAGCTCGAAGACTAGTTTTCTCATCGTATAACGGAGGCGATTCATTTGCTTCGGATATTGCATTGTGGCATAATTTTCTTAGTGTCAGCTAATCCTTCTATAACAGGAGCGTGCTTATGACAGACGTTACATATGAAATTGTTACCGGAACAGATTTAGACGAAATCGGGGTCAATTTTTTCGCCGGCGTAATCAGAAATCGTTTTGTCACTGCCGAGTATTTTGAGTATCGCCAGTTGATTGAGCTTCGAATCGGCACATCACAGTTAAGCCGAGCGCATCGTAACTCAATCCGTAATATGCTCTTCGACAGTTTGCACAGCCGTAGCAATGATGTACAGTTTGATGATCACTCCGTTTGCATGTTTATTCCTGTTGAACTGGATTGGCTCGAGCGAATGAATCGCTTGATTACATTTTTGATTGATGCTTGTGATGACTTATCTATTCAGAGCGGATGCTTTTTGTGCGGTTCGACCCAAGATGACATCCGGCCACTGGAAGTTGGTAGTGTTCGCGCTTTTCTATGTAAAAATTGCATTGAGAAACTCAATCGAGATTTGCGTCTGGCTTTGCAGGAGAAGCATAACACGAATCGTTTTTCTTTTCTCTCAAGGGGTTCTTTTGATTCCGGCGAAAATACTCTGGCCGGTATTTTTGGTGCCTTCATCGGGATGTGTATCGGTATTCTGTCCTGGTTTTTTCTGACACAACACCCGGTCGGTTATCCTCTCGCCGGATTCGTCTTATCATTTCTCATCTTCTTCGGCTACAAGAAATTATCGACTAAAATGAGTATTCTCGGACTGATTATTTGTGTTACCATGCTTGTCATATCATTTCTGCTGTCATTTTTCTTCAGCGAATCGGTCCGACTATTAGTTGAATTGAATTCTAACTTGACTATCGATTCGCCGCCATACACCTTTGCCGACATTACTAAATCCTTTTTTACGTATCTGAGCATGCCGGAATACAAAGATCAGATTGTTAATAATTTCCTCTTGAGCAGTATGCTCGCCTTTGTTACGGCTCTCCTTCGCTATATTATGTATTGCAGAGAAGACTAGTTACTCATCGTCCTATTCTGTGACTCTCATCTTTGGTCGGAGTGGCGCACCAAAACTAAAAACCGGCCTCTCAGCCGGTTTTTTTGATGATACGTGGGATTCTTATTGAAAAAGAAATCGAGTTTTTCAGAAATATCTATATCAAGAAGATTATCAAAGTGCTTCGGAGACCATCTGAATGGCTTCCGATACGGCTCCTTCAACCGTCATCTCGCGAACATCTGATGAAGCTCTCAATTTGAATTCGACGACGCCGTCTTGTGCTTTGCGGCCCACCGTTATACGAATAGGAATACCAATCAAATCCGCATCTTTGAACTTAACTCCGGGACGCTCATCACGATCATCGAGCAATACTTCAACGCCCTTTTCTTGAAGTTGATCATGTATTGAAGTCGCTAATTCGTTGATGGTCTCATCCGTTGAATTCGTCGGAACAACAATAACCTGATACGGTGCAACCGCCATCGGCCAGATGATGCCGTTATCGTCGTGATGTTGCTCAATAATAGCCGCGAGAGTTCTGCCGACACCGATACCGTAACTTCCCATAACCATCGTCTGCTCTTTTCCGGTCTGATCAAGATACTTTGCTCCGAGTGCCTCGGAATACTTCGTTCCAAGCTTGAAAATATGCCCAACCTCTATACCGCGGCACAATGCTAACGGCCCCGAGCAGACCGGGCAAGGGTCTCCGGGAACTGCATTTCGAATGTCAGCGATCTGCGTGGGCTTAAAGTCTCTGAGCATATTTACATTTTTCAAATGATAATCCGTCTCATTGGCTCCGACAACGAAGTTGGTCATCGCCGCTACTTCAAGATCTGCAATGAGCATGATTGATTGCTTAAGTCCGATCGGTCCAGCGAATCCGACCGATGCTCCGGTAATTGCTTCTACATCTTCAAAAGCAGACAAACTAATCTCCGTGGCATCAAGCAAATTTTTAAGCTTCGTCTCATTGACATCGCGATCTCCGCGAACCATGACGGCAACATTTTTGCCATCGATATTGTATAACATGGTCTTAGCAAACGCGGTCGAATCAAGACCCAGAAACTGCATGAGTTGCTCAATCGTCTTGAATCCCGGGGTATGAACCTTCGTAACATCAAGAAGAGTCTCGGGCTCACCACGCTCAGTCACTTTACACGGTGCTTTCTCTTCGTTGGCAGCATATCCGCAAGCACTACAATATGCGATGGCATCTTCCCCAACATCCGATTTCACCATAAATTCTTGGGAGCCGGATCCACCCATTGCTCCGGAGTCCGCATGGACAAGAATATAGTCTAATTTGCAACGATCGAAAATACGGCCGTAAGCATGATACATCGTGTCATAAGAGGCATCAAGCCCCGCCTCGTCTGCATCAAAGCTGTAAGCATCCTTCATAACAAATTCACGTGCGCGCATCAGTCCAAAACGAGGGCGCTTCTCATCGCGGTATTTATGTTGAATCTGATAAAGCGTTACCGGCAACTGTCGGTAAGACTTGATACTATCACGCACTGCTTCTGTAAAAGGCTCTTCGTGAGTCGGGCCAAGACAGAACTGTCGACCGCCACGATCCTGAAGGCGGAACATCTCCGGGCCAAACTTATCCCACCGTCCGGACGACATATAAACTTCCGCAGGCAATACGGCAGGCATGATTAACTCCTGCGCGCCGGAGCGGTCCATCTCTTCACGAATAATATTCTCGACTTTGCGATAAGCACGATAACCAATCGGCATAAACGAATAAATGCCGGATGCCGCTTTTTTCATTAAGCCGGCACGAAGCATGAGCTGATGGCTGACGATTTCGGCATCGGAAGGAATTTCTCTTTGAGTAGACATGAAAAGCTTGGAAATACGCATATGATTATCTCCCTATTTACACACAATTAAGCACTAGCAAGTATACGTTTTCGCTCGTTCAATGTCAATGAATCACAGAACGTCAGGAAAGCAGAAAAGTGCGAATCATCGGCGCTTTTCAAGCATACTCTGCATTTCGAACGGTGACATTTAATCATCGCGAACAATTGACGACTCATTTCTATTCTGCTATGATGTGTTAATCAAATAATACAAGAGGTTTCCATGCAGAAGGATCATTTTACGACCGGAGAATATCGATTGATTCAGCATAGCATTTCGTTTCTGAAGGTGAATATTTTGGCGTTATTATATCCGTTACCCCTTGTAGTCTTATTTGTTGTCGCTTATTTTTTTATCCGGTCGGCAATTGCTAATGAATTATTCTCAAAATCTCCATGGTTGGAGAACTCGCTTTATCAACTAATCATGTACTTGGGTATAGTGATGATAGCGTTGGTCCTTCACGAATGTACACACGCACTGGTATTTTTGAGACACAGCAAAAATGGCCGAAAAAGCATCAAATTCGGCATCAAATCTCTGACACCGTATTGCCACTGCGAAGAAGTCATATCTCTGAACGCATACAGACATGCCTGCTTAGCGCCACTTTACAGCATATGTTTACCATTAGCAATTATTTCCATAGTCACCGGAAATTCTATTTTCTTTCTGATTGCAATAACGATGATTTTCGGCTCAGGCGGTGATTTGTGGGTTTTTTTCGTCACTCGAAAGTATAACGGCAGACAGACTTACGTCTGGGATATGGAAGATAAAGTTGGGTGCGAGATTTATGTTCCGACAAATATATCCCCCGTCTGAAGTATCCCTTAAGGCTTTTCTCAGAGATTGGGCATTTAGATAAGAGATCGCAATTTTCAAATATAGTTCAACTTCAGTGAATCCCGAATCACTGCCATTGAAATTTTTCGAACGCTAAACGAGGCTTACCAGTGCATTCATTGCACTGGTATTGTTTTTTCGCTATACTCAATTTATTAAAAATTCCTATGGAGCATTTATGAAAAGGCAATCATCGACAGGTATGGGCTCTGCCGAATCGAATATTATTCGTCGTCGCTCTCGCAAGTGGTTTCTTCTCTTATTAATCATCCCCTTAATACCTGCTTTGATAGCCGGAGGGGTCTTTTTGCGTCTTTCATCCAAGTACAATAAAGATGTGTATGTTTCACAAGAATATGTCGAGGGCTGGGATAATATTCCGGATGCCTCCGTTGATATCGAAGTGACTCAAGCACCCGAAAACTATACCATCGCCGAACCGACTGATATTCCTGATGCGCCACCGCAACTCAAGGATATTGAGGGCAACAATGATCCCATCATTCTGGTCGACCCGATTGATCCCGACGTTGAGAATATTCTTCTTATCGGAATTGACGCCGAAGATGTCGAAAATGAAGGTCATCGATCGGATACTATGATGATCGTCAGTATCAACAAGAATGACAATACCGCCAAAATGGTCTCGGTGATGCGTGATATTTGGGTGTATTATCCAAACCGCAATGCATGGAGCAAAATCAATGCTTCTTACGCTTACGGCGGTCCCGGGCAGACTGTGAACATCATCAATTCTAATTTTGGCTTGGACATTCAAGAATACATCGTTATCGATTTTACATCATTCAGAGCTTTGGTCGATTTGATCGGTGGTGTTCAGATAAAGCTTTCTGAAAAGGAAGCTGAGGTCGTGCCTGATATCGCTCAATCCGGTACCACTACGCTCAACGGTAAGCAGGCTCTTGCCTACTCACGTATTCGCAAAATCGATTCTGATTTCGTTCGCGTCGAGCGGCAACGCACAGTTCTGGTGTCTATTTTCAAGAGCATGCGCAAAATGGATCCGTCTACTCAATTCGATGTCGTAACGAAGATGCTTGAATATATGCGATCGAATATTCCTTCCAAAGATATTACCGGTCGATTGATGGATCTGGCGCTGCAACTTGATGAGTCTTTGGAGCAGTCGACCATTCCTGGAAAAGGGATGTATACCGTTCATAACGAAAGCACGTGGTATATGTCTCTGAATTGGGACAAACAAAATGAAGCGTTGCATGATTTCTTATACGGAGCTGTCAATGGCGAAAAACAATGAAACATTTGCTGACGTAGTTATTATTGGTGGCGGTGTCGTCGGTGCTTCAGTTGCATATTCACTGTCCCGCTACGATGTTAAATCTATTCTTCTCGAAAAAGAAAATGACGTCTCTCTCGGAGCAACCCGTGCGAACAGCGGCATTATTCATGCCGGCTACGATCCGGAGCCGGGAACATTAATGGCTCGCCTGAACGTCGAGGGTAATTCCTTGATGTACGATCTTTGCAGAAATCTTGATGTGCCCTATGAAGTATGCGGCTCCCTTGTCATTTCAAGAAACAACGAAGAGAACCACATCATAAGGAATCTCTACGAGCGAGGAAAGAGAAATGGTGTTCCGGATCTCAGAATCCTATCCGCAGCGGAAACGCTTGAGCGCGAGCCGCATCTGACCCAATCGGTCTGTTCTTCGCTTTTCGCCCCCACAGCCGGCATAGTAATGCCTTGGTCGCTTTGCATTGCGATGGCTGAAGTGTATGTTCGCAACGGCGGAGATCTTCGACTTGAAACTCGTGTCAGCGCCCTCGAGAGATCCGCATCCGGTTTTCGGGTTCATACCAATCGAGGCAACATTATTGCTCGCTTTATCATTAATGCCGCCGGTTTGTATTCTGATGAAATTCTGGGCATGACAGGAAACAAAGATTTCAGGATTGTACCGTCGCGCGGTGAATACTATCTTCTTGATAAAAGCCAGGGCAAACTTGCCCATAGCGTTATTTTTTCTTGCCCATCACCGAATACAAAAGGTGTTTTGGTGGCTCGAACGGCGCATGGAAACCTGATTGTGGGTCCTACAAGCGAAGTCATATCGGACAGAGACGACACCTCAACCACCAAAGATAAACTTCGTGAGATTCGAGAAAAAGCTGCCGATATGTTTCCTGATATAAATTTTTCGGAAAACATTCGCAACTATTCCGGCATACGTTCAAATTCGGACCACAATGATTTCATTATTCGAAGTATTCCTTCCTTACCCGGGTACATTGACGTCGCGGGCATCAAGTCTCCGGGGTTGGCTGCTTCCCCTGCAATCGGTCCTTACGTCATAGATTTGCTGAGAAAACAAGGCCTTCAACTGAATTTTAAACCGTCTGTCTTGAGTGAGCCGGAGCGGCTCAATCGAAAAGTCGTGCGTTTTCACAGCATGTCCCCTCTGGATCAAGCCGCACTGACCGCAGTCGATTCCCGATATTCGAAAATGGTCTGTCGATGTGAAACCGTCACCGAGGGAGAGATTCTTGACGCTATTCACTCCCCTCTTCCCGCACGTACGATCGACGCGATAAAAAGAAGAACCGGTGCCGGTTTGGGGCGATGTCAGAGCGGTTTTTGTTCGCCACGTATCGCCGCCATTCTCGCAGAAGAACTTAATCTCAAGCCGACTGATCTCTTACAGGACCGAGAAGGCTCATATCTCTTTACCGGACCGACAAAGCTGGCTATGACAGATGCGTGCAAATCATTAAGCAATGAAATCCATGAGCCACTCGAGACGGAAAATTACGTCACCAAGAGAGCACAAAATAGTTCTTCTACAGTCGCACGCTGCTCGCTTGCGATCATCGGCGCAGGACCGGCCGGGCTTGCAGCCGCTGCCGAAGCTTACTCCAAAGGGATCAAGGACATTATTATTTTCGAGCGAGACAGCACAACCGGCGGAATTCTCAACCAATGCATCCATACCGGCTTCGGGCTTCGCGTATATAACGAGTCGCTGACCGGACCGGAATACGCGGAACGGGCGGCTCGCGAGATTGAAGACACTGAAATTCAAGTGCTGACAAATACGATGGTCCTCAATATCTCGTCCGACCGACAAATCACTGCTATTAACGAGAAGAACGGACTATTTGTGTGCCGGGCGGATGCCATAATCCTGGCCATGGGATGCAGAGAACGTACACGAGGCGCAATTTCTATTCCGGGTTCAAGACCTTCAGGTATCTGGACGGCAGGCACTGCTCAACGATACATTAACATCGAAGGATGTAAAATCGGAACAAAGGCCGTTATTTTAGGCTCCGGAGATATCGGCCTGATTATGGCCAGGAGACTGACCCTTGAGGGGATGAAAGTTATAGCTTGTGTTGAAGTCATGCCTGAGGCAGGAGGGCTTCCCCGAAACATTGCGCAATGTCTGGATGATTTCGACATCCCGCTATTGCTCTCCCATACGGTCACTGAGATTAAGGGTAGAGATCGACTCTCGTCCGTTGTTATCGCTCAGGTTGACTCGAATAAGAGGGTAATCGACGGCACGGAGAAGGAAATCGAATGCGACATACTATTACTATCTGTCGGATTGATTCCCGAAAACGAATTGTCAAAGAGTGCAGGAATACCTCTTGACCCGAAAACAGGCGGCCCTCTTGTCAAGAATTCTACGACCTGTATCGGCGACGGTTTTTTTGCCTGCGGAAATGTGCTGCATGTCCACGACCTGGTCGACGATGTCAGCTTAGAAGCAAAAAAAGCGGCTCACGAAGCCGCTTGTCACCTAAGTCGGATGCGAGATAATTACATAGACAGTAATCAATTGAAATCAGATGACATTAATTGTCTCCATGCACCCACTAAAGCAGAACAAATCGTTGAAATTATTCCGGGAAATGCACTTCGTTATGTCGTGCCCCAATACATTTCATTGCCCTCTGAGGCCGATTTTATTGATGTTTCATTTCGCGTACGTCATTCTTACGACAATGCGGTGGTGTCGTTACGCAGTTCAGACGGGATTGAACTGCTCGAGAAAAAAGTAAAGCTGGTAAAACCTGGAGAAATGCAAAGATTACATTTACCGTCAGCTATACTTAACGACACAAATTGCAATCTTATTCTGAATATTTCGGAGGATAAATAAATGCGGGAATTGACATGTATTGTTTGTCCGACAGGCTGCCGATTGCGAGTTGATATAGACACATTGACCGTCACCGGTAATCAGTGCAAGCGCGGACTAAAATACGGTCTGGAAGAATTGACCGCTCCGCGAAGAACCGTTACATCGACAGTGCGTATTCTTCATCAACAGTCAGACTCACAGGTTTTAAGTAGCTACGTTGATTCTTCCCTGCAGTCTAATTCTTCAAAGCCATTGGTCAATAACTTTTTCCCGGATTCAGATTGTATAGAAGGTCGTCTTCCGGTAAAAACTCGAGAAGATATCCCAAAGGACAAAATTGAATCCGTAATGCAAGAAATTAATCAATGTGTCGTAAAATCACCGGTTCACTTGGGCGATATCATAGTCGAAAATATCGCAGATACAGGCGTAGCTTTAGTCGCTACACGAACGATACTCAAACTCTGAACTGATCTTCAGAGCTCGTATATTTTGATTCTGGCATCGAAATCGGCCAAACTGAGGTGCGGACTGTAGAATGGATCTTCCCGTAACAGCTCTCCCCACTTCTCTTCCATGTATTGAGATTCGATCTGTAACCGATCCAATTTCTCGGGGCTGTCCTCTTTACCTCGACTAACGGATTCATGGTGATATAGTTGAACATCTGCACAAAAGAGATTGAAATAGCCCTTATTCAATAGCTTTATGCAAAGATCAATATCATTGAAGGCAACAGAGAGTTTTTCTTCAAATCCGCCAACCTGATCAAATATGCTCTTTCGAACCATTAGACATGCTCCGGTCACGGCACTGTAGTTATAATTGATCATAGATCGAGCGAAATATCCCGGATTTCTCTTATCATTCAAACTGAAAATATGTCCGGCAACTCCTCCCAAACCAAGAACGACTCCCGCATGTTGGATCCTGTCGTCCGGATAATAGAGCTTTGCGCCAACGGCGCCGGTCTTCTCACGTATCGCCCTTCCGAGCATTCGCTCCAACCAATCACCGTGTATAATCTCAACATCATTATTTAAGAATAGCAGAACATCTCCCTTTGCTATTTTTGCGGCTTCGTTGTTCAATATTGAGAAGTTAAAAGGGATATCGAGTCGTAGCAACCGAAAACGTTGGTTTGCTTGCTCGTAGTCTGCGAATAAATCTTGAGTCTCTTTCTCAACGCTGCCGTTATCGACAACGATAATCTCGTAATTCTTGTACGTCGTTTTTGCGGTGATCGAGTCGATGCAAGTCTTTAAAAGATCGGCTCTGTCACGAGTCGGAATAATGATGGATACTAAGTTATCCTGGCTTGGCTTAAAAACGACATTGTAATAAGGAATTCCGGGAATATCCTCAACCTTTGCGATCCATTGACGACGAGCGATCGCATCCTCAAGTGCTCTTACTCCGGCTAAATACGGGTAGTTTTTTTGATCTCCGCCGAGTGCCGTTGATCCTTCAATCGTTCTCCAATGATATAAAACTTTTGGAACGTGATAAATATGGTCCGTCTTTTCAGTAAATCGAAGTACCAGGTCGTAATCCTGTGATCCTTCATATCCGGCGCGAAAACCTCCAATTTCATCGACGATCGATTTACGATACACACCAAGATGTGAAATGTAATTCGACGACAAAATCGTATCCGGAGACCAATTCGGTTTGAAATGAGGGTCTCTACGCTGGTGATTTACGTCGATCTTGTCTTCGTCACTGTATATCAGGTCCGCGTCGGGATGATCATTGATGCAAGCAACGATCTCAAAAAGAGCATGCTTATGAAGTTCATCATCGTTGTCGACCAATGCGATATACTCGCCGTTGGCGATCTCTAAGGCTGAGTTTGTTGCCTTGGAAATGTGGCCGTTTTCGGTGCGATATACAACTTTAATTCTGCGGTCGGCAGCGGCAAGTCTTTTAAGCGTGGGGCGGACATCTGTGTTTGTAGAACAATCGTCCGCCAGGCATAATTCCCAATGACGATAAGACTGCTTTTGGATCGACCGTACACACCGGATCAGCCATCGGGGTTCGACGTTATATACCGGAATCAAAATCGAAATAAGTGGCTTGTGTTGCATTTTCGAAATTGATCCGCGGACATCTGGTGAACTGTAATATTCATTGTTGATGATCCATTTCTCGTATCGACTTTGATCCTCTGGAATTTCTTTTGGCGACGCGGAAGAAGCATTGAGAGCTTGTCGCACAAACCATCTAAAACCCATAACTTGGGCGCCATAGAACCATTCTTCCCAACACTCCCGACTATAAGCACGTCGGAGGCGGTCATACCGCATAGCTTTGCATCTGAGATCGATTTGCTTCAAGTCAAATTCGAAGGAAACTCGATTCACATCAGCAACACTAAGAATGGCAGTCAGTGTTTCCGCTTTTTTATCAATATTGATTCTACACTCAAATCCGGATAGCAGTGCTTGTTCATACTGCTTATTAAAAGCAATAAACACGTCTTGCCTTTCATGTCTTTGAATTTTGATTTCTTTATCTTCATGCAACAGTGTCGCCGGGCGACCACTCGGAGCGAAAAACCAACCTCGGACATATAGATGCCTACTCGGAGAATTAACGATTTCGCAGCAATCAATAGCAAAGGCAAGATCAATCCCCTCCGACTCACATAAAGAAATAATCTTATATTCAGTGTCCATTATGTCCTCCGTATTATACACAAATGCCTATTATTTTAGGCTTTGTAACAATGTTACGTCTATATTTTCGTTTCTTACATCTCGCTATGATTGTCAATCAAAAGACCGGATGCGTCAGCGTTAATGTCCAAACCCTCCAGAACGTCACGCAATAAATATGATCGAAAAAACGGTATCGAAAAATAATAACCGTCGACGAAATCTTTCGTTTGCTCGACGACTTCTCTGCACATCATCACGCCCACTTTTTCGGCGGCGGACTTATCATTTGGATCAGAAATATGATCGAAACGACGTAGTACAGAATCTGTCACAGGTATGCCCGAAACCTCATTTCGAATAAACTGAGCATTCTTTTTGCTGACCAAGACCATCAGTCCGCACAGTATTGAAGCACCGGTTTCCGCTTTAATTTTTCTCAAATTCTCAATCTCGCGAGTTTCGAAAATGGGCTGACTGATAAAGAACGATGCTCCGGCTTCCATTTTACGTAATACACGTCGAACTTCGACATCGATATTACGACGGCCGCAGTTAACGGCTCCTCCGTAAAGAATCGGATCCGAAGTAAATTCATTGCGGTTCATATCGTACATCAGTTGCATCATACCGACCGAATCAAAATCAAAGACGGCGTGCGTCTTATGTCGCAAGTCGATCGGCACTTTGTCACCGGTTACCACTAAGAACCGTCGTAAATCGTTGACATATGCGCCGAGAATCTGAGCTGATAGTCCGATACTGTTCTTGTCCCTGCAACAGATGTGCGGTACCGTTTCTATTCCAAACTCTCGAAAAACCTTAATTGCTGTGGCAATGGAGTCTATGCGCGTTCTTCCGGACGGCGAATCCGGAAATGTAATCATATCAACGCCCATTCGCTTGTAATCTGCCGCTGCTTCCATCAAGCGCGAAATATTCGCATCAAAGGGCGGAGCCAGTTCAGCAGCAATGATTTTCTTGGGAGAATATGCCGAATGCAGAATATTCGCTTTTACCGGCTCGGAAGTGTCTTCCGATAATATATATTCGTCTTTCTCATTCGACCGGACACGCGCAGCAAGAGAAACGTACTCGGAACGAATAATCTGACTCAATGCTTTTATATAATCCGGTGTCGTACCACAACACCCGCCGAATATTGAAACACCCAAAGGCAAAGCTTCGGTTAATTTTTGGGCGAAAAACAAAACATTTTCTCGGGTTGCTGCCTCATCTCTGGAAAATGCCGGGAATCCGGCATTGGGTATGAGCGAAAACATCTTGTTTTCCGGAAGTCGCACGCGTTTGAATACATTCATCATTAATCCAGGCGCGATTCCGCAATTTAATCCAACACCGTCAATGCAAGATTCCGATGAAAGCCTGTCAATTAGCGCTGTAACCGGAAGTCCGTCTTCTGTGAATCCATATGGATCTGAAGATAATTGCACTTGGATGTGGCCATCGAAAATCTCACGGATATGATTAACCGATCGAATGACTTCTTCTACGGAAGAAAACGACTCGAACCATAAAACCTTCAATCCTTCTCGAATAAAGTGCTCTGCTTGGCGGATATAAATATCTGACGGGCAAAACTCTGAGCTCCCTTTGTCGGTTTTTCGGCGCGAGACCGGTCCGATGTTCCCGGCGATAATCACGTCATTATCTCTTAGTTCCGCTTGTTCCGCTTCAATCGCATCTCGAGCGGCCAGAACGGCAGCGCTTTGGATTTTGGTTATGCGCTCAAAAGGCTCATCCGAATGATCGGACCACATGGCACTCAAGCCGAACGTATTTGTGCGAATCAAACCGGCGCCCGCAGCAATATATTCGCGATGTATATCGGAAATGCGCTCTAAATGGTCCAGATTAGCCAGCTCCGGTGTCCCATAATCCGGATATCGGCTTCGATAATATGTACCGAATGCACCGTCACAAATAATTGGCCCGCGCGCCTTAAGCTCGGTCTGTAGTTGAGTAATTCTATTTGTCATTCCCTGATGAGATCCTCCGATTCTTGAAGATATCTTTACATGTCGAAAAACATATTATTTGCCGCTTACGGTCTCAAAGTGATACGCATCCCGAACCATATCCGCAAGGGTCAACTCCGCCTCCCAGCCCAATTCGTCCTTGGCTTTGGTGGCATCCGCATAATATGACGCAAGATCCCCTGAACGACGAGGCGCAATCTCATATGGAATGTCGATGTCGTTGACCGAGGCATAAGCTTTGACAATCTCCATTACAGATATTCCTTTGCCGGTGCCGAGGTTATAGATACTTACGCCACTTGTCCGCTTCTCAACGGCCTTAACATGGCCTTTCGCCAAATCAACCACATGAATATAATCCCTCACGCCGGTACCATCCGGTGTCGGGTAGTCGTTACCGAAAATTTTAAGTTTGGGCAACTCCCGCCGGGCAACTTTGGAAACAAATGGCATCAGATTGTTGGGAATACCGTTGGGATCTTCTCCGAGAAGCCCGCTGGGATGCGCACCAACCGGGTTGAAATATCGCAACAAAGTGGCCGAGAAATCCGGATTTGCCTTTGCGACATCTGATAAGATTCGCTCGCTGACGGCTTTGGTCTCTCCATAGGGGTTTGACGTCGTCTTTAAATCCATATCCTCTCGGTACGGAGAGGGTTGATCCCCGTACACCGTAGCGGACGAGCTGAAAATGAAGCGATTAACGTGATGCGAAAGACAAGCCTCTGCTAATACCATCGTCGAAACTAAATTATTGTAATAATATGCTATCGGTTTCTCGACCGATTCGCCCACCGCCTTCAGACCCGCAAAATGAATGACGCCGTCAAAGTGCGGATGCGCCGCGAATACGGATTCCAACGCAAGGGCTTCAGTAACATCCACAGGAAAGAAAACAGGCCTCACTCCGGTTATCTTCTCGATTCGATCCAAAACTTCCGGCTTGCTATTCACCAGATTATCGACAATGACCACTTGATGTTGATTAGAGATCAGTTCAACACACGTGTGACTTCCGATAAAGCCCAAACCACCCGTCACAAGAATTTTCATGACTCTCTCCATTCTGATGATATAAATGCCGCTTCATATAATGAGCCGACGAAAATAACGATCCCAACAAACAGGCGACCTCACACGTCATATTCCCAATTATTTATTTGATCCGACTGCTTGTTGTAATTGTCTTTGATTGGAATAACCGCTTGAATCGTCTTCAATATAATTCGCATATCCGATACAAAACTGTAGTTCTTGATATACATCATATCGAAGCGGAGTTTATCTTCCGGGTCGGAGTTATATCGTCCGTATATCTGAGCCAAACCGGTCAATCCGGACTTCACCTTCAAACGCTGATTGTAGCCCGGAATCTGATCTTCAAATTCGCCGATTGTAGACGGACGATCCGATCTCGGTCCCACGACTGACATCTCTCCAAAAAGAATATTTAAAAATTGCGGCAATTCATCAAGGTGCGAGGCTCTCAGCCACCGACCGACGCGAGTAACTCGCGGGTCATCCGGGCTGGATTGAAAAGAACCGAAGGTCTCTTCAGCACCGGCGACCATGGTCCGGAACTTGTAGACGGTATAAAGCCTTCCGGACTCGGTAATGCGTTCCTGGGAATAAAATACCGGCCCTTTGCTATCCAGGCGAACAGCTAAAGCAATAATCAGCATAAACGGCCAAAGAATCAGCAATACGATCAAAGAGAACAGAATATCAAAAATCCGCTTGAAAAGGCGTTGCTGAAAAGTCAATCCCAAACTATCAATCATAAATGTCGGCATATCATGGAATTGTACGATGCGGAACTTACTGTAAATCAAATCCGAAAACTGAGGAACGACATAGATGGTCTTATCGATATTGGCACAATATAGATAAAGGTTAGCCTTATCGGTCTCATTGACGGCCGGAGATATAACCACCTCTGTGCTGCGGTCTACAGCACGGTAAACCTTTTCCATATCATTCTCGAGAACATACCCTAAATAGTTGATATGAAGAGACTTAAGTTGTCCGGCTATTTTCGAGAAAACACGATCCGCATCCTCTCGGCTCTTCGCGACAATAACCAAGCGACCCTTTGAATAAATTCGCTTACTCATCTCAAGACTGAAGACTGACCATACCGAGGTAGCAACAAACATGATAACCGAACCGACGACCATAACCCATCTCGGAAAGGTATACCACTGAAACGCAAAAGCGATAGCGGCCGCCGACACAATGACCAGAAACACGAAGCGAAACGAGACCACAACCATTTCGGTCCGATTCTTTCGAAAAAAGTGTGTCATACCGAAATAGTCAATATACAGCAACGCACCCACGGTCATCAGTGGCATCGTCGATAAGTAGTCCGAGAAACTGATTGCGAAAGTCGGAAGGCTACGATCGTAGACCAGAAAAAATGCGGCCACCAGAGACAAGTTGACCAGCAACAACTCCACAACAATATATAAAAGCTTAAACAGATGAGCCATAACCGAACGTCGGCGACTCATGATATACCCGGTCTTCTCCGGCTTGCGGTAATACTTGGCTTCCATTACATCACCTCAATCGCAACGATATGCAGTTCGCAACGCATACCGCATACATTCTAACAGAATTAGTGCCAGTCGTGAAGTTTAGACTTTTCGAGGTTCTTTGCTTAACTCCGTGAAAAGTTTAGGTGTGGAACGGTAAAGGGTAAGAAAGATGAAGACGACCTACAGCAAGATAAATCATTATTCGGTATCCTTCAAAGGTTCGAAAGCCTCTGGCTTTC